>FTJN01011455.1_pt1 | contig 20531 bp, 17 predicted proteins | sample 1658361 | NCBI WGS metagenome assembly FTJN01 (sample SAMEA3914819, study PRJEB12502) | metagenome | biome: forest; material: soil | place: Canada | collected 2010-06-26 | depth 0.3 m
CACAGGCATAGCCTTATGTCCTTAGGACATAAGGCTATGCCTGTGGAGGTGACTTTCGCCTATTTGGGTCGCGCGGACCCTCAAACGGGCAACGGAACACCAACACCCGGACGAGTGACGAATGTTATAGTTCGAAAAGCACGGTCATCGCGATCGGCACACGCCTCGGCTGGCCGGCTTTTGCCACGCGGAATCTCCGCGCGCGATTGTTCACTGCAAAGCCGGACTGACAGCTGTAGTGCATCATCGTGCCGGGTCGAGCGTGACCCCATGGGTCACGGAGGGTTGGAGCACCGGAGTGTGCTTCCTACCCGCCACCCAGGCGTCGATCATGTCGGCCCACTCCTGGAGCATGTGGGTCCGGGCATGAGCGTATTCGGCGACGTTATAGACCCGTCGGGATGTGCGGCGATCGACGTGCGCCAGACACTTCTCGACCCAGTCGCCATCGAACCCCACCTCGTTGAGCAGCGTCGAGCCCGTGCGTCGCAAGTCATGCACCGTGAAAGGCTCAAGGGCTTGGTCGTTCTCCTTGGCGCGTTCAACGACCGCGGCCGTCACGCGGTTGAAGGTGGCGCGCGACATCGGCTGATCTGGTTCGTAGCGCGACGGCAGGAGATAGGGCGAGTTACCCGCGCAGGTCTTCAGGGCAATCATGATGTCGAGCGCCTGGCGCGACAGATAGACGTTGTGCGGACGGCCGCACTTCATCCGCTCGGCGGGGATCGTCCAGATCGCGTTGACGAAATCGACCTCGTCCCAGGTGGCGAGAACCAGCTCGCTCTTCCGGACCAGGGTCAGCAGGATCAGCTTCATCCCCAGCCGGATGGTGGGTAGCGTCGGCACCTGCTCTAGGAGCGGGTAGAAGAACCGGATCTCCTTGGGCGTCAGGGAGCGCTCGCGCGGTACGAAGGTAGCGATCGAAGACGGCCTGACGTCCTTGGCCGGATTGTCGACCTTCTCGCCGTTCAGCCGGGCGTAGGCGTAGATGCCATCGATCACTTCGCGGACGTGAAGGGCTGTGGCCGGAGCGTCGCGGTCTTTGATTTTCTGGCAGAGGTTGCGGATGTCGGTTGGTTCGATCTCGATCAGCAGCCGGTTCTGAAACGGCGCGGCGACATCGCGCTCAAAGATGCTCCGACGCATGGCGCGCGTGCTGTCGGCCATCCGTCCGTTCTCGAGCCACTCCTCAGCAAACTCGCCAAAGGTCCTGGCGGCTTGAAGTTTGGCCTTGGCGCGCTGCTTGTCGATCATGGGCGAGCGCCCTTCCCTGACCTCCTTTCGGGCTTCCATCCCCAGCTCGCGAGCCCGGAACAGCGTGATGCCGTCGGGGCCATAGCGACCAAGCGTCAGGCTCTCGCGCCGGCCGTGAAGGCGGTAGTCGAGACGGAAGGTAATGGACCCGGTCGGAAACACCGTGACGTATATGCCGTCACGGTCGGCGACCTTGTAGATTTTGTCCTGAGGTTTCAGGCCTTTAAGCTTGCTGTCATTGAGCATGGACGGTCTCCGGCTAGCCCGAAACCGGCCGAAAACGGCGCGAAAATACGTCAGCCGGAAATGGCTTGGTGATTTCACGTTTTCGATTGCGATTTCAGGGACTTAAGGTCGAAAAAAATGCCGTCATGACGTATTTTTCTGACGGTATCCCGCCTAAGGTCAATTGGGCAAGATCGGCGGCTTGCCGTCAGCCATACCGTCAAACGAAAAGAGCGCCGGCGATTGCCAGCGCTCTTTTTTGAACGAAAACACTTTTTATTTCAGTGACTTACGCGGATTTTCTGATAGTCCGCGATAGCCCTGAAATGACGCCCCGTCATTCCCACTCGATCGTGCCGGGGGGCTTGGAGGTCACGTCGTAGACGACGCGGTTGACACCGCGAACCTCGTTGATGATCCGGGTGGCGGTCTTGCCCAGGACGTCCCAGGGGAATTCGAAGAAGTCGGCGGTCATGCCGTCGGTCGAGGTGACCGCGCGCAGGGCCAGGACGTTCTCGTAGGTGCGGGCGTCGCCCATGACACCCACCGTCTTGACCGGCAGCAAGACGGCGAAAGCCTGCCAGATCTTGTCGTAGAGGCCGGCGTTGCGGATCTCTTCCAGATAGATAGCGTCGGCCTGCTGCAGCACGGCGACCTTCTCTGGCGTGATGTCGCCCGGAATGCGGATGGCCAGGCCCGGGCCGGGGAACGGGTGGCGGCCGACGAAGGCCGCGGCCAGGCCCAGTTCGACGCCCAGGGCGCGGACCTCATCCTTGAACAGCTCGCGCAGCGGCTCGACCAGCTTCAGTTTCATGAAGTCGGGCAGACCACCGACATTGTGATGGCTCTTGATCACCGCCGAGGGGCCGCCGCGGGCCGAGACGCTTTCGACAACGTCGGGATAGAGCGTGCCCTGGGCCAGGAAGTCGGCTCCATCGATCTTGGCGGCCTCGCGGTCGAAGATATCGATGAACTTGCCGCCGATGATCTTGCGCTTGGTCTCGGGATCGCTGACGTCGGCCAGGGCGCCCAGAAACTCGGCTCCGGCGTCCACGTGGATCAGCGGGATGTTGTAGTGATCGCGGAACAGGGTGACGACCTGGTCGGCCTCGTTCTTGCGCAACAGGCCGGTGTCAACGAACACGCAGGTCAGCTGGTCGCCGATCGCCTCGTGGATTAGGACGGCGGCCACCGAGCTGTCGACGCCGCCCGACAGACCGCAGATCACCTTGCCCTTGCCAACCTGGGTCCGGATCTTCTGGACCATCTCCTGGCGGAACGAGGCCATGGTCCAGTCGCCCGCCAGGCCGGCGATGTTGAACAGGAAGTTGCGATAGATCTTCGAGCCATTGATCGTGTGCACGACCTCGGGGTGGAACTGCACGCCATAAATCTTGCGCGCGTCATTGGCGATAGCGGCGAACGGCGCGCCGGTCGAGGTGGCGATCACCTCGAAGCCTTCGGGGATCGCGGTGACGCGGTCGCCGTGGCTCATCCATACGGTCTCCAGCTCGCCGATCCCGGCCAGTCCCTGGAACAGCGGACTTTGCTGGCCGATGGTCAGTTCGGCGCGCCCGAACTCGCCGGCGTGGCCGCCCTCGACCTTGCCGCCCAGCACGTCGCACAGCAGTTGCTCGCCGTAGCAGACGCAGAGCATCGGCACGCCCAGGTCGAACAGCTTGGTCCCGATGCGGGGGCTGTCGGCCTCAAGGACGCTGGCCGGACCGCCCGATAGGATGATGGCGCTGGGGGCGTAGTCGTCGACCATGGCCTCGGCCTTGTCGAACGGATGGATCTCGCAATAGACGCCGGCTTCCCGCACCCGGCGCGCGATCAGCTGGGTCACCTGGCTGCCGAAATCGACGATCAGGACGCGCTGGTGGTGGGTTTCAGTGGTCATCTTGGGGAGGTCTCCAGCGTATCGTTTTCGGTTCGGTCTCCCTGTCGGGAGCAATCTTCAGGGCGCGTAGGACCCGCGCTCGAGCACGGCGGCGAAGAAGCCGTCCGTGCCGGCGCGATGCGGCGTCAGCCGCAAATAGCCTTCTGGCGTCAGATGCTGTTCGACACCGGCCAACGTGATCGGCTTCACCGAGAAGCCCGGATGGCGCTCGACGAAGGCCGCCACGCGATCCTCGTTCTCCTCGGCCAGCAGCGAGCAGGTCACATAGATCAGCCGGCCGCCCGGCTTCACGAAGTCGGCGGCGTCGGCCAACACGGCGTCCTGCTCGATCTGGCGCTTGGTCAATTGGTCAGGCGACAGGCGCCACTTGGCGTCCGGGTGGCGGCGCCAGGTGCCCGAGCCGGTGCAGGGGGCATCGACGAACACCAGGTCCAGTTTGCCTTCCAGGCCCTTCAGCGGCTCGCCTTCGATCGGCGAGCGGATTTGCAGGTTACGCACCCCGGCCCGTTGCGAGCGACGGATCGTGTCGGCCAAGCGGCGGGCGTCGCTGTCGTGGGCGTAGATCTGGCCGCTGTTGCCCATGGCGGCGGCGAGCGCCAGGGTCTTACCCCCGCCCCCGGCGCAGAAGTCGAGCACCTGCTTGCCCTTGATCGGGCCGGCCAAGGCGGAGGCGATCTGCGAGCCCAGGTCCTGGACCTCGAACCAACCCTTGGAGAAGGCCGGCACGGCCTCGACCGAAGGCGTGCGGTCGGCGGCGCCGGGCGCGGGAATGCGGAAGGCGGTGTCCAGAACGCCGGCCGGCTCGGCGCCGATCAGGCCCACGGCCTTGGCGCCGCGCTCGACGTCGGTCTTCAGCAGGTTGATGCGCAGGTCCACCGGCGCGCGTTCGGCCAGGGCGGCCATCTCGGCGGTGTGGCCTTCGCCCAAAGCGCGCGTCAGGTGCGGCTGCATCCAGTCGGCATAGTCACCCGCCACCGGGGCCGGCGCCTCGGCCAGCGGACGCGGCGACGCCAGACGCTCGCGCTCGGCGTCGGTCAGCGCGCCCGGGCCATGCTCTTCGGCCGTCGCCTCGGCGACCCGGTCGACCGACCACTTCCAGTCAAAGGCCAGCACGCCCAACACCACGCCGCGCGGGCTGTCGTCGCCCATCATCCAGCCCAGCGAACGCTTGCGGCGCAGGGCGTCCAGCGCCAAGCCCGACACGAAGGCGCGGTCCTTGGACCCCGCATAGCGGGCGCTCTCGCCCCAGCGCTTCAGCGCCATCCGTACAGGGAAGTGACGCGTCTCGATCTCGGTGAGAACCTCGATCGCCGCTGCTAGTCTGCCGCCGTCGCGCATTTTGCTTTCAGATCACCAACGCCGCCAGGATCAGGCCGATGCCGATCAGGGAGACGAGCCAGACCAGCGAGCGGACAACCGGCACGCCGAAGGCATAGAGAAAGATATAGACCGCCCGCGCACCGACATAGAGCGCGGCTCCACAACAGGTGAGCGTTCCGAGCCGGCCGCCGAGATAGGCGACCAGCACGGCGGCGGCGAAGAACGGGAAGGTCTCGCGGAAATTGGCGAAGGCGCGTTGCAGGCGTCCCGCTATCCCCGTTAGGTCCACCGGCGTGTCGCGGGGGCCGACATTCCACTTCAGACCGCGTTGCGGCTGGGCGGCCGCGGCCGCCCAGAGCAGGTGGACGAGGCCAATAACCACGGCCGCCGCCAGCATCTGAAGTTCGAAGGCCATCCGCACGGCGCTAGACCGCGCTCGGATAGTTCGGCGCTTCCCGGGTGATCATCACGTCGTGGACGTGGCTCTCACGCAGGCCGGCTCCGGTGATCCGCACGAAGCGGGCCCGCTTCTGGAATTCCAGAATGTCCGGCGCGCCGACATAACCCATGGCGGCCCGCAAGCCGCCGACCAGCTGGTGCAGCACCGGGGCGATCGGGCCCTTGAAAGGCGTTTGCCCTTCAATGCCTTCCGGCACCAGCTTGAAGCTGTCGGTGATGTCCTTCTGGAAGTAGCGATCGGCTGAGCCACGGGCCATGGCGCCCACCGAGCCCATGCCGCGATAGCTCTTGTACGAACGCCCCTGGTACAGGAACACCTCGCCGGGCGCCTCTTCGGTGCCGGCGAACATCGAGCCCATCATGGCGGTCGAAGCCCCGGCCGCGATGGCCTTGGCCAAGTCGCCCGAGTACTTAATGCCGCCGTCGGCGATGACCGGCGTACCGCTCTCCTTGGCGGCCCGAACCGCCTCCAGGATCGCGGTCAGCTGCGGCACACCCACGCCGGCGACGATGCGGGTGGTGCAGATGCTTCCCGGACCGATGCCGACCTTCACCGCATCGGCTCCCGCGTCGATCAGGGCGCGGGCGGCGTCGTAGGTGGCGATGTTGCCGGCCACGATCTGCACGCGGTTGGCTTCGCGCTTGAGGCGGCTGACAGCGGCCGTGACCTGACTGGAGTGACCGTGGGCGGTGTCGATGACGACGACATCCACGCCGGCCTCGACGAGGCCCATGGAACGTTCGAAGCCGGCGTCGCCGACCGTCGAGGCCGCGCCGACCAGCAGCCGGCCCTTGTCGTCCTTGGCCGCCAGAGGGTGAGCCTGGGCCTTCTCGATGTCCTTGACCGTGATCAGGCCGACGGCGCGATAGGCGTCGTCGACGACGATCAGGCGCTCGATCTTGTGCTTACGCAGCATCTCGCGCGCTTCGCGGTGATCAATACCTTCGGAAACCGTGATCAGGTTGTCGCGGGTCATCAGCGCCGAGGCCGGGACCTTGTCGTCGCCCTCGAAGCGCATGTCGCGGTTGGTCAAGATGCCGACCAGCTTGCCACTCTTGGCCTCGACCACGGGGAAGCCCGAGATCTTGCGGCGGGCCTTGATCTCGCGGATCTCGGCCAGGGTGGTGTCGGGATTGATGGTCAGCGGATTGATGACCATGCCGCTTTCGTAGCGCTTTACTTCGCGCACGTGGTCGGCCTGTTCGTCGACCGTCATATTGCGGTGCAGGATGCCCATGCCGCCGGCCTGGGCCATGGCGATGGCGAGCCGGCTTTCAGTGACCGTGTCCATGGCTGCGGACACGAGCGGGATGTTCAGACTGATTTCACGCGTGAACTTGGTCTCGGTCGTCACCTGGGTGGGCATGACGTCGGACGGACCGGGTTCGAGCAAAACGTCGTCGAAGGTGAGCCCTTCGCGAATCTCCATTGGAGTCTCCATTTTGCGAGCCGCGTATACCTACGCAGGCCGTCCGTGTCGACCCGCTTGGCGGCTTAAATGGGGATGATCTCGTCGCGCGCCGCCCATCTTGGAGGACAACCACAGACGCAGGGGCCTTCTGCTGAAGCCCTACCGCCCCTTGAACCCCGTCGCTACCAGGAAGACCTCGGAGCTGTCGCTGCGGCTGGCCTTGGGCTTGAAGTGGACGACCTTCTCGAAGTTCTTCTTCAACTGAGCGATGACCGCGGCCGTTTCACCGCCCTGGAAGGCCTTGGCGACAAAGGCGCCGCCGGGCTTGAGCACCTCGATGGCGAAGTCGGCGCCGATCTCGATCAGGCCCACGATCCGCAGGTGGTCGGTCTCGCGGTGGCCGACGGTGTTGGGCGCCATGTCCGACATGACCAGATCCGGCGCGCCGCCAAGAAGTTCGAGCATCTTGGGCGGACAGGCCGGGTCGGTGAAGTCCATTTCCAGGATGTGGGCCGGGGCCACCGGATCGACCGGCAGCAGGTCGACGCCGACGATGTCGGTCACCCCGCGCTCGGTGGCCATCTGCAGCCAGCCGCCCGGCGCGCAACCCAGGTCTATGACCTTCGCGCCCTTCTTGAAGAACCGGTACTTGTCGTCGATCTCGCTGATCTTGAAGGCCGCGCGACTGCGATAGCCCAAGGCGCGGGCCTTGGCCGAGAACGGGTCGTTGATCTGCCGCTCCAGCCAGGCCTGCTGCGAGGGCGTCCGGCCGAAGGCGGTCTTCAGGCGGGCCGGCTTGGTGCGGCCGCTGTCGTTGCCGCCGGCCGGCGGCTTGACCATGCGCTTGCGGGGAGGTTCGTCGTTCATGCGTTCACCGTTACGGGGCGGGACGACCGACCAGAGCCGCCTCGCCGACGCCGGCGCGGCTTCTGCTGCTGATCAGACATCAGGGACATCAGAAGACCCTCTCTAAGCCCACGATCGGCGACACGCACGCGCGAACACGGCCAAAGCTCCTGGACGGCCTGCAAAATGGCCGCGCCGGCCAGCACCAGATCGGCCCGATCGGCGCCGATGCAGGGCTCCAGCGCCCGCTGCTTGGCGGTCAGGGTCAGCAGCCGATCGGCCGCCGCCTCGCATTCATGACGCTGCATCCACAGGCCGTCGACAACGTTGCGATCGTAGCGCGGCAGGCCCAGGTGCAGGCCGGCCAGGCTGGTGATCGCGCCCGAGGTGCCGACCATGTGGGCCCGGCCGCTCTCGAACAGCTTGCGCATGGGCTCGGCGTGCGGGAAGGCCTCGATCCGCGCCTTGACCGCGTCGACCATGGCCCGAAACCACCCCTCCTCCACCTGCTCGCCCTCGGGAAAGCGCTCGGCCAGGGTGACCACGCCGATCGGGATCGACAGCCAGGCCTTGATCGGCAACTTCCAGGCCGCGAACTGCCGAGGCTTGGCGTCGAGGCCGCCACTCTGGAGATCGACCCACGACAGTTCGGTCGAACCGCCGCCGACATCGACCACCAGGGCCGCCTCGGCCTCGCGATCGAACAGGCTCATGCAGCCGGCCACCGACAGCTGGGCCTCTTCCTTGGGGGTGATGATCTGCAGCCGCAGGCCGGTCTCCTCGGCGACGCGGCGCACGAAATCGGGACCATTGGTCGCGCCCCGGCAGGCCTGGGTCGCCACGGCCTTGACCCGAAGCACCTTGCGACGGCGAATCTTCTCGGCGCAGACTTTCAGCGCCGCCATCGAGCGCTCCATCGCCTCGTCGGACAGTTGCCCTGTCTGGGAAAGCCCCTCGCCCAGGCGGACGATGCGGGAATAGGCCTCGACCACGCGAAAACCGCGTGGCGAAGGCGTCGCCACCAGCAGGCGGCAGTTGTTCGTACCCAGGTCGAGCGCCGCATAGCACGACTGCTCGCCTGGCGGCCGGCGCCGGCCCGAGCCCGAAGGCTGAGGCGCGCCGGGCGCTCTCGGCGCCTCCGACATGGTCGTTCCACCTTGTCTCGCAGGCGATTCATGCCGAACCGCCTCACTTCGGGAGCGAGCATAGCAACCAGATTCCCCCGCCGGAAGGCGTCGCCTTGTCATCCGATGACGGAACTCTACGTTCAGGTTCTAGTCAGGAGACTCGTGTAGGCTGGTCGACATGAACTCGAGACTTGCCAAATTCGCGATCGGCCAGGTGGTCAAGCACCGGATATTCCCCTTCCGGGGCGTGGTGTTCGACGTCGACCCGGTGTTCGCCAATACCGAGGAATGGTGGAACTCCATTCCCGAGGACATCCGGCCGACCAAGGACCAGCCGTTCTACCACCTGCTGGCCGAGAACGACGACAATACCTATGTCGCCTATGTCTCCGAGCAGAACCTGCTGGCCGACGAGACCGGTGAGCCCGTGGCGCACCCGCAGACGACGGTGATCTTCGAGAGCTTCGATCAGGGCGCCTACAAGCTTCGCCCCCGGATCTCGCACTAGGCGCAACGTCTCTCCGACGAATCTCGGGTTCCGCGCAAAGTTCGAACGAATTTTGCCGCCGGGCGGGCGTACCGTCCTGTCATGAGCGCAGATGGTTTTAGCAACGGCCCGCCGCCCGGCGCGGGCGCCGATTGGACGATCGACCAGGGCTGGGAGGCTTACACCCAAGCCGAACACGACGTCTGGATCACCCTCTACGAACGCCAGACCGGTCTGCTGCCGGGCCGGGCCTGCGACGAGTTCCTGCGCGGGCTCGACGCCCTGGACCTTCATCGCTCGGGCATTCCCGACTTCAAGCGGATCAATGAGGAGCTCCAGCGCCTGACCGGCTGGAGCGTCGTGGCCGTGCCGGGCCTGGTGCCCGACGAGGTGTTCTTCGACCATCTGGCCAACCGCCGCTTCCCAGCGGGCCAGTTCATCCGCAAGCCGCACGAGCTGGACTACCTGCAGGAACCGGACATCTTCCACGATGTGTTCGGCCACGTGCCGATGCTGACCGACCCCACCTTCGCCGATTACATGCAGGCCTATGGCCAGGGCGGCCAGCGGGCGCTGAGCCTGGGACGGTTGTCCAACCTGGCCCGACTCTACTGGTACACGGTCGAGTTCGGCCTGATGGAAACCCCGGCTGGCTTGCGGATCTACGGGGCCGGCATCGTGTCATCGCGCACCGAGTCCCTGTTCGCGCTCGAAGACCCTTCCCCTAACCGCATCGGCTTCGACCTGGAGCGGGTGATGCGCACGCCCTACCGGATCGACGACTTCCAGCAGGTCTATTTTGTCATCCCGTCGATCCAGACCTTGCAGGAGGTCACCCTGCGCGACTTCGGGGCGATCTATGAAGCGCTGGCCGGAGCCAGCGACCTGGGCATCGCCGAGATCGCCGGCGGAGATCGAGTGATCACCGCCGGCGCCCAGACCTATGCGAAGGCCGGCGGACGGCTCGCACTCACGGCCGACTGACCCTTCAGGCCGAACAGTATCCGCACGCCAGGAATCCGCCGCACCAGCTCGTAGGTGGCGAAGCAGCCGGCGAAGGTCAGGACGATCAGGATCAGGGCCTCAAGCGGCTGCGGCAGCGCCAGCTTGGCCATGTGGTGGGCCATGACCACGATGAGGGTCTGGTGGACGAGGTAGAACGGGAAGACGCCCAGGGTCAGGTAGCGCAGGGCCGGCGTTTCGCGGTTCAGGTGCTTGGCGCCGAAGCCGAGGATGGCGGCGATCGCGCACCAGGTGTCGGTCGTGTAGACGAAGCGCATCAGGAACCGCAGGGCTTCGGGCGGGTTCGCGTCATCGGCGCGGTTGATCCAGACGTAGGTGGCCCAGCCAAGATAGGCCGCTGCCGCCAGACCCAAAGCCGGCCAGCGCATGGCGATCAGGCGGTCACGCAGCAGGTCGGACTTGGCCAGGCCAAAGCCAAGCAGGAAGGCCGAGAACGACACCGCGTGCACATAGTGGTCGCCGACCAGGGCGTGGGTTTCGCCGTAGCGCGGGTAGAGCCAGGCGCGGATCAGGCCCAGGAAGACGATTGGCCACAGGATCAGGCCAGGGCCGCTCAGCACGCGCTCGGCGCCGGCCTGGATCCGCTCGCCCAGCCGCTTCCAGACCAGCAACAGAACCGCCAGCACCAAGGTGTAGAACAGCAGGTAGGCCACGAACCACATGTGGTTCCAGGTCGGGGTCGTCAGGCAGCCATCAGGGGTGCACCAGTGACCCGAGGACGTCGCGTACTTGGTCCAGAAGTCGGCGTAGGACGTGAAGCCCAGCGGCGCGCCCGGATGGGCCGCCACATATTCCACGATCTGGTAGTAGGACTGCGGCGGCACGATCACGAACATCGCGAACAGCAACGGCGGCAACAGCCGCGCCACACGCGCGCCGGTCAGTTTCCCGACCGAGACCTTGTCGGCCATGAACCGCGTCGCCGCGCCCGAGACCAGAAACAGCAGCGTCAGCCGCCAGGGATTGGTGAGGAACATCGCCCATTCCAGCTTTTCCACCGTATGGGGTGATTTCACATGCCAGTCCCAGGGCACGTAGAACATGCCGACGTGATACAGGATCAGCAGGAAGAACGCGCCGACTCGGATCCAGTCGAGGTCGTATCGGCGGTCTGGTGAAGCGGTCGAGGTCATGAGAGGCGTCCGGCTTGAAAAACGATGAGACCGTCGTGGCCCGGACCGCCGCCAAGAGCCAAGCGCCAGGGGATCAGCGGCCGCCGGCAGGGACGAACGGAAAACCGCCAGGGACGAACGGCGCGATTTTCGGGCTAAGCGGCGAAGAGCGCCAAGGCCTCTGGCGCGCCTGGCTACTGGGCGTCAGCCTGATCTCTTGCATCTGCGTCGTGAACGTCCTGACCATCCGCCACGACGCGCCGCGCCTGGGCACGCTCGGCCCGGCCATCTGGGAAGTCAGCAGCGCGATGGTGACGTTTGTCATCTCCGCTATCCCGGCGCTGGTGGCGCTGTGGACCACGCGGACCTCGCCACGCTGGTGGCGAGTCGCGCCCGTCCATCTGGTCGCCGTGCTGATCTATTCGATGCTTCACGTCTCGGGCTTCGTGGCGCTCCGCAAGCTCGCCTACCGCGTCCTGATGCATGAGCCCTACCGGTTCGGGCCGCTGTCCAGCGAGTTCCCCTACGAGTTCCGCAAGGACCTGATGGCCTATGGCCTGGCCTCGATCATCTATTACCTGTCGCTCAGGCGCAGCGCGCGGGAGGCCGCCACGGTCGCGCGGGAGGTGTCGAGCGCGGCCAGTTTCGACATCCGCGACGGCGCCCGACTGGTCCGCGTGCCGGTGATCGAGATCCTCGCCGTGCGCTCGGTGGGCAACTATGCGGAGTTCCTGCTCGCCGACGGTCGCCGACCGCTGATGCGCTCGTCGCTCAGCGCCTTGGAGGATGCCCTGGGCGCTCACGGTTTCCTGCGCACTCATCGCTCTTGGCTGGTCAACCCCGCCAGAGTCACGGGGCTACGCCCCGAAGGGTCGGGGGACTATGCGATCGAGCTGGGCGAGGTCGAAGCGCCGTTGTCGCGGCGGTTCCCACAAGCCCTGACCGCGTTGCGCGGCTAGTCCAGCAGCAGGCCCATGACGATGTCGTCCTCGACGCTCCCGTCGGGGTGACGCCCGCGCCCGATCATCCGTCCCTCGATCTTGAAGCCCAGCCGCTCATAGAGCCGCTGCGCGCCGAGATTGGCGGCGCCGGTCCACAGTTCGATCCGATGGATGGGCGGGGTCATGGCCCGCGCCGTCTCGATCAAGGCTTGAAACAAGGCCGAGCCGACACCCCGCCCCTGCCAGCCCGGATCGACCGCCACGGTCAGGTCGGTCAGCACGTGAGTGAATATCCCGACCTTCATGCGTTCGACATGCAGCTCGCCGCACAGGGCGCCGTCGGCGGCAACTCCGACCAGATTGACCCCGCCGCCAGCCGCTGTCGCCATGGCGTGGGCGACGTAGGCCGCGGTCACCTCATCGGGTTCGCGCGCCAAGCCGCCCGGCAGGGCCGCCACCTTGCGATGCAGCGCCAAGATGGCTCCCGCGTCGTCGGGCGCGGCGGGACGGATGGTGAAGTCGCTCATCTTCAGGCGGCTCGTTGGAACGGATAGAAATCGCCGCCCAGGCCGAGGATCGCCGTCAGCTCATCCAGCGTCTCTCGCCCCTCGACGATCAGCGACGGGTCGGCCAGATCGGTGGGCGCCAGCCGGTCGCGATAGCGATGTTCAGCCCAGGCGTTGAGGCGTGCGTGCAGGGTGGCGTCGAACCGCTGCCCCGGGTTCGTGGCCGCCAGTTCGGCCTCGGTCAGCACCACGCGCAGGCGCAGACAGGCCGGACCGCCGCCGTTGCGCATACTCTGGCGCACGTCGACATATTCCACTCGGCCGATCGGCCCGTTGGAGCTGGCCAGGGCCTGGGCGGCGGCATGGGCGCGGGGGTTGTCGCGGGTCTCGCCGGGGGCCAGCAGCACCAGCCGGTCCTCGCCGGGCAGGACCAGGAGCTGGGAGTTGAACAGGTAGCTCTTGACCAGGTCGTCCATCGGCAGGTCGGCCTCGCTGATCTCGACGAAGACCGGCTCGAACAGGCCCGCGGCGGCGCGGCGGACACCTTCCTCCATCGCCGCGCGATCCTCGAAGGCCCGCTCGTGAAACAGCAGGCACTCGCGCGTGCCGACGCAAACCACATCGTTGTGGAACGCTCCGCCATTGATCGCCGCCCGCCCCTGGCGTGCGAAGACGCCTCTCGCCGCGCCGTGGCGACGCTCGACGGCCTCGAACGCCTCGCGGGTCTGGCGAGCCGGATAACGGCCCTCCCAGCGTTCCCAAGCCTCGCGGCCCCAGACGAACAGGTTGACCCCGGCTTCGCCATGGTCGGCGCAGAGCCGCACATGGTTGGCCGCGCCCTCGTCGGCGAAATGCGGTTGGGCCGGCAGCGGATCGTGGACGGCAAAGCGGTCCCGGTCGGGGAACAGGCGGCGGAGGGACCGCGCGGTCTGCTCACCCTCCAGGCTGCGATGCAGGTTGGTCAGCAGGTTGGCCGGCGTGAAATGAACTCGGCCATCGGCGGCGTCGGCGCTGGGCGTGACCGTGGCGGCATTGGCCGCCCACATCGGCGAGGCCGAGCAGGACGCCGCCGCTAGGGCCGGCGCGTCTTTCCAGGCCTTTTCAAGCATCTGAGCGTCGGATCCTGAGAAACCGATCGACCGCAGCAGGGCCAGGTCCGGACGCTCATGCGGCGGCAGTACGAACTGCGGCACGCCCCAATCGGCCAGCTGGCGCATCTTGGTCAGGCCCTCCAGCACCGCGGCCCGCGGATTGGAGACCTCGCCGGCGTTGCTCTGGCTAGCGATATTGCCCGGCGACAGGCCGACATAGGAATGGGTCGGCCCGACCAGGCCGTCGCAATTGGCCTCGACCGCGCGCGAGGTCATTCCCGCAAGCCCTTGATGTCCCCGAGGGTATTGGTGACGCTCGGAGCCTCGAAACTGGCCACTGGGTAGGCGCAGTAGTCGGCCGCGTAGTAGGCGCTCGGCCGGTGGTTGCCCGAACTGCCCAGGCCGCCGAACGGCATGGTCCCGGCCGCGCCGGTGGTTGGCCGATTCCAGTTGACGACGCCGGCCCGAATGCGCTTGAGAAAATGCTCCCAATGCGCTGTTTCATTGGAGATAAGACCCGCCGAAAGGCCATAGCGCGTGGCGTTGGCGGCGGCGATGGCCTCCTCGAACGAGCCGACCCGGCGCATCTGTAGCAGCGGCGCGAACAGCTCCTCGTCGGGGATGGTCTCGCCGGTCACGTCCACCAGGCCCGGCGAGACGAACGCTCCGCTCAGCCCCTCGACGGCCGACATGGCGCGCACGGTCTTACCCGGCATGGCCTTGGCCCCGGTCAGGGCCTGGGCGGCGGCGCGGTCGGAGATCAGCGGCCCCATGAACACTTCTTGCCCGCTGTTCCAGGGACCGATCACCAGACGCTCGGACAGGGCCGCGACGGCGTCGATCACCGCCTGCCCCGTCGCGTCATCGCGGACGATCAGGCGCCGGGCGCAGGAACAGCGCTGACCGGTCGTGATAAAGGCCGACTGCACGACCAGGGCCGCCACGGCCTCGGCGTCGCCGGCGTCCCAGACCACCAGCGGATTGTTGCCGCCCAGCTCCAGGGCCAGGATCACGTCCGGCCGGTCGGCGAAGTGGCGGCGGAAGAAGGCGCCAGCCTGGGCCGAGCCGGTGAACAGCAGGCCGTCGATCTCCTGGTCGATCAGCGCCTGACCAACCTCGCGCCCGCCCTGCACCAGGTTGACCACGCCGGCCGGGACGCCAGCCTCCTCCAGCGCCTGAACCAGCAGTTGGCCGGCCAGGGGCGTTTCTTCCGACGGCTTGAACACCACGGTGTCGCCAGCCAGCAAGGCTGGTACGATGTGGCCGTTGGGCAGGTGGCCCGGGAAGTTGAACGGCCCCAACACCGCCATCACGCCATGAGCGCGGTGGCGCAGCACGGCCCGGCCAAAGGCCGTGTCGCTGGCGTGCTCGCCGGTGCGCTCGTCATAGGCCTTGATCGAGGCCTCGACCTTGCCAGCCATCGAGCCCAGTTCGGCCTTGGTCTCCCACAGCGCCTTGCCGGTCTCGCGGCTCAGGGACTCGGCGAAGGTCGCCGTGCGGGTCACCAGCACGTCCTTGTAGCGACGCAGAATGGCGATCCGTTCGTCACGCGAGCGGTCGGACCAGCCGGGACACGCCTTGCGCGCTGCCTCGACCGCCGCGGCCACGTCGACGCCGCTGGCGGTCGACTGGCGCCAGATCACATCGCCCGTGGTCGGATCGACCGAGGTCGCTTGAGCCCCGGCGCCCACGCGCCAGACGCCATCGATGAACACGCCGCCGCTCATGCCTTCACCCGCACCATTTCGCCGTCCTTCACGCCGAGGGCCGAAGCCGCGTCACGCCCGATGATCGCGCTCTCGCCGTCGATCAGTACGGGAACCCGCACCGCCCGGAACTGAGCGATCGCGCCCGAGCAGATCAGAGCTTCCTCGCCATAGGCATCCTCGCCCAGCCGCACGCGAAGCCGGCGACCCTCGCGCACCGTCTTGATGTCGTCGCGCCGCGCCGCCACGGTTGGGCCGGCGTCGAAGATGTCGACCAGCCCCGAGAACCGGAAGCCCTCGGTCTCGAGCATGGCCCGCGCCGCCTCGCCCTCGCGGTGCACGCGGCCGATGGTCTGGGCGGCGGCCTGGGGCAGCAACTCCGCATAGATCGGATGGCGTGGCGCGAGATCCAGGATGAACTGGCCGTCCGTCGAGGCGCTCATCATGTCGGCCTCGTCGAATTCCAGCCTGAAGAACTTGCTGGCCACGTGATCCCAGAACGGGCAACCGCCGTCCTCGTCGAACCAGCCGCGCAGTTCGGCCAGCACCATCTCGGCGAAGCGCTGCGGCTCCAGGCCGATCAGCATGTAGCGCGACTGGGCCAGCAGGCGCCCCGCCCCGCCCTTGCGGCGCTCGGGCTTCAGGAACAGCGATCCGACCTCCGACCAGCCGGCGCATTCGTTGACCAGCACCAGGGCCCGGTGGTCGAACCGCTTATCCAGGGTCGGAGAAGATTGGGCCAAGGTCACGACCCGGAACGAGAAATGCGGGCGCTTCAAACCCACGCCCGCCTTGACGCCAGCAACCCCGATCACGTCGCCTTCGGCCAAGTCCTCGAGCATCAAGGTGTACCAGGCCTCGGGCGCGGCCACCTCAGAGAGGAAGCTGGCCTGGGACAGGTTCAGGCGGGCGCGCAGGGTCTGTTCGTCCTCCGGCAGGCTGGTGAAGCCGCGACCCGACAATACCGCCAGCTCCATCAGGCTGTCGAAATCGGCGGGCATCGCGGGGCGAACGACAAGCATGCTCAAACGGTCTCCGCGAGGTCGGCCATGGCGGCGCGTAGGGCGGGACCGTCGATCTCGCCGCTCGCCAGTTTCATCAGGATCAGGGCCGACAGTTGGGCGCGCTCGACGAAGCTGTCGGGCCAAGCATGCTCGGCTTCGCTGTGGATGTCGCCGCCGCGCACCCCCAGGGTGTCGACATTGGGCAAGCCCGAGGCAAACAGGTTGTTGCCCTCGCAGACCCCGCCGGACGGCTTCCAGCCGATCTCCTGGCCCAGCAGCGCGCCGACCTCCTTCACCGCGCCAAACAGGCGCTGCTGAGCGGTGTTGAACGGCTTGGCGCCGCGCGTAACGCGGCCATGCAGATGGGCGTGCAACCCCTCGCCCGTTCCGGCGACGATCTTGGCGACCTCGTCCTCGAACCAGGCCGCGTCCTCGGCGGCCGGGAACCGGACATTAAAGCGGACCACGGCGACGTCGGGCACCATGTTCAGCGGCGAGCCACCGTCGATCTTGGCGATGTTGCAGGTCACGCCCTCCCGCCGGCCGTTCAGGGCGTGCAGGGCCTGGGCGATGCGTGCGGCTTCCATCACGGCGTTGCGACCCAAAGCAAAATCGCGCCCGGCATGAGCGGCCTTGCCGTGGACGACGATATGGAAGTTTCCCGACCCCTTGCGGGCGCTGGCCAGCGAACCATCGGCCAGGGCCGGCTCATAGGTCAGGCCGACATGACCGTGGCGGGCGAACTCGGCCAGGATGGGCGCCGAGGCGACCGAACCGATCTCCTCGTCGGGCGAGAGCAGAACCCGATAGCCGACCCGCGACGCCAGCGGATGGCGCTCGAAGGCTTCCAGCGCCGCCAGCATCACCGAGATCCCGCCCTTCATGTCGGCGATGCCCGGCCCGTGGAGGGCGCCGTCCGGGCGCGTGGTGACGGTCTGGAAGCCGGAGGTCTCGGGATAGACGGTGTCGTAGTGGCCGGTCAGCACCACCTGGACCGGGGCCTCGGGTCGCACGACCACGGCGATGGCGGCGGGATGGGCCTGCTCACCGATCCGGCCGTCGGCCCCGACCTCGGGTGACGCGGCCAGGGGAATGTCAGCGGGCGCGGCGGGCAGCGCGCTGAACGCGTCGAGCAAAACTTGCCGCTGGCGTTCCAGACCGGCCAGGTGCCGACTTCCGGAGTTGATGGCGCACCAGGCAACCGCCCGATCGATGATCAGGGCGCCTTGGTCGGCCAGATGTCGCAGAACGGCGCGATCCTCGTCGTTGAGTCGCATGAAATCACGGTCTCCCTCAGTTCAAACTAAACCAAGGGCCGAGGACGTTTCGTGCTTCCTCGGACGAGGAAACCGGGCGTCCACGCAACAGCCTTGCTCCGAATAGGCTCCGCGCCCTCGCCGAGGCCAGGGTCGGAATCCGGATCTGTCACTGCATGCTTCCGGGCGAACGCCGACGGCAGCGGACTACTTGTAGTCCTTTCTCCAGCGGACCGAAAGCTGGGTATCGCCCTGGCTGCCGATCTTGGAGACCAGCGACAGGGCCCGGCGGACCCGCCACTCGACCTGGGCCGAGGGGCCTTCCCGGCCGCCGCCGATGATCTCGATATAGACGTCGTCGGTCACGTACTTGCCGCCCGCCACGGTCATGCCCGTGGCGCTCTCGGCGAAGGACAGACGGTCCAGGCCCGCCAGGCTGCGCAGGTTGCCGATCACGTCAAAGCCCCCACCGCCCGCCAGGGCCGCCAGGGCCGAGGCCAGCTGCGCCGCCTCGATCGGGGTCAGGTTGGCGGCCGACGAGCCGAACAGCACCTGCGACAGCACCTCGTCCTGCGGCAGCTCCGGCTTGGAGGTCAGGGTGATCTCCGGCTTGGCGGCCGTACCCTGCACCTTGACCACGGCGGTCAGGGTCGGGTCCTCGCGGACCGCCGTGAGGTTCAGGCGAATACGGTCCAGTTGGGTGGCCAGACGCACCGTCCCGCTTTCCTCGAACTCGAAACGCTTGCCGGCGAAATCGTATTCACCGCGGACCATCCGCGCCTCGCCGCTCAGCTGCGGGCTGTTGGTCGAGCCGCCGACATGGGCGTCCAGCGACAGTTCGACGTCCAGGCCGCGCCCTTTCACGAAGATCCGCCGCGGTGCGGTGAGGTCGACGTCCAGCAGCATGCCACTGCCGGGCACGACCTTTCGCGCCTCGATGCCCTGGTCCATATCTTCGGGGCGATTGCGTTCAATGACATCGATCGAGACCACGCCGGCCGGCGTCTTGGTCTGGGCCGAGACGTCGGCGCGATCGATGGTTAGGGCGCCGGTCAGTCTGACCTTGCCGTCCGTGCCGCGATTGATCGTCGTCTGACCGCTGGCGGTCGCCGAGGCCAGGTCGTTATCGATGACCCGGAAGCCCTTGAGGTCCAGCTTGAAGCTGCTCACGCCCTCGCGGGCCAGGCTGATGCGGCCCGAACCGGACACCGTCCCGCCCTGCCCGTCGCCGCCCGAGACCTGACTGACGTCGATGGCGTTGTTGGCCAGCGCCACGCGCACGATGACGTCGCGCAGGCTCAGGCCCGTCTGGCCGTCATCGACCCGGCCGCCCTCGAAGCTGGCCCGTCCGGTGAGCAGCGGATCGGCCAGGGTGCCAGCCAACTGCCCTTCGGCGTCGATCATGCCCGAGACGCTGCGCTCGGAACTGCCCAGCAGGTCCCACAGCGGCTTGACCTCGCCCTTGGCCGAGAACTGGCCGCGAACCTGGCGGGTGCGGTCGATCGCCAAGTGGAAAGGCTTGGCCGAGGCCTCGGTGGGCAGGGTCACCTCGGCCTGGGCCTGCAGCCCCTGATTATTGGAACTGGTGGCGCTGATGGTCATCAGGTTGTCGCGCAACACGCCCTTGATCTTGGCGTCCAGCGACCGGCCAGGGTTGGAGCCGCGCTCGCGAGCCCCGATCAGATTGGCGTCGAAGTCGCCGGTCAGGGTCTGGCCAGAACCGGTGAGCGACACGTGGGCGTCGAACTTGCCGGCCATGTCGGGATTGACGGCGGTGAGGCTGACCCCGGTCAACTGGGCCCGCAGCGTGGCCAGGTCGCCGCCGACATCGGCGTCGAGGTCGGCCGCGCCGTCACCGACCGCCAACCGCAGCCGTGCGCCGGTATGTGGCCCGCCAAACCGGATCTGGGCGGTCTCGCGGGTCTTGATCTCGGTGCGCGCCATGGTCCCTGCCGCATCTAGCGCCAGGAGGTATTCCTCGCCATTCGGAGTGAGCACGCCCGAACCGGCCAGCTTCCAGCGTCCGGACGGCGCCTCGCCGCGGGCGTCGAGGGTCAACGGCAGGCGCGCCATCGGACCGGCGGCCTTGATCGCCGCGTGCCGCACCTTCCAGGCGCCGCCCACGATGTCGTCGGCGGCCAGGTCGAGCTGCGCGATCGGACCCGCGCCGCCGTCGGTGATCTTCGCCGTGCCGCTCACGCGGCCTTGGGACAGGAAGGCGCCGGGGCCGACGGCCACCACGAGATCGGCGGTGGCCGGCCGGCCGCTGCGCAGGGAAACCCCACCCTTGGCCTTGGCTCCGCCGGCGTCGACGTCCAGGTCGGACAGCTCCAGGCCGCCGGGCGCGAAGCGGAAGGCGGTGCGAGCCTTCGCCGGGCCGTACTGGCTGCCGGCCTCGATCGAGGCCGTGCCGTCGCCGCCGTCCGCACGCTTGGCGAAGGACAACACCACGTGGGCGTCTTTCAGCGGCAGACGCGGCACGGCGATGGAATCAAAGTCCGCGATCAAGTCGGCCTTGGGCGCCGACAGGGTTCCGGTCACCGCGCCCGTGCCCTTGGCCTTGCCGGCGACCTCGATCGGCCCGGCCGCGAAGGGACCATCCGCCGTCCAGTCCAGCTTGAAGCCCAGGGCGGTGCCTGGGCCCAGCACGCCAGAGCTTCGGACCGAGGCCGACGTGCCGTCGAGCTTGGCTTCGGCCACCGACAGGCGTCCATCGTTCCAGGAGGCGCGGGCGTTGAGGCGCGGAGTCTTGCCCAGCAGGCGATCCAGCTCGGCCAGGCCCGTCGCGAAATTGCCGCCGCGCGCATCGACGCTCAGCATCCAGGGCTTGTTGACGCTCTGGCTGGCCGACCACTTGGCCGT
>FTJN01929940.1_pt1 | contig 20414 bp, 22 predicted proteins | sample 1658361 | NCBI WGS metagenome assembly FTJN01 (sample SAMEA3914819, study PRJEB12502) | metagenome | biome: forest; material: soil | place: Canada | collected 2010-06-26 | depth 0.3 m
GATCGCCAGCGCGATGGCGACCTGGAACGTCGCGAAGATCTGCAGGGTCTGGAATTCGGACTCCTGGAAAGCGATGCCCGAGGCGCCGGCGACATTGACCACGACCGCACTCTTCCAGCCGGCCACGTCGTCTGCGGCGAGCGCGTCCAGGTGCCAGGTCTCGCGCAGGGATGCCGCGACTCGCTGCGCGAACAGGTTCGACGACGAGGCCTGGTTGCTCGCATTAGAAGCCGGCCATTGGCGGATGTTCGCGCCGGGAGACTCCGCGCTGGGGATCCAGTCGGCGAACGCCGCGGGCGTGTCGAGACGTCCTGCCTGTTTCACCAGCGTCGCAATGCGGGCGGCCTCCGCGGCGGCCTTGACTTCGGGATTCATGCGCATCCGCGTCGTACCGGCGATGCCCGCCAGCACCATCGCGGTCAGCACGACACCTCCCAGCACCGCGGTCACGATGAGCAGGATGATCTGCCCGGCGATCGTTCGCGGAAGGAATCGCTTGGGCGACTTCATCACAGCACCTCCGGACGCGCAGTGAACATGTAGCCGCCCAGGCGCACCGTCTTGATGAATGTGGGCTCGCGCGGATTCGGCTCCATCTTCTGCCGGATGCGGCTGATGTGAACGTCGATCGTTCTTTCGATGGGACCGGCGGAGCCGCCGTGCGTCAGCTCGAGCAACTGCTCGCGCGACAGGATGACGCCCGGGTTCTGGCAGAGGGCCACCAGCAGATCGAACTCGGCGCTCGTGGTGCTCACTCGAGCGCCTTCGGGATTGATGAGTTCGCGATCGCGCGCGCTCACGACCCACCCTGCGAACCGATAGACCTTCAGGTGTTCGATCGGCGCGGCGACCGCTCCCTGGGTACGTCGCAGCACGGTACGGATCCGCGCGACAAGTTCCCGCGAGTTGAACGGCTTGGTCACGTAGTCGTCCGCGCCGAGTTCGAGCGCGAGGATGCGATCGATGTCTTCGGCCGAGGCCGTGAGCATGATGACGGGCAGGTTCGAACTCGCACGAATGCGCTTGCAGGCGCTGATGCCGTTCTCGCCCGGAAGCATCACGTCGAGCAGGATGAGGTCGACGCCGCCCTGTCGAAGTTGCGCGTCCATCTCCGTGGTGGACTGCGCGAACCGGGGAACGAATCCACTCGCGACGAGCATCTGGCCCAGCAAGTGCGCCATGTCCGCGTCGTCTTCGACGAGCAGGACCTGACATCCCGCCGACGTCGCGCTGTCCGAAGTCCGATGCGGTGCGGCTGCGTGTGCGGACGTCGATTGATGAAGGGGCGATGCGGTCGTCATCGTTGCTGCGGAGTGTCGAATCGCGCGACGGCCATCGTCGAACGCGATGCCTCATTCTGCGCCAACGCCGTGCTGGAGAGTTCGTTTCCAGTCTTCAAATCGGCCAGATAAATATCTCTTAATAAGTCTAAAAGCACGGTAGCGCGATCGCGACCTACATTGATTTCGAAGGCGGACAGATGCCTGTTGCGCCACCTCACGACATCATTGAAAGGAAAGATCCATGCAGACGATCTTGCTGAAGCGCCACTCGATGCGCGCGCTGTTGACGATCCATCTGATCGGAATGGCCGTCTTCCTCGGCGGCCGGTTCGCGGACTTCGTCGTCGAACGGAAGACCGGAGGTTCCGATCTGCAGATGCTGGCGTTCGGTCGCGACCTCACGAATTCGATCGGACGCGGACTGATGCTGCCGGGGTTCCTCACGATGCTGGTCACCGGCATCGTGATGACCATTCTTCGATACGGCAAGCGGCCGCCGGCCTGGGTGTGGATCAAGGTCGCGTTGAACGCGACCGCGTTCTTCGTTGTGTCGCCGCTCGTTGCGCCCGCGCTCGCGGCCGCGCGCACGTGGGCGCACTGGAGCGCCGAGCACGGGCAACTGGCGCCGCAATTCGTGCAGAGCGCGGCGCAGGCCTCGTTCTACGGGGCGATCGTGTTCAGCCTGTTCCTGCTCAACGTGCCCGTCGCGGTCTGGAAGCCGGTGTTCTCGCTGAGGAAACCGGCGACGACGCGGTCCGAGATCGGTCCGCCGCTCCGACCCGGGTGGTTGCGACCCAGCGCCGCGATCCCGAGCACTGCGCACAACCCCGGACTCGTCGGCGCGATCGAGTCGACATCTTCTGACAAGGAAACCCAATGAAAACGATTGCCACATTCACTGCCGCGCTCGTAGCCTCCTGCGTCCTGTGCTTCGGCGCATCCCCGAGTCGCGCGCAAGGCATCGACTTCGCGAAGACCGAATTCGCCACGCAGCGCCTCGGGTCGAACGTGTACGTGTTGACGGGATCCAAGGGGACGGATCCGGGCCACCCCGAAGGCGCGGGCGGACGCGTGGGGCTGCTGGTGGGGCCGGACGGCGTCCTCATGGTCGATGCGTCGTATGCGCCGCTGGCCGAGAAGGTCGAAGCGGCGATCCACGTGATCACGCCGCTGCCGATCCGCCTCCTCGTCGATACCCACTCGCACCCCGACCACACCGGCGGCAATCCGTACTTCGCGAAGAAAGGGGCGATCGTGCTCGCCAGGGAAGAGGTCTGGCGCGACCTGGATCAGCTGCCGCCCCCCCGCGTCCTCGCGGCGATCGGCGCGGCGGCGTCGTTCACCGATCCGGCCCGGCTGCCGACGTTGACCTATCCGATGGGCGGCGCTCTCAAGATCCGGTTCGACGGCGAGATCGTCGACCTGATTCCCGTGTACGCGGCACACACCGACGGCGACACCGTCGTCCGCTTCGAGAAGGCCGACGTCCTGATGATCGGAGACTTCTTCCGCAACTACGGCTATCCCTTCATCGATCCTGCCCATGGCGGCACGTTCAAGGGCGTGGTGGACGCACTCGACGTCGTCTCCGGCCTGAGCGGGCCCAACACCCAGCTGGTGCCGGGACACGGCAGCATCATTTCGCGCAAGGACATCGATGCCTACCGCGCCATGATCCTCGACGTCCGCGCACGCGTGGCCGACATGGCCAGGCACGGCAAGAGCCTCCAGGAAGTCCTCGCTGCGAAGCTGACGGCGCCTTATGACGCGACGGTGCCAGGCGGCCTCGAACCGCTCCCGGCAGGACTCGGCACGAGCGCCGACCGCTTCGTCAGCGCGATGTACGCCGAGGTCACGCGCACCAAGTGAACGGCGAGACACTCGCACCGGCGAGCGGCTCGCGCACCCCTCCGAATCCCGACTGATCAACGACAGAACTCCATGACTTTTCTCGATCGCATCCTTTCGACGTCCGCCATCGTCTTCGTGACGACGCTCGGCGCATCCGGCGCCTGTCTCGCGCAGATGCCTGCACCCCAGGAAACGCAGTGGGGCCTCGGGCTCGCGGGCAGCGTGCGGCAACGTCCCTATCGCGACGCCGACGCCGACAAGCGCGTGTTGCCTCTCCCGTTCGTCGACAGCACGTGGTTCCGCGTTGCCGGCACCGGGCTCGACCTGAAGCTTCCGAGCGCCGGGGCGTTCTCGTTCGCGTTGCGCGCGACCTATCAATTCGCCGGCTACGACTCGGGCGACGCGCCGATCCTGGCGGGGTTGGCCGATCGCAAGAGCAGCGCCTGGCTGGGCGGTGCCGTCACCTGGCACGACCCGATGATCGACATCACGTTGGAAGGCCTCGCGGACGCCTCCGGCCACAGTGACGGCCAGCAGTGGCGCCTGGCGGTCGAGCGTGCCTTCCAGATGGGGCAGCTGGAATTGCGCCCGCGCGTCAGCGCGACCTGGCTCGACAGCAAGTACGTCGACTACTACTTCGGCGTGCGCGCCGACGAAGCCGTCGCGGGCCGGCCGCAGTACGGCGGATCGTCCACGTTCGAGGAGCAGCTCGGCCTGCGCACGTCCTATCGATTCGACCGACACCAGTCGGTGTTCCTCGATCTCAGCGCCACGCACTTGGGCGACTCGATCTCGAACAGCCCGCTGGTCGATCGCAGCACCGTCGGAACCGCGGCCCTCGGGTACCTGTACAGGTTCTGAGGCCGGCCCGAGCGGTCGCGCTCGAATCCAACTGGCCCGCATTCGGCATCGAACAAGGACGTCGGACATGCGAGAAGAACTGGCGCTGAGCGTGACGGTCGACGGACAAGCCCATTTCGGTCTGTACGCCGTCGAATCGGAAATGATGACGGCCTGGATCCCGTCCGTCGGCAGTCGAACGTGTTGGCTGGAAGGACGGGAGCCAAGCAAAGTTGCCAAGCTCTTGCTGCAAGAAGTTATCCGTGAGTGCCGGCGGAAGCATACCGTCGCGGTCTCGCGGCCATCAAGGCGTTCTTCGGATTCGGCCGATGACGGCCGTTCCCTTTTTTGTCCCATCGAATCGTTCGCCGAGCCCACGCTTCGCTAGGCGCGGGTGACCTTGCCCCCGAGAAACGCCGCCTTGCTCGAGCTTCGGACGATCATCCCGCCTGCCTGAGCGGGCCGCTTCTGCTCGGACTTGTCACCCAAAATCGGTCGGAAATGAACCACGCCGCGCCGTGGCGAAAGCGCGCGGCCGTCGTCACCGCCGGTCTCTTCGCCGGCTTGATGCGGCAGCCTTTTTCGGGCGCTGCGTTTCGCCACGTCTACGACCGAAAGTCGAAGATATTCGCGTTCCCGCAGCTGCGAATCGACCCGCAGATGCGACCCGCGCCGGCTTGAATCGACCCATTGCCCGCCGGGGTACGGCGCGCAGCAGATTTCAGCGTTCCGTTCACATTGCCGGAGCACTGGGCGAGGGCCACGAGCGTCCAAAGCGGTCCCTACCGGGCGCGCTTGGCATCCCTGCACCAGCGTGCCGGCGGGTCGCATTCACATAACAAAATAAATCGCAGTGGCGAGATTCGTAGAATCGTGAGAGATGCCAAACGCAAGGTTTTAGATGGACAAGATTCAAATCAATACACGGAAGTTCGCGCCGAATTTCAAACCATTAAGGGAGGTAACAAAATGGTAAAGGATCTATTCATCAGCCTTGTCGTCTACAGCTTAATCGCAATTTGGTACGTAGTTCCTTGGCTCAAGAAACTGGACAAGCGCCAAGCGCTGACCGCGCCTTTGTGGATTCACGTTTTCCGCTATCTCGCGCTCTATCTTTTGGTTGCTCAGCGAGAAGGCTATGCGATCTCTCACGAAGTGTTGTCTGTGGTCGTGATTGGCGATCTCAGCGGAGCCGCACTCGCCTTGGCCGGCATCATATTCCTGAGGATGCGTTCGCGTTTAGGGCCGATCTTTGCCGCACTGGTCCTCATCGCGTCAATAATCGATTTTGCCGTTGGTACCTACATAAGATCTCAGCATGGGCCGGACCCAGAGGCAACCGGCGTATGGTGGCTGGTCTTTGTTTTCTTCGCCCCGCTCGTCCTCGTCAGTTTGCCTCTTCTCGGTTGGCAACTTTTCCAGCGGCGAGGGGAAGCGCTGTCCAGCGCAAAATAGCCGTTGTGCGACTGCGCAACCTTCCATAGTCGTAGGCTAGTCTCGGCGGCGGCGGCGGCGGCGGCGGCGGCGGCGGCGGCAAGGCGAAGGCCGCGGCGGCAACCACCAAGACTAAGACACCCGCAGAGGCCAAGGCGAGCAACGTCGCGCCCATCGGCGAAGCAAAGGTTCGCAAACCGGTCAAGCGCGCGCCGAAGGTGGCTGAGCCCGTGGCAGCGCCGGCGCCGGTGGCAGCGCGGGGACGCGCGAGGAAGTTAGGCATCGCCTTGCCGACGGGTGCCGGCTTCTCTCTCAAGCGCGTCCAGGAGATGCTCGGGCTCTCGCGCACGGTCGTTTCCGGATTGGTGGCCGCTGGCTTCGTCACACCGCAGCGTGGCCCGCGCAACGAACAGCGGTTCTCCTTCCAAAACCTGCGTAAGCGGGCAGCGAAGTCATGTTGACCGCGCAGGGCCGACGTAGGAGTCTCGTGTCCGCTTAACTTGCGCAAGTGGGTCATCGATTCCGAGCACAAGGTGCCGGCAATGAAGCCGGCGCCGATCGTGGCAGAAGAGGCTCCGCTCCCGGCGCCGACGTTCGCGCCGCTTGCCATCAAGGCCGATCCCGTGCGTGGAGACATCCACATCGAGTTGCAACGCAACGGCACGACGGTCAAGATTGCATGGCCGGCCGCTGCAGCTTCCGACTGTGCCGCGTGGTTGCGGGACTGGCTTCGGTGATCCGGATCGACGCAGTCTGGCTATGCATCGAACCGATGGACATGCGGGCCGACACCGACACGGCGCTGGCCCGTGTTGTCCAGGTTTTCGGCTCTGCCCGTCCCCACCACGCCTATGTCTTCGCCAATAAGCGGTCGACGCGGCTCAAGGTACTTGCGCATGACGCATCGGCATCTGGCTGCCAGCGCGCCGCTTGTACCAAGGCAGGTTCGTCTGGCCGGGTGCAGGTCTCGGGCAGCTTCAAGGCGCGCGGCGTCTTCAACCGGCTGTTGTCCAATCCGCTTCCTCGCAGCGGCGTCATCGTCGCGTCGGGAGGCAATGCCGGCATTGCGACCGCATTCGCCGCGAACGCGCTCAACGTGCGCGCGGAGGTCTATGTGCCGGCCCTGATCACCCCGGCCAAGCGCAGGCGCCTCGAGAACCTTGGTGCGAAGGTCGTGATCGGCGGCGAGACCTACGCCGAGGCCTTTGTCGCATGCCAGGCTCGGCAGCTCGATACGGCAGCCCTGATGACGCATGCGTACGACCAGTTCGAGGTGGTATTGGGCGCGTCCGTGCTGGCGCAGGAAATCGAGCGCCAAGCCGGCAAGGCGCCCGACAGCTTGCTCGTCAGCGTCGGCGGGGGCGGCCTCATCGGCGGGATCGCGGCGTGGTTCGCGCAGCGAAGCCGGATCGTGGCGCTGGAACCGGAACTCGCCGCTACGCTTCATCAATCGCGCAAGGCCGGCGTTCCGGTCGACGTGTCGGTCGGTGGCATCGCCGCGGATGCGCTGGGATCGCGCCGCATCGGCGACATCGCCTGGCAACTCGCGCGACGTCACGTCGATCAGTCCCTGCTGCTCAGCGACGAACTCATTCGCGACACGCAGTTGTACATGTGGCGCGCACTCCAGCTTGCGGTCGAAGCCGCCGCCGCCATGCCGCTGGCTGCGCTCAGGGGAGGCGTCGTCCGACCGCGCAATGGCGAAAGGGTTTGCCTGATCATCTGCGGCGGCAACGTCGACCCCGCGTCGTTGAGCTGAGACGCACATCACTGTCAACAAGAATGCAATCCACAACGAACACGCTCAGTCGCGAACAGCTCGATGCACTCGTGCTGGGCCTACCCTGGGCGTGGGTCGACGAAGCGTTACTGACCCCGGTGGCGCTCGGGGCCAGAGCACCAAGAGCCGCGACTTTCACCGATATGTCAGCCGTCACGGCGTTTAAGGTTCTGAGCGGCCTGCGCGACTATCGTTTCCCGCAGGGCGCGCCGTTGAGTCGAGTCCTTCAGGACGGCAGTGACGATTTCGGGCGGAGACGTATAGGGTGTCCCCCCAGCGAACGGCGGCGCCGGGTCGTACTCCATCGCCAGCTGAATTTTTTGCGCAACTTCGGTCCCCGCGAGGTCACCCACGACGCGCAGCGCCATGTCGATGCCAGACGTGACGCCTCCGGAGGTGTAGATGTTTCCATCACGGGTCATACGGTCGTTGGACATCACGGCACCAAATTGCGGAAGCAGGTATCGCGACTGCCAATGACCGCCGGCATGCCTACCCTTGAGGACGCCTGCGGCGCCCAATAGAAGCGACCCCGTGCATACGCCAAAGACGTAGTCGCATTTGGCGCATTCTCTACGAACATACTCGATCCACTCGGCGTCCAGCATCGCTGTGTCGATACCCGTTCCACCAGGGACAACGAGGATGTTGGAAGGCTTGGCTGTCGACCTGGTGACGGTAGGCAGCAATCTGAGGCCGCGATCGGTGCGCACCGCGTCAGGAGTGGCAGCAACCAAGCCCACGGTCCAACCCGGCGTCCGGGACAACACCTCAAAAAGGGCCCGTGATGTCGAGTTGAACCATATCCGGCACGACGACGATGTTCACGTGCATCGCCGAACGCTTCGCGTCATTCTGGGCGAACGACCTGGTTGCCGCCGACGCCCACAACACACTGGCGATCCCGCCAGACTGCAAGATAGCTCTGCGCTTCACATTCATGTTGACCCCGCAAGAAAGTTGTCATGTACTCTGCAGCCGCATTCTGCGATCCACACCGGGAGACCATGTGCCAACCTTGCAGGGAAAAGTGCCAGCGCGGGAAGTCGTCATTCTGATTTTCGATGGCGTGCAACCCATTGACTTTTCGGGTCCTGCACAGGCGCTGACGACGGCCAACGAGGAAGGAGCTTTTCCTCCCTATGCGGTCCGCCTGCATGCGATTTCACAAGAGAAGGTCCGCACAGCCTCCGGATTCCTTGTCAGTTCGGAGCTCCTTCCGAAGGGCTTGCTGATTGACACATTGATCATTCCGGGAGGACCAGGTGTTCATGAAGAGTCACAGAGGGGGCCGTTGTTTGGCGACGCCCTACGCAAGCTATCTTGCGGCTCACGGCGCGTCTGTTCCGTCTGCACGGGGGCCTTTCTTTTGGCGCGAACAGGCCTCCTTGCGCAACGTCGCGCAGTCACGCACTGGCGATCGTGCGATCGGTTGTCTCAGGAATTTCCTGAGATTCAGGTCGAGCCGGATTCGCTCTTTCTAAAGGATGGGAACGTCTGGACCTCGGCCGGCGTGACTGCCGGCATTGATCTGACTCTGGCTTTGATACAGGAGGACCATGGCGCGGCGCTAGCGGCCAAGGTGGCAAGGCGTTTGGTGGTCTATTTGCGAAGGCCGGGCGGGCAGAAGCAGTACAGCGAGCCCCTCTCCTTGCAGGAGACGGCCGGTACGCGCTATGCGGGCTTGCTCCAGAAGATTCTCGGCGCGTCGGAACTTGAGTGGACCGTCGAGGAAATGGCATCGGTTGCTGGACAATCACTGCGCTCGTTCCATCGTGGGTTCCGAACTGAACTCGGCATGACTCCTTCCAAAGCTCTGGAGAAGATTCGTACCGAATTGGCTCGCAACTACCTGCACACCACGGATTTGCGCTTGAAACAGATCGCCGACAAATGTGGATTTGGAACCGAGGCCGCCATGCGTGAGGCGATGGTGCGACAGTTCGGTGTTTCTCCCAGCGAGATTCGAGAAAGATTCTCGATCTAGCTTCGCTGTCGGACAGGCTAACGTCGCGTCGTGGAAGGTGGCTTTGAGGCTGCCGCGCGCTGCTTCTGCGCAAACCTTGCGCGCGCTGCCAACATGTCCGTCCGGTGCTGAACGGCCCAATCGTAGAGGGCCTGGAGCGGCACGATCAACTTGCGGCCCAGTTCGGTCAGTTCGTAGTCCACACGCGGCGGAATCGTCGGGAACATGGTTCGCGTCACCAGTCCGTCCTGTTCCAGTCCCTTCAGTGTCAGCGTCAGCATGCGCTGCGAGATCCCATCCACGATGCGGTGAATCTCGTTGTAGCGCAGCGGTCCGTCGCGCAGAGTGCCGACCACCATCACCGTCCACTTGTCACCGATGCGGGCGAGCGTCTCAGCCACTGCGTAACAGCCCGCGTGGGAAGCCTCAAAGGCACGAACATCTTTGTTCGTATCGCTCAAAAAAGTGCCTCCTTGTGGAAATCCAGCCAAATCCTAACATGGCGTAACGAACAAATTGTTCGTGGTGTCGAGCTACTTTGGAATGGAGTCCCAGGTGAATCAGAAACAACGGCAAGGTACCCGCGGTCGAGTGGTGATCTATGGTGGCGGTGTGGGCGGCGCCCAACTGGCGAAAAGACTGAGCGGCAAGGCCGAAGTCGTCTTGGTCGACCCCCTGGACTATTTCGAGGTGCCGATGGCTGCGCCGCGCATCATGGTGCAGCCAGATTTCGCCGAGCGCGCGATCATGTCGTTCGCCGAGGCCCTGCCCACGGTCAAGCATGTGCGCGCCAAGCTGGTCGAACTGCGCATCGACGGCGGTTTGATCGAGGCGCCAGACGGCGAACGATCCCTGATTTCCGGCGACGTCGCCGTCCTGGCGACAGGCAGCCGTTTTGCAAGCGAGTTGGTGCGCGGGATCGAAGGGTCTGGCAGCTCACGCAAGGCGTTCTATGCCCGCTTCCACGACCGATTGCGCAGCGCGCGGCGCGTGCTCATCGTCGGCGGGGGTCCCATCGGCGTAGAGATCGCTGGAGAACTCAGCGAGACCTGGCCCGACAGGGCGATTACCATTCTTGAAGCCGGTCCGCGGGTTCTGTCCGGCACGTCGGAAAAGGCGGCCGCATATGCCGCAGGAGTGCTGACGAAGCGCGGCGTCACGATCATCACGGACGATCGGCTTGAAGGCCATCAACACAATCCTGGCGAGATCTTCGCCCCCGGCGGCGAGGCGCGGACGGTAGCGGGTCGACAGATTTCGTACGACCTATTGCTGTGGTGCGTCGGAGGAAGGCCTGCCACCAGCTACCTGCTGGAACATTTCGGCCATACCTTGAACGACAAGGGCCAGGTTCGAGTCACGCCGGATTTGCGCGTGGTAGGGCAAGAGGGATTGTTCGCGCTCGGCGACATCACCGATCTCATCGAGAACAAGATGGCCTGGGTCGCCAGCGGCCACGCCGGAGTCGCCGCAGGCAATATCCTCGCACTGCTCAGTGGCAACCATGCCAAGCTGAAGACCTACAAGGCGAAGACTGGAAATCCGATGATGGCGGTCACCTTGGGTCGTCACCACGGGGTTTCGCATCTGCCGTCGCCTATCGGCGTCGTGCGCGCATCTTGGTTCAACCGGAAGATCAAGGCTGACCAAATGATGGTACCGATGGTTCGCAAGGCATTCGGTCTCTGAAGAAAAAAACGTTCCACCCAAACGGCTATGCCGCCAAGGGCGGAGCACCTTCATCCGCGCTGCGGACCACCTGAGAAATCATCCGTCGATATCGGAAGCTCAGGTAACGACGCCGGCAAGGCCGAGATAGAAATGATCGTCCTCGGCGCAAACCTCACCGGTATCGAGTATGGAGTTCCTCGGCCGCTCTAACGTGGTCTTCGCCGGCACAGCGAAGGCGGCGGATCGCTCACTTCGTTGCCTCATGCGACCAGGAATGCCGGGCCTTTCGCTGGACGGCGAGCAGGCGCGCTGCGTACGGTGTGTGCCATGCCATAGACGGCTGCCATGAAGATGGCTTCACGCTGATCGATCTGCAGGAGATCGGCGGAAAGCTGTACGTGCACCACCTCGAGCGCTTGACAGACGAGTCCCCATAGAGGCAGGTACTCGCGCGCGTCGCTTCCAGGAGAGTCAAATGGGGTACCGCGCCGGGTACCTTTGCCTCGAGTCGTTCAGTGATTCGCAGTGGAAGGCGCCGGTCCACAAACAGAGTACGCAATTCGGTCAAACTGAGATAGCGGCCATTGACCGAGGTCTTGCCTATCACTCGAAGGAGGATCGGCCACTCGCCTTCCATCAACGATCGGTCGATTCTGCGCCGTTGCCCTGCGGCCCTTGCGAAGTTGGCATCCATCATGGCGCGAAGTTGCTCGATGCCAAGCCCTCGCTCGACCACACCTGACGCGTCAACCTTGTCGGCAGCAAACTGATCCAGACGCGCCAATTCAAGCTCGTCAATGCGACCCGCCGCGTCGAGGATGCGGGACCCTGCGCCCCGCTTGTCGAGTGGCCCCCCACGCAAGGCTTCCAACTGAGCACCCTTGCGAACATTGCCGGCGATTCGCACGGGGCTCAGGCCGTTAGAAATCATCGCGATCATGTATACCGCGGACTTTGATATTGGAGGTTCGGTGGGCGTGCCGCCGCTGGCGGCACTCACCGTGTTGGCGATGAAGGAAAGCTGCTCGGCATGCCCTGCGATGTAGCCGCCTGCAACAAGCGCGCGCAGGAAGGGACAGCTTTCGTTCATCGAATGAAGCCGCGGCTCGACAGGCCACCAATTCGAGCGTCGACCTCTCGCGAGACGTCGACAGATGCCTGACAGGGACTCACCAGGTGGCCTAGTTCCGTCTTTTCGTCTTCAGCGCCCAACGAAACGGCCGAAATCATGAAGACGTGAGCCCGGCGTCGCACTTGGCATACGGGAGCTCGACCAATGCCTTTTGTGAACAACGACTCGTACCTCTTCGGGACCCAGGAAGCACATGACTACACCGTCGCCGAACCCTCACCAGCCCACCGATGCCATCTTGCGAGCGCTGGCGACTACGACCGTGGCGGCTGGATTCCTGATGGCCGGCGCGGCGAATGCAGTTCAACCATCGATCGCGGAAGCTCGCCAAGTGGTGGCTACCGCCGCGCAGCACGGCGCGCCATGGCACGGCCCGCAGTCCGGCCCGCAGGCCCAGTCCGGCAAGACCGTGGTCATCGTCGCAGAAGACTTGCGCAACGGGGGAGTCGTCGGCGCGGCGCAAGGCATGCGAGAAGCAGCCAAGGTACTCGGCTGGAACATCAAGATCATGGACGCCGGAGGCACGGCGGCAGGCCGCACGCGGGCGCTGGCCAATGCGCTCGTGGTGTCGCCCGACGGCTTGGTGCTGTGCGGATCGGATGCTATTGAGGCCAATCCTGAGCTTACTGCTTTCACCGACAAGGGCATTCCCATCGTCGGCTGGCACGCCGGCCCGGCGCCAGGCCCAATCGCAGGGACACCTGTCGCGATGAACGTGACGACGGACCCGCTGGAGGTCGCGCGCGTGACGGCCATGGATGCCGTGGCGCAGTCCGAAGGGCACGCCGGCGTGGTGATCTTCACGGACTCCCGGTTCCGGATCGCGATGGCCAAAGCAAACGCTATGGCCGCGGTCATTCGCGCCTGTGAAGGCTGCACCGTTCTCGAAATGCGCGACGTGGCGCTTTCCGATGCGGACGCGAAGATGCCGGAGGTCACGCGGGACTTGCTGCAGCGCTACGGCCGGCGTTGGACGCATGCCCTGGCGATCAACGACGTCGTGTTCGACCGGGCCGTTCCGGTTCTGACTTCGGCCGGCCTGCAAGGTCCGAGTTTGCTGTCCGCGGGCGACGGCAGCGCCGCGGCCTTTCTTCGCATCCAGGCGCGGACGTTCCAGACCGGCACCGTGGCCGAGCCGCTGAACCAGCGGGGCTGGCAGGCGCTCGACGAATTGAACCGCCTGTTCGCGCACCAGCCGGCCAGCGGTTTCGCGGCCCCGGTTCACCTCGTGACATCCGACAACATCGCCTTCGATGGTGGCCCGCGATTGCAGTACGACCCGGACAACGGCTATCGCGAGATCTACCGTCGCATCTGGCAACGCTGATCGGCCACGACCGTGTCGATTACAACCGCTCCACGTCCGCCGAGTCCGATCGATCTGCTGGCATCGTCGCGCTTGCCGCGTTCGCTGCGGGGCCAGTTCACGCTCGCGCTCTGGATTCTGGCGCTGCTGTCCCTGGCGGGCGGCCTCGCGTCGGTCTACGCGCTGCGCACATCCAGCAGCACGGCACAGCAACTGGCCCAAGAGCGATTGACGCGCATGCAGCAGGCGCAAGAAATCGTTCAGCGGACCTTGCTGATCGACCGCGAGGCCGATCACCTCCTGGACGCACCATCGCTGGCAGCAATGCAGGAAAGCTACGCCTCCGTGATCAAGCAGACAACCGGGCTGGACAGCGCGGTCCAAGGAATGACCGCCACTGGCGACAACGCCTCTGTGCTCGACTTGCAGCAGGCGAACCAGTTGTTCCGCAACACCGTGGACGTCGCCGCGCAGTTGCGCGAGAGCGCGTTGCGGGCCCAGGACGCCCTTGATCAATTTATCGACAAGAGCGCGCAGCGCCTGGAAACGGACGGGAGAGAGGATGTATCGCTGGCGAACCTTCTCTACCGGCTTGAGGACGCCGAGAGTCCCGCAGCGGTCGAGCAATTGCGGGCGCAATACATCCAACGCGCATCGACCGGAAAGTCGGCCGCCTGGAACGCGCGCGACCCGTTTTCGGAACGCCTGGGGTTGCTCGATCAACGCGCGAAACTGCACCGTTGCCGCGACCAACTGACGCAGCAATCGCAGTTGCTCGTGATGGCGGCCCGCCAGCAATCCGCCTCGCTCGACGCCGACTATCGCGCGGCCGTGCAGCAGCTCGTCGATCAGTCGCGGCACGAACAGAACTGGGTTCTTGCCCTGTTGGCCAGCAGCCTGCTCTTCACATGGCTGGTATCTACCGTATTCCGGCGCCATGTGCTGAGACGGCTGCAGCATGTCAGCCGCTATTTGCAACTGGACAGCGCTTCCTCGATTCCGCTGGCAGCGCTGGTGCGGGGACGCGACGAGATCAGCGACATGGCGCGCGCCGTCGATCGCTTCCTGGCTGGCCGCGCCAAACTCGACCTTCGAACGGTGGAGCTGCAGGAAACCCAGGATCGGCTGGTGGCCGCCGCGCGCCTTGCCGGCATCGCCGAGATCGCCACCAACATCCTGCACAACGTCGGCAACGTGCTCAACAGCATCAATGTCTCCGCGGACGTGATCGGCGCGAAATTGCGCACATCCAAGGCGGGCGGATTGGCGCGAGCCGTTCGCCTCATGGACGAGCACGCCGGGAGTCTTGGGGAATTCCTGACGCACGACACCAAGGGACGACTGTTGCACACTTACTTGCGCGACCTCGGGCCGGCACTTGAAGCCGAGCACGAATCCATGTCAACGGAGCTGGCGGCACTCTGCAAGAGCATCGACCACGTCAAGAACGTCGTGGCGACGCAGCAGTCCCATGCAGACGCCCCGCGCGTCGTCGAAATCCTCGATGTCGGTGACCTGGCCAGCGATGCACTGCGTATGTGCTCCGCGGCGCTGGCGCGACATAACGTCCTGATCGTCAACAACGTCAAGCAGCTTCCTGGCCTCCCGCTGGACTCGAATCGGATGCTGCAGATCCTTGTCAATCTCATCGGCAACGCCAAGCAGGCGTTCGAGAACGTGACGGACCGCAACCCATGCGTCACCCTCGACGCGGATCTCGAAGAAGCCCTTGATGCAAAGGTGCTGCGCATCACGGTTGCCGACAACGGCGAAGGAATTGCACCGCAAAACCTGTCCCGGATCTTTTCGCACGGCTTCACCACGCGAAAGAACGGCCACGGCTTCGGCCTGCACAGCTGCGTGCTCGCCGCGCAGGAAATGGGCGGTACGCTGATCGCGCGCAGCGACGGGCCGGGACGTGGCGCTGCATTCATCCTCCAAATCCCGATCACCGCCCAGGAGGCCGGACGATGAGCGTCGCCGCGAACCGTCGTATTCTGCTGATCGACGACATGCCGGCGATCCACGAGGACTTTCGCAAGATCCTTTGCCCTCCCGCACGCGAGGCGGCCGGGCTCGACGCCATGGAGGCCGCGTTGTTCGGGACGGCGACTGCGGCGGCAGCGGTCGCGGATTTCGAGCTCGAGTCCGCCTACCAAGGACAGGAGGGTCTCGGCCGCGTGGAACACTCCCTGGCCGTCGATCGACCGTACGCGCTGGCCTTCGTCGACATGCGCATGCCGCCGGGTTGGGACGGACTGCAGACGATCGAGCGAATATGGACAGTTGATCCCAGGATCCAGATCGTCATCTGTACCGCGTATGCCGACCACTCGTGGGAGGACGTGCTGACGCGACTGGATGCGCGCGATCGTCTCCTGATCTTGAAGAAGCCGTTCGACGCTATCGAAGTTCGCCAGCTCGCGAATTCGCTCTCGACAAAGTGGGTGACCACTCAGCGACTCAAGGCGCAGTTTGCGGCGCTGGAGAGTACCGTGGCTGAACGCACGCGCGACATCACTCTCGCCAGCGAGGCACTTCAGGCCCAGATCATGGAGCGCAAGCACCTGGAGAGCCAATTGGTGCAATCCGAGAAGCTTGCGTCCATCGGCCAGCTCGCCGCGGGCGTCGCGCACGAGATCAATAACCCGATCGGCTACATCTTCTCTAACTTCGGAACGTTGGAAGGATACCTGGCGCGACTGTTCGAGATGCTCGCCGCCTACGAGGCGGCCGAGCCCTGCGTGAATGTGCCCGAGGTGGCAGCCGCGCTCCACAGGCTGCGCGAACAGGTGGAGCTGGACTTTCTGCGGGAAGACATCCCATCGCTCATGAGCGAGTCCAAGCAAGGCATCGTGCGCGTGCGTCAAATCGTGCAGGACCTAAAGGATTTCTCACGCGTGGACTCCTCGCAGGACTGGCAACTCGCGAATCTGCACCAAGGCATCGATTCGACATTGAACGTCGTCGCAAGCGAGATCAAGTACCGCGCCGAGGTCGTCAAGGAGTACGGCTCGATTCCGGATGTCGAGTGCATGCCGTCGCAGATCAATCAGGTGGTGATGAACCTCGTGGTGAATGCCGCTCATGCGATGGGCGAGCAGCGCGGCCGCATCACGATTCGAACTGGCTGTGTTGCCGATCAGGTGTGGATCGAAGTGGCCGACGACGGCTCAGGCATCCCACCCGATACGCTCAAACGGATTTTCGAGCCATTCTTCACGACCAAACCGGTCGGGCAAGGGACGGGTCTCGGGCTGTCGCTGTCCTATGGCATCGTCCAAAAGCACGGCGGACGCATCGAGGTGCGGAGCACGGTTGGCGAGGGCACGGCATTCACGGTGACGCTGCCAGCCTGCCAGGGACAGCCAGCAAACAGCGACGAGCCCGAATCAGTCTGAAGTCGGGCCTTGAAATCAGGGGCCGTCTTGGCGGCGCGCTCGGCGCGGCGAACGAGCGCGCGGATCGGTGACGTTTCGTCGACGCAGTCGGAAGGCGCGCGTGATGCTCGGCGCGGCAGGGATTGCCGCTCCGATTCCGACCGGGACGTCATTTGAGCGACTCGGACCTCCGCCGATGCGATTCGACGGTGACGGGCATGAGTGCGCCGAGACAGCCGCGCCGGGCTGCACGACAGCGCTGATCGCCGGACGGCCGGCGAACGGCCGAGTAGCGCCTGACAAAGAGACCTGTCCCTTCCGGACTCGTGAATTGCAGGGGTTTTCCCTTTGAGAGCGGCTCCGATGTCGGGTTGAAGGCTCGCATTCCGTTCTATAGATTTGTAAACACCAAACTCAGGGGCGGCCCCAATGCAGACCGACGTTCGGAGCGAACCGCTTGCGATCGATTTGCAGGGGCAGTTCGATCCGATACCCCCGCAGGGCATCAAAAAAGCTTTGTTCGCGGATACCCGGTGGGCTATAACGGACGGAAGCTCGCGCAGAACGATCGGATCCACCGACCCCGCGCCAGAGCGGCGACTCGACGGTGCAAACCGAGGGCGGCATACGACGCAGCTGGGAGGCAGCGGAATGAAGACGGCACATCGTCGAACTGTCGACTGTGGCGACGCTGACGCGAACGGAGACAGGCCGTGAGCAGCGACGGCGCGGACCTGTCGCTGATCTGCCGAGTCCGTGGGGGGTTGTGTGCGCTGCCGCTCCGGCACGTGACTGAAACAATGCGCCCGCTGCCGATCGAAGTCGTCGCTGGGGCGCCACATTTCGTGCTCGGCTTGGCGGTAATCCGAGGCATACCGACCCCCGTGGTCGATGCCGCACGCCTGCTGGGACATGCGGACACGGCATCCGGTCGATGGATCGCACTGACTGTCGGCTCGCGCCAGGTGGCATTGGCCGTGGACAGCGTATTGGGCGTGCGGCCTCTACCCACCAATGTCCGGCATGCGCTGCCGCCGCTGCTGAAAGATGCGAACCGCGATCTGGTCTCGGAGCTCGGCCTGCTGGACGAGGCGCTGTTGCTGGTGCTTCAAGGAGGCCACCTGCTGTCCGACGATGACTGGGCTCGTCTCGAGCTGGGGAGCGCTATCGCATGAGCGCAGCTGCTTTCCCGGAGCAGGTCGAGCGCTTCAGAGGCCTGATCGCGGATCGTCTCGGGTTGCAGTTCGAAGACTCCCGAACGGCCTGGCTCGCCGAGGTTCTCGACCGGCGCGTGGACGCCAGCGGCGTGACGGCGGAACCCTATCTGGCTCGCCTTCATACCGCGGTACCGCCCGCTGAACTCGCAGCGCTCGCGCGCGAGTTGACGGTGGGAGAAACCTATTTCTTCCGCAACATCGAGCAGTTCTCCGCCCTGCGCGAGCGAGTAGCGCCCGAGTGCATGCGTTCGGAAGGTTCCCGCCAATGCCTTCGCATCCTGTCGGCCGGGTGCGCATCGGGCGAAGAGCCGTATTCGATCGCCATGACGCTGCACGAGCTCGTCGCCGGCACGTCGTGCGAGCTGCAGATCCGCGCGGTGGACCTCAATCCGACTTCGCTCGAAAAGGCAAGGCAGGCCCGATATACCACGTGGTCGTTGCGAGAGACGCCATCGGCGATGCAGCAGCGCTGGTTTCGACCGGATGGCGCCAGCGTGGTGCTTGACGACGCGATCCGCGCTTCGGTGAAGTTCGAGGCGCGCAACCTCGGCGAGGACGACGCCGATCTGTGGCAACCCGGTGCCTACGACATCGTCTTTTGCCGCAATGTCCTGATGTACTTCACGCCGCGGGGCACCCAGGCTCTCGTCGCACGCATCGCGCGATCGCTCGCACCGAACGGAACCCTGTTCCTCGGCAGCGCCGAGACCTTGCGCGGCCTCTCGCAGGACTTTCATCTGCAGCACACGCACGGCAGCTTCTACTACCAGCGCAAGGAGCCAGCTGAGCAGGTCCCGGCGTCGCCGCGCGGCGCCATGCCAGATCTGGCCGCCGTCGTGGACGACAGTGCGAGCTGGGTCGAAGCGATCGGCCGAGCGTCCGAGCGCGTCCGCGCCTTGACCGGGGGGCCGGCGCAGCCCGGCGCGCCCATTGCATTGACGCCCAGGCCCTGGAACCTGGGCCCCGCGCTGGAGTTGTTCCAGCAGGAACGTTTCTCCCACGCGCTCAGTCTCGTGCGTGCCTTGCCCGACGAGGCCGCCGGCGATCCCAACGTGTTGTTGCTGCACGCGGTACTGCTGGCGCACAGCAGCCAATTTTCATCGGCAGAGAGTACTTGCCGCCAACTGCTCGCGATCGACGAGTTGAACGCCGGTGCGCACTACGTTCTCGCCCTGTGCCGGGAGGGCTTGGGCGACAGCCGCGGCTCCGCCGACAGCGACCAGTTCGCGATCTACCTCGATCCGACGTTCGCGATGCCGCGCATGCACCTCGGCCTGCTGGCGCGACGCGCCGGCGATCGCGAGGCCACGCGGCGCGAACTTGGCCAAGCCGTCACATTGCTCCAGCGCGAGGATGCGTCGCGCCTGCTGTTGTTCGGCGGCGGCTTTCGGCGCGAGGCGCTGCTCGCGCTTTGCCGGGGCGAACTGCAGGCTTGTGGAGGTGCGGCATGAGCCTGTACGGCCACCCGAAGATCGTATCGACCACTGTGCGCAGCGCGGAGGTCACCCCCATGAGAGATCCCGGCAATGCCTTGCAGAACAAGGCCGCGGAGCTTCGTGACGCGTTCGATCGATCATTCGCCACTGCCATTCGTGCTGACACGGCCTTGTTCGACGACTTTCTCGCGATCCGTCTTCGCGACGATCCTCACGTCTTGCGACTGTGCGGCGTCGCGCGCCTTCTTCCCCTGCTGGCCCTCACGCAATTTCCAAGCGCGGTTCCCCACTGGCTGGGATTGGCTGGCGTAGCCGGTGAAGTCGTTCCGGTCTATGACCTGGGGCTGCTGCTCGGCTATCCGGCGGGCGCGATGCCTCGATGGATGGCGGTCTGCAGGGCCGCGCCTGTCGCGTTGGCCTTCGATGACTTCGAAGGCCAATTCCGCCATCCCCGCGAAGCCAACGCCAGTGGCGAGGGATCACCCCGGGGCGAGGTGCTGCGCACGGCGGGCCATGTACGGCCCGTGGTGCCCGTCGACGAAGTGATTGCGACCATCAAATCCTTGGCGCTGCAAGGCGCCGAGAAAAAGGAGCGTTGAGATGTGGACCTTCGGGAAAAAGATCGCGTTCGGCTTCGCGATGTCCTTCGTGCTGCTGCTGGCGATCGGTGCCGTGGCGTACCGGAGCATCGATACGCTGGCCAGAACCAGCTACTCGGTGGCGCACACGCACCAGGTCATCGAGCATGTCACCGCGATCCTCAGCGCGCTGAAGGACGCGGAGACCGGCCAGCGCGGCTTCGTCATCACGGGTGACGATGCCTACCTCGAGCCGTATCGCACCGCCACCGGATCGATCGACAGGCTGGTGAAGGAGTTGCGCGAGCTGACTGCCGACAACCCCAACCAGCAAAAGCGGATCGACGCCGCAGAACCACTCCTTCGCGACAAGCTGGCCGAACTCAAGCAGAGCATCGACACGCGCCGGCAAGGCGGCCTCGACCAGGCTGTCAAGTTCGTGCAGACGGGCGCCGGCAAGCGCACGATGGACGACCTGCGCGCGCTGTGCGAGCAAATGGAGCGCGAGGAACGGGATCTGCTCAAGCAGCGCGCCGACGA
>FTJN01000079.1_pt2 | contig 20338 bp, 12 predicted proteins | sample 1658361 | NCBI WGS metagenome assembly FTJN01 (sample SAMEA3914819, study PRJEB12502) | metagenome | biome: forest; material: soil | place: Canada | collected 2010-06-26 | depth 0.3 m
CCACGATTTTTCTTAACACGCTCTAACGTCAACGATTGGCTGGTCGCTGCCATTTCGCGTTTTTTATCTCCGACCACTCCATCGCATGAAAACCAAGTCCTATTTGCTCGCACTCGCTTTGCTTTATTCCCTCAACACCATTTCAGGCTTGCGGGCCGCGCCTGCCGAATTGATCGCCAATCCCAGCTTCGACAACGGAATGGAAGGGTGGCAGCCCGAGAAACTCGAAGGCACCGAGGCGACCTTCGAGGTAAAAGAGATTGAAGGCGGCAAGCATGCCCTTTGCATCACCGTGCCGCAGGCGGGGGCGAAACGCTATTTCGTTCAGCTCCTCCATCCTCTCAACATCCCGCTTACCGGTGGCAAAAGCTACACGCTCTCCTTCCGGGCCCGCAGCAAACCGGGCACTCCGATCCTGGTCATCATTCGAGGTCAGACCACGTCGAGCGGGGAGATCTGGCGAGAGAATCAAGTGGCCTTGACGGAGGATTGGCAGAGCTATTCGTATACCTTCACGCCCCCGAAGGACGACTTGGCCACGACTTTTCTGTTTAGCGGATTGGCCGCAGCGGCGGGCGAGTACGCGTTCACCGATGTCTCACTTCAAGAAGCAATAGGTCCGGTAAAACCAACACCGCCTCCAGCCTCCCCGAAGGAAAAGACGCTCTCCTCCATTCCCTCTGCTGAGGCGCACATTTATCGGGAAGGAACTCCGGACCCGATGCGGCTCTTTGTCTTCAAGCCGGACGGCTGGAAGGCGAGCGATCATCGCGCGGCCCTGATCTTCTTTTTCGGCGGAGGCTGGACCCATGGAACCCCTGCCGCAGGTGCTGATTTCGCCAAGTTGGCACCCACCTACGGCATGGTGGGTATCGCGCCGGACTACCGCACGAAGACGCGCTTCGGCACATCACCGCTCGAGTCGGTGGCGGACAGTCGGGCGGCATTACGCTGGGTCCAGGACCACGCCGCCGAGTTGGGCATCGATCCAGCCCGCCTGGTGGTGGGGGGCCATTCCGCCGGAGGCCATGTCGCCCTCTGGACAGCCATCGACAAGACTCCCCCGGGCTCGGATCCCAACGAAGCCCCAAGGACCAAGCCTGCCGCGCTCTTTCTGCTCGCGGCCTGTTCAGATACCTCGCCCAACACGGGATATACGCCCTACCGCTTCGGCTTGAATGCCCTCGCGCTCTCCCCGGTGCATCAACTGGATGGAAAAATGCCGCCAACACTGCTCATCCATGCCGATGCCGACGAGATCGTTCCATACGGAGAGTCTGTTGCGCTCAAAGCAGCTCTCCTGCAAAATGGAGCGGTCTGCGAGTTCGTCACCGTTCCTCACGGGACGCATAGTTTTCCCTGGCAGACGCCGGGCTGGGACACGCATGTGTTGATGGAAAGACTTATGGCTTTTCTGAAAAACAATGCCCTGCTTTCGGAGCCGTCGCTCAAATAAAGGGGATTCTTAAATACCGCCGCAGGATCACTTGGGCGAACGGCTCTTCCTGGCCTCGGAATGAACTTGCCTGCGGAGGGTCTTTCCCGGGACCCAGGTACTTTCCACCAACAGGCGGGTCGGCACTGCGGGGATACCACGTTCCCCCCGGTGTAGAAGACCCACCAGAGCATCCACGGCTTTTTGACCGATATAGAAACTGTTCTCGTTCAGGCCGGAAATAATCTGATCCTCCGGCTCCTTGTCCAGGCTGGCGAAGCCGATGTCTTCGGGAATCGAGTAGCCCAACGCCCGGATCTCCGCCTCCAATTCATTATAGGAAATCACCACATCGGGCTTATATTTTTTCAGCCATGGGCCGAGAACCGATTCGCTCTTTAAGGGCGGGATCACGGCCAACTCGGGATTGGTCCAATGGGACAGCTTGAGCCCGCCCACCCAGGCGTGTTCCACCTTGGCATCCCAGTCCCGCGAAACGTTGAGCCCGATCCGCCGGTAACCCAGTTCCACCAGATTGGACAATATCAGGTTCATCGAGTGGGCATGGTGATTGGTCACCACGTTCAGCACCGGCGGCTGCAGTGAATAGCCGAAAGCAACGGCGGAGAAATCACGAAAATCGAAGGGCGAAAGTGTCCTCGCGTAGGGCTGCGGAAACATCAGCAGCCCCTGGATGTTTCGCGCCTTGAGAATGGCCAGGGTCCGCTCGGGGGACATGCCCGGCTGGTGCATCCAGAATTCCTCAAGGGCATAACCCAACTGCCGGGTCCGGTCGCAGGCTCCTTCGTGATATTGGCGGAAAGTGGCGATGGTAAAAATCTCATCCCGATCCGGCCAGTTATTGATCCAAGCGATGGTGGATTGATAGTGCGGTGGACTCTTGGATTGCCGATAGGCATTCAACGCCGTCAGCATCGGGTTCGGCTTATAGCCCAACTTCTTGGCCATATCCTGAATTTTATTCAGCGTTTCCGGGCGAAGCTTCGGACTATTGCGCAGGGCAAGGCTGACCGTTGTGTGGTGCAGCCCCGTGGCGGTCGCGATATCACGGATGGTGACGGGGGGATTGAAAGTATCTGCCATAGACGACACCGGAAAATCGATTTAACACGGTCCTCGTCCCGGACACAAGACGCCATCTTGTTCGTTGTCCGGCATGGAGACTCAGGGGCGAAACGTACGGATCGCGCCGTTTAAAGGATCGATCCGGATCGTCACAAAGTTCGCGGGCAAGCCGTTCGCGACTTGGCTGTCCCTTTGCAGGACAAGAGTAATGCTTTCGAAACCACTGGCCAGATCGGTCGAGCCATCCGGTTTAAAATGAAAGGACGCGTATTTATAATTGCTGCCGTAATTGGGAAGGGAATAAGCGGTGTCGGCTGCCGTTGCGGTTGCAGGTAACAGGGGAGACACCGGGGCAGGCGTGGCCACGGAGGAGATGATGATGGGAGCCGGGAAAAGAGTCGGTTTGATCAGGGCCGACGTGGTCACGGAAACGGTGGTGCCACTCTGGACGGGATCGCTTTCGACGAAGACCTGCATGCCCCGGTAGACCGTGGGTGAAGCGCTGGGCGCGAGATTGAAATCCGGGAGCAGGTAAAACCGAACCTGCACCGCATGGCCCCGGGATAGGGCCGTTTGCCTCGCCAGATTCAGTTGATTCACGACAAGTTGCCCGGTGGAATCAAGTTGGTAAGCCCGCATGGCCCCGCCGACGACGGGAAGCGCCAGGGAACTCACGATGGCGATGATGGCCAGGACCACGAGCAATTCGACGAGGCTGAAAGCGCGCTCGCGGCGGGAGGAAAGAGTAGGCGGGTTCATGGCGGGAATTGTGTGCTCGAGACGACGCGGAACTTGTAGTAATTGCTCAGTGCCTGGGTTGACGAGGGAGGATAAGCAGCCGTCGTGGAAAGAAGCGAGGCGTAATCGGGAATGGTATCGTTCGGATCGATATAGCGTTCGATTGTCTGCGAACCCCGGTTCTCCGCCGTGACGATATCGGTTCCCTCGCGCCAGCTTTGCCATGCTGTCGCAGTGGCTGAAGAAGTCAGCGCCTGCTTCAGGGTCTGCACCCGGTAGTGCACCGTGAAGGTATTCGATTTGGTGGTGAGCAAGGGGTAGATATTGGCGTAGGGCCGCTCCCGGCTGTTATCCCCGGTGATGGCGTTCTTGGCCCAATAGGTGTCCATTTTAGTGCGGGTGACCGGCATGGAACCCGGCGAATTCACCGTATCGTTCGGCACCAGTTCGATCTGGCAGATTTCCGAGGCGGAGTGGAAAATATCGGGTGTCCCGGTCGAGCCCTGCGTGCCGGATTTTGCATAAAAGCGCGCGAGGAACTGCGACAGGGTGTAATCGAGATTGATGGTATAACGCGTGGCGGCGATGGCGGCCGGAATCGCACCACCGCCATTGGCACCGCCAGCGGTGTTCTGATAGATTTTGTAGAACCGGATCTGGGAATTGGGAATCGCCGTGATCATCTGGCTCTTCATGACCGCCCGCAATCCCGTATCGCGATTGATATAGGTGAACGGCACGATCAGGTAGTTCATGTTGATGCGGCCCGCCGTGGCGAGCGGGGTACTGATGGCGTAAGGCTCGACCACGGGCATGTTGAAGAGGTCGAGCAGGAGATGGTCGGGCGGCGTGGTGTAAGCAGACCCGCTCGAGATCGTGCCGAGCCCGGGATGATTGGCCGGACCGGGACGAAAGAGCAGCGTTTGCCAAGCCTTATTGCTCCAGACTCCACTCGGAAGCGAACCAAACATGACGGGAGATGGAATCATCCGGTTGGGACTGAAAAATGTCGCTCCCGGGAGCGTGGAGCCATAGTCCAATTCGAAATAGGGATAGCCGTTGACGGCATATGTGCTGGTACTGGAATCCCAAGTGCCCGCGTCACCTTCGTCGGCCTTGTTGATGTAGGCACCATCCGGGGAGTTCTGGAATCCGTTATCCCAATCGCCGGGGATCGCTTTCGTGGTATCATTCCCCACCAGGACATTCGAACTCTGATTGGCCACTAGAGGATCCTTGGGACGCGGGGCACTGCCCGACCATGCGGCGAAAGTCGAATCGGGATTGGCGGTGCTGACACTGCCGTTGTTAAACTGGGCGCTATAGATGCTGTAGTTCGTGGCGGCGGAAGTGCCCAGATGAATCAGCTTTCCCCCGATCGAGCCATAGATGGGGTAGCCCGTCAGGATGCGCAGGAAGTGAGAAAAATGGTTCGCACTCGACGTGTAATCCGCCGTGGCAGGAAAGCCGGATCCCGTGATCGGCTGAAAGAAGGTTGACGGTACGGTCTGGCGGGCGGCCAGGAGGCGGACATCCCCGGCCGAAGCGGATGAGGTGCTCACCGAGGGATCCGAAGCGACGATGCCCCGGATCACATCCTTGCTGTTGACCCAGACCGAGTTGGCCTGGAAATTGAGTCGGCCATAACCGTTTCCATATTTGTTATCGGTCACGGTGAAGCCGCCCGTCGTACCACTCCGCTTGGTTCCATCGATCATGGAGAGAAAATTGTAATTGGGATAGTTGGCGACTGGCGTCCCGGATGGAACCGCAGAGGAGACCGGATTTGCCGCCGTCGTGGTCCCATCATTGTTGATGCTGGTGGGGACGGGGAACGTTCCATCCGGAAACTTAAGCGCCAGCGTCTGGATGGGGGTCGCGGAAGGCGTACCGGATGCGTCCAACGCATAGATTTCGACCGTCACATCGCCGGACGTGGTGAAAGCAAAGGTGCCGTTCTGCGTCATGTCGGGAGCCGTGGCCAGAGGAGTGGTCTGTCCCGTCGGCGGGCTGATAAAGGGATAAAGCGGCGAACCGTAGCCTCCGTTGGCGGTGGCGCTTCCGCCTGTCGTCGACCCCCGCAGGATGCTAAAGAGGCGAAAATCGAGCATCCCACCGTAGGAAAGGCCGCTGAAACCGCGAACGCTCGATCCGGGCAAATTTTGGGCAAAGGCGTCCGACGCCGTAGGCCTCACGGTACCGTTCGAGTTGTAAAGATAGGGGAAGGTCGTTCCGGTGGGAAAAATCGATTGGCCATTCCATAGGAGGTTCTCCAAATGGGATACTTTGATCTGGTACCAGGGCCGGGTGACGGGAATGCCTTCGGAGGGATCAAACATTTGAAAAAAGAAACCGGCCTGGACCCGTTCCTTGCCGCCCGCCACCACGGGGGTATAGCTGGAAACCGGATTCGGGGTCGTCGATGCCGGGAGAACCGGCGTGCTGCTGTTTCCGGCACCGATGAAGACGAGACAGGCTTGCTGGATTGTCGGGAAACGCCCGAAGCCCCGGGGGTTATTATTGGCACCTCCGACCGTGTCCTTGATGGTGACAGTGCTGTCCTGGATCGGCACGATCTGCCCGATTCCACCCGAGGTATAGGGTGCCGTCGTCCCCAGTGATTTCGCAAAAACAGTGGCTCCAGTTGAGGAGTCCTGAGTATTGGTGGACCGAATGTAATCGAACATCTCGACCAGGATCTGATCCCGGTCCGCTGGCGAGCCATCGGGCAGCTTGTACTTGTCCTTAAAACTGCCGCCGAATCCCGGCACCGGCAAAGAGGTCAGCGTCCGCAGATACTCGAGCAAATCCCGGTTGCGCGCCAGGGGATTGCCCGCGTTGGAGGCCAATCCGGTGGAGGGCAGATCGTTCAGTGCGCTGGTGGAATCCCACCGCTGGAAATAGTACTTGTTGGCGTTGATGGTCGAGCAAAAGGCGATCAGTTTGTCGAAGGCCGTGGTCGACTGCGTCAGGGAAGACACATTGCCCCCGGTTAAGGTGATGGGCCACATGGAGACGCGCGGCAGGTTGAAAAGATTCACGTCAGGTGCTGTGCTGTTGGCCGTGAGGAAGAACTTGGCCTTGTCCAGCGCCGCGGCATCAAGCTCCGTGGTGGCGGCAAGCAGGAAAGAATTCAGATTGCGCGTTCCCGCTCCGGGGAGGCCGGTAATGGAATCCTGGAAGAGCAGATCATTGGCCGAGCTGTAGAGCCGGGAACTGCGTACACTCAATGCCCCCGCGACGGCCGCTGTTGTCACCCGGCCCTCCATCGACCCCCCTGCACTGATTCGCGGGGTGATGGGATAGAAATTCTCCGGAAAATTAGCGTCGGCCTTCAGGCCATTGAAGACGGCGCTGAGAGAAACCGTCGCGGGGTGGCCAGGGTAGCGTTGCATCTCATTCTGCACCGGCTGGTAGGTGGCGAAATCGTAGTCCGAGGCGCTGTAGCAGCGGGGCGTATCCCAGAACGTTCCTTCCGAGGCGGTGTTGATGTTCACCTTGGTCGATTCATCGTCCGTCCAGTAGGCCATCCGCCCGACGATCGGGTTACTGGAAGAGGGTAGAGGCTGATTGCTCACGCCATCGGGCTTTGCCTGTTTGAAAGTCACCACGCCACCCACCGGACTGGAATCGGGTACGATGACCTCACCGTTTTGCAGCACATAGAGCCATTTTACCGGCATGGGCGCGACATTGGGGGAGGTGCTGTCCACCGGGGTGTTGCTATTGAGCCAATAACCCGTGACTCCCGGCAGACCGCCGACCAGGGCCGTCGAGGAATTGACCTTCAGCGATTTGATCGAGGCCGTGGCCGTGGGGGTGGTCAACGTGGAGAGCGTGTTGGCGTATGTGGTCGTGTAATCCGAGCTGTTGCCGTCCAGAATGGGATAGTAGTTGGCGCTGTTGAAGGTGACCGGTTGGTTCAGGTCAACGTAGACCCCCTTCTGGGTGTACCAGGTGGAGGGCACCAGATTCGCCGTGGCGGTGTGATCGAAGGCCCCCGTTCCGATCATCGTGTCGTCCGAATAAAGCTTATAGAATCCGGAGGCAGTCCCATCGTTCTTGTAAGTGCGGATCATACCCGGCTGCGAAGCCCAACAAAGTGCCTGGTCGGCAGTCGCCGCCTGAATTTCTCCCGTCACCAACGCGACCGCCGATTGGGCCAGAAGTTTGCCGGACGAGCCATTGGCGTACATCTTGGAAGACTGCAATTCGCTCCCCACTCCAGTCAGGAAAGCCAACACCAGAATGGTCAACAAAACGAGGCTGGCCAAAACCAGGATCAACGCGACACCCCGGGAATGGCGGTGCCGAAAGGCGAACGCCTGGCAATTGACCGTGGACGAATTTTTCATTTGCTCCATTTCGCCCCCTGCATCGCCACTTCAGAATGAAAGATCCGGAAGTGCAGGGGTATCCGATTGCCGGCGGCATTTCCGGAAGCGGCGCTGAGGTTGTTTTTCAGGATGTCCAAATCGGCGGACAGTTGAGTCGAATCGGTAAAGGCAGCACCCTGACTCAGATTCGGCGGGGTGGCTAAATTACCGAGTTTGACGGCGGAGGCTTCGTCAATCACCACCATGGTGAGATCGACCACGGGAGGAAGCTGGTTGTAGGTCGAGGTATTGGAATTGTCCCGGCTGTCGTAATCATAGGTTGGAGCCAGAACGGTGGAGGGATTCGCGGCCTGATCACTGGAGGAAAGTTTCGGCAGGATGATCAGGGCGACGACATTCTGGGCAAGTTGGGAGAGCGTGGCGGGCGTGGAAATCGCCAGCGGTCCCAAAAACCATTTGTTCCACTGCGCACTGGTCGCGCCTTGGGTTTGGGAATCGTAAATGCTCAGGTATTCGGCTGGTTCCGTGAACTGCATGAGGCGGTAGCGGTACCGGTTCGGAACAGTGCTGGAGGGAAGAAAGGACGGAATGGCCGGGTCGGTTCCGTAGGTCACGTAGAATCCACATCCGTTCAGCGTGCCGGTCAAGGCCGTGTAGGCCGGCGTATCCGTATCCCCCAGGGGAGCCTGAAAGAAAATGGCGTGCGTGACCGGCTGGGGGATTTGGGTGACGGTGGACAAAAGCGTTTTATTTTTGGTACCCGAGATGAATTGCAGGTCCGATCGACGCCCGTAGGAGACTGGCGTAAAACTCGTATCCGAAGGGGTACGGAATTTGGGTGGCGTGCTGTTGTCCACGTAATCGTAGTAGGTATTGAGAGTCGCGTGACTGATCGTGCGGGTCATCGATTCAAAGGCGGCCCGTGCATCCCGAAATCCCTCCACCATCCCGGAAGTCGATTTCCAGGCCCGGCCGATTTCCACCGAGATGCCGGCAATAATGACCAGCATGATGATCAAGACGGAAATCGAGACGAGCAACTCCACCAAGGTAAACCCGCGAGGGTCTCTCCAGCGCATTCTCCCCGGCCGGGATTTCGAAGTGAGCCTGGGAGACATAAAGGGATTGCCTTGAAACGGCTTTCAACCCAAGGGCAGCTTCCCCTTTAGTTGTTTTGATTGGCGACGATGACCGAGTAAGTCCGCGACACATTCGCGTGACTCTTGTTTCCGATCGTGATCGTAACCGAGTGGGCAGAACTGGGCAAACTCATGGGGAACGAGGTCCCGCCGACGGGATTCAAGGCGACCTTGGCCGTATAGACGGCCTGCGACGTAACCTTGGTGAGATTACCCTCCGCATCGTAATAGTTGGTGCCGGCGGCGAGGTTCTTGAAGCTGGTCAATTGCAGTTCACTGGTGATGCCTTGGACGATCTGGGACTCCACCGTGTTGTTCATCGCCTGCCGGAAATTTGTCAACCCCATGGGAACCAAACCCACGATGCTCAAAAGCCCGAAGCCCATGATGGCCATGGCCACGGCCACTTCGACCAAACTGAAACCTTGGTTCAAAGTAAACTGGACTCGAGAGGCGTGTTTCATGACGAGCGAATTGTAGTACCCGGCTACGATGGTTGCAAAAGATATCTGTTTCGCACTGGAGAATGAACAGGGCTTCCTCTGAAAATCGGAAAAATCAAAAAATGGTGCAATGACTGGCGGAGGGGCAATACGGGTTGGAGGGAACCTGGGTATTTGACCCGCCTCATGATTTAACCATCAATTTAGATGCGGTTGCCGGTTTTCCACCGTTGGCTCCAGATCCACGGCGTTCTGGACATTCGGAGCTTGCGGCGGGAAATGCATGGTTTCCTCGCTACCGGTTGTCCTTGGTAACATCGGAACTCCGTCGGTCTCTTTCAGATCTCCCACGCTTAATCCTGATCGGTCCGGAGGCAACGAGGAACGGCGGTGTCGACCCGTTCCCAACCGGCCGGATGAGAAAAATTGCCATAGCTCTTTTGTTGTGCGAAATTGTTGTTCCACATGGCCAGCATTCATCTGCAGCCGGGGAAGCCCAACTGGTTTTGCTACTTCACCACGCCGGATGGCAAGCGGCACACGAAGAGCACGCGGACACGCAACAAGCAACAAGCGACCGTGATCTGCCGGGCGTGGCAGAAAGGCGTGCGCGCCCAAAAAGCGAAATCACTTAACCCGGAGCAGGCGCAGGAGATCATCGCCAAGGGCGTGGTGGAGATTCGCGCGCTCGATAAAAACGAGACAACTCCGTCTGCGGAGCTTCCTGTTCCGACGGCTATATTAATTGAAAATCGCATTCCGAAGCCAAGACGAATCACGTTGACCGACATCGCCCGGGAGGCGGGTGTTTCCCACGTCACCGTCTCCCTTGCACTACGCTCGCATCCGAGAATTTCCACCGGCACCCGCCAAAAAATCCAGGCACTGGCGAAACGCCTCGGCTACCGTCCCGATCCCGCACTTTCTGCGCTGAACGCCTACCGGCGGGAGGCCCGGCCCTTCGGCGCTCATGAGACGCTGGCGTGGATCAATGTCTGGCCGGAAGCCCACCGCCTGAGGGAAATTTACAGCTATTATTGGGAGGGAGCTCTGGAACGGTGCGAGGATCTCGGCTACAAGCTGGAGGAATTCCGGCTGGTCGATTACGGGATGAGAGCCGCGCGACTTTCCCAAGTTCTGCAGGCCCGGGGAATCCGGGGCGTCCTCGTGCCTCCGCAGTTCCGCAACCGCACTCATCTCAAACTGGGTTGGGAACATTTCACTGCCATCGCATTTGGCTACACGCTGGCGCAACCACAACTTCATCTGGTGACGAACGCCCAATTCCGGTCCGTAACCATTGCCATGCGCGCGCTGCGACGGATGGGACATCGCCGGATCGGCTTCGTCCTGGAGCGCAACATCCATGAACGAACCGACCACAATTACGCCGGGAGCTATCTCGCGGAACAATTGCGTTATCGCGAAGCAGACCGGATCCCTGTCTTCCTGCTTCCCAATAATTCCGCTGCGGTGCAAAAGAAATTCGGCGCGTGGTATCACCGCCACCAGCCGGAATCGATCCTTACGGCAAACTTCCAAGTGGAAGCGTGGATGCTGGCGCTGGGCTACTTGGAAAAGCGCGATTACAGCCTCGTGATGCTCGACGTGCACAATGAGCGGCATGGTGGTATCGACCAGAATGGACACACGATTGGACGGACGGCGGTTGATCTGCTCGTCGGCATGCTCTACCGCAATGAGCGGGGTATTCCGCGTATTCCCCAGCGCACCTTGATCGAAGGCCATTGGGTGGAAGGACAAACCATCCGGCGTCTCGTGTCCTCGATGCGCAAGGCCAAGTAGAGCGGATAGTCGGCCACCAACCAGTTTGTGCCGATCCACGGAATGGAATAGGCATCCAATCCATCCTGGTTCTCCGTCCCGGCGGAACCTGTCAAAGTTGGCCCTTACGGTTTCATCTGTAACCGGATTACTTCTGGTTCCATCGCCATCGTCAACGTACAAGCAACACGTATTCCCAATCCAACGGGCCGTTCGCCGCTTGGCTCCGATCAACCTCAAAACGTGGAGATACTAATGAATCGAACCCTATCCGTCCTTCTTGTCGCGGTGGCTGCCATCCTCGCGGTGGTTCCCCTCCGGGCCACCACCTACGCCATCAATACCACCACGCTGAATTCCTATAGCGGGGTTCATCCGAAGCTCTACATGAACTCGGGAACCATCACCACGCTCAAGTCCAATATCATCGCGAACCAGACCGGTGCACCGCGCTGGGGCGAAATGTGGGTGAACTTCAAAAGGAACGCAGATCCGATCACGCTGGCCACACCTCCTGCCTACATCACCCCTGGTACGAGCGATGAGGAACTCTGGCAACGGGCAGTGGGAAGCAATCTCCCCGAACTCTCGCTCGCCTACCTGCTGACGAAGGGCAGCAATCCCAGCTCCGACACCCTCTGGTTTGAAGCGGAGGACGCCGTGGTCACTGCACCCATGTCGGTAACGAGCGACCCCACCGTTTCCGGCGGGGCTTACATCGGCACGCCGACCACCGGAGCGTCAAACAACCCAAACATCCAGCCCCCAAACGCAACCTACTACTTCTCAACCCGCACCACCATCGCCTACCACCTCTGGCTTCGCGCCTGCACGCCCGACACGCGGACGACCTCCGGCTGGCTCGCTGTCGATGGCACGCAGTCGCGGATCAATGTCAATGGCACCAACGGGAGCTGGATCTGGGTCAATTGCGGCCACTATTACCTGACTCCAGGCGCCCATAAGATCGACCTGACTTATCTTGGGCCTGGCGTTTCCTTCGATAAATTTTGTCTGACCACCGATTACACCCTGACGCCCGGCGGACTGGGAACGGAGCAGCACTGGCTCGACGCGCAAAACTTCACCCTCAACGCCAACGGCATCGCACCGAATCCGAACAATCTCGTGGTCACTTCGACTAATGCGGTGGTCACAGCCGGTGATTTCCAATCCCTCAGCCAAAAGTGGCTTGAGGCGTGGAGCGGCGAAGCCAACAACACGACCACGCCTGCACCCACAGCAACTCCCGATGCCTACGAGACGATCGGTCTCAACGGCGGAAACTACGACGTGTGGGCACGGTTCAAGGCCAATGAGAAGGGCAACGACAACTTCTATTTCGGCATCGACAATCTGGGCTACACCAATGCGGTTCTGGATGGCACCATTGCCTATCCCTACAACACGCTGGTCGCAGCTCCTCTGCTGGCCCATTTACCGAAGTCCGGCGTCGCCCTCGCCGCGCCGTATGACAGCTATCCTTACCGGGAATGGGTCTGGCGCAAGGTTGCAGCCAATGTGGCACTCGCAGCTGGCAGTCATACCTTCAAGATATGTCTGGGCGGCGGCACGATGGGCATCAACTGGAATGGCCAGCCGCTGAACAATGGCTCCGGTTGCCAGATCGACCGGCTGTTGGTCACGCCCGCCGGAACCACGGCACCCGCGGATCCCAATAAATATCTCGCCTCCGGCTACAAATGGGCGCTTGCCTCGTGCAGCTATCCCACCTGGGGAACCGGCGCTTACGCGGGGAATGATCTCGCCGCCGCCCACCAGTTCATCGGTCTCGGCCTGATGTACGATTGGTGTTATTCCAATCTGGGCACCACGGACCGGGCAACCATCGCCAGCACCCTCAGCACCCGGGGAGCGAACATGAACACGGTGATGCCAACCTCGTGGTACTACAAATCTGTGATGCAGAATCACTGCTGCGTGGCTGCCACCGCGCTGACCACGGCGGGTCTGGCGATCTACGGCGACTCAGGAATGCCGGATACGACACCGTGGCTGAACACAACGCTGGGGAGAATCAACCAGATCGTGAATGATGTCTCGAGTGATGGGGCCTGGCATGAAGGCGTGGGCTACTGGGGGTACTTCGCCGAACATCTGCTCCAATACCGGGATATGGCGAACAAGATGCTGGGCTTCGATATTTCCCCGACGCCCTGGCTCCAACAAACGGCCACCTACCGCCTCTACTTCGATTTGCCCAAAAACAGCCAGGGTGGCCCGAAAACCCACATCAATTTCTCCGACGATCCCGGCAACGAATGGGGTGGTCCGCATCACATTCTGCGAAAACTGGCCTCGCTCTACAACATCCCCACGGCCCAGTGGCAGGCGGAGCGGTACGATGAGGGTAGACTCAACGGCGGCTGGTCCTGGTTGAATTTCATGTGGTACAACCCGGCGGTTCCGGAGACATCTCCCGCCTTGGCGGGAATTCCGAACTTCACCTACCTGGACGATCTCGATTTCCTGGTGCTGCGCTCGGGCTGGGATGGCACGGAATCTCTCGTGGCTTACCAGGCCGGCCCTTTCATGGGCCATGGCGTGCAGGCCAAGAATACCACCAGCCCCTACGTGAACTGGGGCGGCAACCATGCTCATGCGAATGTGGGAAACTTCTGCGTCTTCGGCAACGGGGCTTGGTTGATTCTCAACGATGGCTACGCGAATAACCGCAAGACGAACCAATCGAACACTCTGCTCATCAACAACGCCGGGCAGTTGGGCGAAGGAACCACGGAGTTCAACTCCTCGGCGGCCAAAGTGGAAGATCCCGGCGGCGTGCCCAACCCGGCAATCGACGACACCCTGACCGTCTCGACTTCCGCCATGGATTACGCCGTGGGGAATGCGACTTCGTGCTACGCCTCGACGAACGGCTTGACGAAATTCCGTCGACACCTGCTTTACCTGAAGCCGGACGTCCTGGTGGTGGTGGACGATGTGGCGCTGACGGTTTCCAAGCCGCTGGAACTTCATTTCTATCCCCCCAACCTTGCGCCAACCCTGCTCACCGCGAACAACTATTCGACGACCGCATCGAACGGTACCAAGCTCAACATGAGCCTCCTGACCCCGGCGCAATCGGTCATCTCCACGCTCAATCTGGCTTGGAGCGGCGGAGGGGGAAATCACTACTGCTACAAGGTGACTCCCACGACCGGATCGGCAGCCAGTTGGTCCAACGCGGTGGCCCTCGCGTGGTCGCCCACGGGCATGTCGCCCAAGACGGTGACGATGATCACCGATGCCGACGGCGGCGCTTGGAAATTCAAAGTCGGTACTCAGACCATGGTGCTCAATCGAAATGCAGGTCACGCGTTGAATGAAAACGCCTTGGCCGTGACAACGTTGGAAGCGGAAAGCGTGACACTGAGCGCGCCCATGCAGAACGTAAGCGATGCCACGGCCTCCGGCGGTGCCTGCATCACCACGCCTATCGGAACCACGCCGAATATCCCGGATGCCTTGGCCAGCCCAAGTGCCTCCTATTCCTTCACAACGCCTGTGGCCGGAACGTATGCGATCTGGGCGCGGGTGCAGGCCGCGAACTCGAGCTCCAACTCGTTCTACTACGCGGTCAATCCGAGCGGGGCAGGCGGCTACACGCAGAGATCGACCACGGCCTACGGAGCTTGGGTCTGGGTCAACCTCACCGCGTCGGCCAGTCTCGGCGAGGGTTCTCAAGTGATTGCGCTGAAGTACGCGACAGCCTATTGCAAGATCGATCAGGTGATCGTGACCGCCCCAGATTACGCACCATACGGGTTGTATTAGTTAGAGAATGTTAAACTATAGTGCACATATTCTGAATTTGGAATAGGATGGGCCATTACGCGGAAAGGCCTACCCTCCCTTCAAAAAATCCGCCTACTGGATTTTCTGCTCCACAAAGACTTTACCCAAGGCTTCCGACAACTTGGCGTAACCCTCATCGTTAAAATGGATCATGTCCGCCTTGTACTTCGCGGGATCGGGCTGACCATCGGGCAGGGCGAAGAGCGTGAAGGTATCGAAGTAGGTTACGTGCTCCTTGCTCTTGGCCAGGGTTTCGATCTTCTGGTTGAGCTCGGTGATCTGGGTGGAATCAATCGGCGAGGTCTTGATCGCGCGCGGCGGGATATTGCAGAGAACAATGGGCATGGCCGGATTCTCTTTGTGCGCGGCATCGATGATGGAGGAGAGGTTGGCGACGGTATTGTCCGTCTTGTCCTTGGAGCTCAAGTCGTTCGTGCCCACCAGAATGATCACGGCCGTGGGATGCAGATCGAGGACATCTTCCTGGAAGCGGAAAAGCACGCCCCGGCTTGTGTCGCCACCAATCGCCCGATTAACGATGTGTTTGACCTCCGGAAAAGCCTCCTTGATTTTGACCTTCGACTGATACCAATTGCCAAAAAGGGAGTCTCCCACGAAGACCACTCCATTCTGCTCCTTCTCCCGCTGCGTCCAGAAATAGGTCCGGTTGTCGGTCATGTAGGGATAGGTGCGCACATTGCCGACACCAGGCCAGGCGGTCAGATCATTCTGGTCAGGATACGGTGTGGGACCGCTCTGGGCATGCAAAGAGGGGCTCGAAAGAGCGGCCAAGGTGAGAAGCAGGGAGGCGGCTGGCAGCCACCAGGAGGAACGTTTCAGGAGGGGGGGTTTCATAAAAATGCGGTTATTGTGCCGGGCTGGAGATGGTGGAATTGACGGGCGCGGCCGGAACCTCCGTTGGAGCCGGGGCTGCAGGCGGAGCTGCCGGAGCAGGCTTGGCGGCAATCACGGGCGGAGGGGTGGCCTCCGGCGGAGGCGGCGTGTACTTCCGGATGACCGGAATATCCGTAGGCTCGGCGGGAACGGCTTCGTCCAAGGTCCCGGAGTAGGCGCGGAAGTAATCGATCTCCATCGCATTCGGCATGTCCTCGATGATCTGCGCCATGGTCGGTTGCTTCTTGCCGGGTGTTCTGCCCCAGCCATTGCCCGAGATGGAAATATTGAAGAGGAAAAATTCGGGCACATCGGGAATGTGCGTCTTGTCCCTCACCCGGAAGATCGGCTTGCTATCGAGATAGAAGATCAAGCGCTCAGGCGACCAGTAGAGCCCATAGGTATGGAACTCTCCATCGGGATTCGCATAGTACGTCTCCGCCGGGCCCCAACCGTCATTGCCCAGCGCGTAGGAACCGTAGCCGTGCGGAGCAGGATCCGTGGGCGTGACCTTGCCGTAGCTCCAGATCGTCCCGACGTGGATCGGATAGAGGCCATCCTCTTCCCGTTTCCAGAACGGCATAAACTCGAAGATGTCGATCTCACTGCCCATGCCGAAATCCTTGCTCCGGTAGCTGCCCCGCTTCGAGTCCGGGTACTCGCGTCCCCGATCTGGCAAGGCCCAGAAGGCGGGCCAGATTCCGGCCCCGCGATAGTGCGGCATCTTGATCCGCGCCTCAAAATAGCCGTAGGTCTGTGTGAATTTATCGTAGCTCGTGAAGGCTCCTGAGGCGAATTTTTGCGACTGGCCGGTATTGCCGTAGCGATCCGTATTGCGGCAGTCCCGTTGCTCCACCACGATGGTGCAAAGGCCATTCGCCACCTTGACGTTCTCCGGCACAAAACCCTGCATCTCACTGTTGATCACGTCCTTGAATTTATAGCCGGTCGACCAATAGGCGGGATTGAGCTTATCCCCGTCGAATTCATCCGCCATGGTCAACTTCCAGTCGCCCGGAGGCAGTCCCGCCAGCGCGAACGCCAAGTCGCCAATATAGACCTGCTGCGCGCCGTCGACCGTGCCCTGCACCCGAATCGTCACCGATGAAATGCCCTTGTCCGTCTTGTCCATCAGCCCGACAAAGGTCTTCCCAAGGGAGGAAATCACCCCGCCGGAGGATCCAGCGGCACCAAGATCCACAACCGTGCCATCGGACAGCGTGTAGGACACGGGTGCGCTTGCCCCCTCCCCCGTCCGCTCCAACTTGAGGTCGCCCGTCGATTGGTAGGTGACGCCGAAGCCCCAGACCGGTTTTTCGAACTTGAAGGTTTGCTCCGCCCAGGCGCCCTTGCCGATATCGCCCAAGCCGCCGAGCACGTGATAAGGCAGGCCGTCTTCACTCTTCAGCGTGATCTGCGCGAGCTTGGCGTTGCCCGCTTTGTCCGTGGCAGTGACCGTGATCTTCTCGCCCACCTCGCCCTTGCCCTTGAGATCGAAGGAAAAATCGGCCGTGTTCGAATCGAGTTCCGCCTTGGCCTGGGGCCAGGTGGCAAAGTCGTAAACGTAGCGGTGATTGGCCACGATGAAACGGAAGGCATCGAGCGGCGCAAGTCCAGCCAGCGCGGGTTTCGGCGTGGAGGCGATCGCCTCGGGATTCTCGAAATCGCAATTGGTCTTCAGGCTGATGACCGGCGCAACCGCCGGCTTCGGCGGGGTAACAAAGGCGAGATCGACCATGGCGATGCTTTGCGCCACGTTGCCAGCCATCCCCTTCATCGTGTAGGTGAGGGAAATGATGCCCCGCCCGGTCTTGTCGATCACGCCGATAAAGGCATCGGTATTCGCCTTGATCAAGGCGCCGCGCAGGTCCCGCTCGCCAAGCTGGATGACGGTGCCATCGGAAAGCGTATAGGAGAGCGGATAGCCGTTGAGGTCCTTCGCCGCCTGCCAGTAGAACTTGCGCAATTCCACATCGCCGGTGGAACGCAGGACGACGCCAAAGGCAAGAACCGGCTTGTTGAATTTGAAGGTGTGGACCGATTTCCCGCCCCAGTCGAGATTGCCCATGCCGACGAGTAGACTCTTTCCCGTCGTGGCATTCTTGGTGCGGGTGAGTTGGTGACTTCCACCCGGTCCGCCGCCGTCCGGAATGAAAGCGACCTTGGCATTGGTCGCGCCTTCGGTTCCCAGAACAAAGTTAAAGGTGTAGGATTTGGATCCGAGATTGTCCTTTTCCCCGGGCCAGGCGTCGAAGGAGTAGACGTGGCGATCAACTTCCGGCAGGGCGCGGAATTCCTCCAGGCTGCAAAGTCCCTTGAGTTCAGTGGCCGCAGCATCGGTGATGGAGGCGAGGTCCGGAAAATCGTGCTTCCCCGTGATATCGACCACAGGAGTAGGTGCGAAGAGAGGCTTGGCCGGGGGCGCGGGGGGAGTTGCTGGGGCGGCAGGCTCTGCGGCCCGGACGGTGGATAAGAGGAGAGCGAGGGAAAGAAGCCGGAGGAGAAGGATACGCATGGAAGAGCCAGGAATGAAGCTAAAGCTGTCTTGAGGGAAAGCATAACTTGTAACCAATTGCAGTGCCCTATGCGATGGAAACGATAGATCAAGCGTTAATCGGCTCGGAAGAGTTTTCCTCGCTCCTAAGGTGGTCCCTTGGAAACGGGTGACTATGGACTGGCGCACATCTGGATGTAGTGGTAGCCCGGACAACTTGCTTGTTGTCCGGGTGCGCAACGCGCACAGGAAGCGAAGGTCGTCTTTCTGGGCGACGTCTTCAACCTCAAGCCCCTCGTCGCTTCCTGTGGCCTTCGGCCACCCGGACAACAAAGTTGTCCGGGCCACCGATACTGCCGTAAGCGCCTCTTACTTGAAGAACACCTGCCCCTTCATCTCCTCGGCTTTCGAGCTCCGCGCGATGTATTTCTCAAGATGTTCCTGATAGAGATCCCCCACCCGCGCGGCCGAGAACGTGAGGTAAAGCGACCGCCGCGAAACGTTCGCCAGATTGGTGCTGCTCTGGTGGGGAGCCAGCGAGTGAAAGATCAGCACATCGCCGGGCTGCGTCTCGATTTTTTCACCCTTGGAAAGATCGACCTGCGCCCGTTCTTCCGCCCGGAAATTGCAAAGCGTACCGGCAGGCGTCAGCAGCCGCTCATGGTAGCCGGGGAAGAGTTCGATACAGCCATTGGCCGCCGTGGCGCCATCGATCTGAATGGAGACCGATAGCATGTCATCGGCGGAGCACATCTGCCACCAGGCCTGATCCTGGTGCATGGAGTAGCCATCCGTGCCCGGCGCCTTGAAGATGAGCTTGTCCTTAAACAGCAGCGGCGTGTCCTGAAAGATCGCCTCCACGATGGTGAGGATTCGTGGGTCGTTGATCAAGCCGGCAAAGATGGGGGAGATGTCGAGCACCGGGTCGATACGCTCAGGGGCGTTGCCGGAATTGAAACGGAACGGCGTGCGGACGTTGTGCGGGTGCACGAGGTCGGAGCGGAGCAAGCGGTCGCACTCGGCAGACCAGGCGGCAATTTCCTCCGCGCCAAACAGGCCGCGCAGCGCGACATAGCCGTCGCGCCAGTAGTCGCGCACCTGGGGGTCGCGCTCGGCAGCGGCAGAGTTGAATCGAGTGGAATGAGTGATGGGATCATGGAGGGTGGACATGGTGTATGGTTGGTTCTTGCACTCTATGATGAATCGTCTTACAGGTGAATGGACGCTCTTGCCCTTTTTCATATACTTTCTTGCCTATGCCAGCTCTTGCCGATTTCTCCCGTCACTTGCCCACGCCAACGGTCCAGCATGTCTTTTTTACCGACAAGAGATCGCAATTTGTTCATCCCGTGGAAACGCTGCCCGACTGGTTTCTCCTCGGGATCCAGGCGGGTTCGTTTAACTATCGGCTGGGTGACGAGCCTGAAGGACTTTGCCACCCGGGCGATTTCGTCCTCTGCCCACCGGGAGTTCCCCTGGCGCGCTCCGTGGTGCAGGTGGTCGATTTCCATACGATCCGCTTCCGCTGGAAGCCCCTGAATCCGGAGGCGTGGCGGGGGCGCTGGACACCACGCGATGGAGGACGGTTTCACTCAACGCTCAGTTCCCTGCGCCTGAGCCGGGAAGCGCTCGATCCCCAGGCCATGACAGGCTGGGTGCAACACCTGCTGACCGATCTGCTTTTCCAACTGGCCCACGACGTGCATATCGCCCGCGCCTCCGCCAAGGCCGCACCGGATCGCCTGATGCTCCGAGCGGAGGAACAGATGCGCCGCGAATTGGCGAAGCCGGTGCCACTGGAAGATCTGGCCGCGCAGCTGCGCCTGAGTCCCTATCAGTTCTCGCGACGCTTTCGCGCGGCGTTCGGCGTAACGCCCAGTCTCTACCGCACGCGCCTGCGCATTCGGGAGGCCCGGCGACTACTCATCGAGACCAACTGGACGACCGAACGCGTGGCAGAGGCGTGTGGTTTTGAGAACGCGTTTTATTTCAGCCGCGTCTTCACCCGCCAGATGGGCCAGGCCCCGAGGGATTTCCGCAGGGAGCATCGAGTTTAGAGCATTTTAAGATCATGCACTGACTGGCGGGGACTGGACGACATCCTGTAAGGATGGCAATCCCTTAGCCCAGGGTTGGCGCAGCAGCGCCTACCCTGGGTTTGATCAACA
>FTJN01000471.1_pt1 | contig 20291 bp, 23 predicted proteins | sample 1658361 | NCBI WGS metagenome assembly FTJN01 (sample SAMEA3914819, study PRJEB12502) | metagenome | biome: forest; material: soil | place: Canada | collected 2010-06-26 | depth 0.3 m
CGGCCGAGGCGCTGGCCGAGTCGTTGCGCGAGCGTGATCAAATCCCGTGCATGAAGGCTCTCCCGGACCCGCGCTCCGACCACCGCATCGACGACGGCCTCTCGCTCGGCTGGCGCACCGACCTGATCTTCGCCCGCTTCGACGGCGAGGTCGTCGACCGCGGCAACTACCTGTGCGTGCGCACGCCGGGCAACCCGACGTTCTGGTGGGGCAACTTCCTGCTCTTCCAGCACGCGCCCGGGGCCGGCGACCTCGATCGCTGGATGGCGCTGTTCGACGAGGAGATCGCATCGCGGCAACCGGCCTCTCGGCATCGAGCGTTCGGCGTCGACGTGCGCGAACGCCTCGTGCTGCCGCCCGATTTAGCCGCCGCGGGCTTCACGCTCAACGCAGCGACGGTACTAACATTGACCCGCGAGCAATTGCTCGTGCCGCCGAAGGCGATGCCCGATGGCGTGGCGTTTCGCGTGCTGGAGCTGCCCCGCGACGGTGCCGCCGTCGTCGACAAGCAGGTGGAGGTGGACGCGGCCCGCTACGAGCCGGTGGGCTACCGCGAGTTCGCGCAGCGCCAGATGGCGCGCTACGCGGCCATGCAGCGCGCCGGGCTGGGCCACTGGTTCGGCCTCGTCGCCCAGGTGGACGGCCGGCCGGTGCTGGCCGCGTCCTGCGGCCTGTTCCGCGACCCGGCGCGCAGCGATGGCCTGGGCCGCTTCCAGTACGTGTCAACGCACCCGTCGTGGCGCCGTCGCGGGCTGTGCACGGTGCTCGTCCACGCGGTCTGCCGCCACGGCTTCGAGGCGATGGACCTGCGCACCCTGGTGATGGTGGCCGATCCGGACGACGTCGCCATCGGCGTGTACGAGTCGCTGGGCTATCGGCGCGGCACCAGCACCTGGCAATTCGAGCGCGCGCCGCGCTGAAGGGCTGTTCCTGGACATCCAAGTCCGGGAGGTGACATTCATGACCGACGAGACAGGCCAGCCCGACGATGCGCGGCGGTGCACGCTATTGCATGTAGCGGTTGCCGCGTGCCAGGATCGTCAGGTCCACCCAGTTGCTCCCGTTGTGGTTCGTCGGGGAAAAATTCAGCGTGTAGCCTCCCAGGTCGACGCGGCTCAGCGACCCCATCGCATGCAGGATGGCGCCGCGCGTCGCTTTCGGGCCGGCTCGCTTGAGGGCGATCACGAGGGTCTTGGCGGCGATGCAGGATTCGAGCGAGGTGTAGTTCAGCTTCGCGCCCGAGTAGGCGGCAAGCAGGTCGGCGCAATCCTTGACGACGGGGATCGAGACCTGGTTCGAGCGGCGCGGCGACGGCATGGTCTGCGAGACCACCACGCCGCGCGCGAGGTCTCCCGACGACTCGCTGAGCTCGTCAGGATTCACGAAGGACAGCGCCGCGATGGACATCTGCGTACCCGTCACCGATGCCGCGCGCAGCAGGTCGCTGACCGTGCCGAACTGCGTCGTGACGAGGACGAAGTGCGGCGAATCCTTCATCAGCGCGGTGACCGTTCCCCCGTCCAGCCGCGCGCCGCGCTTGACGGCGAGGCCCGTGGGCCTGGGCGCGCCCGCCGCCGCGAATGCCGCGATGACGGCGTCGAAGTTGCCATGGCCGATCTCGTCGTCGTAGTACAGGACGACGGCCTTGTCGGCACCGACCTCGCGCTTGGCTTCGATGATCTTGCGCGCCTCGTCCTGGTAGGAGGCGCGGATCGTGTAGGCCTGCGGGATGGAGCGCAACGCGTCCGCTCCGCTGAAGGGAGCGAAGAACAGCGTTTCGGTCTGCGCGGCGAGCGGCAGCGCGTCCAGGCTGTTGGTCGCCGAGTTATAGCCGAACAGCGCGACAGCGCCGAACTTGCCGAGCAACTGTTGGGTGTTCTCGGCGGCGCGCTGCCGGCTGTTCGCGTTGTCCAGCGTGACGAGCTGGATCTTGCGGCCGGAGCCGAGCAGATTGCTCGCGTTGGCCTGCGCGAACACGGCGAGGGCGCCGTCGCGCATGTCGCGTCCGATGTCGGCGTTCGTCCCGGTGAGAGCCACGGACTGGCCGATGACGATGTCCTGGGCATGCGCCGGCATCGCGGCGATCCATGTGAGGACCAGACAGGAAAGCAGCTTGTTGTTCATGCGGAGTCTCGCATCGAGTTGCCATGGGGCACTGTCGAAGTACGTGGCTCCACGGCGCTTGACGTGGGTCAATTCTTTGGAAATGGACGACAGGTCGCGAACCGGAGTGTGCGAAGTTCCGCCTTTTCTGCCGGCTCGCATGGCCTGCAGGAGCCTTCGCGCCAGGCACCGCCAAGAAGTGCCAGGTCTTGCCAATCCCGAATTTCGGCGGACCGTTGCCGCGTGCATCGCAGGTCTTGGCGTGCGTCCTCCCCGCAATCGATCGACCCTGGGTCGCCGTGGCGCCTTGCCGGAGCGGATGCGCTTCGCGCGTGGTGAGGCAGCCCCGATTTCGGAATGGTGAAATAGCGCTGACGCCCGAGGTCGGCCAATGGCAGCTTCTTGCGAATGTCGGGTTTCAGGTACGCTGGTTACCGTCATCGGCCCCACACGTAGACACCCTGCCATGCAGCATTCGGAAGAGAATCTTCTCGGTCAACTTCAAGCGCTTGAGGTGGAACTGCATCAACCTGCGGCGCGCGGCGACGCCGCTCGTCTCGAGGTTCTGCTTCACGAAGAGTTCCAAGAGATCGGCCGCTCAGGAACTGCCTACTCGAAGGCCGACGTCGTTGCACTTCTACTTTCTGCAGAGCAGCACGCGCATGTCATAGCCGACGGATTCCTCGTGCGACGCCTGGCCGCGGACGTCGCATTGCTGACATATCGTTCGGCGCATGCGCTGCCTGACGGCACACTGCATCGACACACCTTGCGTTCGTCGATCTGGCAGCACTCCGACGACGGTTGGCAATTGAGTTTCCATCAAGGCACGGCGACCAAGCCCTATAGCCCGGCTTGAGGGTGCCTTTCATTCCTGCATCCGGCCATGAGCGGCCGGCCACGCGTGTCAGCCTTGTAGAAGCGGTCCATCCATCATCGCTGACCTGTATCCAGACCATGCGAGCCAGCCGAGCGATCGCGCATCCGGCGCCAGAAGACCGTGGTGCTGCTTCTGGCGTTGATGGCCAGCCGTGTCTGCGACGTCGCCTGCTTGAACCGGCGCGGAGCTTGAACATTCGGGATCGTCGGCGTAAGGTGTGATTGCACCCGGCCGTGCGGTGGCTGCATCGTTCGTGGGTATTGATAGGCGAGCACACCACATCGCGGTCGTGATGAGCCATGGTTCAGTCCGACGGTCGGCCGGCCAGAGGCCGTCGTTGATGACAGGACGGCCCTGTCGACGAAGTTGCCGCGTGCTGGCGCGATATACGCTCATGCCCATCGAACTGAATCACACCATTGTTCATGCCCGTGACCCCCAAGCGTCGGCAGCCTTCCTGGCCGACTTGCTGGGACGCGACGCACCGATCAGGTTCGGCCCTTTCTACGGGGTGGAACTGGACAATCGCGTGACGCTCGACTTCATCCAGGCCGACCAGGAGCTCACGATCGAGCACTATGCCTTCTTGGTGAGCGAAGAAGAGTTCGACCAGATATTCGGTCGCATCCAGGCGCGCAAGCTGGCGTATTGGGCCGACCCGGCGCACAAGCAGCCCGGCACCATCAACCACCACGATGGCGGCCGCGGCGTCTATTGGAACGATCCCAATGGGCACTACCTTGAGATCATCACCCGCCCCTACGGCGGGGGTTGAACGCGAATCCCCTGAAGTGCGAGCTTGAGGTGAGAGCTCCTTCGGAGCTGCTGCTCACCCAACTGGATTTCTGCCTTCGGTCGGCAGCGTCACGATCAGCAGGACGGCCTCGATGAAATCGGCGCCTTCGAGAGTTTTGGTTGAAAAATATCCTCCCGAGTCAACCTGGCAGGTTGAGTGACGAGAAGGCCGCTGACGGCCAAGTCCGGTCGGTCGGGACCGTCCGGTATCGGGTAACGTACGGCTCTGCGTAACGTGTTCCACGGCGCCGCCTGAAACCTCCACCTCGATGACCGACTCATCCAGATTCAGATGCCCGGCTTGTGGCTTTGCGGTTTTCAACCGGCGAGTCGCATCATGCGAGTCATGTAAGGCGCCGCTGCCGGCCAACTTGATGTTCACGGGCAAGGACCTCGCACGACTCGAGGAAGAGGCTGCGCGGATCGCGAAAATCCGGGCTGAAATGCTGCGGGAGGCCGAGCGACTGGAAGAGGAGAGGCAACGCCGCCGGGGCGACGGTGGGTGACCGGACAACTCTGATCTCCACAGTCGGCCAGTTGTGGAAGCTCACTTCCGGCCGCTTTCGGATAGCCTCCGCTCCTCGCAATCATCAAACTGCACCATGGACGCTGCGTCGCTCCTACAGCTCGAGCTCAACCGCTTTAAGCAATGGGCCGCGGGGATTTCGCCTGATACCAGGTCGGGTGAGTGGGAGTGCGACTATCCGGAATGGAAGCGCTTCTGGGCTGCCGCCAAATGCTTGGTCGAAACCGTTCCCACTGCAACTTGGACTGAGGCTACGACGGAAGATTTCGTCTACGCGCTGGCACGCGACAACGAAGTTGAAGTCATTGCAGACGACCTTGGTAGCAGAAGCGATGCCCTTCTGACTCTTGCCGCTCGGGCTATCCATTCGGTTGAGACTGACGCCAAGTGGCAAATCGCAGCGAAGTTGGGTGACCTGAATGAGCACAAATTGGAAGCAGAGGCACTACTGATCCATTTGGTGCAAGACGCCGACGAGTACGTAAGCCGTCGTTCCCTCCTAGCGCTGGGAAGGCTGAAGTCTGGCAAGGCTGAATTGTTCGCAGAGAGCGCTTGGCAGACTGGCCACGAATACCAGCGCATCGCCGCGCTCTGGGCGTTGAAAGATGTGGGATCGTCGAAGCTGAACGATTACCTACTGCTTGCAGACGAAGACGGCCGCGATTATGTGGTTCGTAATGCTACGGAGATCCGCGCCGCCTGATCTAGCAGAGCGTCCGCTTTCTGGCGCTCAGATCGACGTGGACGAAGTCCGCAACGGGTCGTTTTCCACCGATCACGCCGACACAAAGCGGTCACCCGCACGGCCTCCAGGCGAGGCGGCGGGCAACGACCTTCAAGCTGCCGGACGCGCCGGAATCTTCAACCCGCGCTGCACCGCCGGCCGTGCGAGGAAAGCCGCCAGCACGCGCTTGACCTCGGCGAAGTCGTCGAAGCCCACCAGGCCGCCGGCCTCGTAGAAGCCGACGAGGTTGTTGATCCACGGAAAGCTGGCGATGTCGGCGATGGTGTACTCGTCGCCCATGATCCATTGCCGGCCGGCCAGGTGCTTGTCCAGCACGTTGAGCAGGCGCCGCGACTCGGCGACGTAGCGGTCGCGCGGTCGCTTGTCCTCGTAGTCCTTGCCGGCGAACTTGTTGAAGAAGCCCAGCTGGCCGAACATCGGGCCGATGCCGCCCATCTGGAACATCACCCACTGCAGCGTCTCGTAGCGCGCGGCGTCGGCGGCGGGCATCAGCTGGCCGGTCTTGGCGGCGAGATAGACCAGGATCGCGCCGGACTCGAACAACGCCAGCGGCTGGCCGCCCGGGCCGTCCGGATCGATGATGGCCGGGATCTTGTTGTTCGGGTTCAGCGACAGGAACTCGGGCGACATCTGGTCGTTGGTGTCGAAGCGCACCAGGTGCGGCTCGTAGGCCAGGCCGGTCTCTTCGAGCGCGATCGACACCTTCACGCCGTTGGGCGTCGGCAGCGAGTACAGCTGCAGGCGCTCGGGATGGGCCGCGGGCCACTTCTTCGTGATGGCGAAGTCGGAGAGTCGGGTCATGTCAAAGCCTCGAAGTCTGAAAGCGAGGCGCGATTCTGATCCGCGGGGATTGACCTTGCCGGCGCGGGCCTACTCGCTCATCGAGTCGCCGGCGTCGGGCCGCGCCTTGCGCTTGAAGCGGGGCAGGTGCCAGCTGAAACGCAGCGACAGCATGCGCAACGCGAAGCACGCGGCCACCGCGCACCAGGTGAGCACCGGCGACGCCAGACCCAGCAGGTCGCCGAACGTGGCGATCGCCGCGCCCACGAGCGCGGCCGAGGCGTAGATCTCGCGCTGCAGGATCACCGGCACGCGGTTCAGCAATACGTCGCGGGCGACGCCGCCGCCCACCGCCGTGGCCATGCCCATCAGCACCGCCACCTCGGCGTTCGATCCGGACAGCAGCGCCTTCTGCGCGCCGGTGACCGCGAACAGGCCCAGGCCCAGCGTGTCGAACAGCACCACCGGGTGCGCGAGCCGCGCGACGAGGCCTTGCGACGCCGTGGTGAGCGCGGCGGCCACGACGGCGGCGGCCAGGTAGCGCCAGTCGGCGAGGCCGGCCGGCGGGATCGCGCCGATGCACAGGTCGCGAAAGACGCCGCCGCCGCAGGCGACGGTGAACGCGATCACGAGGATGCCGAACCAGTCCAGCCCCCGCTCGCGCGCCGCCACGGCGCCGCTGAGCGCGAAGGCGAACGTGCCGGCGAGGTCGAGGAACGTGAACAGCGCGTGGCCGTTCAGCATCGCCAGCGACAGCGGGGCCGCGTTCACCGGTCGCGCACGTCGCTGCCGGGGGCGTCGGCCGGCGGCAGCTTCTCGCGCCGCGGCGGCTCGATCGGATCGCTGGCGGGGAAGGTCTCCTTCAGCGCCTCGTCCAGCAGTTCATCGTCGGACGGGACGAGCGGCGCGGAGGCGGGCTGGTTCGGATCGGCCATGGGCTTGCTCGCGGAGTGGAGGGTCAGAGGGCCGAGCCCGGAGGCAGCGGACGTGCCGGCAGCGGGATGAACTCCGTCTCGCCCGGCACCTTCGGGAAGCGCTGCTCCGACCAGGCGGCCTGCGCCTCCAGGATCAGGTCGCGCTGGCTGGACACGAAGTTCCACCACAGGAAGCGCGGCGCGTCCAGGGGCGGGCCGCCCAGCAGGACGACGTGCGCGGGCGCGTCCCCGGCGACCAGGCGTGCCGGCTCGCCGGCGTCGAAGACGATCAGGTGTTCCTTGGCGGTCGCGGCGGCCGCGTCGTTGGCACGGACCTCGCCTTCGAGCACATAGGCCGCGCGTTCGGCGTAGGCCACATCGAGGTCCAGCGACGCGCCGGCGTCCAGCCGCACGTCGACCAGGAACATCGGCGAGGTCAGCGCCACCGGCGAGGTCGCGCCGAAGGCCTCGCCCAGCACGACGGACAGGCGCGCGCCCGGGCGCGTCACGCGCGGGATCTCGTCGACGCCGTGGTGGGCGAAGGCCGGCGGGCATTGCTCGAGCTCCAGCGGCAACGCCACCCAGAACTGCAGCCCCCACAGGCGCGGGCCGTCGGCGCGCAGCTCGTCGGGAGAACGCTCCGAATGCACGATGCCCCGGCCGGCGGTCATCCAGTTGACCTCGCCGGGGCGGATCGGCACGACGCTGCCCAGGCTGTCGCGGTGCAGGATCGTGCCCTCGAACAGGTAGCTCACGGTCGCCAGGCCGATGTGCGGATGCGGCCGCACGTCCAGGCCCTTGCCCGGCCCCAGTTGCACCGGGCCGAACTGGTCGAGGAAGACGAACGGTCCGACCGCGCGTCGCGCGGCGCTCGGCAGCGCGCGGTGCACGAGGAAACCGTCGCCGAGATCGGACGGGTGGGGCGTGATCACTTGCATGGCGGGCCTCGTACCGGGAAGGAGTCGCCTATCGTAGCGGGCCGCCGCGTCCGCCGTCGAAACGGGGTGAACGCGACAGGACTGCGGTTTGCCGGGGAACTGGACAGTCCCTGGTCGAATCGAGGTCGTATCCGTCATGGCGAAGTTCTGGAAGTCGTTGCGCTGGCCGCCGCGCCGGCTCGTGCTGTGGCATTCGATCGCCGCCATCCCGATGGCGACGGTCGTGGTGCTGGGCGCCTACCTGTCGTACCACTACCACCAGCTGACGATCCAGAACCGCGAGCGCGTCGACCGCGCCTACCAGGTGCTGGATGTCGTCGATGGCCTGTTCATCTCGATGCAGAACGCCGACGTGGCGGAACGCGACTTCATCATCACCGGCGACGACTCGCACCTGACCGAGTTCAAGGCGGCGCTCGGCACCGAAGGCACCAACGCCGAGAAACTGCGCCAGCTGCTCGTCGCGAGCCCGCTCCAGGAGGCCATCCTGGCCAAGCTCGACACCGCGGTCGCGGCCAGGCTGTCCGAGCTGGGCCGCACGATCGGCGTGCGCCAGGAACAGGGGTTCAACGCGGCGCAGGCCGAGATCCGCAATGGCGACGGCGGCGCGGAAATGGCCGACATCCGCAAGCTGGTCGTCGCGCTGGCCGACAACGAACACCGGTTTCTTTCGCGCAGGCAGGCGGCCAGTCGCGAACACGAGCGCGACACGCTGCTGGTGGGCATCTTCATCGCCGCCCTGTCGGTCACCGTGCGCATCCTGATCGCGCTGGGCATCCGCCACGTGCACTCGCGGCGCCAGGCGGCGATCGTCGATCCGGAGGACGCCGAGGGCGACACGCCGACGGCCGATCCAGCGGGCCGCGACGTGCCGGCGTGATCAGGCCACGACCGCCGCGTCGGCCTTGAACATCGCGCGGATCCCGCGCACGGCCTGGCGGATGCGCGACTCGTTCTCGATCAGCGCGAAGCGCACGTAGTCGTCGCCGTGGTCGCCGAAGCCGATGCCCGGCGACACGCACACCCTGGCCTTCTCGAGCAGCCGCTTGGCGAACTCGAGCGAGCCGAGCTCGCGGTACTGCGGCGGGATGCGGGCCCAGATGTACATGGAGGCCTTGGGCAGCTCGACCTCCCAACCGATCTCCGTCAGGCCCTTGTGCAGCACGTCGCGCCGCGCCTGGTACTTCGCGGCGATCTCGCCGACGCAGGCCTGGTCGCCCTCGAGCGCGGCGATCGCGGCCACCTGCAGCGGCGTGAAGGTGCCGTAGTCGTGGTAGCTCTTGATGCGCGCCAGCGCCGCGACGAGGTCGGGGTTGCCCACCATGAAGCCGATGCGCCAGCCGGCCATGTTGTAGCTCTTGCTGAGCGTGAAGAACTCGACGGCGATGTCCTTGGCGCCGGGCACCTGCATGATGGACGGCGCCTTCCAGCCGTCGAACACGATGTCGGCGTAGGCCAGGTCGTGCACCACGAAGATGTCGTGCTTCTTCGCGAGCGCGATCACGCGCTCGAAGAAGTCGAGCTCCACGCATTGCGCGGTCGGGTTCGACGGAAAGCCCAGCACCATCATCTTGGGCTTGGGGTAGCTGCCGCGGATCGCGCGCTCGAGCTCGGCGAAGAAGTCGACGCCGGGCACCAGCGGCACCGAGCGGATGTCGGCGCCGGCGATCACCGCGCCGTAGATGTGGATCGGGTAGCTCGGATCGGGCACCAGCACGGTATCGCCGCGATCGAGCGTGGCCAGCATCAGGTGGGCGAGGCCCTCCTTGGAGCCGATGGTGACGATCGCTTCCTTGTCGGGATCGATGTCGACCTGGTAGCGCTCCTGGTACCAGTGCGAGATCGCGCGGCGCAGGCGCGGGATGCCCTTGGACGCGGAGTAGCCGTGCGTGTCGGGCCGCTGGGCGACCTCGGTGAGCTTGGCCACGATGTGCGCCGGCGTGGCCCCGTCGGGGTTGCCCATGCTCAGGTCGATGACGTCTTCGCCACGCTGGCGCGCGGCGAGCTTCAGCTCGGCCGTGATGTTGAATACATAGGGGGGTAGGCGATCGATGCGCGCGAAACGGCGCTTGCCCGAGGAAGAGGACATGGAAGACTTTCACGTGAGCGCCCGGAACCGTCCGAGCGACGTCGACCCCCCATTCGGAGGGCCGTCGCCCATCATAAAACGAGGGGGATCCGTCCGGATGGGGGATGGGCGCGCGTAGCGGCCAAACGCAAAGTCCGGACCAGTCCGATCACGGGCAACGCAGCCCGCGCCAGGGCATCAGGAGGTCACCATGCATCGTTTCATTCCGCGCGCGCTCGCCGTCTGCGCATCCGCCGCGATCGCCGTCTCGCCGGCCTTCGCGGCCAGCGACCTGACGGGCCAGTCCATCGCCGTCAACTGGGATTTCGGAAGCACGCCCGTCTCCATCGCGGAGCGCACCGTGACGGTCGGCGGCGGGCCGGAGATCCAGTGCACCGGTGGTGCCGCCGGCCCGGACCTGTGCGCCTTCTTCATCGACGGCGCGACGATCGATCTCGGCGCGAACACGCTGTCGCTGTCCATCGATTCCGGCACGTCGTACTGGACCCCGGCCGGCTTCAACGGCTACGAGTTCAGCAACCTGTCGTCCGGCGGCCCGTGGAACGGCTACACGCTGTCGACGACGTTCGCCGGCCTCGACGCGTCCCGCATCACGTTCACGCCCGATGCGCTGTGGGTCAACATGCAGGACATCCAGCCGGTCGCCGGCCAGTCCTTCACCATCACGCTGCAGGCGTCGGCCGTGCCCGAGCCCGGCAACTTCGCGCTGCTGCTCGCGGGCCTGGGGGTGTTCGCATGCGCCGCGCTGCGCCGGCGTGCGTGACGCGCCTGGCGCGCGCGATCCGGGCGCGCCTCGCGCACCGACCGCGCCGCCGCGTCCGCGAGACGACGCTGTCGTCAGCCGCCATGTCGCACGTCCTGGTTGTCGGGCGCGGATGCGGCCGATCCCGGCGTCGCGGGTCGCGACGCCGGTCGTGGCGGCCTGTCGTCGTACTGCTGAAGTGACCATCGCCGCAGCACGCCTCGCGCGTCGAACAGCACGACCAGCTCCTTGGTGGGCCGGTCGATCCGGCTGGTGATCAACCCGATGTAGGGGACGTCGTCCCAGCCCTTGGCCACGCCTTCGCGGTAGAGGTATTGCCAGGTCTCGAAGCCGCTCTGGAACCGGATCACGGCGCCCTGGCCGACCGCCGCGCGGACCTCGGCCCGTGTCGTGCTGCCGGGCACGAGAAGCACGCCTGCCCGGGCGTCGTCCAGTTGCACGAGGCGGCCGTTGCCCACGGTGCTGCAGGCGGCGGCGAACAGGCCGAGCGCGGCGGCGAGGACGGCCGCCGGCCTCATCGTGGCGGCTCGGGTTGGGGGCCGTCCATCGGGTCGAGGACGACCAGCGTGCCGTCCGGCCACGAGCGGTCGTCCAGCGGCAGGAACCAGGTGCGATCGCGCAGGGCGTAGGGCCAGTCGAACAGTCCCGCGAGGGCCATCGTGCCGTTGCTGCCGTGAAGATAGCGGTAAGGCAGCAGGCGCCGCCGCGCGCCGTCGACCAGCGTCACGGCGAAGATCGGGCGCTCGGCGAACCAGGCTTGCGCGTCGTCCAGCAGGCACAGCTCGTCGCTCGCGTCGAGCACAGCCGAGATCGGCGTGCGCAGCCCGCGTTGCAGGTTGCCGTGGAAGGTGTCGGCCTCGCACTCGAGCCGCAGGTCGCCGAGGCGGCGGCGGTCGTCCGCCAGGCCGGGGGTGCGCACGTCGACCTTCCAGGCGACGGCACCGTCGGGGAGGTTGGTCTGCAGCAGCACGCCGCGGTCGGCGTCGGCGCGGGTCCAGGACGGATCGAGGGCGAAGCGCTGGTGGTCGTCAAGCGGAACTTCGCGGCGTTGCCCGCCGTCGACCTGGAACAGCCGCAGGCGCTCGAGGTCGTGCGGGTCGAGCCGGGCATAGAGGCGGAAACCGAGCGTCGCATCGGGGGCGAGCGCGCGGTGGCGCATGAAGGCGTCCTGGGCGCTCAGCAGTTGGGCGAGGGTCTTCTCGTCGCGGGCGCCGGGGAGGGGGGCGGTCACTTCGACCTGTTGATTTTCAGGCGTGCCGGGCGCTGGGGGCTCGGCCGCTTGCACCATGCGGCACAGGATGGCGAGCAGCATCACGGCAGCCGCCTCGGGCCCCTTCGAAGCAACGCCTTGATATCTCCGCATGGCCAGGCTGCGGCAACTGGCAGTCCCAATGAACCACGGCGCTGGCTTTGTCGCTGGCGTGCCGAGTCGGCGCCGAAGAGGGGTCGGGCACCGCCTCCGTCCGCGATCTGCGTCATGGTGATTGCCAATATCGGGGCGCGGACGAAGGCGGTGCCAGACCCCTCGGGTAGCCAGACGCGGTGGCTCCCGGATCGGCGAAGCAACAACAGAAAAAGGGCGCGCACCCCTTCGGATGCGCGCCCCTCAGGCAGCCGTCACGCCGCCATGGCCTGGCGCTCGCGCGCCGGCGCCACGTCGTAGTGGCTCGTCTGCATCGAGTAGTGCGCCCGGCCCGAGGTCATGGCGCGCAGGTGGCCGATGTAGCCGAACATCTCCTTCAGCGGCACCGTCGCGGTCACGACGGACGCGTTGCCGCGTTGCGCCTGGCCCTGCACGTTGCCGCGCCGGCGATGCAGGTCGCCGATGACGTCGCCCAGGTGCTCGATCGGCGTGATGACCTCGACGGCCATCACGGGCTCCAGCACCAGCGGCGTCGCGCGGGCGGCGGCTTCGCGAAACGCGGCGGCCGCGGCCAGCTCGAAGGCCAGCGACGACGAGTCGCGTTCGTGGAAACCGCCGTCCAGCACGGTCGCCTCGAAGTCGACGGTCGGGAACCCGGCGGCCACGCCCACTTGCGCGGCGCGGCGGATGCCGGCCTCGATCGCGGGAACGAACTCGCGCGGGATCGCGCCGCCGACGCTCTCGTTGACGAACCGGAAGCCCTCGCCGCGCGCCAGGGGCGCGATGCGAAGCTTCAGCTCGGCGAACTGGCCGGGGCCGCCCGTCTGCTTCTTGTGCACATGATGGACCTCGCTTTCGGTCGAAATCGTTTCCCGGTAGGCCACCTGCGGGCGGCCCACCGACACCTCCACGCCGTGGCGCGCGCGCAGCTTCTCGACCGAGACCTCGAGCTGCAGCTCGCCCATGCCGGAGAGGATCGTCTGCCCGGAGTCGGCGTCGTGCCGCACCTTCAGGCTCGGATCCTCGCGCAGCATCGCCTGCAGCGCCTTCCCGAGGCCCTGCTGGTCGGCTTGCGTCTTCGGCTCGATCGCGACGTCGATCACGGGATCGGGCACGCTGATCTCTTCCAGGTGAACCGGATGAGACTTGTCGGCCAGCGTATGGCCGGTCAGCGTGTCCTTGAGCCCGACGACGGCGGCGATGTCGCCCGCCAGGAGTTCGTCCTTGTCGATGTGCTTGTCCGCATGCACCTCGTACACGCGCGAGATGCGTTCGTTGCGACCGGTGGTCGGATTGAACACGCTCGCGCCTCGCGCGAGGCGCCCGCGGTACACGCGCACGAAGGTCATCGCGCCGTGGTCGTCGGCGACGACCTTGAACGCGAGGGCCGCGAACGGCGCATCGGGATTGGCATTCAGCAATTCGTCTTCATGATTGACTTCTCCAGGCCGCGGCAGGTAGTCCACCACGGCGTCCAGCAGCGGCTCCACGCCGCGGTTCTTGAAGGCCGAGCCCGCGAGCACCGGCACGAAGGCCGACGCCAGCGTGCCCTTGCGCAGACAGGCCTGCAGCGCTTCCAGCGAGATCTCCTCGCCGCGCAGCCAGGCGTCCAGCGTCGCGTCGTCCTGTTCGACGATCGCTTCGACCAAGCGCGCCCGGGCGCGCCGCGCTTCGTCCAGAAGCTCGGCGGGCACGTCGGCGACGCGGTAAGGCGCACTCGCGTCGTCCTTGTCCCAGACGAGCGCATGCATGCGCAGCAGGTCGACGACGCCGCGGAATTCGCCCTCGACGCCAATCGGGACCTGCAACGGCAGCGCCGTCACGCCCAGACGCTCTTCGATCATCGCGACGACGCGCGCGAAATCGGCGCCGGTGCGATCGAGCTTGTTGACGAAGGCGATGCGCGGCACGCGGTACTTGTCCGCGAGTCGCCAGTTCGTCTCCGTCTGCGGCTCCACGCCGGCCACGCCGTCGAACACGACGACCGCGCCGTCGAGCACGCGCAGCGAGCGGTTGACCTCGATGTTGAAGTCGATGTGCCCGGGCGTGTCGATCAGGTTGATCTGCGTGCCGTTCCAGTGCACCGTGATGGCCGCACTGTTGATCGTGATGCCGCGCTTGCGCTCCTGCGGATCGAAGTCCATGCGGGTGTCGCCGTCATGCACTTCGCCGATGCGATGGTTCTCGCCCGTGTAGAACAGGATGCGTTCGGTGGTCGTGGTCTTGCCCGCGTCGACGTGCGCGATGACGCCGATGTTGCGCAGGTTGCGAAGGCGGGGGGTGTTCGTGGTCATGATGAATCTTTCAGGGGCGCGGCTTCTTGTCGCGCCGCCGGGTGTGCTGTTCTTGCGCAGCCGCCGCCCGGCGATTCACCACGCGGTCAGCTGCTTGTTCGAGTCCCGTGGCCGGAGCACGGGCGTGGGTCGTCCACGTCCCGGCGGTCGGGAATCGTGGCGATCAGCTTGTCGTACGTGCGCATGGCGAGCCTTGCAGTGGAAAAGAAATGGTCAGCGGAAAAAACGAAACCCCGGGAGACTGAGCCTGCCGGGGTTCGGTGGTGTCGGCAGGGCACGGCGGCCCTCCGACGGAGGTCGAAGAGCACTCAGGTGGCGAGCGTGGCCTTGTTCACTTGGCCCACGCGGGCGATGAAGTGGTGAGTGATTTTCATGATGGTTGTCATTATCTCGCGGCGGCGATGGCTCTACAACGAGTGGTGGCTTTGTGCGGCCTCGCGATGTCGCGGCTTGACCACGCAGGTGGAGGCGGGAGACGAAACTTCAATGCGACGCCGCGGCGAAGCGATCCACGAGGCCTCGCTCGACGCGAGCCGATCGCGCACCACCGTCAGCGCGAAGCCCACGTGATCGTGGTCATGCACTGGAAGGCGACAACCGGGCGAGCAGCCTTTGGTACAGCGCCAGGTCCGCATCGGAGAACACGCAGAACTGGACCTCGTCCAGGTCGGTCATCGACGCGCGCACGGCCGCGATCGCCACCTCGGCCGCCGACGCGGACGGGTAGCCGTAGACGCCCGTGCTGATGCCGGGGAACGCGATACGACGCACGCCGAGGCCAGCGGCCACTTCCAGCGAACGCCGGTAGCAGGACGCGAGCAGGTCGGGCTCGCCGTGGGTGCCGCCGCGCCACACCGGGCCGACGGTGTGGATGACGAAGCGCGCCGGCAGCCGATAGCCCTTCGTCGCCTTCGCGTCGCCCGTCTTGCAGCCGTGGAGCAGGCGGCATTCGTGCAGCAGTTCAGGCCCGGCCGCGCGATGGATCGCGCCGTCGACGCCGCCGCCGCCCAGCAGCGAGGAGTTGGCCGCGTTGACGATGGCGTCGACGGCGAGGGTGGTGATGTCGGCGCGAAGCGCGCGAAGTCCAGTGGTCATGACGACGGTTCCTGGCCGGATCATAGGATAACAAGTTGTTGTGAGCAACTAATGTTGCGCGTATCGTGTCGAATCCTCGACAACCCCGCCCCGGAAATGCCCGCTGCCGTACCCGTCGACGAACCCGGCGCCGCCCCGTTCGCCGGGCTCCCGCGCCGCGCCGCCGCCTTCCTCGTCGACGGGTTGATCCTCGGACTGATCGGCTACGCGCTGGGCCAGGTGCTGTTCGACACGTTCGTGCGCCTGGGCCCGTGGGGCCGCGCGGTCGGTTTCGGCGTGGCGCTGGCGTACTTCGTGCCGCAGGAAAGCGGCGGCGGGCAGTCGCCGGGCAAGCGGCTGCTGCGCCTGCGCGTGGTCGACGCGCAGGGCCGCGCCCTGGGTCCCGCGCGCAGCACGCTGCGCTTCGCGATCCTGGGCGTGCCGTACTTCCTCGACGGCGCGGCCCTGCCGACGAAGGTGGCGACGTTCGCGGGGGGCGTGCCCGTCGCGGTAGTGGTGCTGGGCGGCCTGCTTGCGCTGGCCTACCTGCTGGTCTTCAACCGGCGCACGCGCCAGTCGCTGCACGACCTGGCGGTCGGTGCCTTCGTCGTGCGCGCGGACGCGCGGAACGCGCCCGGGCCCGCGCGCGCGTGGGGCGGCCATCGCGTGATCGCCGGCGCCTTGGTCGTCCTGGGCGGCGCGTCGCCGCTGCTGTCGGCGCCCCTGTTGCGCCAGCCGGCGTTCGCCGGCTTGAACACCTTGCGACAGCGTCTGGAGGCGCAGCCGGAATTGCGCTCGGTCGACGTGTCCGCCAGCGTATCGACCGTCTATGGCGCCACGGCGTCGGAGCGCCGGGAGCTGGTGATCGAGGGACGGGTCGCCGTGCCGCTCGCCGACAACGTGCCGTTGTCCACGCGCCTGGCCGGCATCGCGTTGGCAAGCTATCCCGATGCCGGCGTGCTGGACGCCATCGAGGTGCGCCTGGCGCACGGCTACGACATCGGGATCGCGTCGCGCTGGAGCGACCAGACGCTGGCGTTGAAGCCGGCGCAGTGGGCCGATCGGGTCGCGGCGGGCGTCGCGGACTAGGCCAGCGCGGCACCCGCCGTCGCCGTGCCCTCCGACGCGTCCACCGTCGTGTCGTGCCGCTCGTAGGTGCCCACGAGCAGACCGCTGGCGATCGCGTCGCGCGCCAGCGCCTCCATCAACGCGTCGCGGCCGGGCGTCTCGGGCAACGCGCTGTCGCCGGCGAGCGCGAACACCTGGAAGGCGTAGCGGTGGCGTCCGTGTCCGGGCGGCGGATCGGGCGGCAGCCAGCCTTGTCGAAGGTAGGAGTTGCGGCCGAGGCGCGCATCCGTCGGGGCGTCCGCGGCGGCGTCCAGCGCGCCTTCCCTCAGCGCGCCCTCGTCCACCAGCAGTCCGACCGCGATGGCGTGCACCAGCGGGTGCGGCGTGGGCGAGTCGGCGTCCTCCACGATCAGCACGACCGACGTCGCCGACGCCGGTACGCCCGACCATTGCAAGGGAGGCGACACGCCGTCGCCGTCGGCGGTGCAGCGTTCGGGCAACGGGCCGTGGTCGACGAACGCGAGGCTCGTGACCGCGATCGCGCCCTGGCCCGCGCGCAGCGGCAGCCGGTTGAAGGCCAGCTGGTCCAGGCCGGCGCGCTGGTCGCGCAGCGCATGGCCGACGAAATCGGGGAGGTTCTCGAGCATGGCGTTCCTCAGCAAGCCACGTGCGCGACGGCCCCGGGCGCGTCTCTTGCCGCCCCCGCGCATCGTTTCCCGGAGTACCCCTGATGCAGCAAAAGAACCTGTTCGAAGACGGCAGCCTGTCGAGGCCGGCCGCGGCTGCGCTGGCGGCCACGGCGATCGTCGCCCCGGCGCTGGCGGCGCTCAGCGACGGGCCGTCGCGCTCGCTCTCGGCCAAGGTCTGGTACGCCTTGCTCCGCAAGCCGCGCTTCAATCCGCCCAAGGCGGTCTTTCCGGTCGTGTGGACGGCGCTCGACAGTGCGCTGGCGGTGGGCGCCTATCGCCTGGCGCGCCGGCCGGCGACAGCCGAGCGCAATCGGGCATTGGGGCTGTTCGCGGCCAACGTGGCGATGATCACCGGCTGGTCCAGGCTGTTCTTCGGGCGGCACAACCTCGGCGCGGCCGCGGTGGGTTCGGCGGCGATCGCCGCCACGGCCACCGCCTATGTCGCTGCGGCGCGTCCGGTGGACAGGCCGGCCGCCGCGACCGGCGTGCCGCTGGTGGCCTGGGTCGGCTTCGCCACGGTGCTCAGCACCGCGATCTGGCGGATGAACCGGCGCTGATCGACGGGTTCAGGGCAGGGCCTGCACGATGGCCGCGAAGATCATGCCCATCCCGATGACGCTGATCGCCCAGACGCCCGTGCGCGCGACCGGGATGCCGATCATGTAGATCGGGATGTAGACGAGCCGGGCCCAGTAGAAGATGCGGGCGCCGAGTTCCACGTGGGGGTCGGCGACGCCGCCGACGCTGGCCACCAGCGCCAGCGCGGTGAACAGGACCATGTTCTCGAGCATGTTCTTCGCGGCCCGGTCGGTGCGGGCCGGGAAGCCGTTGCAGTCCTCCACCGCGTCGCGATTGCCCAGCGCCGCCATCAGGCCCGACGGTTTCCACGCCTTGGCCTTGATCAGGCTCGCCGCCACGATCAGCGCCCAGTTGATCACCGCGAGTTCGGCCACGATCATCAATGTCTTGGTCATCGTCATGCTGTGCAGCCCGGCTGTTGCGAGGCCGCCAGCATAACGTCGCCGGGCCGGTTCTCAGGCTTGCCAGACGCCGTAGCCGTCTTCGCGCAGCCCGATCGCCAACTCCACTTCCATCTCGCGCGCCGCCTCGTAGGGCATCGGGTTGTAGACGGCGTAGAGCGCGGGCAGCAGCCGCAGGCCGTAGTCGAAGACGAAGCGGTTGGACTGGATGCCGGCCTTGTGCTTGTCGAAACGCAGGTCGGGATCGAGGCCGGTCATGCCCACGTAGACACAGGGCTTGCCCAGCGTGTGGTCGGGGTTGGCCTTGCGGAACGCGGGTTCGTTCCAGACACGGTCGTCGAGCAGCACCACATAGACATGATGGCTTTGGCGGGGAGGGCGCTGAGTCGGCATCGTGGAGGTCGATTGTCGACCCGCGCCGGTTCCGCGCGCCGCAACAGTGTCGGGCATGCCGGAGACGGGAAAGGCATGCCGCAAACGCAAGAAGGGCCGACGTTGGTCGGCCCTTCCTGTTGGCGACCAGAGGGCGAACCCCCTAGTTTGCAACTGGCTTCATCCGGTCATGCGACCGGAGGAGAGCTTAGTTGCCGCCCTTCTTGTCAGCCGACTTTTCCGGATCCACGGCCGACGCACCCTTGTGGGCCTTCTTCACCTTCTTGGCCTTCATGTGCTTGGCCGGGGCCGAAGCGCCGTCGGCGGCCATCGGCGCCGAAGCTTGGGCGAACGAAACCGCCGCGAACGAGGAGAGCAGGGCGGCGACGAGGAGAGTCTTGGTCATTTCAAAATTCCGGTTCAGACGAGATTCGTTTTGGCTCCGACTCTCTCGAGCGGGCCCGGCATCGCCGAGCTTGGACACACAACGAGCGGCACGCACGGGCGGTTGACGCCCGGACCGCAAAATTCCCGGTTCGGCATCGATAGCTGAAGCGAGGCCGTCGGACAACACGTTCTCCTGTGGAAACCCGTGGTTTCAGAACATTGTCTGGAGGCGCGCGGAAACTGTCATCGGCGGTGGCGCATACTGTCAATCTCTACAGCAGGAGCGGCGATGGACACGACCCGGGTCTTCAAGTGGCAGAACTATGAACTCCTCTGCAGCGCCAAGCCGGTCGATGCCGGCCGCTTCGCCCCCAACCTGATCATCTCCAAGCAGGTGTGGCCCACGCGCCCGCGCGAGATCGCCGTGCCGCGCGGCCAGCACCTGACGGAGGACACCGCGATCGACGCGGCGTACAGCTCCGGCGTGGAGTGGATCCGCAACTACGGCTGACGCGACCGGCGGTCACGCCGCGGTCACTTTGAACGAATTGAACATCGCTGCCGGCGGCCTCGGCCCGCCAGGCTCACTGCAGCGCCGCCAGCACCTGCGCCGTCTTGCGCACGCGGCCGAGCCGCGGGAACACCTTCTCGAACGAATTCGCGTGCATCGCGGCGTCGGGGCCACTGGTGGCGTCCTCCGCGAAGACGAGGTCGTAGCCCAGCTCCCACGCGAAGCGTGCGGTCGATTCCACGCCGACGGCCGTCGCGATGCCCGCCAGCACGATGGTGCGGATGCCCCGCCGGCGCAATTGCAGGTCCAGCTCGGTGCCGTGGAACGCGCCCCACTGCCGCTTGACGATGTGGATGTCGCCCGGTTGCGGGGGCAGTTCGGCGGTGTCGGCCATCCAGTCGGCGGGCGGCGCTCCGGCCGGGTTCGGGGCGTCGACGATCGCCTTCAGCGCGTCGCCCCCGTCGGCCGAGAAGCCCACCTTCACCAGCACCACCGGCGCCTTCGCGGCGCGGAAGGCCGCGGCCAGCGGCGCGGCGTGGGCCAGCACGGCGGCCGCATCGTAGGGCGCCTTCGCGTAGGGAAGAATGCCTTGCTGCAAATCGATCAGCACCAGTGCGGTGGTGGCGGCGTCCAGTTTCAGGGGAGCGGCTTGGGTCATGGCGAGATTCCGGAATAACATGAGGACATCCTCACTTCAAAGTTTATGAGGAAAGACTCACAAATGTCCAGCGCCCTTCCTGCCCCAGGGGATTCGTCCCCTGCCGCCGACGCTGCGGCCGCGCCGCGCGCGCCGCGCCGTGCCCGCGGGCAACTGCGCGTGGAGGCCTTGCTGGCCGCCGCGGCCCAGGTGTTCGCCCGCAAGGGCTTCGACGCCGCGACGATGACCGAGATCGCCGCACAGTCGGAATCCTCCATCGGCTCGCTGTACCAGTTCTTCCGCACCAAGGAGGCGGTCGCCGACGCGTTGCTGGGCGACCAGGTGGATGCGCTGTGGCTGCGCCTCGACGGCCTGGCCGAGCG
>FTJN01000631.1_pt1 | contig 20157 bp, 23 predicted proteins | sample 1658361 | NCBI WGS metagenome assembly FTJN01 (sample SAMEA3914819, study PRJEB12502) | metagenome | biome: forest; material: soil | place: Canada | collected 2010-06-26 | depth 0.3 m
CCGCCGCCGCCGATCGACTGGGCGAACACGGCCTGGGCCTGCTTGCCGTCGGTCTCGATCGCGCCGGTGTTGGTCACCGTGACGTCGCCGCCCTTGCCGGACGCGCCGCCCTTGCCGCCGATGCCGACCAGGCCGCCGCCGCCCGCGCCGTTGCCGCCGCCGCCGCCCACGCTCTGGGCGAACAGGCCCACGGCCAGGTCCTTGTGGGTGGTGATCGAGCCGTCATTGATCGCGGTGACCGCCTTGCCGTCGCCCGAGGCGCCGCCGGCGCCGCCGATGCCGACCAGGCCGCCGGCCCCGCCGCCGACCCCGCCGCTGCCGCCCACGCTCTGGGCGAACAGGCCCATGGAGGCCACGCCGCCGGTCTCGATCGTGCCGTCGTTGAACACATCGACCGTGCCGCCCGAGCCGCCGCCCGAGCCGCCGCCGCCCAGGGCCACGATGCCGCCCGCGCCGCCGGCCGCGCCGCCGCCGCCGCCCACGCTTTGGGCCAGGACGCCGTAGGAGACATCGCCGTGAGTGATGATCTGTCCATGATTGTCGACATTGACGCTGCCGCCGGTGCCGGCCGCGTTCGAGCCGCCCGCGAAGGCGCCGATGCCGCCGGCCGAGCCGCCCGAACCGGCCAGGCCGCCGATGCTCTGGGCCAGGATGCCGTTCGAGCCCTTGCCGAAGGTTTCCAGCGAACCGTCATTGACGACACCGGCATGGCCGCCGTGGCCGCTGGTGCTGCCGGCCCCGCCAGCGCTGAACAAACCACCCCCAAAGCCGCCGTCGCCGCCCGCACCGCCCGCGCTCTGCGCGAATAGGGCCGAGGACTGGTCGCCCTGGGTGATCACCGTGCCGGTGCTGGTGAGGTTCGCCGTGCCGCCGGTCCCGCCAGCGGAGCCGCTGCCGCCCACGCCAGCGGCGCCCACGCCGTCGCCGCCATCGCCGCCCGCGCCGGCCTTGCTCAGCACCTGAACGCCAACCGCGTTGTTGCCCGTGGTAGAGATATCGCCGCTGACGGTCAGGTTGACCGTCCCGCCATCGCCACCCGAGCCGCCGTCGCCGCCGATGCCGAACACGATAGGCGGCGGGAGCAGGAAGCCCAGGCCGCCGTCGCCACCGTCGCCGCCATTGGCCGTGACGTTCACGGCCGGTCCACCGGCCTTGTCATAGTTGGCGCCGAGCGTCTGGTTGATCGTGCCGCCGCCAGTCCCGCCGCCGCCGTTGGTGCCATGAGCCGGCAAGTCGGTACCGCCGCCACCGTTCGAGCCGTTGGCGTTCTGGGTATAGTCGCCGGCCGCGGCGGGCATGGCGCCCAGCACCGCCGCGCTGACCGCGCCCGCGGCCAGGACCCGGCCCAGGCCCTTGAGCAGCTTGCGCGCCGAGGTTTCCAGGCGCGCGGCCTGGGCGCGGCTGCGGACGTCGATGAGCGGGACGATGTTCAGTTCGGTGGGCGCCGGCTGGTAGGCGGCCAGCACGGCCAGGGCCGCGAGGCTGTCATGCAGGCGCAGCAGCAGCTTGGGCGGCAGGGCGCCGGGCGTTCCGAACGAGGTCGCCAGCAGGTGGCCGACCGCGTCCTGGGTGGCCAGCAGTTCCGGGGCGGAAGGTCCGAACCGCTCGCTCAGGGCGGCGGCGACTCGCGGATCGCGCGCCTCTCGGCTCCAGCGATCGGCCAGTTGCTCCAGCCCTTCGGCGAAACGCGCCAGACGATCAACGCGCGAAGACCCCGCACCAGCGGCTTGAGCCGCATTCGCCAACTTGCCCATCTCGTCTTCCCCCTCGGCGCGCCCGGTCTCTCAACCGTTCCGCGCGTCAACTTAGCCGCTTCGTAGGCTGACTCGGACCGTTTTCGCGCCCTGGGAGAACAAAGTTATCTGTCCCATAGCGAGACGTCCGACATCGCCTGTCGCGAACGTTGCAATTTTCGGGGAAAACTGGGGGAAGTTGGAGCGGGCGATGGGAATCGAACCCACGACATTCTGCTTGGGAAGCAGACGCTCTACCTCTGAGCTACGCCCGCGAACGAAGGCCGAGCCCGCGTTGCGTGGGTTCCCTTAGCGGGTCTTCCCGACACGCTCAAGCGACTGCATGAGCCGCCCGGCCACAAATGTCAGGGTTTGGCGCCGACCGGCAGGCTCATCACGAACGGCAGGGTCGCCGAGGCGATCGACGAGCGGCGGCCGCCCTCGTGGATGATCGTGACGCGGCCCAGGCCCGGCGACACCACGACGCCGATCATCTGGTCAATCCAGGCATGCAGCGTCGCGCGGGCGTGCTCCAGCGCGTCGCCTTCGACGGAGGCGACGCCCGAGGCCTCGACCTCTTCCTCAAGCCCGATCACGCGGTCGACGGCCTCGTCACGTTCCTGGGTCATGGCAACTCCTCAAGGCTTGGCGGGCGTCTGGTCCATCTTCTAACGGCCGTGCGTTGACGAGGTCCATGGAGCGGCGCACGATCGGTCAAACAAACGTTCGGGAGGACGACGCCATGGCCGACGGTCACCAGCATCCGGAGGAGCACGAGCGGGCCCAGTTCCACGCCATGACCGACGGCACGCCGGAGGACTGGGCGATCATCGCCAACGCCTCGATGGAGTTCGGCCGCGAGCTACCCACGCGCTTGATTTCACACCTGAAATTGCTGCAAGGCGACTGCGGCGGTTTCGCGATCGACCGGCTGGACCACAGCCTGCAGACCGCCACCCGCGCCTTCCAGGACGGCCGCGACGAGGAATATGTGGTCTGCGCCCTGCTGCACGACATCGGCGACATCCTGGGCCCGCGTAACCACGCCGACATCGCCGCGGCGATCCTCCAGCCGTTCGTCTCGGAGGAGAACCACTGGATGGTGCAGCACCACGCCATCTTCCAGGGCTACTATTTCTTCCACCACCTGGGCCTGGACCGCGACATGCGCGACCAGTTCCGGGGCCATCCCAGCTTCGAATACACCGCCCAGTTCTGCCACATCTACGACCAGGAAGCCTTCGATCCGGCCTACAAATCGATGCCGCTGGAAGCCTTCGAGCCCATGCTGCACCGGGTAATGGCGGCGCCCAAGCGGTCGATCTATCTGCGCAAGGACGGGGACGCGGCGGCCTAGGGGCGCGGAAACGGGACGGCCAAGCGCCCTTCCCCACGCCTTCCCTCCGTCTAGGCCGCGCCGCCCAGGCTGGAGCTGAACTTGACGAGGTCGGCCACCGAGCGGGCGCGCATCTTCTCCATCACCCGCCCCCGGTGCTTTTTCACGGTGATCTCGGTGATGCCGAGCTCGCCGCCCACCTGCTTGTTCAGGAGGCCCCGAACGACCAGACCCATGACTTCGCGTTCGCGGGGACTGAGCGTGGCGTAACGGTCGCGGAGCGCTTGCAACGCCAACCGGTCGCCCACGGCGACACGACTGCGCTCCAGAGCCCCGGCGATCGCGTCCAGCAGAACCTGTTCCGCGAACGGCTTGGTCAAGAACTCCACCGCCCCGGCCTTCATCGCCCGCACGGACATCGGGATGTCGCCGTGGCCGGTGATGAAGATGATGGGCATGTCGCCCCGCGCCTCGGCGATGACCGCCTGGAGGTCGAGGCCGCTCAGGCCCGGCAGGTTGACGTCCAGCACCAGGCAGCTCGGTCCCGCGGCCGGCGGACAGGCCAGGAACAGGTCCGCCGACGCAAAGGTGCGCGCCCGCCAGCCGGCGACCTCGATCAGGGTCTCGAGCGCCTCTCGCACAAACTCGTCGTCATCGACGACGAAGACGGTGTCGGTGGGGTCTGGCATGGCGGCGACCTCATGCCGTGGCTGGCGATCCGCGTCAGACGCCAATGGATGGCGGATATTCACCCGATTTCAAGCGCGGCGTTGACCGCCTCGATCATCGCCGCGTCGCTGAAGGGCTTCTTCAGGTAGGCCACGGCGCCGCGCTCCAGGACCTTCAGCCGCAGGCCGTCGTCGGCGTTGGCGCTGATGAACACGATGGGCGTCCCGCGGCGGCGCCGTCCCAGTTCGAGCTGAAGCTCGGGTCCGCTCATGCCGGGCATGTTGACGTCGAGGACCAGGCAGCCGGTCCGATCGAGGCTGTCGGAGGCCAGGAACGCTTCCGCCGAGGGAAAGGGCCGGGCGTCCAGGCCGAAGGACCTCAGCAGGTCCGGCAGGGCTTCGCGGATGAATTCGTCGTCGTCGATCACCGACACAAGCTTACGCATCACTACCAACGCCCTTCGAGATAAGATCGCCCGAGCCCGCATCGCCGCACGGGATCGAGAATGAAAATGTCGCGCCAGGCCCGTCATCGTTCGACACGGCCCAAAGGCGACCGTCGTGAGCCTGGATGATGGACTGGCTGATCGAGAGGCCGATGCCCATGCCGTGGCTCTTGGTCGTGTAGAAGGCGTCGAACAGCTTCTCCAGCGCCTCGGGCTCGATCCCGGCTCCTTCGTCGCGAACCATGAGGCGAACCTGGCCGGGCTCAACGGAGCTTGTTGTCATCCACAGGATCCGTGGCCGCCCCTCGACCGCGCGCATGGCGTCGGCGGCATTGAGGATCAGGTTCAGGATGACCTGCTGGAGTTGGACACGGTCGCCAAGCACGGCAGGCAAGGTCTTGGCGAAGTCGGTGCGCACCGTGACGCGGGCGCCTTGCAGTTCGCTCGCGGAAAGGGCCAGCACCTCGCCCGCGGCTTCGTTCAGGTCAACCGGCTCCATCGCCGGCTGCTTTCGCGCGAACATGGCCCGCAGGCGCGAGATAACCTCGGACGCACGGTTCGCATCGCGGATCGTTCGCTCGGCGGTTGTCCGGGCGAGTTCCAGGTTCGGCGGATCGACCGTCAGCATCCGAACGCAGGTGCTGGCGTTCGTGACGAGCGATGTCAGGGGCTGGTTGACCTCGTGGGCGATCGACGCGGTCAGCGCGCTGAGAGTGGCCGCGCGCGCCACGTGGGCGAGTTCCGCGCGCGCCTTGTTCAGAGCCTCTTCGGCGACCTTCCGATCCGTCACATCCTGCGTGGCGCCGATGTAGACCGGCCGCTCTCCATCATGCTCGATACGATGACCCACGGCATGCAAGTGCTTCAGGACGCCGCTGGCGGTCACGATCCGATAGGAAATGTCGATCTCCACGCCGGCGGCGGCGCCCTCGACCGTGGCCTGATGGGCGGGCAGGTCGTCGGGGTGCACGAACCGCTCGACCAGGTCCGTCGTTATGACGGCCTCCGGATCAAACTCGAAAATGCGGCAAAGCTCTTCGGACCAGAGAAGCTCGCCCCGCTGAAAGTCCCAGGTGAAGCTTCCGGTCTGGCTTAGCCGTTGGGCCTCGATCAGATTCACATAGGCGCGCCGTTGCCGCTCCGCCTCCTCGACTTCGAGAGCCGCTCGGGCTTCTGCCCCTTCGCCGGGCGACTGTCCTTCAGCGTCGGTATCCATGCCTGATCTTCGCGCAATCCCGGGAGCGCGAGATGATCACGGATGAGCTCGAATATCCATGGTCCCTTGGTATACCCCTAGAGTTCGTCGATCTCGACGAATGGTACTGAGGTATACCGGACACCTAGGTACCATATCAATCCTCCGACAACGGCCAATACTTCTCCTCGTCAAGCGAATTCCTCGCCGACAGCGCCAAGGCGCAAAACAGGAGACTTGTCATGACTTCGGAATTCTCCCCCAAGACCCGCCGGCAGTTTCTGGCCACCGCCGCGACGGCGGCCATTGTCGGCCCCGCCACGACCGTGTCCGCTGAAGGCTTCGACCTGGATGCGCCCGCCGGCGGCGGCCGCGACGCCATCCGGCCGTTCCGCGTGAACGTGCCCAACTCCGCGCTCGCCGACCTGAAGAACCGTCTGATGCAGGCGCGACTTCCGGAAAGGGAGACGGTCGCCGACTTCTCGCAAGGCGTGCCGCTGAAGACGATCGAGCAAGTCCTGACCCACTGGCGCGACCACTACGACTGGCGGCGCGTCGAGGCCAAGCTGAACAGCTATCCGCAGTTCATCACCGAGATCGATGGGCTGGATATCCAGTTCATCCACGTGTGCTCCCAGCACGCCGACGCCATGCCGCTGATCGTGACCCACGGCTGGCCCGGCTCGATCATCGAGCAACTGAAGATCATCGAGCCCCTGACCAATCCCACGGCCTTCGGCGGCAAGGCGTCCGACGCCTTCCACATCGTGATCCCGTCGATGCCCGGCTACGGGTTCTCGGGCAAGCCGACCAGCGTCGGCTGGGGTCCGGATCGCATCGCCAGCGCCTGGACCACGCTGATGCGGCGCCTGGGCTACAAGAAGTTCGTCGCCCAAGGCGGCGACTGGGGCTCCGTTGTCACCGAGATGATCGGTGTGCAGGCCCCGCCGGAGTTGTTGGGCATCCATGTCAACATGCCGGGCGCGGTTCCGGTGGACATCAATGCCGCCGCCTCCACCGGCGCCCCGGCGCCGGCGGGCCTCTCGGCCGAGGAGAAGAGCGTCTATGGCGAGCTCGTCTTCCTCTACCAGCATGTCTACTACGCGTTCATGATGGGGACGCGGCCCCAGACCCTCGTGGGCCTCGCGGACTCTCCCATGGGTCTGGCGACCTTCATGATCGACCATGACGCCAAGAGCCTGGAGATGATCGCTCGGGCTTTCGATGGTCAGGACGAAGGCCTGACGCCCGACGACGTTCTCGACAACGTCACGCTGTTCTGGCTGACCAACAGCGGCGTCTCCGCGGGCCGGCTCTACTGGGAAAACAAGTTCCCCTTCTTCACCCCAAAGGACGTCAAGGTCCCGGTCGCGGTGAGTGTCTTCCCGGACGAAATCTACGCCATCCCCAAGAGCTGGGCCGAGAAAGCCTACCCGAAACTCATCTACTTCAACCGCAATCCCAAGGGCGGCCACTTCGCCGCCTGGGAACAACCCGCCTCGCTCGTCCATGACCTCCGCGAGGGCTTCCGTTCCTTGCGCTAAACCTGAACCGTCAGAGCCTAATCTCGGCGCGGCGCCCGCACTCCCGCGGGCGCCGCGTTCTCATCGCTCAAGCCCAAGGAGATTCGAAGATGCCCAGATTGATCGAGATTCTCGCCCCGGGCTTGGCCAAGGCCGCGCTCGCCACCTGCGCCTTCGCCCATCGCGTCTTGAAGCTCACCGGTACGGAGCCCTCCGAGATGGCGCGGGACTATCCGCCCAATAGCCCGATGGTCCGGCACGCCGTTCCACCCATTGAGTGAGGTCGGAAGCGGTCGTCGGCGCCGATGCGAAAAGCGGGCCTTCACCGCCCCGCATATCGCTTGGAAAGACCGCCAGAAACGCCCCCTACTCCACCCGCTCGGCCTTGATCCCCAGCGCCTTCAGCTGCGCCTGCACGCTGTCGGGCCCCACCAGGTGGCCGGCGCCGACGGCCACGAAGCTGACGCCCGAGCCGGCCAGCTTGGTCTTCAGTTGGCCCGCCCAGTCGCGGTTGCGATCGGTCAGCAGCAGCTTGTAGATCTCGGGATAGTCGCGCTGCATCTCGTCGATCATCTGGGTCTTCAGCGCGCCCTGGTCGCCCGCCGCCCAGGCCGTGACCAGGGCGTCGACCTTGGCCGGGCCCTCGTCGATCTCGTCCAGGGTGGATTCCAGAAGCTGCGCCTCCTGGGCCGGCGTCATGTCGGCGAAGAACCGCAGTTGCTGCTCCAGGGTCTCGAAAGCGGCGATCGGCTTGCCGGCCGCCTTGGCCTGGGCGGTCAGCTTCTTCTCGACGCCGCTCTCGGGGTCGTAGCCGGCCTTGAACAACGGCACCAGCGACACCGTGATCGACGCCATCCACGGCCGCATGGCGTCCATGCCGTGGGGCGGAAAGCCCATGCCCTGGGCGGCCGTCTCCAGCTTGGCGTAGGATTCCGGCTTCAGCTTGGCCGACAGGGGCGTTTCGCGGTCGATGCCGTATTTCAGCATCAGCGCCTGGGTCACGGTCTTGTCGTCGGGCTCGACGATCTCGGTGACCACGTCGTCGGCGGCCTCGAAGGCCTTGGTGATCTTGGGCGAGCGCCACGGGGTGGTGGGCTTGAGCACGTGGATCGTGCCGAACAGGTAGATCGTGGAGTCCTTGTCCTTGATCACCCACAGGGCGGGCGCGGCGAGAACGGGGCTCGCCCCCGCCGCCAAAAGGACGACGAGGGCGCCAAGGATGGGGGCGAGGGCGAAGCGGCGAACGCCAGCGAGCAGAATCATCATGCCGGCACTGTTCCGCTCCGAAGCGTGACCGGCAAGCCGCCTCTACTGCAGGAAGCTCTCCACCTCGGCGGCGAAGGCGGCCGGCTGGTCCAGCATGATGAAGTGCAGCGAGCCGTCGATGCGCTTGACCTTGGCCGAGGTCATCGGGGCGTAGGCGCTGGTGTAGAGGCCGTCATAGGCCGCTTGCGGCGCGCCGGTCGCTTCGTCCCACGGATAGAGCATCACGGTCGGGGTCTGGATCGACGCGATCTCGCCCCGCAGGTCGGTGGTCAGGTCGTCATAGAGGGCGCGGCCGGTGACCGAGGGGTTCGACGCGATGGCCGCCTCGGTGGCCGCCTTCAGCCCGACCGGCGACTTGACCAGGCGGGCCATGGTCCGCGTCTCTCCGGCCGCCCACTGCTCGGGCGTCGACTTCTCGGCCATGTCGCGCATGGCGGCGGCCTGGGGCTTGACGCCTTCAACCGTGGCGGCGGGCGAGAACACCACCGGATAGAAGGGCAGGCTGTCGACGACCATCAGGCGGCCGAGGTCCTCTGGGTGCTGGCGGGCCAGCATCAGACCCATCAGCCCGCCCATCGAGTGGCCGATCACGGCCGGCGACTTCAGCTTGACGGACTTGATGTAGCCGTCCAGGGCGTCGACCGTGGGCTGGATCACCGCTCCCTCGGCATTGGCCCCGACCGGGGCGCCGGCGAAGCCCGCCACCTGGATGACGTGCAGGCGATAGCGGCCCCGCAGTTGCTTGACGGTGTCGTCCCAGACGGCGCTGGACGAGGCCAGGCCGGGGATCAGGATCACGTCGGGGCCCTTGCCCGTCACCGTGACGGTGAAGCGGGGCGCGGCGGCCGAGGGCACGGCGACCGGGGTCGCGGCGTGGGCGGGGTGCAACACGGCGGCGAAGGTAATGGCGGTAGCGGCGCAGGCGAAGGCGGCGCGCGCCAGGATACGGCGGACGTTCATGACAATCTCCAGGGATCGCGGATTGAAATCAGGCGGGAAAGGGCGGACGGCCGGAAGGGTTCAGGCTTCGTCCTGGAAGATGGTTTCGATCGACAGGCCAAACAGGCGGGCGATCTTGAAGGCCAGCGGCAGGCTGGGGTCGTACTTGCCCGTCTCCAGGGCGTTGATGGTCTGGCGCGAGACCTCCAGCCGGTCGGCCAGATCGGCCTGGCTCCAGTCCCGCTCGGCCCGCAGGACCTTGAGGCGGTTTTTCATCGATACCTCCAGCGCACCAGAGGCTGGGCCAAGCCCATGGCCGCGCAGAAGATCGGGAAGACCATGTAGAGCGGCAGATGGGGAACGAGGTCGGCGTTCTCCAGAAAGCCCCAGGCGGTGCAGCCCGCCAGGGTGACGCCGATGCCCCAGAGCATGGCCTGGACCAGGATCGAGCGCTGGAACTCGTCCTGCTCCTCGACCACGTACAGGCCCATGATGGCGATCACCGCGATGATCGGGAGGGCCGGCGCGACGGCCAGGATCCACAGCAGCGGACCGTGCGGATCCTGGTGTTTGATCACCCAGACCGAGGCGAACAGCACCCCGACATAGGCCGTCATCGCAGGGGCGAACCGGGCGAGATAGCGTTTGCCCGCCGGACTCATCTTCTTGGTGTCGCAGATCATCGTGCTTGCTCCCTGGAGGGCCGGTTCAGGACCGTCGGCTCAGCCACTGGCCGACAGGGCGGATCAGGCGGCAGGCGATCTTCAGCAGGCCCGCGGCCAACGGGGCGCCGCCCACCACGCCTTGCGACGACGGCGGGAAGGTCAGGCTGAGCGTCGAGGTCGCGGCGTTCAGCGCCACCTCGCCGGTCAGCAGGAAGGCGGCGATGGCGACGCCGCCGGCGAGCATGGATCCGGCCAGGGCGACCTTGGTGATCCGGTCTTCGAGTTCATTGTACATGACAAGCCTCCTCGTCTTTGTGACAAGTATGCTTGTCTTACATCGACGCGATCATGTCAAGCGAGCTTGTCAAATTATCAAGGAGAGGCGACAGAGAGCGCGGTCAAGCGGCCTTGCGGAACGGCGGGGCGTCGAGAAGGTCGGCCTGGTTCAGGTGCACGGCCCTGGCCGACACCAGCCCCAGGGCGCGGGCCAGGCGGCCCTCGCCGCGCTCGCGAACAATGGCCCAGCCATAGCGCGAGAAGCGGTCGTCATAGTCGGCCCAGCGAATGATCCGGCCGTGGTCGTCGCAGCGCCAGATGGCCTTGTCGCAGCCCGGGATCGGCGCGGCCTGGTTCCAGATCGCGACGCGCTTGGCGTGGGTCGAATAGGTCCCGCCGAAGAGTGTGTTCATGATCCAGAGGCTCCGTTGCGCTAGCGACTCGGTGAGTCGTTTCGCCGACAAAGCGAAACTAGCACTGGTGGAGGCCTAAATGAGGCCACACCACATCTAGTGCGACAGCGTGCCGCGCGACCGAATGGCAGGTCACGGGATCGACGAACGGCGGTCTTTGCCGAGGGCGACGACGAGGTCCGCCCGGGCGGGCATTTCGCGGGCGATGTGACAGGTCAGGCGTTCATAGTGCTGGACGAATTCGGTGACCTGGGTCTCGCTCATCGCCAGGCCCGCGCCCCGCCCCGAGGCGGCCAGCCGCTCGCGCAGCTTGGCCTCCTGCTCCTGGCGCCAGGCCAGGACGGTGTCGAAATCCGGAGCCGTGAAAAGCACCAGCAGGTCGAGGCGCGAGAACAGCCCGCGGTAGGGTCCGGCCAGGGCGGCGTTGACGTGAGCGCGCCAGACGCCGTCCGGGTCGCGCTCGCGTTCCAGCGCGTTGACCGGCTGGGCCAGCGCTTCCGGCGACTCGGGCCGGGCGCCCAGACACCAGCCCTCCAGCAGCACGACGTCGACGGGCCCCTCGACCACGGGCCAGGTCTCGACCGGGGCGCGGTCGTCGAGCGCCTTGTCGAAACGCGGCAGGACGGTCACGCCGTCCCCCGCCAATCCGTCCAGCACCGAGAGCCCCAGCGCGACGTCATGCGTGCCGGGCACGCCGCGCGTGGCCAGCAGCGGGTGGACGTCGCGGGCCAGGGCCTCGCGGTCGGCGCGCGGCAGGTAGAGGTCGTCCAGCGACAGGGTCGCGACCTTCAGGCCCTGGACCTCCAACAGCCGGGCCAGGACCCGCACGGTGGTGGTCTTGCCCGAGCCCTGCGGCCCGCAGATCCCGACCACGAAGGCCGGCCCCATGGCCACCGCCGCGATCCGGATGGCCAGGGGCGCGTACAGGCGCTCGATCTCGGCGGCGAAGTCGGCGGGCAGACGCTCGTCGCGGAGGAAGGCGGCGAGCCAGTCAGGATCGATCATGGTTGCCCCCTTCCCTTCTCCCCTTGCGGGAGAAGGTGTCGGCGTAGCCGAAGGATGAGGGGTCGCACGGCGACGACGCCGCCGACAAGTCCGATGAGGACAGGTCTGAGAGACCCCTCGTCCGACCTCGCTCCGCGAGGCCACCTTCTCCCGCAAGGGGAGAAGGAAAAAGCTACTGCACCCGCCGCACCTGAAAACCCCGCGCCGCCATCAACGCCGGCAGGCCGTCGTCGCCGGCCATGTGCAGGGCGCCGACCGCGACCAGTTGCACGCCGGGCCGGTCCATCTCGGCCGTCAAGGCCCGCGCCCAGGCCGCGTTGCGGCGCTTGAGCAGCATGTCATAGAGCGCTGGCCGGTCGCGCTTCATCACGTCGGCGACCAGCGGACCCAGCTTGTCCATGTCACCGTGCAGCCAGGCCGACTGCAAGGCCACGCCGTTGCGGGGCGGCGACAGGGTCTCGACGGCGACGTCGTCCAGATATTGCACCTCGACCGCCTCGGGCAGGTCGGCGAACAGCTTGATCTGCTGCTCCAGGGTCTCGAAGGTGGCGATCGGCTTGTCGGCGGCACGGGCCTGGCGGGTCACCGTGGCGTCGGCCCCGGCGGCGACCGAAGCGCCCCGCTGGGTCATGGGCAGCACCGACAGCATCATCGCCGCCGCCCAGGGCCGCAGGCGATCGACCTGGTCCAGCGAGGCGCCGTCGCGGTCCAACGCCGCCTTCAGCGTGGCCACAGTGCGCGGCGGCAGCTTCTCGGTCAGGGAGCGCTCGGGATCGACGCCGTAGCGGTCGACCAGGACCTGGATCTCGGCGGGATCGGCATCGGCGCGGGTTTCGAACCAGACCTTGTCGGCGCGGGCATAGGCGCGGTCGAAAGCGCGGGTGCGCCACTTCACATTGGGTTGCAGCACGTGCATCGCGCCGAACAGGTAGATGACGGTGTCCTTGTCGCGCACTTCCCACATGGCCGGGGCGGCGCTGGCGGCTGAAGCGCTCACCAGCGCGCAAGCCAGCACGCAGGCGGCGACCAGCCTTTTCCGAATGCGAAACACCGACACCACGTCCCCCGACGTCTGGACTCAACAGAGGCCCAGGCTACGAAGACACCGGTTAACCAGGAAAGCCGCGCGCGTTGCGACCTAACGCCACGCCTTGAAGTGCTTGGACAATTTCAGCCCCTGGCGCTGGTAGTGCGAGCCGCCCTCGCCATAGAGCCGGTCAGGCCGCGCCGTCAGGGGCTCGTAGACCAGCCGGGCGACGATCTGGCCGTCCTCCAACAGGAACGGCGTCTCGTGGCTGCGCACTTCCAGAACGCCCTTGGAACCGACGGCCCCGGCCTCCTCGGTGCCGAAGCCCGGATCGAAGAAGCCGGCATAGTGCACCCGAAACTCGCCGACCGACGGATCGATCGGGGTCATCTCGGCCGCTTCCAGCACCGGGATCTCGATGTCGTCCTTGGAGGCCAGGATGTAGAACTCGCCCGGATCCAGCAGCAGCTCGCCGTGACGGGTTTCCAGCGGCTCCCAGAAGTCGCGCGGATCGTGGCCGTCCTCGTGGTCCAGGTCGATGACCCCGGCGTGGCGACGCCCCCGGAAGCCGACGATGCCCGTGGTCAGGTCGACGCCGACGCTGCGGGTCGCCAGCTTGACCGGCTCGCCGCGCTTCAAACGCAGCTGGTTCAGCCGCGTGCCGGAGCGCACCAGCACCGAGAAGGTCTGCGGCGCGATCTCGATATAAAGCGGCCCCTCATAGCCGGCCTCGATGTCGTCGAACGCCTTGCTGTGGTCGCTGAGCAGGCGAACGAAGACGTCGACCCGGCCCGTCGAACTCTTGGGATTGCCTCGCGCGGCGATATTGCCCGGTAGGGCCAGGCTTTCCTGGATCTCGGCGATGTAGACACAGCCCTTCTCCAGCACCGCGCCCTTGGTCAGGTCCAGCTCGTGCATCGCCACGTCCTTCAGACGATCGGGCACGCGACGGGCCACGCCCGGCAGGAACGAGGCGCGCACCCGCCAGCACCGCGCGCCCAGGCGCAGGTCCAGGCTGGCCGGCTGCACCTGATCGGTGTCGAACGGGGTCCGAGAGGTGATCGCTTCTTGAGCGATCAGGTCCTCGATGGATTGGCAGGGCAGAATCCCTGCTGCGTGGGCGTCGGTCATCGGGGCGACACTCGCTAAACCGCGCCTTGAAGGCAAGGCTCGCGGACGATCCGCCCACCTCTTACTCGCCTGTGACAATTCTAATGTTGAAATCAGACTTGTCCGCCTTGACCCTGGGTCCCGCAAAACCCCTTATGCCGGCCGTTTCTAGAGCGTGGCAGCCGAAAGTGGCCGCCGGTTTCGGCGCCCGCCACGCTTAAGTGTTTAGAGGAGCCTGCGAGCAGGCTCCGGCGTCGAGAAAAGGAACCGCCATGGCCGAGGACCCGAAGGACTGGGATATCGCCACCAAGCTGATCCGTGGCGGTCTGGCGCGTTCGCAATATATGGAAACCGCCGAAGCCCTCTATCTCACCCAGGGCTTCACCTATGACAGCGCCGAAGCCGCCGACCGCCGGTTCTCCGGCGAGGATCCGGGCTTCGTCTATTCGCGGTTCAACAATCCGACCGTGAAGATGTTCGAAGACCGCCTGGCCCTGCTGGAAGGCGCGGAAGTGTGCCGCGCCCAGGCCACGGGCATGGCTTCGATCCACATGGCCCTGATGGGCCTGGTCCGGGCCGGAGACCACGTGGTGGCCGGCCGCGCCCTGTTCGGCTCGTGCCGTTGGCTGATCGCCGAGTGGCTGCCGCGCTTCGGTGTTGAAACGACCTTCGTCGACGCCACCGATCCCAAGGCCTGGGAGGCGGCGATCCGCCCCAACACCAAGGCCGTGCTGATCGAGACCCCGTCCAACCCGGTGCTGGAGATCACCGACATCCGCGCCGTCGCCGAGATGGCGCACGCGGTCGGCGCCAAGGTCATCGTCGATAATGTCTTCGCCACCCCGATCTTCCAGCAGCCGCTGACGCTGGGCGCCGACATCGTGGTCTATTCGGCCACCAAGCACATCGACGGCCAGGGCCGGGTGCTGGGCGGGGCCATCCTGACCAGCGAGGAAATCAACGAGGAATTCTACCGCGACGCCCTGCGCCATACCGGCCCATCGCTGTCGCCGTTCAACGCCTGGGTCCTGGTCAAGGGCCTGGAGACCCTGGACCTGCGCGTGCGCCGCCAGAACGACACCTGCGCGGCCCTGGCCGACGTGGTCGCCGACCACAAGGCGGTCAAGCAGGTGCTCTATCCCTTCCGCCACGACCATCCGGGCCACAACGTCGCCAAGTCGCAGATGAGCGGCGGCGGCACCGTCCTGGCCCTGGACCTCGGCTCGCGCGAAGCGGCGTTCAAGTTCCTCAACGCGCTGGAGATCGTCGACATCTCCAACAATCTGGGCGACGCCAAGTCTATGGCCACCCACCCGCCGACCACCACCCACCGCTCGGTGCCCGAAGAGATGCGCCCGTCCCTGGGCGTGGTCGAGGGCGGCGTGCGCCTGTCGGTCGGCCTTGAGAGCCTGGCGGACCTGACCCGAGACGTGACCCGTGCGCTCGATCAGGCGTGAATCCTCCCCGCCGCTGAAGCGGATCCGCCGCCGTCGCGGCGCCGATACGGGCATCTATGAAGCGCGCACGCGCGACATCGTCGTGCGCGTCTCGCCCGTCTTTCTGCCCGACGAATCCTTGCCCGAGGAAGGGCTGTGGATGTGGGCCTATACGGTCGAGATCGAGAACCATGGCGTGGAGACCGTGCAACTGGTCTCGCGCTGCTGGACGATCACCGACGGCCTCAACCGGGCCAACGAGGTCGAGGGGTCCGGCGTGGTCGGCGAGCAGCCCGAACTGCGGCCGCGCGAGGCGTTCCGCTATGTCAGCAACTGCCCGCTGCCGACGCCGTCGGGCGCCATGGTCGGCCATTTCCAGATGATGACCGAGGCCGGCGAGGTGTTTGAGGCGGCGATCCCGGAGTTCTCGCTACACCTGCCAGGCGCGGCGCGGCGGGTGAACTGAAGGCGGCGGCGTAAGCACTCTGCGTCCTTCGAGGCTCGGCTACGCCTCGCACTCAGGATGAGGAATTCAGCAACAGAGTTCCTCATCCTGAGGCGCCCGCCTAGCGGGCCTCGAAGGACGCAATGCGACTCAGACCGCCGCCGGCTCCACCGCGTACTTCCGCGAGCAGTATTCGCAGGTGACATGGATCTTGCCGTCGGGCTCGACCATGTCGGCGATCTCCTCGGCCGTGAACGAGCCCAGCATTCCGCCGATGCGGTCTTCCGAGCAGCGGCAGAAGGCGCGCAGCGGCTTTTCCTCGAGCAGGCGCACGCCGTCCTCATTGAACAGCCGCCACAGCAGAGTGGAGGTCGACAGGGCCGGATCGACCAGCTCGTCCTCGCCGGTGGTCTCGAACAGGGCCCGGGCGTGGGTCCAGGCCTCTTCGGTTTCGCCGCGCGTCTCGTCGCCGGCGATCGCCTGGATGAGAATGCCGCCGGCCCGCCACTTCAGACCTTCGCCGGTGTCGGCTTGGCCGACGGCCAGGCGCACCCGGGTCGGGGTCTGTTCGGACTGGACGAAGTACTGCTCGGCGCACAGGGCCAGGGTCTCGCCCTCGATCGGGGTGATGCCCTGATAGCGGTCCATGTCCGGCCCCTGGTCGACGGTCATGATGAAGGTGCCGCCGCCCAGCAGGGTCTTGGCGCCCGGACGCACGAAACCGTCCGAGACGGCCGCGACTTCCTCGGGATCGAACCGGCAATAGCCGCGCAGGCCGCCGTTGGTGTCGTAGTCGACCACGACATAGCGCACCGGGCCGTCGCCCTGGGCCTGGATGATCAGGCGGCCCTCGAACTTCAGGCTGGACCCGACCAGGGCGGCCAGGGCGCAGGTCTCGCCCAGCAGGTTGGCGACGGGCTCGGGATAGTCGTGACGGGTCAGCACCTCGTCGACCGCGGCGCCCAGGCGCACGGCGCGGCCGCGCACGGGCAGGCCTTCGATCTGGAAGGACGAAACGAGGTCGTCGGGCGCGCCCTCGACGGCGGTGGTGGCGGTGATGTCGGTCATGGGGCGGTTAGATAGTCGCTCGTGGAGAAAATGCGAGCCCCGTACGATCACGCGGGCGCCGTCATCAAACAGCGATTGACCCGTCCTGCAGCCCAAGGCTGTATCTGGCGCCTAGAATGCCTGGAGCCCCCATGTTCACGCGTCGCCGCCTTGCGCTCTCCGCCCTCGCCCTGCCCTTCGCCCAGAGCCTCGCCAGCACGGCGTGGGCCGACGCTCCGGCCGCGCCTCTCGTGGCCAAGATCCGCCTGACCGACACGCGCGTGCTGATCGACGCCGTCGTGGACGGCAAGACACCCTTGTCGTTCGTGATCGACACCGGCGCCGTCGTCAGCGGCATACGCGACGAGGTCGCCCAGCGGCTGGCGTTGAAGAAGCTGCGCGATGTCCGCCTGAACGAGAGCAGGAGCTTCCCGCTCTACAGCGCCGACCTGCTGCTGGGCGGCGCCCTGAGCCAACGGGGCGTCGCCCTGGCCGGCCTGTCCGAAAGCGAGCGCGCGCTCGGCGGCGACGGCCTGCTGGCGGCCGGCCTGATGACGACCTTCGACAGCGAGCTCGATTTCGACACCGGCGAATGGCGGATTCATCCGAACGGCGCGGCCGACCGCGCGGGCTTCACCGCCCTCGCCTCCGAACTGCGCGACGATCCGAACGCCAACGGATCGGCGCGGATTTTCGCCAATGTCACCGTGGGCGACGCCGTCGTGCGGCCAGTGCTGGACACCGGCATGCCCTGGGTCCTGACCCTGCCCTACGCCGCCGGGAAGCGCCTGGGCCTTTGGAACGACGTCACGCCCTACGCGCCCGTGCGATCCAGCGGGATCGCGGGCGCCGGCAAGTCTCTGTCGCGGCTGGTCCGAGCGCCGGACCTGAGGATCGGCCCCGCGCAATACGCCGCGCCCCTGATCGTGGTGCGGCCGCCCGACGCCTCCGGCGACGACGCCGTGCTCGGCCTGCCGGTGCTGCGCACGCTGAACCTGTCGATCGACCGCGCGGCGCGAACCATCTGGATCAAGCGCAACACGCTGTCACTGACCGAAAGCCGCTATGGCGGATCCGGACTCTGGGTCGACGCCGATGGCGACAAGGTGCTGGTGGCCGAGGTCGGGACCGGCAGCCCGGCGGCCAAGGCCGGCGTCCAGGTCGGCGACGTGCTCGACGGGGTCGGCGGTTTGAGGGACGCGATCGGCCTGCTCGGCGGCGCACCTGGGACCGCCTTGTCGCTGAAGTTGCGGCGCGGTCGCGACACCGCCGAAGCCAGTTTCACCCTGGCGCCCTACCTCTAGCCCGATCAGTCGACGAACGGCTTCTCGATCTCGTAGACCGCGTCTTCCAGCTTCTCGCGGAACAGGATCTGCGCGTCCTGGACGCCCTGATTGTAATAGTAGGGGCCCATCTGCTCGGAGATGAAGTCCAGCAGGAACCCGGCCTGCAGCGGGCTGGCCTCGCAGTCGAGTTCACGGCTCAGATGGCGCGTCAGCTTGTAGACCAGCGCGTCGCGCTTCTGCTTGTTGAACTCGATCTTGGCCATCAGCCGCCCCTCTTAACCAATGGCCCCGAAGCACCAGGCCAGCACCGACTTCTGGGCGTGGATGCGGTTTTCCGCCTCGTCCCAGGCCAGAGAGCGCGGGCCGTCCAGGACGGCGTCGGTGACTTCCTCGCCGCGGTGGGCCGGCAGGCAGTGCAGGAAGACGCCGCCGGGGGCCGACAGATCCATCAGGGCGTCGTCGACCTGGTAGGGCTCGAAGGCCGCCAGGCGCTCGTCATGATCGGTGTCGCCCATCGACACCCAGGTGTCGGCCACGACCACGTCGGCCCCGCGCACGGCCTCGCGCGGGTCGTCGGTCATCGTGATCTGGCCTTGCAGGTCCTGGGCGCGGGACAGGTCCACCAGGTCGGGGTGGTAGACCGCCGGGCAGGCGATCTTCAGCTTGAAGCCCAGCAGCGGCGCGGCGTGGATGAAGCTGGAGCAGACATTGTTGCCGTCGCCGACCCAGGCGATGGTCTTGCCGCCCACATCGCCGCGATGCTCTTCGATGGTCAGCAGGTCGGCCATGATCTGGCACGGGTGGCTCTTGTCGGTCAGGCCGTTGATCACCGGCACGGTCGAGATCTGGGCGAAGCGCTCGACGTCCTCGTGGCGGTTGGCGCGGATCATCACCGCGTCGACCATCCGCGACAGCACCTTGGCGGTGTCCTCGATGGTCTCGCCACGTCCCAGCTGCATGTCGTTGGAGGTCGAGATGATCCCCGACCCGCCCAGCTGGCGGATCGCCGCGTCGAACGAGAAGCGGGTGCGGGTCGAGTTCTTCTGGAAGATCATCGCCAGCACGCGGTCGGCGGCCGGAGCGTCGGCGTCGACCTTGCCCTTGCCCCAGCCGGCGCGGGCGCTCTTGCGGGCCTTGGCGTCCTCGAGGATCAGGCGCAGCGTGGCGCCGTCCAGCTTCCACAGGTCGATGAAGTGCCGGGGGGTGGTCATCTTGGGCCACGTTTCGAAATGCCGCCCTCGTCCTTCGACGGGCTCAGGATGAGGGCGAATGACGGTCAAAGTTTCCTCACCCCGAGCTTGTCGAAGGGCGAGGAAACGGTTGCGGATAGGGCCTAGGCGGCCGCCTTGGCCCGGGCGGCCTCGCAGGCCTTTTCGAGCTTGGCGATGGCTTCGGACGCTTCCTCGACGGTGAGGTTCAGCGGCGGCAGCAGGCGCACGCAGTTGTCGCCGCCACCGGCGATCAGCAGCTTCTCGTCGCGGGCCAGGACCATGAACTCGCGATTGTTCGGCACGACCTTGATGCCGATCAGGAAGCCCTTGCCGCGGATGTCGACGATGATGTCCGGGAAGCGATCCTTCAGGCCGTTCAGCTGCTGGACGAAGTAGCCGGCCACCTGCTTGACGTTGTCGAGGATCTCCTCGGTGTTGATCGCGTCGAACGCCGCCTTGCCCACGGCCATGGCCAGGGGGTTGCCGCCGTAGGTCGAGCCGTGCGTGCCCGGGGTCATGCCGCGCGCCGCTTCGGTGGTGGCCAGGCACGCGCCGACCGGGAAGCCGCCGCCCAGGGCCTTGGCCACGCACATGATGTCGGGCGCGGCGTCGCTGGCCCACTCGTGGGCGAACAGCTTGCCGGTCCGGCCCATGCCGCTCTGGACCTCGTCGAGGATCAGCAGCACGCCGGCGTCGCGGGTCAGCTGGCGCAGTTCGTTGAGCTGGGCGTCGCTCAACGCGCGCGCCCCACCCTCGCCCTGCACCGGCTCGATGATCACGGCGGCCGTGGTCTCATTGAGCGCGGCCTTCAGGGCGTCGAAATCGCCGAACGGCAGCTGGCTGTAGCCCGGCAGGCGCGGGCCGAAGCCGTCCAGATAGCCGGCGTTGCCCGAGGCGTTGACCGCCGCGTACGAGCGACCGTGGAACGAACCGTCAAAGCCGATGATGTCGACCCGCTCGGGCTGGCCATTGACCACGTGATAGCGGCGGGCGGCCTTCAGGGCGCACTCGATCGCCTCGGTGCCGGAGTTGGTGAAGAACACCACGTCGGCGAAGGTGGCCGCGCACAGCTTGTCGGCCAGCTCTTCCTGCTCGGGGATCGTGTAGATGTTGGAGACGTGCCACAGCTT
>FTJN01000078.1_pt3 | contig 20045 bp, 25 predicted proteins | sample 1658361 | NCBI WGS metagenome assembly FTJN01 (sample SAMEA3914819, study PRJEB12502) | metagenome | biome: forest; material: soil | place: Canada | collected 2010-06-26 | depth 0.3 m
GGTATGGAAGCCCTGGCCTGGTGCCGGGCGGCGATGCCTGACGCCGTGCTCCTGGACTGGAACATGCCGGTGATGAACGGGATCGAGTTCCTGCGCCATCTGCGCCAGGAGCCGGGCGGCAAGGGCCCGACCGTGGTCTTCTGCACTGTCGAGAACAAGATCGACGCCATCCGCGAGGCGCTGGACGCCGGCGCCGACGAATACATCATGAAGCCGTTCGACGGCGACATCATCGCGGCGAAGTTCGCCGAGGCGGGCCTGCTGTGAACCCCGACGACATGGATCTGCTGGCCGCCCTGGCCCGCAATCGCGCCGGTCTGAAGATCGAGAGCGACAAGGCCTATCTGGTCGAGAGTCGCTTGAACCCGCTGGCCCGCCGCGAGGGCTTCGACTCGATCGAGGCGATGATCGCCGCCCTGCGCGCCCATCGCGACGACCGCCTGATCTGGGCCGTGGTCGAGGCCCTGACCCTCAACGAGACCGCCTTCTTCCGTGACCGCGAGGTGTTCGCCCATCTGCGCGACGACCTTCTGCCGGCGCTCTCCAGGCTGCGGCGCGACCGCCCGATCCGCGTCTGGAGCGCCGCCTGCTCGACCGGCCAGGAGGTCTATTCCCTGGCCATGACCGCCGCCGAGGCCCGTGACATCGAGCCGGGCGCGCAGTTCGAATTCTTCGGTTCGGACCTGTCGGACCGCTGCCTGGAGAAGGCCCAGAGCGGGCTCTACACTCAGTTCGAGGTGCAGCGCGGCCTGCCGATCCGGCTGCTGGTCAAGCATTTCGAGAACGCCGACGAGATGTGGGCGATCAGCCCGCGCATTCGCCAGTCCGTGCGCTGGCGGCGGATCAACCTGCTGGCCGACCTGTCCTCGATGGGCAAGTTCGACGCCATCCTGCTGCGCAACGTGCTGCCGGGCCTGGATCCAAGCGTGCACGGCCGGGTGATCGAAAGCCTGGCCGAGCGCCTGGAAGACGACGGCGTGCTGCTGGCCGGCAGCGGGGAATCCTTGTCGGCCGTGACCGGCGCCGTACGGGCCGCCGACGGCCCCTCGGGCCTGTTCACCCGCGATCCCAGCTTCCGCGCCGCGGCCTGAGGCTCAGGCCTTAGCCTCGTCCAGGCAGGGCCGCCGCTCGCGCCAGAACGCCAGCACCCGGTCCCACGGCGTCGACGGCTCCGGCAAGGCTTTGACCAGCTTGCGGTAGAGGGTCTGGACCGGCCCCGGGGCGGTCAGGGTCGCGCTCAGGTCCAGGGCCTGGATCATCGCCACCGCTTCCTTGCGATAGGCGATGCGGGCCTTGTCGGGATGGGGCGCGGGCGTGCGGCAGTCGCTGAAGTCCAGCTTCAGGCCGGTCAGCACCGCGATCGCCGTGGCCATGGTCCGCGCGTAGTCCGGATCGGCGCCCAGGCGGTCAACATCGATGACCAGGTCGGCGCGCGGCAGGGCCGACACGTAGGACAGCACATAGACGGCCAGGAAGGCGGCGAACGACACCCGGGCCGGGGCCCGCTTCAGCCGCTTGCGCACGGCCTGGATGCGCTCGAACAGGTCGCCGGCGCCCGCCGTCAGGCCCAGCCGCCGGGCGCCGGCCTCGCCGCGCGCCGCCTCCGACAGGATCACGTACTGACACAGCTCGAAATAGGTCGGACGGGGGCGCTTGCGCAGCGAATAGAACGACCGCCACTGCTGCACCGGATCGCGGATCAGCACGATGTGGGTGCCGCCGAACCGTCGCCTCAGCCAACCGATCCGGCCCAGGGTGCGACAGCAGGCCAGGACCGGCGTGCGGTCCTGGTCCCGCGCGGCGGCGATCAGGGTCTCGACATAGGCGGCGTGGCCCGGGTCCTCCGCGTCGGCCGAAAGGAAATAGTCGTCCAGCGCCAGACGCGTGTCGAAGTTCTCGACGCCGCCCTCGGGCCGCAGCAGGCCGGTGAACTCCGACAGATAGGGCAGGCCCTCGTTGGGGTGTCGCAAACCGCTGGTGGCCGGGCGCTCGCGCTCGATCCATTCGGGCGTCAGCCGCGCCAGCTGCTCGTGCCAGGGCTCGTAATAGGCCAGCACCTCGGGCACGGCGCGGAACCGGTGCCAGACATAGGTGCTGGAGCAGCGCCAGCCGCTGTGGACGAAGACGGGCGCGGAGGATGGACGCGGCAAATCGGAGAGACCTCTTGGATGAGGCCTTCAGACTGAAGCTCAAGCTTTCCGGGCGAATATCGATTCAAGCTGGATTTTCGCGAGATTTGTAACCCACGCGCCACGCCGCGAACCGATTGTTACAGAGCGGGGCGATACGTTGCGAATTCGTCTTTGAATTGCATCTTTGTAATACAATCTTGAATACACATCGAACGGCGCCGCGCACGAAAAAGCCCGCCGGTCGAAACCGGCGGGCCTGTCGAAGGCTGGCGAACCAGCCTTGAAATTCCGACCTTGGACTACTTGGCGTCCTTGGCGGTGTCGCTGACGGCGCCGCCGACCGACGAGACGTCCTTGCCGGCGCCTTCGACGGTGTTGCAGGCGGCGACGGTGAGGCTGGCGGCCAGGGCGGCCAGGATGATGAGCTTGCGCATGGGTGTTCTCCGAGGTGACCGCCCAGACGGGCGTCTGTAAGGCGTTGCCCCACATGAACGTGGGCCTCCCACCTAGGTTCCGCTTGGAGCGGGCTCGTTCGGCGGAACCAGCGGCGTGGGAAAGATCAGTCGCACCAGCAGGCCGCCGGCCGGGGATTCCTCGAACAGCAGCTTGCCGCGCAGCTGGCGGGCGAAGGCGGTCATCAGGGTGCGACCCACCCCCTCGACCGGCCCCTTGGGCGCGCCGGGACCATCGTCGCCGATCGCCAGCTCGGCCTCCTCGCCCCGCACGAAGAAGTCGACGGTCAGCGTGCCGCCGTTTTCCGCCAGGGCGTGCTTCTGGGCGTTGGTGATGGCCTCGACCGCGAACAGGGCCAGGGGCGCCAGCCGGTCGGGGTCGATGACCAGCGGGTCGGCGTGGACCTCGGTGCGGATCGCGCCGTTCCCCGAAATGTCGCCGGCCAGCAACAGGGCGGTTAGCTCCTCCAGGAACGGCCGCAGGTCGACCCGCTTCAGGTCGGGGCCCTGGTAGAGGGCGCGGTAGATCTGGGCCAGGGCGGTGATCCGTTGGCGGGTGTCGTTCAGGGCCGTGCGGGCGGCCGGATCGGTCAGGGCCCGCTGCTGCATGTTGAGCAGGGACGAGATGATCTGCAGGTTGTTCTTCACCCGGTGATGGATCTCGCGCATCAGCGCGTCCTTCTCGCCCAGGCTGTCGCGCAAGGAGGCGTCGCGGGCGACGATCCCGGCGGCCATCTGGTCAAGGGTGGCGGCCAGCTCGCGGATCTCCGGCGGCGCGCGCTCGGCCTGCAACGGTCTCACGGTGAACCGGCCCCGGGCGTAGATGGCCGCCACCCGGCGCAGATAGACGATCCAGCGGATCACCGCCTGCTCGGTGGCGTAGAGCACCGCCGCCAAGGCCAGGACAAAGGCCAGCAGCGGAGCCAGCAGGCGCAGCGCCGGATTCAGCCACGCCCAGGACGCCAGGCCGGGCGATTGGGCCGACAGGATGACGAACACCTCCTCGCCGACCAGGGGCGCGGCCGAGAAATCGCGGTGACGGCGGTTGGCGTCGGAGCCCGACCAGAGGGCCGACCCATCCTGCGTGGCCATCGCGCGCCAGTCGGCCGGCGGGGCGCCGAACGCCCGGGGATTGGTGGCGGCGAAGATTCGCCCTTCGGAATCGGCCAGGGCCACCTCGGCCCCGCCCGGCAGGTAGCGGTTGGCGGTCTCGGGCTGGAGGCTGGAGAGGGTCAGCACGGCGGCCATGGCGCCATCGAATGATCCGTCGCGTTTTTCGGCCCGCACGGCCGTAAGAACCGCGGGCTCATCGGCGTAGGACGCGCCTGGAACGCTGGCCACCACCATATAGGCGCCGCTCTCCAGGCGTTTGAACCAGGGCCGTCCGGTACGCTGAGGATCCGGCGGGGTGGTGCCGGCCGCGCAAGACACCCGTCCATAGCGATCGAAGCGGATCAGGTTGGCGTAGCCGGGCAGGCGCTGCTTGACGGTGTCCAAGCGCTGGACGCACTCAAGACCCACCGAGCCCGGGCCCAGGGTCTGCAACAGCACCCCGGCCGCCTCGATGCGGGCATGGGCGATCGCGGCGCTGCGGCCGGCCGCCAGCTCCAGGCTCTGCCGACGCGAATCCGCCTCCGCCTTGAAGGCGAAGACCGACTGCAGGACGCCGAGAATCAGGACGGGCAGCAGCGCCAGGAACAGGGCGCCGGCCAGGCGGACGCGAATGGACCCGGCCCCGCCGGCCCCTCGCCCGAGAAGCGATTTCACCGCAGGGTGCTCAGTCTCTCCGCGTCGGCCAGGATCGCGTACATGGCGTCGCCCGCGGCGCCACCGTCGCGATCATAGGCGCCTGCCTCGAGGATGGCTTGCAAGGCCCGCCGCGCGCGGCTCACGCGGCTCTTCACCGTGCCGACGGCGCAGCCGCAGATCTCGGCGGCCTCTTCGTACGCGAACCCGCCCGCGCCCACCAGGATCAGCGCTTCGCGCTGTTCGGGCGGCAGCATGGCCAAGCTGAGGCGCAGTTCGTCCAGCGCCACCGGCGCCTCGGGATCGTCGACCGCCACCAGGGTGCGTTCGGCGGCTTCCTGATCAAGCTGGCTCTGGCGCCAGGACCGACGCTTCTCGGAATAGAACTGGTTGCGCAGGATCATGAAGGTCCAGGCCTTCATGTTGGTGCCCAACTGGAAACTGGCGCGCGCGTCCCAGGCCTTCATCATGGCGTCCTGCGCCAGATCGTCAGCCGCGGTGGGATCGCCGGTCAGGGTCCGGGCGAAGGCGCGCAAATGGGGGATGAGCGTGACGAGCTCTTTCTTGAAGGCTGTGTCACGGACCGGATCGAAGGGCGAGCGGCCGACCTGAGCTTCGCTCATGCTCAACGGTCTCCCGCGGGCTTCTCGGCCTTTCGCAGGATGTCGAGGAACTCGTCCGGCACGGGCTCGTTCACGACCTCGTCGAACATCTGACGAAGTTTGACGCCAATAGCCTGTTGGCGGAGCCGGGCTTCATCGAGGGCGGCGGCGCCTTTGCGGTGATCTTCCATGGGTACGTGTTCGATCATGTCCTCGACGCCGATAAAACGCGGCGCCCGCCCCCTTTGGCCGAATGAGTGTACGCCGGATGACAACGTCGAATTCCGCATGGGGTTCCACAAGCTTGGGCATATGATGGCAAAATTATTCGGCCTTCGGAACCGGATAACGGAACCGGCGCCCAGGCGCCGCGTTTAGATCGGATAGCCGAACGGCGCAGCTTCACCGCACCGCCGGCTTTTTTGTTCCGAAGACACTCTAACGGGAGGGGTCATGAGTCTTCTTGCTCGGCTGGCGCCGCATTTGCCTTATGTTCGTCGCTACGCCCGCGCCCTGACTGGCGACCAGACCACTGGCGACCACTATGTTCGCGTCGCGCTCGAGGCCCTGGCGGCCGGCGAGCGGTCGCTGGACGCCAACCTGTCGCCCCGCGTCGCGCTGTACCGCGTCTTCCACGCCATCTGGCTGTCCTCGGGCGCTCAGCTCGAAGCCCGTCGCGATGACTCGATCAGCGTGGCGGACGACGCCTCGCAACGGCTGATGCGCATCGCGCCTCGGTCGCGTCAGGCGTTCCTGCTGACCGCCCTGGAAGGCTTCACCCCGACCGAAGCCTCGCAGATTCTCGACTGCGACTTCGCCGAGGTCGAACGCCTGATTTCCGAGGCTCAACAGGAAATCGACGCCGAGCTGGCGACCGAGGTTCTGATCATCGAGGACGAGCCGGTGATCGCCGCGGACATCGAGGCCCTGGTTCGCGAACTGGGTCATGACGTCATCGACATCGCCGCCACCCGCGGCGAGGCCGTGGACGCCGTGGCGCGTCGCACACCGGGTCTGGTCCTGGCCGACATCCAGCTAGCCGACGGCTCGTCGGGCATCGACGCGGTCAAGGACATCCTGGCCCGCCTGGACGTTCCGGTGATCTTCATCACCGCCTTCCCCGAACGCCTGCTGACCGGCGAGCGGCCCGAACCCACCTTCCTGATCACCAAGCCCTTCCAGCCGGAAACGGTGAAGGCGGCGATCGGTCAGGCGCTGTTCTTCCATCCACGCCGGACCAAGAAGGCGGCCTGATCCTTTCAGGCCGCGAAACGATCAAGGCCCCGGCGGGGATCCGCCGGGGCCTTTTTCATGGACGCGTTCTTCAGGACGCTGTCACGCCGCCCGTCAAGCGAAGGATCAGCCGGCGGTAGCCGGCGGCGCGGCCTTGGTCGGTTCGGCCGAATAGTGCTGCGCCTCCTGCGTGGAGCTGGCGCCGTTGTTGTGCTCGACATTGGCTAGGTCGCCCGAGCGCATGCCCCAGGCGCCGAACAGCGCCGCGGCCGCCAGCACCGTCGAGATGATCAGCACCCAAAAGATGTGACGACCATAGCGGCCCTGCCGGGCGCGGGTGGCGTTGAGGACGGGACCGTGGTGTTCGAGATCGGCGGGCATGGAGGCCTCCTTAGCGGGCGGCGAAATAGGCTCCGGAGTCCGACATCGCCGGACCGCCTGAAGCGGGATTGTCGTGGAAGTGCTGGAGAAGCCCCGCCGACGCCGCCATGGCGGCGATCACCGCCAGGGCCGTCATCCGATTGCGACGGACCTTCTGTCGGCGCGTCAGCCCCGAGTCGAAAACCATTCCGCCATGTTCGGCTTGATAGGTGCGGATCACGGACGTTGCTCCCCAGTCCAAGGCCGTCATGGCCTTCGGGAAATCAACGTTCCGCCCTTCGCGACGTTCCCTTTTTGGGGCCGGGGAACGGGCGGGGAAAAATAATCGCGGGACAGGCGAAAAAATCGTCGGAAGGCGGGAACCGCTTGGCCGTCTCCACGTTTTCGAATTGCGGAGGCGGCGACGCCCCCCCGACTTGAAGGCTGGCGAAAGCTGGCCTGCTGCCTCCGCACCCCCTCTTCAAAGCCCTTCAGGCGGACCCTTTTGGATCCGCCTTTTTGTTGTTTGGCCGCTAGCGCAGCTGACCGTCCAGGTCGAATTTGATGTCGGCTCGCCGCCGCAAGGGGCGCGCTTCGCCATTTCCCGTGATCGCGCCCGCGTCGCCGGCGGCGCCCACCTCGAAGTCCACGGCCTTAAGGCCCATCTTGCTCAGCGCTCGGGTCACCGTGTCGGCCCGCTTCTTCGACAGGGCCAGATTGCTGTCGGGCCCACCGCCCTTGGCGTCGGCCAGGCCGATGACCCGGACCGAAGCGACCTTGCAGCCCTTGGTCATGGCTTCCGCGCCCTTGAGCAGCGAGCGCGCCTCATTGGTGAGCGCGGCGGATTCGGTCTCGAAATAGATCTGCACCGCGAAGTCCTCGCAGGCGGGCGCCATCTGCACGATCTGGGACCGCGACTTGGGCCAGGGATTGCTGCTGGCGCACCCCGCGACGAGGCCGCCTAGAATCACCAGACCGATTACAGCCTGTCCGACTTTCTTCATCGCTTGCCCTCTGCCTCTAACGTCATTTTGGCGTCCCGGCGCGCGAAAGGCGGCCGACGCGAGCCAGCCGCCTTTCCGGTTTTTCAGGCTCCGCCCGACTTAACGGGGGCTGCCGTCTTCCCAGTAGTAACGTCCGCTGCGCGAGTCGTAGTAGTAATACCGTCCAGCGCGCTCGTCATAGTATTGACGACGATTGACGTTGGTGGCGCCGCAGCCGCCGTCTTCACGGCACCCTTTGACGGCGCCGACGCTGCCGCCGAGGGCGGCGCCGACCAAGGCGCCGGTGCCGGCGCTGCCGCTGCCGACATTGTTGCCGATCACCGCCCCGGCCAGAGCGCCGATGGCGGCCCCGCCGGCGGCGTTACGTTCGGTGTTGCCGGTCGCGGTGCAAGCGCTGGCCAGCACGCCGGCGCCCAGTATGGCGATCAAGGTCTTGTTCATCGTGGCTCTCCTCCGAGCTTGTCCCTGATCGCAAACGAGCTTGGCATACCAACGGTTCCGGGAACTCTCGCCAAGCGTCGCCGTTAGCCCCTGCAGGACTTCCCCGCGCGTTGGCGCTTTCTGGATTTTTCGTATGCGTGTGGAAGTGATCGTCAACATCGCCTCGGGTTCGGTCGGCAAGGACGCCCCGGCCCAGGCCGAAGCCATCCTGGCCGAGCACGGGATCGAGGGACTGGTCCATGCCCCCGGCGAAGGCGAGCTGAACGCCTGCCTGCGCGCGGCGATCGAACGCAAGCCCGACGCCCTGCTGGTCGTGGCCGGCGACGGAACGGCCCGCGCGGCGGCCGAGATGGCCGGGCCCAACGGTCCGCTGATCGCTCCTCTCCCGGGCGGCACCATGAACATGCTGCCCCACGCCCTCTACGGCGCCATTCCCTGGCCCGAGGCCATGGCCCATTGCCTCAAGGACGGCGGCGGCAAGGAACGGATGATCTCCGGCGGCGAGATCAATGGCCGAGTGTTCTTCGTCGCCGCCATCCTGGGCAGCCCCGCCCTGTGGGCCGACGCGCGCGAAGCCGCCCGGGCGGGACGCGCGGACCTGGCCCTGATGCGCGCCCAGCGCGCCCTGCGCCGGGCCTTCTCCAGCCGCCTGCGCTACGTGCTGGACGGTCGCCCCAAGGGCAAGACCGAGGCGCTCAGCCTGATGTGTCCCCTGGTCTCGGCGCAACTGCATGAAGACGAACAGGCCCTGGAAGCCGCCGCCCTCGATCCGAGCAGCGCCCTGGACATCTTTCGCCTGGGCGTCAACACGGTGACGGGCAACTGGCGCAACGACCCGTCGGTGATCGTTGGCCGCTGCCGAATCGGCAAGGTCTGGGCGGGCGGGCGAATCCCGGCCATCCTCGACGGCGAGCCGGTGCGGCTGGACGACACGGTCAGCATCCGCTTCCGCCCCAAGGCCTTCCGCGCGCTGGTTCCCAATACATGACGCCTCTGAAGCTGGTCCAGGTTTCCGACATCCATTTCGGCGGCGAGCACAAGGAGGCCGTCGAGGCGGCGGTCGAGCGGATCCACGCCGAGCGTCCCGACCTCGTGATCGCCGCCGGCGACCTGACCAAGGACGGCAAGGAGGCCGAGTTCGACGCCGCCCAGGCCTGGCTGGCCCGCTTGCCCCGGCCCCAGCTGGTGACACCGGGCAATCACGACACCCCGTTCGTTGGACCGCGCGAGATCCTCACCCGTATCGTCGCGCCGTGGCGGCGTTACGAGCGCCGGTTCGGCGACCGGATGAACAGCGACTGGGACGATCCGCGCGCCACGATCGCCAGCCTGAACTCGGCCCGCGCCTTCCAGCTGCGGCTTAACTGGTCCAAGGGCGCGGTGTCGCGCCGCCAGGTCCGCGAGGTCTGCGCCGACTTGGAGGAGGCCGCGCCGGGAGCCTTGAAGATCGTGGTCTGCCACCATCCGCTGATCGAGATGCTGGGCGGGCCGATGACCGCCAAGGTGCGGGGCGGCACCGCGGCGGCCCAGGCCTTCTCGCACGCCGGGGTCGATCTGGTGCTGACCGGCCACATCCACGCGCCGTTCGTGCACCCCTATCCGTTCTCGGATGGCTGCACCCAGGCGGTGGGGTCGGGCACGCTGTCGGTGCGCGAGCGGGGCGTGCCGCCCAGCTTCAACGTCATCGAGGTGGACGACACCGATATCAAGATCACGGCCCTGGCCTTCGAGCGCACCCAGTTCGTCACCTTCCGGACCTGGTCGGTGCCGCGCCGCTGCGTGCCCAAAAACGAAAACGGCGCGACCGAGGTCGCGCCGCTCCAGATCTAGAAGACCAAGACCGTTCAGGTCGGCTCGGGATAGGTCCAGGCGTCGCCCTGGCCCTTGGCCGCGGCGAACTGGGCGTCGGCGAACGCCCAGTTGGGCAGGACGTCGAACCAGGCTTCCAGGAAGCCTTTCCGGTTGTTCTGGTGGTCCAGATAATAGGCGTGTTCCCAGACATCGCAGACCAGCAGCGGGGTGATGCCGTCCTTGGTCAGGGTGTCGTCGGCGTCGTGGGTCGACAGGATGACCAGCTTGCCGCCCTGCACGGCCAGCCACACCCAACCCGAACCGAAGTGGCCGACGCCCTCGGCGACGAACTTTTCCTTCAGGCTGGCCAGGTCGCCGAACGCCTCGGTGATGGCGGCGGTCAGCTCGGCCGACGGCGCGGCCGCATCAGCGCTCATGCAGTCCCAGAAGAAGGCGTGATTCCAGGCCTGGGCGGCGTTGTTGAACACCTTGCCGGGGCCGGCCTCGCGGATCACCGCTTCCAGTGGACGCTTGTCGCCTTCCGGCAGCAGGCCGTTCAGCGCGTTCACATAGGCCGCGTGGTGCTTGTCATGGTGGAAGTGAAGCGTGTTGGCCGAGATCGTCGGCTCCAGGGCTTCGTAGGGGTAGGGCAGGTCGGGGAGGGTAAACATGATCGCTCCAGGGCAAAACGCCCCCGGGACATGGGCGGGGAGGCCCAGAAAACCAGGGGCGGGAAAGACAAGTTTTCGGAATGAGCGGCTTTAGCGCGGCGGCGGCTTGCCGACGTCCAGCAGCGCCTTGGCGACGATCGCGGCCAGGGCCGGATTGCGGAAGGCGATGACGCCCGCCGCCAGACCGGCGCCGATGGTCAGGATCGGACGCTCCTTGACCATCTCGATCGCCTTCTCGGCGAAGAAGAAGCCGTCCATCGTCGGGGCCGGTTGGGCCTTTTCCTCGACCTTGCGGGCCGCGAGCAGGCCGGCGATCCCGACGATCAGGGCGGCCACCGCCGCCACCACCGCCGCGGCGCCGGCTGGGCCGAGGTGCGGCGCCAGCACCGCGAACAGCGCGAAGGCGGCGGCGAACACGCTCACGGCAGCGGCCGCGGCGATCGCCGCGGCCGCTGCTAGAGTCGTCAGGGTCTTTCCGAAAATCACTTGTCGCGGCCGCCGCGGTTTCCGGCCAGCAGCAGGCCCAGAAGGACGCCGACGCCGAGGCCGGCCAGGGTGGCGGTGATCGGACGTTCGCGGATCCGCTCGCTGGCGTAGCGGCCGGCTTCATCGACCTGTTGGCCGGCGTTGTCGGTATAGGTGCGGGTCTGGGCGCGCAGGGTTTCGAGACCCTGGGTCAGCGAGGCCTCGATACGCTTAGCGGCGTCGGACAGGTTGGCCTTCGCCGAGGCGGCGGCGTCGCTGAGGTTCGCCTTGGCGGCGCTGGCGGCCTCGCCGAAGCTGCGTTCGGCGTGATCAAGCGCCGCGCCGGCGTTCGACGACGCCTTGCTGGCTTCCTTGAGGGCGGGGTTCAGGGCGTTGTCGGGCATGATGATCTCCGGTTCGCGGCTTCGGGCCGGTAGAGGGGCTTGTGAGGGGGCGGACAGCTGCGAAGCTGCGCCCGCACAACGCAAAGCCGAGGCGACAAGTTCCATTGTAGCGTCAAGGTTGGAGCTTCACCACAGATGATCGATCGAACCTCGGCTTTATCGATCTCGCGCGACGCGCGAACCCGGTCTATGGTCGAACCATGGACGATGCGGGCGGAAAGCTGGCGGATGATCACGAGGCGCGGCGACTGCGCGCCCTCGACGCCCTTGGCGCTTTCGACGGCGACCTGGCCGACCCCCGATTCGATCGGATCGTCCGCCTAGCCTCACGATTGTTTGACGCCCCGCGCGCGGCGATCCGGCTGATCGGCAAGGACCGCGTTCGGCTGAAAGCCAAGGTCGGTTTCGACCATGTCGAGGAGCCCCGCCCCCCTGGGCTGGCCGAGCGCCTGCGCGAATGCGGCGTGGTCTCCAGCCACGACCTCGCGGCCGATCCGAATCAGCCTCTGCGCCCCTGGTGCGCCGACAGCCGCTTCTTCGCCTGCGCGCCGCTCAAGAGCGCGGCCGGCGATATCGTCGGCCTGCTGACCGTCGAGGATCCCAAGCCCCGCGCGGCGCTTGACCCCGGCCTCATCGAGGCCCTGGCCGATCTGGCCGTCCTGGCCATGGAAGAGCTGCTGCACGACGCCGAGACGGCCCGCAACGTCGCCGAACGCACGCTGGACAGCGAACGCATCGCCCTGGCCCTGCGCGCCGCCAATCTGGGCGAGTTCGTCTGGGACATCGCCGCCGACACCGTGCGGGTCAGCCCACGCATGGCGCGCATCACCGAAACCCCCGAGGGCGTCACCCCGGCCGACGGCGGCGAGGCTCTCTACAGTTTCGTCCATCCCCTCGACCGCGACGCCATACGGACCGAGGTCGACGCGCAACTGAAGGCCCAAGGTCGCTACGAGGTCGAGTTCCGACGCGTGACGTCCGAGCCCAACCGGGTGATCTGGACCCGGGTGGCCGGCCTGATGGTGCTGGACGCCGACGGCCAGCCCCTGCGGCTGATCGGCGTGGTGCAGGACGTCACCGCCCGCCGCGACGCCGACGACCAGCGCGAGAACCTGCTCACCGAGCTGGACCACCGGATCAAGAACATCCTGGCCGTCGTGCAGTCGGTGGCCGGCCAGTCGGCCCGCAAGGCCTCGTCGCTGGACGGCTTCCTCAAGGCCTTCAACGGCCGGCTGAAATCGATGAGCTCGGCCCACGACCTGCTCAGCGCCGCCCGCTGGCGCGGCGCCACCCTGGCCCGGATCGCCGCCGCCGAGCTGGGCGGCGTGGCCCCCAACCAGACCCGCTGGGACGGCCCCGAACTGTTCCTGACGCCGCGCGCCGCGGCCGCCCTGTCGCTGACCCTGCACGAACTGGCCGTCAACGCGGTCAAGTTCGGCTCGCTGTCGGTCGAGAGCGGCCGGGTCGAGGTCGTCTGGCGCGCCGCGCCCGGCGGCGGCTTCAATCTGGAATGGCTGGAAACCGGCGGGCCGATGACCACGCCGCCGGACACTCGCGGCTTCGGCATGACCCTGATCGAGGACGTGGTCGGCCGCGAGCTCGGCGGGCGGGCCACCATCGAATACAAGCGCAGCGGCGTCACCGCCCTGATCCACGCCGCCGCCGACGCCCTGGTCGATGAGCCCGAGCCCGAACCCGTCGCCGCGCCCGACGCCCGCATCGTGGAAACCTTCGGCGGCGGCGAGGACACCTTCAAGGCCGGCGACATCGCGGGCCTGCGCGTGTTGATCGTCGAGGACTCGCTGTTGCTGGCCATGGAGCTGGAGGCGGGGCTGGAGGATTCCGGCGTCGAGGTGGTGGGTTGCGCGGCCGAACTGTCCGAGGCCCTGCAGATGCTGGAGCTGTCGTTCGACGCCGCCGTGCTGGACGCCGACCTCAACGGCCAGTCGGTGGCCCCGGTCGCCGAGGTCCTGCGCCGCGAGGGCCGGCCCTTTGTGTTCGCCACCGGCTATGCCGACAAGGCCGCCCCGATGGGCTTTGACGCCCCGATCGTCCGCAAGCCCTACAACGTCCACCAGATCGCCCGGGCCCTGGCCTCGGTGACGGGGCGCTAACCCTCATAGACTTTCTCCACGCCACTTACATTCGGCGATAGATCGTTCCTATATGAGCACCATGCTCCCCACCCTGCGTCAGCTGCAATATTTGAAGCTCCTGTCCGAGCACGGCTCGTTCAGCCGGGCCGCCGAGGCCTGTCACGTCACCCAGCCGACCCTGTCGGCCGGCATCCAGGAGCTGGAGAAGATCCTCGGCGCGCCCGTGGTCGACCGCGCCCGCTCGGGCGTGATCCTGACCGCCGCCGGCCAGGAGGCCGTGCGCCGAGCCGAGGCGATCCTGGCCCAGGCCGAGGACCTGGTTCAGGCCGCGCGCGGGGCGGGCCAGCCGCTGGCCGGACGCTTCCGGCTGGGCGTGATCCCCACCGTGGCCCCCTATCTGCTGCCGCGCGCCCTGCCAGCCCTGCGCGACCAGTTCCCCAAGCTGAAGCTCTACCTGCGCGAGGACCTCACCCATCGGCTGATCGCCGCCTTGAAGTCCGGCGCCCTGGACGCGGCGCTGATCGCCCTGCCCTACGACATGACCGGCCTGGACTGGGCCCATGTCGAGGACGATGAGCTGCTGGCCGCCGCGCCCGCCAACCACCGCATGGCCGCCTTCGACCGGGTCGATCCCGAAAGCCTGCGCGGCGACGACATGATCCTGCTGGAGGATGGCCACTGCCTGCGCGACCACGCCCTGGCCGCCTGCGGGCTGGAGCCGCCGCGCTATTCCGGCGCGGGCGACGAGGAGAGCTTCGCGGCCACCTCCCTGCCCACCCTGGTGCAGATGATCGGCTCGGGCCTGGGCGTCTCGTTCCTGCCGTCGATGGCCGTGGCGGCGGGCCTGGCCCAGAACGCCCCGCTCACCATTCGCCCGTTGAAGTCCGACCATTCCAGCCGCGAGATCGTGGTGGCCTGGCGGGCCGGCTCCAGCCGAGGCGCGGAGGGACGATTGCTGGCCCAGACCCTGCGCGAGCTGCCGCCCGCCGCGCTTTCGCCACGGCATTCGGATACCCATCTGCCAAACTAGGCGCTGAGCAAACGAGGACGGCCATGGTTCGATGCATATCGGCGCTGATCGGCGGCGCGGTCCTGGCGTTCACGGCCTTCGCCGCCGGCGCCCAAACGCCGCCCCCGCCGCCCGCACGGACCGTCGAACTGTTCCCGCAAGATCCCGGCAGCGCCGTGGTCGAGGAACTGCTGATCGTCGCCAGGCCGCCAGGCCCCGCCCTGTGGCTGGTCGAGAAGGGCGGCGCCAAGCTATACGTTGTCGGCTCGGCCCCGCCCCTGCCTCATCAATTGAAATGGGACAGTCCGCGCCTGAACCGCGCCATGGACCAGGCCAGCTTGGTGCTGATCCCGCCCGAGGCCTCGGTCGGCCCCATGCAGATGACCAAGTTCCTGCTTACCGGCGGCGGGGGCGCGCGCCAGCCCTTCGGCAAGAAGCTGGAAAACACCCTGCCGCCCGACCTCAAGGCGCGGTTCATCAATGTCCGCGAACAGGCCGGCCGCACCGAGATTCCGTACAAGGACTGGAAGCCGGCCGTGGCCGGCTTCATCGTGATGTCGGACTTCCGCCAGGCCGCCGGCATCTCCGAGGCCAAGCCGGTCAGCACCATTGAACGGATGGCCAAGGCCAAGGGCGTCAAGGTCAAGGCCATGAGCCAGTATCGCCTGGGACCGGTGATCGGGGTGGTCGGCAAGCTGTCCAACGAGGGGCAGTTGGCCTGCCTGCGCGACGCCCTGTCCGAGATCGACTACGACGCCGCCCACGCCACGACCATTGGCAGCGACTGGGCCGTGGGTGACCTGGCCAGCGTGCGCGCCCGCGATTCGACTTCGGCGGCCCAACGCTGCCTGATGCGCGCGCCTGGCGGCGCTGGCCTCCTGGCGCAACAAATCAGCCAATCGGCCGACACCCTGAACGAGGCCCTGAACCGCCCCGGCGTCACCATCGCCGTCGTCGACCTGGCCTTCCTGCTGCCGGCCAATGGCGTGCTGGATCGGCTGAAGGCCTCGGGCGCGACCGTCACCTCGCCGACGGACTGAGAGGACGGAACCATGCGTCTGCTCGGTATCGACCACGTGGTGATCCGCGCCCGTGACCCCGCCCTGATGGAGCGCTTCTATGTCGACGTCCTGGGCTGCGCGGTCGAGCGGCGCCAGGACGCCATCGGCCTGGTGCAGCTGCGGGCCGGCGCCCAACTGATCGACCTGGTCGACGTCGCCGGCCGCCTGGGTCGAATGGGCGGCGCGGCGCCGGGGCCGGACGGCCACAACATGGATCATCTGTGCCTGCGGGTGATCGACTTCGACGTCTTCGAGGTCCGCGCCCACCTGGAGGTTCACGGCGTGGCGGTTGGCGACGTCGGCGAACGCCACGGCTCGACCGGCGAGGCTATGTCGCTCTATCTGTCGGATCCCGAAGGCAATGGGCTGGAACTACGGGGCTGACCGGCCGCACGACCCGAGAGCTGTGGATATGCCTGGCCTGGCGCCGTTAGAATGTTTTTGTCGACTGGAGTCGACATAATAGACCTACTGGTCGACTGGAGTCGACGAGATTTCTCCTGCTGTCGACTCTAGTCGACAAAAACATGATGGTCGACTAGAGTCGTTGAGATAGCCCTTCTTGTCGACTCTAGTCGACTGAATAGGCCTAGCCGTCGACTAAAGTCGACAAGGGAGAAGAAATGCTTCGCGCGCGCGGCACGCTGCTGACCCATACCCCGTACGAGATCGAGCGCACGCTCCGGAAACTGGGCCAGGACCTGCGCACGGCGCGCCTGCGCCGCGGTGTCAGCCTGCAGCAGTTGGCCGAGAACATCGGAGTGAGCCGCGAGGTGCTGGGCGACGCCGAAAAGGGCAAGCCCTCCACCGGCATCGCCGTCTACGCTTCGCTCCTTTGGACGTTCGGCATGCTGCAGCATCTGGAACAAGTCGCCACGCCGACCAGCGATATCGAAGGCATGCGGCTGGAGAGCTTTCGGGGACCGAAGATCGCCCGCTCCTCGCGCGTGGACGACGACTTCTAGGAACCTCCATGACCCAGGTCTTCGTCTACATCACCCTGCCCGACCAGACCGAGCCGGTCACCGCGGCGCGGTTCACGCACACCGTCCTCGACGGCGTGGCGCGCGGCGAACTGGTCTATGCCCGCACCTACCGAGAGAACCCCGGCGCTGTCCCGTTCGATCCGGTGGAGCTGGGCGCGGTGCGCGCGTCACCCTATGTGACCGTCCGCCAGGAAGGCGTGTTCGGCGCGATCCGCGACGCCAGCCCAGACGCTTGGGGACGGCTGGTCATCGACCGCCACCTGAAAGCCAGCGGTGGCGAGACCGACTATCTCCTCCAGTCGCCGGACGATCGGGCCGGCGCCCTGAGTTTCGGGCTCACCCCCAAGCCGCCGCCGCCGGTGCGCGCGTTCAACAAGACCTGGGACCTGGAAAGGCTGCAAGCGGCCGCCGACGCCGTCGTCGCCCAAACGCCGCCGCTCGACCCCAATGTCGAGCGGCTGCTGTTGCAAGGATCGCTGATGGGCGGCGCGCGGCCGAAAGTGGTGGTCGAGGATGACGACACGCTCTGGCTGGCGAAGTTCAATCGTCCCGACGATCACTGGAACATGGCGCGCGTCGAATACGCAACCCTACGACTGGCCCACGAGTGCGACATTCATGTCGCCCGGACCAGCCTGGTCCGGGTCGGTGACCGTGACGTGCTGCTCTCCAAACGTTTTGACCGAAGCAAGGTCGAGGACAGCGGGTATCGGCGCGCCCGGCTGGTCAGCGGCCTGACTCTCCTGCGTTCGGACGACAGCCCCCAGTCCCGGCCTCAGTGGAGCTACATCACGCTCGCGGAGGAGCTGCGCAGGGTCTGCGAACGCGGCGCCCAGGACGCCCGGCAGCTGTTTCGGCGGATGGTGTTCAACGCCCTGGTCTCGAACGTCGACGACCATCCGCGCAACCACGCCATCATTGCGCCGGGCAAGGGATGGCGGCTCTCGCCGGCCTACGACATCACGCCCGCGCCGCTGATGGCCTACGAGCGCGATCTGGCCATGGCCTGTGGTCGGGAAGGGCGTGCGGGCACGGCGCGCAATCTCCTGACCGAATGCGGGCGCTTCGACCTCGCCCGCGAGGAGGCCTCGATGATCATCGAGGCGATTGAGACGATTGTCACGACACGCTGGCGGCCGGTCTTCGCCGAAGCCGGCGTCAGCGAGCCGGAGATGGAGCGCCTTTCGCGCGCCTTCGCACCCGCCTCGTTCCGGGGCGGCGAAGACACGACGTGACCACATCGCCGCCTGACTTTGACTCCCCGCCCCCTTTCGTGCATAAGCGCGCTTCCGGCGCTTCATCAGCAGCGCCTCTACCGTCACGACCCCAGCCCGCTAGCGCGGGATCCATCTGGACGAGGCCGGTGAGGACCCCCATCGACGTGATCGTCCATGGGGGCTGATTGCGTTTGGGTCTTGAGTTTAACCAGGGTTTCGCATGTTCGACGGCCTCACAGATCGGCTCTCAGGCGTATTCGACCGTCTCGGCGGTCGCGGCGTGCTGTCCGAGAAGGACATCGACGAAGCGCTGCGCGAAGTTCGCGTCGCGCTGCTGGAAGCCGACGTCGCCCTGCCGGTGGTCAAGGACTTCATCAGCAAGGCCAAGGAAGCCGCCTCGGGCGAGGCGGTCATCCGCTCGGTCAAGCCGGCCGACCAGGTGGTCAAGATCGTCTATGACGGTCTGGTCGACATGCTGGGCGGCGAGGTTCCCACCGGCCTGAACCTGGCCCTGAACCCGCCATCGGTGATCCTGATGGCCGGCCTGCAAGGCTCGGGCAAGACCACCACCACCGGCAAGCTGGCCCTGCGGCTGAGCAAGTACGACCGCAAGAAGGTGCTGGTCGCCTCGCTCGACACCCGCCGTCCGGCCGCCATGGAACAGCTGGCCATGCTGGCCAAGCAGGTCGAGGTCGAGAGCCTGCCGATCGTCGCGGGCCAGAGCGCCGCCGACATCGCCAAGCGCGCCCTGCTGGCCGCCAAGCTGGGCGGCTACGACGTCCTGATCCTCGACACCGCCGGCCGCACCACCCTGGACGAGGCGATGATGAGCGAGGCGGCGGAAATCGCCCGCATCGCCCAGCCGTCCGAGACCCTCCTGGTCGCCGACAGCCTGACCGGCCAGGACGCGGTCCGTACCGCCAAGGCCTTCCACGAACGTCTGCCGCTGACCGGCCTGATCCTGACCCGCGCCGACGGCGACGGCCGGGGCGGGGCGGCGCTGTCGATGCGCCACGTCACCGGCCTGCCGATCAAGTTCCTGGGCGCCGGCGAGAAGATCGACGCCCTGGACGTGTTCGACGCCCGCCGCGTGGCCGGCCGGATCCTCGGACAGGGCGATGTCGTCGCGCTGGTCGAGCGGGCCGCGCAGGACCTCGACGTGGCCGAAGCCGAGCGCATGGCCAAGAAGCTGGCCAAGGGCCAGTTCGACCTCAACGACCTGGCCGCCCAGCTGAACCAGATGCAGAAGATGGGCGGCATGCAGGGCATCATGGGCCTGCTGCCCGGTGTCCAGAAGGTCAAGAGGCAGATCGCCGAGAGCGGCGTCGACGACAGCATCTTCCGCCGCCAGCAGGCGATCATCGGCTCGATGACCAAGCTGGAGCGCAAGAAGCCGGACATCCTGGCCGCCTCGCGCAAGCGTCGCATCGCGGCCGGTTCCGGGGTCGACGTGGCCGAGGTCAACCGCCTGCTCAAGCAGCACCGCCAGATGGCCGACATGTTCAAGTCGATGTCCAAGGATGGCGGCAAGGGCATGGCTCGCATGGCCGCCATGATGGGCGGCGGCGACATGGCCAAGCTCAAGGCGATGGGCGGCGGCAAGCTGGCTCAACCTGATCCGAATTCCGCGGGGGGCCTCGGCGGCCTTCCGGGGCTCCCCGGTCTTCCGGGATCCGGGGGCGGCGGCGACGCCAAGCCCAACCTTCTCTCCGGTCTGGGCGGCCTGCCCCCCGGTTTCAACCCGTTCAAGAAATAGAACCAGAACCAAGGACTACCGATATGCTGAAGATCCGTCTCGCCCGTGGCGGCGCCAAGAAGCGCCCCTATTACTCGATCGTCGTCGCCGACAGCCACTCGCCCCGCGACGGCCGCTTCATCGAGAAGGTCGGCACCTACAACCCGCTGCTCAAGAAGGACGACCCCACCCGCGTCACCCTGAAGATCGAGTCGATCCAGGGCTGGCTGGCCAAGGGCGCTCAGCCGACCGATCGCGTCGCGCGCTTCCTGGCCGCCGCCGGCGTCGCCGAGTGGACCCACGGCAACAACCCGCAAAAGGGCGCTCCGGGCAAGAAGGCCCAAGAGCGTACCGCCGAGCGCGCCCAGCGCGACACCGACCGCGTCGCCGCCGAAGCCCAAGCCAAGGAAGACGCCAAGGCCGCCGCTGAAGCCGCCGCCGCCGCCGCCGCTGAAGCCGCCGCTGCTCCGGCTCCCGAGCCGGAACCGGAAGTCGTCGCCGAAGAAGCTCCGGCCGCTGAAGCCGTCGCTGAAGAGGCCCCGGCCGCTGAAGAAGCTCCGGCCGCCGAAACCACCGAAGGCTAAGGCTTTCGGACGCGCCGTCGCCGGACTTGCGTCTGGCGGCGGCGTTTTCTTTTGCG
>FTJN01917658.1_pt1 | contig 20027 bp, 18 predicted proteins | sample 1658361 | NCBI WGS metagenome assembly FTJN01 (sample SAMEA3914819, study PRJEB12502) | metagenome | biome: forest; material: soil | place: Canada | collected 2010-06-26 | depth 0.3 m
GACTTTATTGGCACTGAACACTACGCCAAATTAATACTCGGATCGAGCATCCGTGTCCGTATCGTATACACCATACGGAATATTGCGTGACCCATAACTTGAAAGTATACAGCGGTATCTTCATTGGGTGCGCATTTGGCCCTGACGGCAAGCGCTCTTGGATTGATGTTGCCGGCGGGTAGGCATACCGTTGCTGGATGCCAGAAAACGATTTGCGCAAGCTTCCGTCACTTCTCTTGGAGGCAAGGGAGGCTGCCGGGCTGACTCAACGAGAGCTTGCACGCCTGCTGGGAGTGCACCCAACCCATCTCTGTGGATTCGAGCGGGGCCGAAGGCGGATCAGTCAATCGAGCTTTCTGGAGCAGTTCGCGTCCACGCTCCAGCTCCCGACTGCGACGCTAACCCAGCTCCGCTGGGCGCTCGCGCACGATCAAATGATCGACCAGGCGCGCCAAGCCGGGCTCAACGAGATCGCAACGGGGTTGGTATCCATGGCGCTGCAACTCGAGCAAGAGCTCGAGCGGGTGGAGTTGGCCGGCGTCCAGCAGGTTCTGGCGACGGCTCTTCGCAGCAAGCGTTTCTTGCGCTCTTACTCCGCAGGCCCGGCCGCGCCAACCAGACAGGAGGCCCTGCCATGACCTGAAACAAAAACGGCGAGCCACCCTTCGTTGAGCGACCCGCCGGAAGGCCTCGGGATATAAGCATCCCAAAACCACGTTAAGTCCAGTATCACGCCCGAGGCTTCGCGCGTCAAGGCCGGTTTTGCACCTGCCTGGCTCCGCTCATTCCCAATTGCCATGCAAGCGGTAACTAATTGACCGCTGGGAGAAACTCGTGCCTATCAAATTCGATTCTCAATTTGGGTTTGCCGAGGAAGCCTCGGAGTTCATTGCCTTGCTCTTGCGGTTGAAATCCCCGCGGAAGGTACGGCCGGTAATTACTCGGTCGGGCGCCCGTGCGAGAGGGGTCGTACCCTCAATGAAAGCGAGTTCGCGAGCGCGCTTCGAGAGCCTGGTTGAACGAGACATGCTTCAAGTGCTCGAGGTCTCCTCGCTCGCAACCGCGATCCACACGCATCCGTTTGTCCTGGCGTTGCCAGGCGAGGCTGGCGTCCTTCACTACACGCCGGACGTTGTTGTGGAGTTCAGGGACGGCGGAGTCATCGTCGAAGCCAAGGGGAGCTACTTTCTGCGCTTGCCCGAACAGCGCGAGCGCCTGGCGGAGATCGTTCGTCGACTGCGTCGCGAGGGGTTCCGGCTCGTTCTGGCGACTGAGAACGACATCCGCGTCGAGGGCCTGCAAGAAGAGCTGTCCGAACTCTTGCGCATGCGGCCCTTCGTGGCCCGCGCGTGCGCCGGTCTCGACACCGCCGCGTGGGATCCGTTGGGCCGCGCCGAGTCGGATTTTGACGCGGAGCAGCGTTGGATCGTGGCGCAGCGGGAGTGCGACGCGTTGCTCGCGCGACTCATGCGTCGAGATCCCGGCGAACTCTTGCCGCTCGACGCGTGAGGTGCCGCCATGAGTAACCCCTTCGCAAAGGACACTATCGTCCACTTGGATCGGGTGCCGCATCGAGTGATACGGCAAATCTCCGACACCGAGGTTCAGATCGAACACCAAACGAGTGGCCAGATCTCCACTCGCAGCATCAACGCGCTATGTGAGGCTTACCTGGCAGGCACGCTGACCATAGACGTGCGCAGACAGATCTCTGCTCCTTGCGTAGCCCGCGAATCAGGCGATGCGCATGTCAGTGTGGCAGACATGGGCCCGTCGGCTCAGGCGGAGACGCGCTGCCGAATTGACATCCTCACGCGTTTGGAGAGGCTGGGGTCGTTCGAGAAGGGTACCGACGGTCTGCGAGCAGACTTGAAGCTGATCGGCGTTGAGCTTGGACGGATGGCACCGCACCACACGACTGTGCATCGCTGGCGGAAGAGATACGTCGCGATGCGCTGTGACCTTAGAGCATTGTTCAGTGGCATCGACAGGCGGGGCGGTGCAGGAGTGCCTCGTCTCGATCGCGCTGTCGAGGCGGCCATCTTCGAGAAGATTGACGAGATCTTCCTGACCAAGCATCGCTGCAGTGCGGAGGCCGTTCACGAGGCTGTCTTCCTTTCCATCCAAGAAATCAACACGGCGCGCATTGAGTCTCAGTGGGCGAAGGTACCGTCGCTTCGAACCATTCAGCGGCGAATTAGTGAGATCCCGGCATTCGAGAGGATGGTTGCCGAGCGCGGTGTTGAAGAGGCCGAACGAAGGTTCGCCAACATGGGCGCGGCACGCAGTGTTTCTCGAATCCTCGAGATTGCCGAGATAGATCACTCACCCGTCGATGCCTTGGTCACGGACGATGACGGTGTCGTGATTGGCCGTCCGACGATCACAGTCGTGCTCGACCGTAAATCGCGGTGTTGCCTCGGCTACCACCTCAGTCTGGCTGGCCATGGCGTCCCCGCTGTGTTTGCAGCGTTGCGTCATGCGTTGTTGCCCAAGACCTACCTTCAGCATGCGCCGGCCTTTCTAGACCTGAATCTGGTTTGGGAATGCTGCGGGTGGATAGAAACAGTCCTGATGGATAACGGAACTGAATTCCACTCGAAGTCAGTTGGTGATGCGCTGCTGGCGTTGGGCATCGCAGTTGAATTCGCCCGGTCGCGTACCCCGAACGACAAGCCGTTCGTGGAGCGCTTCTTGAAGACCTTCAACTACTCCTTCATTCATCGCTTGCCTGGCACGACCCTGGCGAGGGTTGGCGATCGGAAGGGATTCAAGGCCGAAGACGAAGCGTGTCTCACGCTGACGGAGCTCGATCGGCTGATCCATGTGTGGATCGTCGAGAAGTACCACCTCAGGCCCCATGCCGGCTTGGGCGGGCGTGCTCCCATCACCGTGTGGAGTGAAGGCGCCAGGGCGCACCCGCCTGTCTTCAAGGCCAACATGGATGACGTGGACATCGAGTTCTCGAATGTCGCTCAGTCAGCGGTCCAGCACTATGGCATCGATCTCAATACCTTCGTCTATGTGTCTCCGCAGTTGCTTGCGATGCGACGCTTGCTCAAGCGTGGTTCGCGGGTACTGGTGAAGTGGCCGGCTGCCGAGGCCGGCCATATCCTCGTCTTCGATCCGTTCGAGCGCATCTACTTCCGTGTACCGAACAAGGACGACCAATACGCCGGCCTCACTGTCGAACAGGCCAAGCTCGCGAAGAAAACGGCTGCGGCCGGCGATCCTTGCTACAAGCTCACCGGTGCCAAGGCGGGCGCACGCATCGAGGAGATGGTCGAGGTCGCCAAGAGTTCGAAGAAGTTGAAGGATCGCAGGAGGGCCGCGCGGCTTGCCAACACGACGAGTGCTGGCAGTCGGCGAAGCCCAAGCGAATTGCCCATCGCATCTGCGGAAGCGAACGATCCTCAATTGGTGACGCGGACGGAGTCTCTGTGCTGCGAGGACGTCTTCGAAGTGCATGTTGAGATCGAGCTTCCCGGAGGTGCCGAATGAGCGATCAGTATTCAAGGGTGATACGTGACTTGCGAGGGTTCTTCGCCAAGTTTCCTCATGTCATCAAGTGCCAGAGTCGCATCCGGGAACTGGTCGGACGGCCCTGCAACGAAGAGGAACCAGACATTCTCGCGATCGTGGGCGAAACCGGTGTTGGCAAGTCCACCGTTTTGAAGCGGACCAGTGCAGAGTTTCCGCGCATCGAACACGATGATTTCACCGAGATCCCCATCGTCTATGTGGAGGTCCCGGCAAAGTGCACGCTGGGGAACCTCGTTGGGGCGATCTTGAAGGCGATGGGTTCGCCGTTCTGGGACAGAGGGCGTGACATGGAGCGCACATACCAGCTCTTGAAGCTGCTGCGTAAATGCAAGGTTCGCGTCCTTGTCCTTGATGAAGCCAATCACACTTTCGATCGCGGACGCGCAAGGACACACTACCTCATTGGGGATTGGATAAAGCAACTCTCGGATCAATCGCGCGTACATCTGGTTCTCGCCGGCATACCTTCGCTGCGAGGCTTGATCGAGACCAACGAGCAGCTTGCGAACAGGCTGGCCGAGGAGATCGTGATCGAGCCTTTCGGGGTGAACGAGGACGCGGTCAACTCGATGGTGACGGCACTGTCCGCATTCAATGCGGTGCTGGGTGACATTCCACGCATCAGCCTGCCTCAGAAGCGCACGTGCCAGCTTTTCGCCTTTGCGACGGCCGGCCGCACGCGGGGCATTCGTCGCCTCCTGGTGAGGGCGGTGGAGATAGCGGCCGTCTCCACGGACCCTCGTATCGACCACGCGGTTCTGGCGCAGTCATTTCGCGAGGTGATATTTCCAGGCGCCCCGGATGAGCGGAATCCCTTCGCAACCAAGTTCAATGGCCGGCCGTTGAACGCCGCCGGCGAGCCCTATTTCGGCGCTGGTCGTCGCCAGGTGGAGAAGGCGCATGCTTGAACAGCTTCTCGTGCGACCGCGTATCGAGCCAGATGAATGGCTGGACGGCTACCAGGCCAGGATCCTCGTGGCAAATGGACTTCCGCGCGAATGCCGCGCGTCGATTCATCTGCAGTGTATTCACCCCAATGACGATCTCGGTCATCATTTGGCGAACTGCGCCAGGGCGGCTGCAACGACAACCGTGGGCGGGCGTGTTGTCCCCGCCTGGTCATGCTCTGGGGTTCGCACACCCGCCTATTTCTGCCCGCTGTGCTGGCAACAGGCGCCGTACTACCGCTTGGAATGGAGGCTTGCCGATAGCGCGGGATGCTGGCGGCACGGGTGCGAGTACCGGTGGCAGTGTCAGGCTTGCAACGCCGTGGTGGACGTTTTCGACGTCTGCGCAGGCGTATGTCGACGTGGTCATTCTTTGCACGCGGCAGAGCCAGGTATCGACGCAGCGGCCTGGCCGCGGCTCGCAATTGGTGCTAGTGACTTGACACGTGCCAGCGAAGAGGTCCTGGCCAGCTACCTGCTGCTGACTCGCCTTGCCGCTCGGACTGTGTCCTGTTCGCGCCGCAAGATTCGGAACGTTGCGAGATCGATGAGCATCTTGATCAAGGCGACAGATGCGCGGTCTGTGGTACTCGGTTTGCCGACCGTTCGAGCAGCGCTCCTGCAACTTTCCGGTCGGGACGAGATGAGCGCCGCCCTTCAGTTGATTTTGCTTGCGCATCGAGATGAGCTTGCTCACAGAAGTGTGCTGTCCAGCCTGCCGCTGTGGGAGCTTGCGGGGCTTCTCGTTCGCCGAGGCGCGTCTTGTTCGTCCTCAATCCAAGACGGACTCATCGATCGCCATGCGGTTGCTTTCGCGCGCACGGACGGCGATCCTCAGCGGCGGGACTCTTGGCCGTCGGGCATCGGCGCTTCTGGTGGGGAAAAGGCGGTGCTCACTGATTCCGCTCATCTGCAGACTTCTTCGGGCCACTTGAGGCTGCGCGAGTTTGATGAATGGAAGGCTCGGCAAGCCGTGCCCGCAGAGCCAGTAGTACAAGGTACGAACGTGTTCATGAGCCCGTGCGAGCTCGAAGACTACCTCCGAGATCTCTCTCTCGTTGCTCGGCCGCTCTCGGAGTGCCGGGAAGCGACGGTGCCACTCGACCTGCCGGAGCTCTGGGCCGGGGTTCGTCGTATCGCATTGATCGACGTATTTGACAAGATGCGCAGTGGACAGTTCTCGGTGTGGGAGCGGCGCGATCGCTCTGGCATTGCTCGTTTCTACGTCGGCGGCGACGTGCTGCGACGCCTGCGACCGTGCATTCGACCACCACCGAGTGCGCCGGCGCCGGTGCAGATGGGCTTGCCGCTTTCGAACCGTGGGCGCCGTGCTTCCCAGGCGAGAGCCTCATGAGCGCGGACGGGTCGGACGAATTGGAGAGGGCGATCGAAGCTGGCCTCCTTGTTCGGCCGAGACAACTCGAGGGGGAAAGCGATATTGGCTACATGCTGCGTCGGGCGGATGAGAACGGATTGCGCACCGGCGCTCCTCTTGTGGCTGCGACGGGCGGGCATCGGTTTACTCGCATGGGCATCTGTCCCTGCTGCTGTGCGGAACAGATTCGGTTTTGGCCGGACGCTTGGGAAGACTGGTCGCGTCCTTGGTGCTTGCTTCATCGGGTCTGGCTGTTCGATACCTGCACGTCATGCGGCTCGACCTTCTCAGCGTCTCGATTGGGATTTCGCTTCTGCGCATGCGGAGCGATGCTGGGTGAGCAAGGCCGAGAACAGATTGGTGAGGATGCCTGGGAGCTGGCCTTGAATCGTGACCGGGATCTGCCGATGGTCTCCTGGCTCGGGGCGATATCGCTGCATGGCACGGCCGGAAAGCCGGGCAAGCGGCAGGCGCGTCGATCGGTTGGCGATGTGCGGCAACTGATCGAAGCGGGTGCAAGGCTGTTGGGAGACTGGCCCAAAACGTTCTTGAGGCGGATCGATGAGATTCGGCTCAGGCCGACAGCGGCTGAGCGTTCCGCGCAATTGATCGCGGACGCCTTTCCTGGGATTGGCCGTGCGTTGCGACGTGTTCCGGTGAACTGGCGGCAGCGTGTAGCGGACGCCCTTGATCTCTACGTAGGAGAAGCACGTAGCAGTGACCAGCCGTTGATTGGCAAGAACTGGTTTGTCGTCAGTCGAGTGCCGTCGGCGGCTGAGGCCGCTCGTACGCTGGGAGTTGGCTTCTATCGATTCAAGCGTGAGGTGGCGGCGTGCGCCGAAGTCCTTGGGTCGACACGTGTCACGCGTGGTGGGCGATCTCGCACGGTACTCAGCTCTGACGACGTCGATATGCTTCAACGAAGATTGCACGATGCCATCGGCGTAAAGCCCGCGGCCCGACGGATGGGCCTCGCGGTTGGCCGTGTCGACGAACTTGTTCGGAGTGGGCGTTTGGCGTTGACTGCCGATGGTCGACTCAGCAAGGAGAGCGTTGATCGCTTCATGGATCGCATGCTCCGTGGCGTTCAGTCGGCGGCGGCTTGTCCGGAGGGGTTTGTCAGCGTGGCGGAGGCATTTAGGCGATGGGTACCAGTTCGGCAGACCTGTGAATTGCTGCAAGAGCTGCACGCTGGCGGCGTGACCTGTCTCTCGCTAGGCGCATCCACCTTGGGATTTCGGGGGCTGTTGCTTCGGCGCGATGACGTAGCTCAGTGGATGCGAGGCGCGGGCGCTGTTAAGGCTTGGCTCACCGTGCCGGAGGTGGCACGCCGGATTGCGGAGAAGGAGCAAGTGGTCTACGGCCTCGTGAGCTGCGGGATGCTCGTTCACCAGATGCGTCGCGATCGTGGCAGACTAGCTGCTCGCGTTGATCCGAACAGCGTGGCTCGGTTTTCCGAACGGTTTGCGTCGCTCATCGGTTTGGCCAAGAAGGCGGGGGTGCGTTCGCAGGACGCGCTTGGGTGGGCTTTCGAGTGTGGACTGAATGTCGTCACGGGCCCCAAGATCGATGGAGAGCGGAAGTATTTCGTCGAAATTTGTGAGTGACTTCGGATCACCTCGCGTTCGTGAACGCCCGGGCTTGTACTCCGTCAGTCGTACAGGACGCCCAGGATCAGGACCGCGGACTCCACTTGCGCCATCCCCGGGTGACGCTTGCCGATGGCCAGTACATCGGAGGTACCTAGTCCGCCAATCGTCTCGAACTGCCGTAGATGCCCAAGTTCCCCTGAGAGGCTCTTGCCTACACGTTTGAACATCGTGGTTCCGTCCGAGAGGTGTGCTGCAACGTAGTGGTCGAGCCATCGGTCAAGGTTCGCCAAGTCGAGTGCTTCACCGCCGAGCGCAGTCTGACCCTCCAACGCCAGCGGAACAGCGCTTTCCTCCTTGACCCGGTAGGCGCTTTTGACCCTCTTCAGGAGATTGCCTAGGTCGACCTGTTCAGCCTCTCCTGCGCCTGTACCTGAGGGCTTGAAGTCAGTGTGAAACAGCATCCCGACGACCTTGTGGAGTGCAACATCGGCGGCATTGAAGTTGAGCGTGGGCCGTCCAAAGCGCGGATCAGGCGTCTCTGTTGCCAAGCTCACCGAGCCTCCAGTCTTGGCGCGATGCAAGCGACGCGCAAACAAGGATTTTCCTGCCCGCGCGAGCACGAGGCTTCGATCGGGAACATCGCTGGCCTCGGCCTCGACGATGGCGACGCCTTGAATCGTCGAGGCGAATCCAAAATTGGTCGTTCGCAGGAAGAACGCCGCTTTGCCTTCGAACCATTCCGAAGACAGGGTTTCCATGTCTGTCTCTTGGGAACCCCCGTATGCGCCGCCGCGCACGAAGGCGGCAAGATTCGGTTGGATCGGCAGCTCGAACTTGCCCAACTGTTCAAGGGGCAGCGGTGCTAGGTCGACCGCTGGCTGCAGCAGGATCTCGCGCCGGCAGTACGTGCGGAAATCTTGGTGAGCGCCTTCCACCAAATCACAGAGCCTCTCCAGGCCGCTCATCGCAGCATGTACCTCGTTCGGAACGATGGACGCCCTGCTCGCGTGGTGCGCTTTGTTCAAAAGCGCGTAGACGGTCGACGTCGGGTCGAGTCCGGGATCCTTTGACAACTCGACCACGTTGCGAGCCTTGAATAGCTCAGTCGACCCGGTACGCACTGCCCCTCGAAGGTCGTTGATGAAGTCACCCAGGGTTGGCTTCATTTTGCGGGTGGTCGTAGCAGGCTTGCCGGTGTCGTCGAAGAAGTCGCCCAGGCGAGCTTCTATGAACTCGCGACAGCGGGCCGCGTAATCCTGTGCCAGGCTCGGATCAGTCCAGTCCGAGTCAACTGCTGCCTTCTTTGCACGGTCCACCCCCAACACGCTCGGTGAGGTGGTAAGAGTTGGACGTCGGTTGGTCGCGGGGTGAATATCACGGTGCTCTACTGGAACGTGCTGCGCGATGCACTCGAGGACGATATGCCTCGCAAACCTGTTGTCGTGTGTTGTGACGATTGGTTGCGCGCCCTTGCCGACCAAACTCACCAGAGCGCGGGCTAGCCTTTCCTTGTTGTCGCCATCAAGCAGTTCCTGGGGATCGTCAAGCACGATGAGATCGAGTCCACCGCGCTCCTGTCGCAGATACTCCCAGTAGGCCAAGTAGAAGGCGATGAGGGTAGCTCGCAAAGAAGATGCATTTGCGACGTGCTGGGCAGGAGCGGAAGCTCCCTGGCTGCCGAGGCGAAATTCAACTTGGCCGGTGGTACTCATCGTCATGGCGATGAGGTCGTGATTGGCGTTCGGGTATCCAGCTTGATAGATTGCTTTGCGCCAGGCCTCGGTCGCGGAGTGCAGCGATTCCTGTAGCTCCGCGACCTGCTGCTCCGCCATCCCGCCCAGCTCGGCGCATTCCTCAAGCGCGACCTCCGCTATCGCATAAGCCAAAAGCCGTTTCTGCACCGATCGTCGGCCGGCAACGTCATCGGTCATGCGTTTGCAGAGCTTGATGCCCGAGTTCATCGGCTCGACGTCTTCGAGGACTCGCTCGAGGTCGCTGAGGCGGCCCACGAGCGACGCCGGCTCTGCCTGCGTATCAGCGGCGGCATGCCCCACCACTTCGTTGAAGAAGGTCTTCCTGAACTCGGCATTCTCCTTACCCCACTCCGCGGTTCGCAGCGCACGGTCGAGACGGACCAGGGTGGACTGCAAGGCGGTCATGCCTGGCAAGCTCTTTTGCAGATCCGGCAGCGCGGTTTCGGAGATCGGCGGTGCATCCTTGCGCTTCCCGTCGCAGGCCGACTTGGTCAGGTCTGCAAGTGGTCTCAACGCCCCTTTGAACGCGTTGTCAGCGAGAACCTCATCGATCAAGGCTTGGCGCAACAGATCGAATGGCTCCTCGGAAAGCTGTTGACGTAGTTCGGTCGCAAGGGCGGCCGCCACTTGCGACGCCAGACTCGTCACGGCAGAAGTGCTCCAGCGCTCGAGCGTCTGAGAGACGAGGCCTGCGTTTCTTGAGCATGCGTCGTTGAGGTGTGTCTTTACCGCCTTACCCGTCCTGGAGTCAATGGCGTCGTCCAGCTTGCCGTCGCATACCGGACACAGCGAGAAATCGGGTGTTTCGTGTCCGCGCTCGATGTACCACTGTGCGACTGCTGCATACAAGCGTTCACGGTCCGATTTTTCAGGACTCTTCGCCATCTCCAGCAAGATCCCCGCCTCTTTCAGAATCGTCGCGATAGCTTCTCGGGCCTGGGAGGTCTCCTCGGACGAGAGCTTTCGCAGCGCGCTCATGCGCCGCGCCGCATTCGTGTTGGCGAGTCCTTCAACGGCGGATCGCGCCGCCTGAACGTCGTGCTCGAGGGCTTGCCCGTGTTTTTCTGGATCAAAGTTGTCGCCAAGCACGCTGCGCGCCGTCGATAGCCCAGTAGCTATTCGCTTGTTTAGATGCTCTGTCAGTGCGGTGAGTGCCTTCTCAGTCGCGTCACCGTCTTTGGGGTGAGGCACGTTGACGTCGATTTCGATTTCGGCATGCTGTGTAGCCAGTTCGACCAAGTCCTCGAGCCCGCGCTTGAACGCCTCATCGAATTGCTCGATCTCCTTTTGACGTACCTTGGTCTCATCCTTGGCTAGTCTCTCTTTTGCCTTGCGTGCGTGCTTGGCCAAGTCTGCAAGTGGGGCGAGCCCCGTCAACTGGGCGACTGCCTTGCCAAGCTCCGACTGCGAACCAACTTGGGAAAACGGAAGCAGCGCAGGGATAACTGTGCCGATGCGTAGCGCTTGGCTGTCCAGTCGCATCGCAGAAAAATCGGGAGCTGTCTCCTGAAGCTTTGCACGATTCGTCCTGCTCAGGCTGCGACGCACCGGAGTCGCTAGATTGCCGTCGGCATCGGCGAAGGTCAGCTCGACCCAAGTGTCTGCAATGATTGCAGTGCCGGATTGCTTGCCCAACGAGGCGTCTGGTAGCGGGGTCAGGCAGCAAGCCGTGTAGCTCGAGGCTTCGGCGTCGCCTTGGTGCCAAAGGTCAAATTCAAAATCCTGCTCACCTTTCTCTGGGGCACGTTGCGGTCGCAATAGCATGCCTGTGAGACACCACACGATGGCATTCAGGAACGAGGTCTTGCCTGCGCCATTGAAGCCCTCGAAAGCTGTGACGCCGGGCGACATCTCGTAGTCGAAAATCTCCGGAGCTGCATTTGCGGTTCCGAAGACGTGAAGCCCGGCGAAACGATGCGCCTTGACTCTTTTCAGCGTGTAGATCCGCTTTGCGCCGCCTGCTTGCGTGGCGGCAACGGGCTGGACTGATGGAGTCTGGTCAACACATGCTGCTATTGCTTCGACGTCTGGCAGGGTCACGTTGCCGGCCCACTTGGCTCGGTTCTTTGCGTACCAAGCCAATACTGATCTGCTCGGGATTTCGGGTAGCGTGAAGGAGGCGCCCTCTTTGCCAACACCTACTGCGCCTCCGCCAATCAGCTCCGCAAGCAGCGACTCGATAGAGTGGAGATGCAGAGGCTTGATGTCAGCGTCGTCTTGGAGCATGTCGAACTCCTCCCTATGGTTAGAACTTGTGAGCTATCCCGGTAAGCAGGGTACGGTCTTGTCATGCCAATGATCGCGGAGCGTCTGCCCCTTGCAGACGATTTGCCGTCGCCGCTGTGAGCCAGGCTGTTGGCGCCGATTCCAGATTGAGCCACCGCGCCGACTCAAGAATGCGCTGGCCGGAACGGGTGCTCTGTCAACCATCATGCGGGCTTCCAGGACATGGCCCTGGCTCAGACTGTCGTCGGCACGAGAGCGCGAATGGCTCATTCCGACGTCGGCGGCAACCCCCACACGTATGGCCGCTGCAGCTCGGGCACGAGAAGCGTCGCATTGGCCTCGGACGCCAGGTCGATGAGCTCCCCGAGCTCGCGGTTGTTGGTGCCGTAGATTGCCATCTGAAAGTGTTGCTTGTTCCTCTGCCCGCGAACTTATCCTGCGTTGCGGGCTATCGAGCCGAGCCGAGCCGAGCCGAGCCGAGCCAAGCCGCATGCCTGCGTGCCGTCGATTCGCATGCCGCGTTACGCCAACGGCAGGCATTCGGCGACGAACGGCTGGAGCCACTCAGTATCAGTCCGAAGCTGTCGATCCTCGAACCACAACAACCCGATCTCCAGCCACAGCAGTAGCTCCTCTGTCGCGGCGTCTGGCCGCTCAGGCAGGACGATAGCGGTATGGCAATCATCGGTCGGGCCCGACAAACGATGCCAGTAGTTGAACACTTGGCCGATCGCCATGCGCACCTGCGCAGAATCTGTCGTACTTTTCACCTCTAGCAGCAGGTCATTTCCCGCGCCGTCATAGTCGCTCACCAGAACGTCGTAGCGGCAGTCCGCGAGCCGCCCCTCAAAGAGCGTCCATCGCGCGAGCGCGACGCGCAGGTCGTTCGTCATACGGTTGTGGACGCGACGCTGCGCCACATCCAGGGCCTGCTGCAGGCGGCGGATGTCCTCCTCGTCCTTCAGGGGAAGCGTGTCCCCGTCCTCCGGCAGCAGCCGCAACAAGCTTCGCTGCGACTCGTGCGGCGCGCCACCGATGTCGATCAGCTCAGCGAGACCGAGTTGATCGAGATCGGCGGCGTCTTCGATACCGTCGCGACCGATCAGGCCCACCAGGGCCCGCACTTGGGCGGCGATCGAGTCGTCCGTCGCTCCGACGCGGCGCAGCAGCGACCTGACACGTGGCGCGCCGTTGATGATTGGGAATCTGAGGCGCGGATCGAGCGCGAAGCAGACCGGCGTGAGTAGGTATTCCGGCCGCATCCGCTGTTCGGGGTGGTTTGCCTTGGGGATGCCCGGGAGTGCGGCGATGTCGCGCGCCAGTACCTCCGCCTCGACATCGTCCTTCAGAACGAAGGCGCGTTCGAAGATCCTCGCGACGGCGGCGGCATTGGCCTCCATCCACTCGCGCGCCGAATTTCGATAGGCCCGATAGAAGTTGGTGAAGCCGGTGTGGCTACTGACGACTTTCTCGAGCTCGGGATCGCCAAGTTTGAGCGCCACGGTTGCGGCAACCAGGTCGATGGACAACTGGGAGAAGCCCTGTTCCAGTGCCTCGCCGAGGGCGGGGATCTTGAGCCGATTGACGTAGGTGGCGCTGATCTCGTCATAGGCCGCGGTGATCCATGTCAGGCGGCAGAGCGCGAACAGCCGCTGCGGATCGGGCGGAGACTGGTGCAGGACGCCAGGCGCCAACGCCCTGAGGAGCCGGTTCGTCCGGCGTTGACGATCTGCCCAGACTTGGGACATGGAGGACTCCGAGATTGAATGACGATCGTGAAACGGCTGGCGAGAGGCGATCTCGCAAAGCACGCCCGTTGCCTTGTACTTTAAGTCTGATGTTCGCCCGGCCATGTTGCGCGCGCTGCGCCAGTTACAGGTTCCAGCTCGGGTGCGACCCAGACCTCCGAGATCGTCTCGCGTCGCGGTTAGGCGTCGCTGCTGTCATCTGGAAGTCCACATTGACGTATTTGAATGCGTTGAGGACGGTCCAACCTTTGCCCAGATCGATCGACGCGAGCTTCGTCAGACAAGGCGCCGACAGCGTTATCGATCCCTTGCTGTCCTTCGTTCCGCCGAACTCGACGCCTGAAAGCCGTCGCTGAGTGCGGATAGCATTGGCTTGCGAATTGCGTGCGGTGTCGGCGCCAACAGCGGGCTGCTGGCGGTTTCGTAGCGTTGTCGTCATGGCAGATTCGTGATGCGGCTGAACGGTTGGCAGAGGCTGTGGTGTGTCGGTGCGATGCTGCTCCTCGTGTATGTGGCGCGCGACGCGTACTTGCATGCGCCGACGGCTGACAAGATCAGGCGGGAGTTCGAGCTGCAGGCTGTGCAACGCGGCCTGATCACGTTTCCATGGGACGTGTACAAGTGCCAGGACGCCACGACCGATGAAGCGAAGAAGGCGAGCTGCGGTCGCGATCAGACGCCCCAAGAGAAGGCGGAGTACGCTCGGGAGTCCAAGGCCGCCGAGGATCGCATCAAAAACGAGCTTCTCGGCGAACAGCTTCAGGCCGCCGCCGAAGCGGCGGCACTTTGGCTCGCGGTCAGCGCGGTGCTCTATGCCGCAGGTTGGGCGATCGGCTGGATCATCCGAGGCTTTCGGAAGCCCGAGACGAACTCGCGTCGGTGACAGCAACGACGCTGATCGCGTCGCGTCGGCAAAATACCAGACCGCGCAACCTGTGAGTGCGGCATCTTTGGCGCGAAAGTAGGGCAATCGCGTCAACTCTGACTCGGGTCTCGAGGTCGCTGTGGCGGCAGGCCTGCCAAGGCGTTGATCTGCATTGCGCGCCAGAGCAAGTAATTCGGCGCACTACGGGTGACAGAAAAAGTGAAAAAAGCGACAGATTAGTGAAAAGTTGCTGACGCAATAAACGACAAATTCCAAGCGGATACAACTCGCGCCCGGCTTGACCGGGCGTGTTTCATTCGTGGGCGGAACGAGCGCTTGAGGTTATGCGGCAGCCAGTCGGGCGCGTGAGATCAGGTGCGATCCGCGGCTCTAAGGCGACCGGTCCGTATGACTTAGCTGCCTGCCGAGTGGACGTAGTCAGCTGATCTCCTGCATCTGGTTTCGAGTTTGGTGCAGGGCGAGAAGATCGTACTGTTGCGCTGATGGAGCCGGAATCCTTTCGAGACTCCGAGTTAGGTGCCAGCCTGACCAATTGTGCAGACACTGTCTGCACAACTGCCTCTACGAAGCGAGTCGAACCCCGGCGCCGTCTACTTGCTTTCGGCCTCAGCCTGAGTAATGCGCTTCACTAGGTGGTCGGCCATGAGCAGGTCTTCGTACTCGTCGCCGGCTTCTTCGCCCATACTCGCGCGCAGACCTTCGCGGTACTGGTTTAGAGCTACCAGCAGGTACGTCACTTCTCTCTTGGAGAGCGTGATTGTCGTCATCGAAAACTCCCGATTGGAAACTAGGCTGGGCCGAGGATGTCGTACCCGAGCGGACTGAACGGAACCAGCGCGACCAGTGCGAGGAACGCGCTGACGGTCATCGTCCGGGTCACGGTCAAGATGCAATGTCCTGGCGGCACGCCGTCGTACTTTAGTACCAGGCCAGAAGGGATGGGGTGTCCTCGATCGATGCCCCACCAGTGAACCTTCGTCTGGAGGCTCTTGTCGACCGTCTTGCGCAGGTCGTCGTTCAGGACGACCATGCCCTCGCCTATGAGTCGCTGTAGGAAGAGCGAGATCCCTTGATCCGGCTCCACTGTCAGGCGGTCAGCGAGGTCTCCATCGACACGACCCGATCGGTCTCGTATGTCGAGGTCGATGAAGCGAAGGAAGTCGACGTTGGGCTTTGTCGCTGCGCCCTTGCGAAAGATCTCCTTCTCCAGATCGACGTCGACCGCCCATAAGACCGTGCCTACCGCCGGAAACTCGTTCGCTGGCATTCTCTGTCCTCACCTGCTCGGAATCACACACATGGCTAAGGTATTGATACCCCTGGAGGGTGTCAATCCCGACTAAGGACGTGATCTCTCGTAACAGGATGCTTGGCAGACGTCCCAGCAAAGTTCGCGTCCAGCGAGTTGCAATTTGTCGGGCCACGAGAGGGCAGCAGTGGGTCCGAACACGGCGCGATGGTGGGGACACCAGCACCGCGCTCGCGACATGGCTGGCGGTTTTGCGCGGCGGTGTCGCCGGGATGCGAATCGGGGGCTTGATCGACTTCGCAGGGCACATCGGCGACCAGCGTGGGACTAGTGACGACGAGTCGCCACGTAAACGTTGTGCGCCTGGAGCGGCAATATTTCATATACCCAGTGATGTATTGCGACAGGCTTCGTTAAGGGTTGAGCTGTGGCTATGTGTTTGTGTCCTACAGTGCGCCACTGATGAGCTCGGCCACTCTCGGCACGAGCATGACCGGCTGGGAGGCCTTGGTATGAGGAATATAGAGCCGAACAAGTTGTGGGAGGAGGTGGCGCGTTGGGCCTCCCGGGGACTCAAGATATCCGGGGCGATCGGGTTCCTGATTACCGTCACCTACTTCCTGCGGGTGGGCAGCCTACCGGTCGACAACATTGCAGGCATGCTTGGCCTGGCCTCAGTGATCGCGTTCATTTCGATCAGTTCCTTCTGCATTTTGGCGTTCTACTGGATGCTCCCGACGCTGGCGTTTCGTGTCCTGCTGGATGAATCCGGGGGGCAGGCAAAAGCTTGGTTTCTGGGGCGTCCAAGCAGGTCAACTCTTGCGTTGGTTGGTGATGCCGCAACGGTCGATGCAACCGGCACGACTACCATTTCTGTTGATCATCAGCTCGTAGACACCGCCTTGCCGTCGGGTGGCGTGGACATTGCCAAAAAGAGGCGTTGGCTGGCCGACGGCGGTGGCCCGTTGAACGTGGCATCGTGGTGTGCGAGCACGGTGGCTTTTCCATGGACGTTTATCTTCGCGTGCTTCATGGGCGATGAGGACGGATCTCTCAAAGCCGCGTTGGTAGCGGTTGCGGTCGCCGTGGGGCTGCTTTCGACTTGGGTATTGGGTTCTTTTGTCTTGTCTGCACCGACAAATGTCGGTAAGGCGAATGAGGGGACGAAGCTCATGTTGGTCCTGATGGTGACGGGGCTCAACGCGATGCCCCTCTACATTTTCCTCAGCGCCCTGAACGCCTCGTCGTATGCGAACAAGCTGAATTCGTGGAACGCCTGGGCCCTTTTGGGCGGGGGCTTGGTTTTCACCATCGTTGCGCAAATCGCCGCTTTGGGTCTTGGTATCGATGAGAAGAAGGCAGACATGAAAGTTCATGTCGGGCAGTTCTTAGTTTCTGCATCGCTTATGACTGTTGGCCTGTTCGCACTCGGGGCGTGGCAGAACATCGAGGACAACGTGATGACCGCCGCGTCTGTTCGTGTCCCTCGCGTGACCCTGGCCATCGCAAAGTCAGGCTGCCAAGCTTTGGTCACGTTGAAGCTGGCGCCTGCGCTGCCCGCATCAGGACCGAACTCCTACGAAAACGGATGCACGTTGGGGCCGGTCACGGTACTGAGCCGTGTAGGCAGCAGATGGTCCGTCAAGTGCATCGAGCCGGATTTGTCGATGGCCGGCGCTCCTCTGGCCATCAAAGGCGATGACGTGCTGAACTTCTTGGCGGCTTCGCCTCCCATTCCGGCTGCATCGGCTGCATCGGCTGCATCGGCTGCATCGGCTGCATCGGCTGCATCGGCTGCATCAACCGCATCGGTGGCCCCCGCCTCGCATGGGTCGGCGTCGGCAGTCGCTCTAACGAGCGGCGGCTTTGGCACCTGTCGGGCGGAACCGTCGCCCGTTGTCAGCGTGATGACCTTGCCGGTTGCGGCACCGATTGGGCATGCCGAGACCACAGCTTCAAGTGGGGTGGCTTCCTAGTCCATCAGGCCGCAGAAGGTCGTCGCGGGAGCGAGCGAAGGAATGTTGAGTGCCTGCATGAGCTTTGAGGCACGGCAGAACAGCTAGATACAGGCACTCCAGACGGTTTTCATTTTTCATGTCACCCACTGAACGCCCCAATGACAACATTGATGAAAAAGCGGAAGGAAATCAATGGCCCAGTTTTCGCGAAAGCTGTCACCCCACATGATCTTGTCGGGCTGTGGGGGACAAAAATTGATCGGACTTGATTTCCATACGAATCAACGCTTGTCCGAACAATTTGCGAGGAGCTGTGTGCCTCCCAGTCGCGGAAAACACCGCACTTTCCCAGAGTAGCAGATCGATAACGCCGGACTTCCCGCCGTAGCTCAATTTTGGGCTTGCCGCCTACTCGACGGGCCGCTGTCGTGCAGCGCGAACTCGGCGTAAGTGACGCCGGCCGCCACACCTGCCCTGATGTCTGTGATCACGTGACCCGCAGTCACCAGGAACCAGTGCCCCTCCACTTCAACCATGAAGCACGACGCGGACTCTGAGGTATTCGCCCTGGGCGTCGATACCGCCTTGCTCCGCGACCCAGTCTTTCGCGTCTGCCATCGTCCAGGCCATGCCGCGCCCCCCAGTTCCCCCGCAATCCTACTCGCGCCATGGAAGGGTCGAAACAGGTCACCCTCGCGCCGTTCCGACAGACGCCGACGCCCGCCTTATTCGACAAACGCTTGTCTGCTGTGCAGCGATTGCAGCCGTCGCTCAAGTGGCGCCGAACGACGGGTTCCACCCTCGTTGCAGACATGTTGACCAGATTGGTCTGAACCGCCTCGCAGGTCCCGCTCTCGACGTACGTCGATGTCCGACCCGGCCGCGGAACGAGAACGCGAGCTCGATTCCGCCATTGACGCCAGCCGTCCAATTCGCGTCTGTGTTCGCTGGCGGCCGAGGCGGGGCGACTTGGAGCGGCCAAACGGATCTTGACCACTATCGGACGCGCAATTCTTCCCGCATGTCGCAAGCGTTCCATCGCGCTGCATTCCACTGCAATGATCCAAACAGCGAACGATTCCAACATGGCGTCATCGTCCACTCGTCTGGCGCAACGTCATGAACAATCGCTCCTCCAACAGCCCACGCGTCGTCGGACTGGTTGCTTCGCTGGTACTCGGGCTGGCTCTGATCGGCGTGCTGCTCACGACAGCGTACGCCGTCGCGTTTGTGGCCGGCGCGCGAGTCGATGTCGCGCTGGGCACGGTCGCGACGCGCACGGTGCCGCGGCTCGAGTCGGCCTATGCCATCTCGCTGGAGGTCGGCGACATCGCGCGCTCGCTGCGCGATGCGATCCTCGTGGAGGATCAGGAAGACCTGCCGGTGCAGCTCGACCGGATCAAGGCCGCGCAGGCGCACATCGACGAACACATGCACGCGCTCGCGGGCGATCCGCAGGACGGCGACGGCCCTCTGGCCCTCGACGCCGTCAAGCGCGCGGAGGCCGCCTATCGCCATGACCGCGACGCGTTCGTCTACGAGCTTCAGGGCGGCGGGCGCGGCGCCGCGCGCGGCATGCTCACCGGCGCGCTGCGCAAGTCACAGGGGGCTTATCTCGATGCGCTGCAGGCGCTGCGCGACTCGCAGTCGAGCCGCCTCAACGCCGACATCGCCGATGCGCGTGACGCGATGTCGCGCATGCAGGCCAGAATGGCGGTCTCGTTCCTGCTCGTGGCCGCCGTCGGCGTGGTCGTCGCGCTGGTGCTGCTGCGAACGTTGCGGCGCCGGCTCGGCGGCGAGCCGCACGTCGTTGCGCAGGCGATGCGGCGCGTCGCGCAGGGCGATCTCAGCGTGCCCATGCGCGGGGCGAAGGCGGCGCCAGGGTCGGTGATCGCCTCGATGCGCGAGATGGTCGACGGTCTGCGCGAGGCGGTGCTGCTGGTGCGCGCGGCGTCGGCCAGCGTCGCCACGCAGAGCCAATCGTTGGTCGACGAGAGCGCACGGCTGTCGGAACGCACCGAGCGCCAGTCGGCCGAACTCGAACAGGCTGCGGCGGCGCTGGAGGAGTTCGCCTCGACGATGGGCCAGAGCCGCCAGACCGTCGGCGAAGCCGAGTCGCTCGCGCGGTCGTCGCATGAGGTCGCCCGGCTGAGTCAAGAGATCGTCGGCGCCGCGGTCGACAAGATGGCCGCGGTGGCCGACTTCGGCACGCGCATCGCTGAGACGACCACGGTCATCGACAGCCTCTCGTTCCAGACCAACATCCTGTCGCTCAACGCGGCGGTCGAGGCCGCGCGCGCCGGCGAGCGTGGCCAGGGCTTCGCGGTCGTCGCGGCCGAGGTGCGCAGCCTGGCCCATAGCTCCGCGGAGTCTGCCAAGCAGGTGCGCGAGCTGATCCTGACCTCCAACGGCTGCATCCGCGAGTGCCGCGACATGATCGCGCGCGCCCAGGGCCAGAGTTCGACCGTGATCGAGTCGGTGCGGTCGTTCATGGCCTTCATGGAGCGCGTGCAGGCCGCGAGCGCGGAGCAGGCGATCGGCATCCAGCAGCTGACCGAGGTGCTGACCCGCATCGACCAGTTCACGCAGCGCAATGCCGCGCTGGTCAACGACGCGCGCGGGGCGTCCGAGAAGCTGCACGAGCAGTCGACGCGCCTGGTCGCGGCGGTCTCGCGCTTCAGCGTGGACGACGCCGATGTGGCCCCGTCCGCCTGAGGCGCCGCCGTTCGCGGCGCCCGCGGTGGCGGCG
>FTJN01003318.1_pt1 | contig 19976 bp, 8 predicted proteins | sample 1658361 | NCBI WGS metagenome assembly FTJN01 (sample SAMEA3914819, study PRJEB12502) | metagenome | biome: forest; material: soil | place: Canada | collected 2010-06-26 | depth 0.3 m
GATGCCGGTGATGGACGGCCTGGTCGCCGCGCGCGAGATCCGCGAGCGCGGCGACACGATGGTGCCCATCATCGCGATGACGGCCAACGCGTTCGCCGAGGATCGGACGGCCTGCCTGGAGGCCGGGATGAACGACCACATCGCCAAGCCGGTGAACCCGGGCGCGTTGTACGCGATGCTGATGCGCTGGTTGCCGCCGCGGGAACTATTGGAGGACGCATCGCGTCGCTAGTGGCGCCTCCAACGACGGAATGGCACGACCGCCTCGTTATTATTTTCAATCGCGTCTTGACGTCATTGGGTGTCTTCACGAGTCAAGTCGACCCGACCAAGCCGCCCTACGTCCGCGAGCAGCCTCAGGCGCGCAGCACGCCATTCAGAGACGCATCTGACGCGTTCAAGCTTTGCATCGCCCAGTGCAGCTTGAGCGGATATCAGTTCGAGTACGTCCCCGGCACCTTTTTCATAGCGCCGTTGGGCAGAGGCGACTGACTCACTTGCGGCGTTCAGCCAATCGGACGAGGAGCCGAGGTTGGCCAACGTCGCCATCGCGTCGGCGTGATCCTTGACGACGGTCGTGAGGATCTCCAACTGCGTGCCTTGCAATTGCGCCCTGCTTTGCTCGACTTGCGCTTGAGCGCGCCTCGCCTGGTAGGTTCGCGCGAACCCGTCGAAGATCGGAATGGTGAGCGTGACCCCGACGGTCGCCGTGTTGCTGCGTGTGGGTTGCAGGCCTTGGTTGGGGTAGCCGTTCTGGTAGTAGTTTCCGCTGAAATCGATCGTCGGCATTCCCTGGGCCCGAACGACGTCCACGTTCGCTTCGGCCGAACGAAGTTGCGCGCGCGCGGCCGCGATCGCAGGGTGGGCCGTCGTGGCTTCCGCGATCCAGTTATCGAGATCGGAGACCGCGGCCTCCTGCGGCGTGGCGGCTTCGGCCGCCAACGTGAGTCGGCCATCGACGGGCAGCCCCGTCGTGTAGATGAGCACCGACAGGGCCTTGTGGTAGTCGCCTATCGAGCGTTGTTCAGCGAGCTTCGCCTTCGCCAGGGCAGCGCGCGCTTGCAGGGTGTCGCTGACCGGTGCGGCGCCCGCGTTTTCGCGGCGAATCGTCGCGGCGAGAGTCAACTGGGCGAACTGGGTGGCTTCATGGCGAACGTCGACTCCGGCCCGGGCGGTCAACGCATCGAAATAGGCTTGCACGACGCCGTTGAGCGCCTTTTGCAATGCGGCGTCGTGTGACGCCAGCGCTGCCGCCAGGGATTGAGACGCTGCCTCGTCGCCTGCCGCACGTTGCCCGAAGTCCACCAGCCGCCACGTCAAGCTTGCGTACACGGTATGGCCGGAGGTCTTGGTGTTGGCCACTGGGATGCCGGGGTAGTCCGTCCTGTTGGAGAGCTGGCTCACCGTCGCGTTTGCAACGGGAAGCCAGGCGGCGCGGGCCTCTCCGACGGCTGCGGCCTGTATCTTGACGGCCGCCCAGGCCTCCTGGACTTGGGGATTCGCACACAGCGCCACGTCGACCGTTTCGAGCAGGGTCAACGGATGCGAGACATCGACCGACGTCGGGCATGTCGGCGAAACGACTTCGCCAGGGAGGAATGCACCCGTATCGAGCACGCGGGGGCGAGAGTCGAGCGGGTCCGAAATCAGGTACGGATACTCCGGTGAGACGACGTGCGGGGTCGAGCCGTGGTTGCCTGTCGTGTCCGCAATGCTTGCGGCCGGCGCGGGCTCCAACGCAACCTGGCCGAGCGCGATCCCGGAACAAAGGCAAAGGCCGAACGCGACGCCTCCCACGGACAACCGGCCGAGCCTAGCGCTCATGGAGGCTCTCCTTCGCATGCTCCACGAGTGGCGAGAGAACATATTCGATGACTCGCCGATTGCCCGTTCGGATGTCCACCGTCGCCGTCATGCCCGGGGTCAGGCGCACCGGCTTGCCGTCGACGGTCAGCGTCGGCCGATCGAGCGCGATGGTCACCGCGTATTGCCAGTTCTTCTTTTCATCCTGGATCGCGTCGCGGGACACGCGCACGACGTGGCCCGGAACAGTGCCATATTTCGTATAGGAGAAGGTTTCGATCTTCACCTCGGCGCGCTGGCCCTCGGTCACGAAGCCGATGTCCTTGTTGCCGAGCATCGCTTCGACTTCGACCGGGCCTTCGGCGGGGACGATCTCCATCAGCGGTTGGGCCGCGGGCACCGCGGCGCCGATGGTATGGACCGCGAGCTGTTGGACGGTGCCGTCGACGGGGGAATCGAGCACGAGGAGATCGCCATGCACCTGGGCGCGCCGCGCATCCTGTGACGCATCGCCAAGCAGCCTCTGGGCTTCGTAGAGCGATTCCTGGGCGCTCTTGCGAGCATCCGCCTTCAGGGCAGCCTGTTCGCCGCGCGCATCCAGCAATTGCCCTTCAAGATCGATCCGGGCCTGCTCCTTCTCGCTCCATGCGTGCTGCGATACGTCGTGCTGTTGCGCCAGCGCCTGGTAGTCCTTCGCCCGTTGCGTGGCGAGCGGCAGCGCGCCGGCAAAGCGCGCGATGTCCTGGTCGAGCTTGGCCGTCTTGGCCTCATAGTTGCGCCACTGGCCGTCCAACTGGCGCTGGGCGTCCTGGTAACGCTCCGTGGAGACTCCGGGGAGCGCGCCCAGCCGAGGCGTCGCCCCGGATTCGAGGGCTGCCAGGAATGCACGCGAACGCGCCTCCTGCAGTTGGGCCATCTGCTGGTCGCCGAGTGCCTTGTCCCTGTCGCTCTCGCTGCTGCGGCGGTCGAGTTCCAACAGCCGGTCGCCGGCCTTCACGATCTGCCCGTCGGCGACGTGCAGGGCGCGGACCACGCCGACCTCGCTCGCGGTGATCGTTTTGGTCCTGCTAGAGGGAACGATTCGTCCCTGTGCGTCGACGACGATGTCTATCCTCCCGAACGTAGCCCAAGCCAGCGCGACGACCACCAGGGTCATCAGGATTCGAGCGACCCACCGGCCCATCGGGGACACAGGGCTTGCTTGGAGCGCGAGCGCAGCCGGCAGAAACTCCGCCTCGTCCGGCCGAAGGCTGGGCATCGACTGGGCGTGTCTCTCCGACCAGGCGTGTGCAAACGCGCTTCGATAGCGCTGGAAGAGTTCGCGCCATGCCTGCTGGCGATCCTTGAAGCTCACGGTTGCACCCCCGCGTTGCCCTGCTGCAGGGAGTGAAGGTGGGCGTAGATGCCGGTCGGGTTGCGCAGCAATTCGGCGTGGCTGCCGACTTCGCTGATCTGGCCACGCTCCATCACGACGATGCGATCGGCTCTGCGCACGGCCGACAGGCGGTGCGCGATGATCAGGACCGTTCGGCCCTGGCAGATGCTGCGCATGTTCTCCTGGATGATCTTCTCGGACTCATAGTCCAGGGCGCTGGTCGCCTCGTCGAAGATGAGGATCCGTGGATTGCCGATGAGCGCCCGGGCAATGGCGACGCGTTGCCGCTGCCCGCCCGACAAGCCTGTGCCGTGCTCGCCCACCAGCGTGTCGTAGCCCTGCGGCAACTCGCAGATGAAGTCGTGCGCGCCGGCGAGCTTGGCTGCCGCAATGACCGCCTCGATCGACAGCGCAGGGTTGACCAGGGCGATGTTGTCGCGGATCGACCGGTTGAACAGGAAATTCTCCTGCAGCACCACGCCGATCTGCTGGCGCAGCGACGTCGTGTCGATGATGGCGATATCCTGGCCGTCGACCAGCACGCGACCGCGGTCCGGCACGAACAGCCGTTGGACGAGTCGCGTGAGCGTGCTCTTGCCTGACCCGGATCGTCCGACGATCCCGATGACCTCGCCGGGGGCGACCTTCAACGAGACGCCGCGGATGACCTCGGGGGCCTCCGGGTTGTAGCGAAACGCCACCTGGTCGAATTCGATCGCGCCTTCCAGCCGCGGGAGTCGGGTCTTCTGTCCTGCCACTTCGGTTCGCGCGTTCAGGATGTCGCCGAGACGGCTCATCGAGATGCCGACTTGCTGGAAGTCGTTCCAGAGCTGGGCCAGACGCAGGATGGGCGAAGACACCTGTCCCGAGAGCATGTTGAACGCGACCAGTTCGCCGACGGTCATCTTGTCGTCGATGACGAGCGACGCGCCGAACCACATGATCGCGGCGGTGACCAGCTTGCTGACGAACGTCACGCTGCCTCCGGCGATGGTCGCGGCATTGGTGCTCGCCAATCCGGCCGTCACGTAGCCGGCCAGTTGCTGGTCCCACTTCTGCGTCCATCGAGGTTCGACGGCAAGCGCCTTGACCGTGTCGATGCCGCTCAGCGTCTCGACCAGGAATGACTGGTTCTCCGACCCCTTGCTGAACTTCTCGTTCAACCGGGCCCGGATGATCGGCGTGAAGACGAGCGAGATGAGGACGTAGACGGGTATGGATAGGACGACGATCAACGTCAGCACCGGGCTGTACCAGAGCATGACCGCCAGGAACACGCCCGAGAACGCGATGTCCAGGACGAGCGTCATGGCGTTGCCGGTCAGGAAGGAGCGGATGTTCTCCAGCTCGCGGATGCGGGCCACCGAGTCGCCGACCCGTCTCGCCTGGAAGTAGGCCAGCGGAAGGTTGAGAAGATGCCGGAAGAGCCTGGCGCCGAGCTCCACGTCGATCTTGCTGCTCGTATGCGCGAACACCCAGGTGCGGATGCCGCCGAGCAGCGCCTCGAAGACGTTGGCGCAGACCAGTCCGATCGCGATCACGTTCAACGTCTTCATCGCGTGGTTGACCAGCACCTTGTCCATCACGACCTGGAAGAACATCGGCGTGATGAGCCCGATCAGCTGCAGGACCAATGAGATCAGGAGGATCTCGGTGAGCAGTCGCCGGTACTTGACGATCGCGGGCACGAACCAGCTGAAGTCGAACTTCGCCAGGGCGCCCGTGAAGTTGGCCTTGCTCGTCATCAGGACGAGCTCGCCGCTCCACAAGGCCAGGAAGGCCTGTTCCGGCAGCACGGCGGGCGGTTCGCCCGGCCGCTGGATCAGGATCTTGCGCGCGTCGGCATTGCTGGCGTCGTAGCGCGCCGCGATGAAGGCCCGGCCTTCGGTGTCGAACCCGATGGCCGGCAGAGGCGCCTTGCCCAGGCGATCCGCGGGCTGGCGAACGAGCTTCGCGGCAAGCCCGAGCCGCTTGCATGCCAGAAGCAGCGTCGAGTTGTCGAACGGGTTGGCCCCGAACTCATGGCGCAACTGGAGGTCATCCGCGGCGATGCCGTGAAAGCTGGCCATCATCAGAAGCGCTTGCAGCCGGGTATCGACCGGCGCGGCCGGTGGCTTGCCAGCCATCGAAATCGAATTCATCTTCTTCCCTGGATTCGGCGTTCCATGTCTTCCTGGACACGACGCTCTGTGCTCTTGTTGTCGTTCATCTTGATCGGCTTCCGCGCGGCGGCGCGACCCGCGACGGGCGAGCCCGTGGTGTATCGGCTTTTGGCCGTCGTCCTACGCACGGGATGCCCACTAAAACCTGATTTCCGCGACATAGTGGCGCGATCGCGCCGTGCCGTCGCGCAACCCGACCGGGGAGTCATTTCGCCGGCGGAGCCTCCAACGGCGTGAGCCCGGCCAGCAGCGCCTGAAGCGAGGAGAACTGCATGTCGAGCGCCCGAGCCTGGGAGTAGCCGCTGTGCCTGGCTGCGAACGCCATCGCTTTCGCCTTGAAGTCGCCGCGCGTCAGCAGTTGATGGAGCATGGCGCCGAACAAGGAAGCCGTGCGGCGATCGCGTGCATTCAACCCGGCACCGAGCGCTTCCAACCGCCTGCCGGCCAGGTGCTGCTCCAGGACCTGCGGAACAACCAGCACCGGCACGCCGGCGAGCAGCGACGCGGCAATGGTGCCCGCTCCGCTCGTGATGACGAGACTCGCCGTGGCGAGCAGCGGCTCGATGGCGATCGCCTCCCCGAAGAGGCGGATCCCGGTGAATTGGGTCATCCACTCCGCAGGTACGCCAGGCATGAAGCAGACGACTTCCGCCGTCAGGGCGTGAAGCGCCTCGAGCAATGCCTGGCAACCCGGGAGATCGGGACGCAGGTAGGCGAACACCCGAGGAATGCCGGAGGTCTTCCATTCCGCCGGCGCCAGCTTCGGCAAGGCGAACACCGGGCCGATGTACCGAACGTCCGATCGCGGCCCGAAGGGGTCGAGTTCCGCAAACGTGGTCAGGTCTGGAGTCGCATCGGCGAACAGGGCTTGCAGGCCTCCGAAGGCCTCGACCCCGACGGCAGCGAGAGCCGTCGCGACGGCTTCCTGGAGCTTCGCGTCCGCTTGCGCGAGCATGTCGGGCGACGTTCGATCCCAGTGCCGAAACGTCGGCAACGGGGAGACCGAAGGCGGAACCTCGAAGCCGGTGCCCGTCATGAGCACCGGTACCCCCGCAGCGCGAGCAGCCAGGAGGGCCGTCGGAGCGTGATTGAAGACCATGGCGTCCACCCTGGCCAGCGCGAGGAGGCTGCGCCATGCCCGAATGGCTCCCTGCAGCGATGCCTGGTCGCGGTAGCCCGCGTTCAGCAGCATGTCCGCATAGTTGATGGGCGGACGGGGTGCCGGGCCCGCCGGATTCAGGAGCGGCGATTGCACGAGGCTGAACGAGGGTTCCGATCCCAGGACTGCTTGCGCTCCCCGGAGGTCCGGTACCGCCCAGACGACCTCGTGGCCATGGTCGAGGCACGCCCTTGCAAGAGGGAGGTCTCGGGACAGGTGGCCGAGGTTGCTCCCCAGCTCCCAGGCAAAAAGGATTCGTTTCACGAATGGATGGGACTGCATGGCAAGAGAGGAGGCGTCCAGGAGAACGCCTCCGTCCCTTTCCTGGCTCAATGCCAGTTGGCGGCAAGCACCGGCGTCAGCGCGTTGCGCTCGTCCTGCGTGTACGCCGTCTGGCTGGCCGTGGGCGGTGCGAAGGCCGCCATGGCGTCGACCAGCTTCTGGACATCGTTGCGATAGAGCGTTTCGCCATTGGACAAGACGATGTCCTGCACTTGCTGTCCCGTGCCCGTATACCAATTCCTGACGTCCAGGGTGTCGTTGGTTCCGAGGATGGAGATGTCCAGGTCGTTGTCGCTCCGGGTGAACCAAAGTTGGTCGTCGGCGACGCCCGATCCGACGGCGACCTGGTCGTTACCGGTATACGCCTGCAGGGCGGCCGTGCCGCTGCCGATGCCGAACCCGAACGTGTCGCCATTGCCGCTTCGCGCGCCAACGGAAAGCACACCGTGGCTGCCGTCCCTGTTGGCCCAGGTCATGACAGCAGCACCATCGGCCTGCGTGATCTGGTCGGATGAGTAGCTCGTACCGTCGTTGTAGGCCAGCGTCTCGGCATACTCGCTTGCCTGGTTGGCCAGCATCTTGCTTTGGAAGCTCCTGACGTAATCGCTGCCGGGCTGGTGGCTCGTCCCGCTGAATTCGAACGTGGCGGCATCGAACGCCTCGCTGTAGACACTGCCATCGCTCGACTCGACGTGCTTGACGTACGAACCGTTGGTCTGGGTGATCGTGTCGGAGGAATCGGACGCGCCCGTTGAATCGAGCGTCGTGTCCTTCTCTTCGACCGCGCCATCGGCCAGCTTCAACGTGTCGTAGGTGCTCGAGTCGCCCGACAGATAGGACCGCGAACCGCTCCGCTCGCCTGTCGACGAGTCGTAGTCGTCGGTACCGGAAGTACCGTCGGTGTGCGTCCACGAGCTCGTGAACTGCGTGCCCGATGCATCGCCCGTGTCTTCGCCTTCACTGCCATCGGTGCTGTTCCAGTCCGTGACGTAAGAGCCATCGGCCCACGTGTACCTGTCGGAATACCTTGTACCGTCGAACGTGATCACCTCCGTCGTACCATCGGTGGTCTGATCGATCTCCTGGTACGAACCATCCGGCTGCGTGATTGTGTCGACTGTCGTGACGGTGCCATCAGAGTTGTACCAAGTCGCCTTCGTCTCGCTGTTGTCATTGGGCTCGATTTCGGTGACCCAAGTGCCTTGAAGCACTCCGTTGGCATCGAAGTCACTTCCGACCGTTTCGTGGGTGCTGGCGTTCATAGTCTCCGAGCCGTACGAGCCGTCGGCGTTCGTCCAGATGTCGACGATCGAGCCGTCGGACGTTGTCGTCGTCGTTTCGGTGGCGCCGTCGGCGCCCGTCCAGACGTCGACGATCGTGCCGTTGGGATTCGTCGTCTTCGTATCCGACGAGCCGTCGGCTTTCGTCCACTTGTCGAGTTCGCTGCCGTCGGCCGTTGTGGAATGCGAGCCGCGTGAGCCGTCTGCGTGTGCCCACTCATCCCCGACTGCCACGCCTTGTGCCGAGTAGTCGGTGCCGACGGAGTTGCCGACCGCATCGTTTTGCAAGACGGTATAGCTGCCGTCGGTATAGTTCAGGCGCTCGTTGCCGACGCCGGTCGTGAGATCGATGCTGATCGAGACGGTCGTGCCGTCCGCTTCCGTCCAGGTCGTGTTGACCGATTCAACGCCGTAGGAGCCCATCGCGCTGAAGTCGCTCTTGATCACGTCTCCCAGCGAATCCACCGAGATATCCTCTGCGGAGTCGCCGGAGACACGCGTCGAGATGGTGTTGCCGAACGGATCGTTGACGATGTCGTACTGCGACTCGAACTGGGAACTCGATCCGGTGTCGGATTCAGCGATGCTGCCGTCCGCATACCTGATCACAGTACTGTTGTCAGTCGCGGTGTAGGTGTCGCCGGCTGCGTTGCGACCCACCCAGGTCTGAGTTTGGGTTGCTTCGTCGAAGTGATAGTGGGCGTAGTTGCCGGCCATATCCGTCGCGACAGCGTCGTCGATTTCTCCGTACAACTTTCCGGTGCTGTACGAGTACGTGGAACCGTCGGTGTAAATCGTAGCAACGCTCTCGGTGTTGATCAGCGATGCTACATAGCTCAATGCCGAAGAAAGAGTAGAGGTGTTGGCAACAGCGACAGGCTCGAGATTGCCGCTGAGGTCGTACACCGCCTTGGAATTCTGATCGTAGATGTACAGCGGGGGGCTGCCATCGTTGGAGACATTGATGCCAATCGTCGACCCCCCCAGAGGCGTGAGTACGAGCGTCGACGGCGTGACATGTTTTGGTGGCGGCGACGACGAGGTCGTGGTTGACAGAACCTGGCCAGACGAAGTGACATTGAAGGTCGGTCCCGTTGTCCCTTTGGTGTTCGAGCTTTCGGCGATCAAGTGGTAGGTCTGGCCGACTTGAGAGAACGGGTCGTTTCCAAGCTGCTGGATGTAGTAGGGGTCCTGATACTCTTGAACGCCGTTCGTCAAGAACGTGCCTTGAGTGATCGAGTAGGTGTGGTAGTCAGCGCCGCCGCCGTAGCCGGCGTTCAAGTCGGGAGAATAGATGGAGTACTCGGTCAACTCCGTCCCAGATGCGGCGTACAAGCGGATGAGCGTGCCGCTGTCACCTTGTCTTCCAGCCCGCGCGAAGACGCCGTCCTTCTCGAAGTTGGAGACAGCGGACGCGACACCTGCAGAGGTTGTCGTCGTCACGCCGTTGACCACAGTCGTCTCACTCAGTTCGACGCCGTCTGCCGAGAAAAACACGGTTCGCGAGTCACCGGAAGTGGCCCGTGCCACCTCGTCGTAACTGCCGTCCCGGTGATGATTTCGGGTGAGAGTCGATCCGTCAGGCTGAACGGTCGTGTCCCCGAACGATCCGTTCGCATTGGCATAGGCGCTCGACGTCTGGTTGCCGGTCGCGTCAACCGTGATCCAGGACGTATTGCCGGCCTGGTCGCGAACGGTCTTGGTGTACGAGCTATCGGCTGCGTAGGCGAAGTCGGTTTCGACGCCGTCAACCATCGCTTCCGTACCGTGCGTCCCAATGGATTTGCTCCAGGACCCCGAAACCAAGATGCCGGCATGTTTGGTCAGGGTGCTGACGTTGCCGAGGCCATCGTCGGTCGTGACCGTTTCGGTGCCATCCGAACCGATGGTTGTCGTCTTGATGACCTGCCCCGTGCCTGAGAAAATCTCGGTCACGGACGAGCCGTCTGCGTGTGATACCGCAGTGCTGGCTTCGATACCGTCGCTCGCGTCCACGATTGTCGTCGTGTTTCCCTGAGCGTCTCTGGTGATGTGCGTCGTGCTTCCGTCCGTGGGGTCGTAAGCATTCGATGACGACGAACCATCGGTGTTCACTTGATCGTCGCCAAAGGATCCGTCTGCCTTGCTCCACCGATCGCCAGCAAAAGAAATGCCACGATAGATCACTGTTTCCGAGTTGGAGAAGCCATCATCCACGGTCGTCATGCTCGTGCCGTCCGCGTTGATCGCGTGCGTCGTGCTCGAACCATCCAGGGCGTAAGTCGTGGTTCCGCTGCTCCCATCAGCGTTTGAATAGGACGAACTGACCTCTTCGCCGGACGGCGAAAAGATGGAGTCGGCAACGTTCCCGTGCCCATCATTGGAGATGCTGCTGGCGGTCAGTTCGTTGCCATTGGCATCGTAGGTGTTGACGGTCGACTGACCCTGGCCATTGGAAGTCGCGGTCTTGTATCCCGTGGAGCCGCCGGCCAACGTCACGGTCGTCAGACTGTTGGCGCTGTCGATCAGTTGGGCGAGCGTGTAAGCCGAACCATCGCTCGAGAGGCGGATCTTGCTGGAGTCGCTGTAGTTGCCCGATGCCAACAGCACCGAGCCGCCGCCGGCAAGATCGATCTCCAGCCCGTCCACCGATCCGTCGCTGGACGAACCTTCACTGATGCTCAGGTCGTCGATCGAGACACCGTCAGCGAGCTGGAGGATGTCTTCCGCGCCAAAGTTGCCGATGAGCACGTCACCCGCATTGGCGCCGACCTGGAAGGTGTCTTGGCCGCTGCCGCCGATCATCGTGGTCGATCCTGCTCCGGCCACCATCAATGTCGAAGCAGCGCCCCCTTGCATCACGTCGTCACCGGCTCCGCCGTATATCGTGGCCTCGCCGGAGGTCGCGATCAGCACTTCATCGCCGTCCCCCGCATACATCGTCACATCGCCGCTGCCGCCCTGAAGCGTCGCATCGCCCATGCCGCCGTAGAGCGTGGCGTTGCCGCTTCCTGCGATGAGCACATCCGTTCCATCGCCGGCATGCATCTCGACCGTCCCGGAGCCTCCTTGCAGCGTCGCGTCGCCAGCGCCGCCGTACAACGTGTCCGAGCCCGTGGTCGCAATCAGGACGTCGTTGCCACCACCGGCGTACATGACGTCCGTGCCATTGCCCCCGGTCATCGTCGTGTCGCCGGTGCCGGCGATCAACGTGTCGTTGCCGCTGCCTCCCTGTATCTGATCGACACCGCTGCCGCCATAGACGGTTGAATTGCCGGAGCCGAGAAGCACCTGCGTCGGCGCATCGGTGGTTCCACCATCGCCCGCATCGATGAACTGGTTGCCGCTGCCCGCCTGGATGAAATCGGTGCCGTTGCCACCGTAAAGCGAGTCGTCGCCAGCGCCGCCGATGATCGTGGCGTTGCCATCACCGGCAACGATCGTCGTGATGCCCGCGCCATCAGATCCGCGAACGCCGCTTCCGCTAAGAAGCACGTCAGTACCCGAGCCGCCTTCGATGTACTCGTTCCCGTAGCCGCCGCGAATCGTCGTCGTGCCGGAGCCGGCGATCAACGTGTCGTTGCCACCCGAGCCATAGATCAGGTCGTTGCCGCTGCCGCCATCAATGTAGTTGTTGCCCGTCTCGGCTTTATCCCATGTCGAATTGTGGAACTTGGTCGCAAAGTACGCGTCGTCGCCTGCGAATATGGTGTCGTTTCCCGCGCCACCCATAATCGTATTGTCACCACCCTCCCCGAACAAGAGATCGTCGCCACTTTCTCCGTCAATGTACGTATCTCCGCCACCGCCTGCGACAGTAACATTGCCAGAGCCCGCAAAGATGGTGTCCTTACCCATCCCGCCTGCAATCAGATCGTTGCCTCCACCGGCGTCAACATAGTTATCGCCGTTGGTCAGGAATATGGTGCTGTCACCCTTGCCACCGTAGATCGTATCGTTGCCGACTCCGACCGGCAGCCACGCCTGAGATGACAGGTCAAAACTCCTGACGCCCTCGTAGGTCGACGTGCCGATATTGTATTGAGCCGGGAGCACACCGAAGTCCTCGTACGAGACGTCCCACTCATTGGTTGGCGCCCAGCTCCAATCAGGCTGCATCAATGCAGCGGCATTGCCGGCCATGATTAAATTCTGGCCAGGGCCAGCAACAATGACATTGTTCCCTTGTCCGACTGAAATCAAGTCGTTGCCAGCTCCGCCTACGATCGTATTATTGCCGTCACCAACCCCAATTGCGGCGCCCTTCAAGCCGGTTGCCGTTCCATTCTCGGCATTTTGAATCGCCGCATAGAGATCGACCTTGTGGTCAGCATATATTTCGCTATCGCCGCTGAGGGTCAAAATTAGGTCACTGCCGCCGCCTGCGGAAATCGTGTCGTCCCCAGTCGCCGATGAGATCGTATCGTTGCCTGAACCCGAAGTAATGCTGTCATTACCGGTGCCAGTCGAAATTCCGTTTTCTGTATCGCCTGCGTTGACGAGGAAGTTGGAGTCGGAATCGTAATTTCCAGTTGCGAGGTCGTAGTAGTAAAGGTCATCGGACTGACGAACTCCAGCGAGCGGAGTGAACTGCTCATCTGTTGTGGCGGTCTCGCTCAGATTGAAGTCGAGTGGGTTAACAGCAATGCCGGAATCGGTGCCGTCGGCGTCCAATAGGGAGAAGTCGAGTTGTGCAGATTCACTTTGACCCGGGTCCCGGATGTTGACAAGTGAAAAGGAGCGCGCATTTTCGCCCGCCGAAAGGGTGACTTGTGCTTGGCCGTTTGCGAACTGGAGCAGTTGACTTCCAGTCGACAGGGCAAAGTCGGCCGCGTTGGCGCCCGTCAATTTCACAACCAGAGTCAGGTCAGCTGTGGCAGCTTGTCCGAGCAGCACGCTAAAAGTCTGTGAACCGTCCTTGGTGAGAGAGCCCGGCGCCGAAGCACTTTCAGAAAGAGCTTGGGAAGCATTGGGGGTTCCCAGCGCAGCTATCGCGCTATTGCTCAGGTAAATGCCAAGATAGCCGCTTGACGATTCCGCTTTAGCGAGATTGAAATCGCGAACGTCGACCACGCCCGCAACACCGTCGCGCGTGATCGCCAGGCTAACTCCCGTGCTCGAGCGCGGATCGTTGTAAAGCGCATACCCTACAAACTTTCCGTTGTTTGTCTGCCCCGCCCATTGGTTATGTTTCCCGGTCGCCTTGGCGGTACCGAGTCCTCCGCCATCGAAAGAAATCGTTCCCTGATCGTCGCTGTCCAGAACGACATCTGTTCCAAAGGTGCCATTGAACGCGTAGAGATCGAGGCCTTGACCACCGAGCAACGTATCGCTTCCAACACCCGCGGTGAGGAAATCCTGTCCGCCACCGCCGATCAGAATGTCGGCGCCGCTTCCTCCTTGCAAATTATCGACCCCGGGTCCTCCGAGTATCAGCTCCGATGACGCAGATCCAGCGGCATATGTCATCCCGCTTCCATCGCCGAGTTGAATGTCCCAAGCAACTACGGACTTTATAGCTGTGGAAAGCGAGGTCAATTCGGACACGCTCAGCATCGAACTGACGGCCGACGAAATGAGTGCCGGGCTCAACAAGGCGTGTGAGGGGCTACCAGCGCCGATTTTCGACGTATCCAAATGTACACCGCCGCCCGCAGTCGTAAATAGCGCAGTCGTAGAGCCTGGATCGGTCTCAAGATAATACTCTTCTGCAGCGACGATCAAACCTTTCCGAATGCCTGGTTGCGCCACCATTCCTGAGGGCGAATCCAACTGAATTACGTCGGCAGAAAATTTGGTCAGAAGCGAGGTAGACGGGCTCGAAGATGCGCCGGTGTTAGGATCCGTCTGACCTACCTCGCCGTTTAAGAGTAGATCAAGAAAGTTTTGAGGGATTTTAATCTGCTGGTCGCCATGGTATGCGGGGCTGAATAGTATTTCGAGCAGCTGCGGGATATCCGTAGCTGCTTTCTCAAAGTTACTATTCATCAATGCGGCTGCAAGCAGATCTATACTGTGCTTGTCTTTTGGATCCACATTTGAAATGTTTCCAATCAATTTATCTTGCCGGCTACCAATCATCGCGGAAGTACCGAAATCGTCCTCCAGCACCTCACCTGCCACAGCGTAGCCCGTTATTTTCTGTGCGCGCGCCGCATACTGGGATACGTCGTAGCTTTCAAATGCCGTGTCGATGTACCCAATATGGTCAATTAAGTACTCATAGGTCGAGTGCATTGCACTCTCTAAGCCGGGGGTCGATACGATATTTACCGCAGCCACCAAGAAAGGTGCGGGATCAAATACAATCGCAGGACGATTAAACCATATTCCCATTAGGCTCGCCAGTCCGCCGCCCAATGAATGACCTGTAAATGAAATATTTGCGTCAGGATAATCCGTCTGCACTTCTTGATATAGCAGGGCCGCTTGATTGGCCTGATCGGAAGCTAAGCCTGCACCTAGTGGTATATTTCCAGATAAAAAATCATCATACAATCCGGCATGATACTTATCAAACTCCGTTCCCGCGTACGAAATTACAATTTGCCCGTCCGGCCCCTGAAACACACGGCCGGTGAAACCAGATCCCAAGGTCAGCGCATTTGGGCCTGAACCTGACACATCGTATCTGCTGAGAATTTTCCATCCAGCGGGAAGAGGTGCTTTATTTCCTGATGTTGGCCGTATATCGTAATATGCATCGGCCGAAAGCAATGCATAGGTCGCAGCATCATTCATATATTTTCCCTCCCTTATTTTTGGTTCATGATTGAATCGTGGCGTGACTTGATTCGTAGTTCGGTTACATCAAGCGGATATCTCAGAAGATATTGAGATTTTTGCTCCAATGTCACAATTGTGCTATCAAATATTGCCAACACATCCGCCTCCGCCATGTCCATCAAGATATTTGGCGTCAGCAATGCATCTGAGAAGAAGTCGACTGGAACGGGAACCAGCTCGCCCGATTCCAGGCGGAAACATTTATGCCCAGTTTCATCTCCCGCCGCCCCCAGAAGTTGTTCTTGTCCGTTTGCGGTTTGTATAAAAGCGTCCCCGGCTCGCTGTTCAAGTATTAAATACCAATGCCCAGCGATTCGCTGTAATGCATTTACCCGATGCCGTTGGAATACTTTGGAGAAATTCACCGGAGGAGCATCGGAAGTGAAGCTAAATTCCGTGGCTCTCAAAATTGAAGGGGTATATCGATTGAAGTTCAGAACCGAGCCCAATCGCTGATACGTGTATTTGACAGTTACCAAAATGATTGGGCCATCGAGCAGCTGCACCTGCTCCTTCCACGCAAGGTCAAAAAATGGCTTAGTGTTGCACCCCGCGAGTAGTGGTGCAACTAGACCGCAGGTCAAGAGGTTACGTCGCTTCATCTGCTTCCCATTTCAAATTTCAACAGTTCGGATGCGCTCAGTTTCCGGTGGCAAAAATACGAGCGGTGTGGATTCCATTAGACGCTACGCATTTCGTCGTTCCGGCGATATTCGATCGACCAATGCCATTTGAGCGGGAAGGCAAATAGCCTTAACGTGATATTGCTCAGCGACTGAATCCATCAGCAGCCGTGTGCCAACTACTTGAGCGAGGACGACGCCCGAATCAGCCTCGTCCATCGCGCGCAGAGTTCTTTGGTCCGTGACAGCCAGCGGAGATGGTGGTCTTTGCAGGGGAGCCGCAAGCCGATGCGGGCGCGAGACCGTCAGATCTGGATGAGCAGTACAGAATGATAGGTCTGCAACAAGGACGTCTTGGTCGGCCGCGCCGCGCAGCGAACAGAGCAGTGCATCGCTCGTTTCCGCGTCACGAGGGCGATTGACGATGGAGAAGGCCAACGGAGAAGCAGCCGACGCCGCACCAAACGGAACCTCGTTGATGACCAGCAAATCATCAGACAACCAGTCGGCCACTCTGTGCGGACCTTGATCGGCGCTGGCGTGCGCACGCGCACACGCGCGCTCGACAACCAGGTGTCGCGCAAATTGCTCAATCATGAAACTCCCTCGGCGGCGCGCTCTCTAGGCGTCCGGCTCCTCTTGAGAGCAATTCCACCACGCCGTGGAGCGTGCGAAGCTGAAGCCATCCTGAAGCCCACAGATTTTGGCCTCAAACGTGAGCTGTCTCTCGCTTTCCGGCTTACAACCCGCTGCTCTTATGCCTGCTTCGGCCTTAGTAGCTAGCGATGCAACGGAGCAGGTGAGCATAGGCGTTAGCGCGCTGCACCGCCGGAGCGTCGGATAGACAGGCCTGCCACCCTGGCATAGCGATCAATCAATTTACCAATCGGTCTAGAAGCAGCAAGTTTGCTGGTAAACAAACGGAATTGAGATCGTAGCGATCGACGACGGTCTGCCGAGCGCTCATCCGCAAAGATCTTTGATCATGCGGCGACTCGAGCGCGCGGACGACATGATCCGCTATCTGCTGCGGCGAAAAGAAGTCGACGAGCCAGCCGTTTTCCCCATTACGAAGCACTTCTTCGACGGGGGCCGTTCGCGAACCGATGACGAGGCACCCTGCAGACATCGCCTCCAGCACTGACCAGGAGAGCACGAATGGGTAGGTCAGGTAGACGTGAGCCATCGATACTTGCAGCACCTTAAGGAACGACGAATACGGCACTTTGCCGAGGAAATGGACGCGACTCAGATCCAGCGACGAACCCAGTTCCTCCAGAAGCTGCTCTCGCAAAGTAGTTCCCTTGGGCGGCTTGGGTCCGTAGCTCGTCTCGTTTCCGCCGACGATAAGGACGTGTGCCTTCGGTCGTTGGTCCAACACTTGCGGCATCGCACGCATGAAGCTCGTGAAGCCTCGGTAGTTCTCAAGGTTGCGCGCCACGTACGTGACCACCTCGTCGCCTGCCCTCAGCTCGACGCCGGCCTTGGCCAATCGAACCGATGCGTTCGCATCGGGCGCTATCGCTTGCGTGTCGATGCCTTCGTGCACCTCGTGAAGCATTGTTTGGTACTGCAGTGGAAACTGCGCCTTTTGCCAACGCGTCGGGCACTGCCCCCAATCCGCGGCTTGCAGTCCGAGCAAGTTGCCTGCGTTTTTTATTCGCAGGCGGGGCCCATCGTCGAATGCCGGCGGCGCCGACGGATCGAAGCCGACGTCGCTGCCCTGCAGGCGGTAGAAGAACTCGAAATAGCCCAGTAGCGGCACCTTCGGATAGACGTCCTTCAGGAACCAGATCTCCCCCCACCCGTTGTGGCCGATCATCACGTCAGGAGCAAAACCCGCATCTCGCAGCTGGAGTGCTGCACGTGCGACCTGCTGGCCATTCAGAATGCCGGCCTCCATGTCGGAAAGGTAGTGATGCACGCGACTCGTGACCTTGCGTGAAGGCGCATAGACGACCGTCCTGATGCCAGGCAGCGCAAGGCCCTTACGCTGGGTAATCGCCACAACTTCGTTCTTTGGGTCACGCGCAAGATAGCGAGCCAGGTGCAAGTACTGGCCGGGAAAATTTTGATGGACGAATAGAACTTTCATTTCGTTCTCGAAGCTGCGCATAGCAGCAGGGACCGGCAATGCGGCACGGGGGCGGAGCGCGCTACCCGCGATGTGGCGTCAGTCCCAAGTTGTTGTGAAAAAATGGCGCTATGCCGGTTGTCATACGGCCCTACGTGGTGGCTTGTCCGGCGCCAGCGCGGCAGACGTCGCCATCTCATCCGCAAGCGTTCGGACGTCCGCTCTCAGGAGCGTTTTACCTTGAGACATGCTGACCGATTGCAGTTGGCTTCCCGCTCCTCGAATCGTCGTTGCGAAGCAAGTCGGGCCCTCTTGGCTAACGACCAATGGGCGGTAGGACTGTACAAGATCGGTGAGCGTCGAGAGCCAGCGCTCGACCTGGTTCAGCCAAGAGGCCGACGTCGGCGGTGACGTGGACGTGGAGCGCGGCCGGGCGGCGAGCCAGCGCTTGTAGCGCCGATCTTGTGCGCGCCGTAGTCGTCCATCACGAGGTGGATGTCGAGCGTCTGAGGGACGTTGGTTCCGATCGTGCGCAAGCCCTGCAGGAACTCGCTGCTGCGATGCCGCGATGGGTCTCGCCGATGACCTTGCCGGAGGCCACTCGAGCGCAGCGGACAGCGTCGTCGTGCCATGCCTCACCTGGTCATGCAGGCATGCGTCGCGCGGGCAGACCCGGCCGCAGCTGCAACATCGGCTGAGTTCGATCGAGAGCTTGGATCTGGTTCTTCTCGTCGTCGCACAGCACCATCGCCCTCATCGGCGGGTTCGAGTACAGGCCCACGATGTCGCGCACCTTCTCGACGAACATCTGGGCGGTCGACAGCTTGAAAGTCTGCTGGCGATAGGGCTGCAACCCGAAGGCGTGCCAGATGCGCAGCAACTGGTCGGACGAGCTGATCGAGCGCCCGGCCGATCGCCCGAATTGACCTGTGATTACCCGCTCCGGCGGGGATTCCCCACTCAAGTCGGGCCGCGCGGGGTCGATAAAGGGTGACGAAGGTGCGTCCGGCGAAAGCTCACGGCCTCGCGTCACTTCGCAGTCACCGGCAGCGCGCGGCCAAGCTCCGCCGCCCCTCGGTGAGACCGCTTTCAACAGTCCCCCGAGCCCCCGTCATGAATCTCAAACTCAAGCTGCCGCTGACCATCACCGGCGTCCTCGCCGCGCTGATGGGGGCCGCATTGATCGGCATCTACAGCCTCAACCAGTCCGTCGCCGTCTACGAGACCGAGGTCACCGCGCAGCATGCGCACGAGCGCGCGGTCGCCGAGCTGCTGGTCTCGTTCAAGACGCAGGTGCAGGAGTGGAAGGACACGCTGCTGCGCGGCAAGGATCCGGCCAAGCTGGACAAGCACTGGGGCGCGTTCGCCAAGCGCGAGGCCGACGTCGACGACAAGGCCAGGGCCCTGCTGGCCGCGTTGCCGGCCGGCGAGAGCCGGACCCTGGTGGAGCAGTTCGCCGCGGCGCACGTGAAGATGGGCGTCGACTATCGCAAGGGCTTCGACGCGTTCAAGGCCGCCGAGTTCGATTCCGCCGCCGGTGACTCGGCCGTCGCCGGGATGGACCGCGAGCCGGCGCGCCTGCTGGGCGAATCGGGCAAGACGATCGCCGCCGACAGCGCGGCGACCTCCGTCTACGCCGCCGCCAAGGCGCAGCGCGCCTCGATGATCAGCATCGTGCTGATGCTGGTGGTCGGCGCGGCCGGCATCGGCGTCGGTGTGTGGTTCAGCCGCAAGATCACCCGGCCCGTCGACGACGCCCTGGGGCTGGCGCGCGCCATCGCGGGCGGCGACCTGAGCACGCATGTGAAGGCCGTGGGACGCGACGAGATCGCCGAGCTGCTCAAGGCACTCTCCGCGATGCAGGGCAGCCTCGTGAGCCTGGTGGGCAACGTGCGCTCGAATTCCGAGAGCGTCGCGACCGCGTCCTCGCAGATCTCCCAAGGCGCCGACGACCTGAGCGCGCGCACCGAGGAGCAGGCTTCCGCGCTGCAGCAGGCCGCGGCATCGATGGAGGAACTCGGCTCCACCGTGCGCCAGAACGCCGAGAATGCGATGTCGGCCAACCAGCTCGCGCTGGGCGCCAGCACGGTCGCGCGCAAGGGCGGCACCGTGGTGGGCGAGGTCGTCGAGACGATGAAGGGCATCAACGAGAGCTCCCGGCGCATCGTCGACATCATCGGCGTGATCGACGGCATCGCGTTCCAGACCAACATCCTCGCGCTGAACGCCGCCGTCGAGGCGGCGCGGGCCGGCGAGCAGGGCCGCGGCTTCGCCGTGGTGGCCAGCGAGGTGCGCAGCCTCGCGCAGCGCAGCGCGGACGCCGCCAAGGAGATCAAGTCGCTGATCTCGGCCAGCGTCGAACGCGTCGAGCACGGCACCACGCTGGTGGATCGCGCCGGCGTGACGATGACCGAGATCGTGACCTCGATCGCGCGCGTGACCGACATCATGGG
>FTJN01000043.1_pt3 | contig 19929 bp, 10 predicted proteins | sample 1658361 | NCBI WGS metagenome assembly FTJN01 (sample SAMEA3914819, study PRJEB12502) | metagenome | biome: forest; material: soil | place: Canada | collected 2010-06-26 | depth 0.3 m
GGCCACTTGTCGCAGTGGCGGGTGAAATTGAAGCCGATGCCGTTGTGGGCGGCCAGATCGCGCGGCGACTTGGGCGCGCCGTGGCGGGCCAGGTAGTCGGGCGAGGCGACCACGGCCATGGCGCTCTGTCCCAGCTTGCGGGCCATCAGCTGCGAGGCGCGCATCGGTCCCACCCGGATGGCGACATCGGTGCGGGCGTCCATCAGGTCGACGACGGTGTCGCTGAGCACGATGTCGAGGATCATCTTCGGATAGGCGGCCGAAAAGCGCGGAACCAGGGGCAGCAGGTGATGCAGGCCGAACGGCACGTTGGAATTGATCCGTACCCGGCCGCGCGGGGTCTGGCTGGCGGCCACGGCGCTCTCGGCCTCGTCCAGGTCGGCCAGCACCCGCAAGGTTCGCTCGTGGAACAGCTCGCCCTCGGGCGTCAGGGTCAGCTTGCGGGTCGAGCGGTTTATCAACCGCGCGCCCAGCCGCGCCTCCATGCGGCTGACCAGCTTGCTGACCGCCGAGGGCGTCATTCTCAGAGCCCGCGCGGCCGGCGAGAAGCCGCCCAGTTCCACGGCCCGGGCGAACACTTCCATCTCGCCGGACCGGTTGATCTCCAATCGCGCCATCTTTGACTTCAACTCACAGATCCATGTCGTTCCGACAGTCTAATTCATGGACCGGCCAGGGCCTATCTCCTTGGCTCAATCGCACCGGAGTCTCTCGTCGTGCCCCTCGCCCTCTACGTCCTGACCGTCGGCGCCTTCGGGATCGGCGTCACCGAGTTCGTGATCATGGGCCTGCTGATGCAGGTCTCGGCCGACCTTGGGGTATCGATCCCTCAGGCCGGGCTGCTGATGACCGGCTATGCCCTGGGCGTCTTCGTCGGCGCGCCGATCCTGACGATCGCCACCCGCCGCCTGCCGCGCAAGACGACCCTGCTGGTGCTGATGGCGATCTTCACGATCGGCAACATCGCCGCCGCCCTGGCCCCGACCTACGGCCTGTTGATGGCGGCGCGGATCGTCACCGCCCTGGCCCACGGCACGTTCTTCGGCGTCGGTTCGTTGGTCGCCGTCAGCCTGGTCGCGCCGCAACGCAAGGCCTCGGCCATCGCCGTCATGTTCACCGGCCTGACCCTGGCCACCCTGCTGGGGGTGCCGTTCGGTTCATGGCTGGGACTGGCCTACGGCTGGCGCTCGACCTTCTGGGCGGTCGGCGCGATCGGCCTGGTCGCCTTCGCGGTGCTGGCCGCCCTGGTTCCCCGCGACAAGGACGTCGCCGCGCCTGGCCCGCTGCGCGAGGAGTTCGCCGTCCTGGCCCGACCGCAGGTGCAGATGGGCCTGGCCATGACCGTGCTGGGCTTTGGCGGGGTGTTCGCGGTGTTCACCTATATCCAGCCGATCCTCACCGAGTTGGCCGGCTATTCGAAGGAAGCCGTCTCGCCGATCCTGCTGGTGTTCGGCGCGGGGCTGGTCGGCGGCAACCTGGTGGGCGGCCGCTGGGCCGACAAGGCCCTGGCCCCGGCCCTGCTGGGCACCTTGGCGATCCTGACCCTGGTGCTGGTCGCCTCGGCCTTCGGCTTCCATAACCGCGTTGGCGCGGTGGTCGCCGCCTTCACCCTGGGCGCGGCCGCCTTCGCCACCGTCGCTCCACTACAGATGCGCGTGCTGTCGCAAGCCGGCGGCGCGGGCCAGGGCCTGGCGTCCAGCCTCAACATCGCGGCCTTCAACCTCGGCAACGCCTTCGGGGCCTGGCTGGGCGGGGCGGTGATCGCTCACGGCCCGGGCCTGGCCGCCGTACCCCTGATCGCCGCCGCCGTGCCGTTGTCGGCCCTGGCGCTGGCCGCCTTCAGTCTGTCGGTCGAGCGGCGAGCCCTGAAGCTGGCCTGACCTCCCCGTCCCATCCAAGGAGCCTCATCATGGAATACCGCCAACTCGGAAAATCGGGCCTTCGGGTTCCCGCCCTCAGCTTCGGCGCGGGCACCTTCGGCGGTCAGGGTCCGCTGTTCAGCGCCTGGGGCGACACCGACGCCGCCCAGGCCCGCCGGCTGATCGAGATCTGCCTGGAGGCGGGGGTGAACCTGTTCGATACCGCCGACGTCTATTCGAACGGCGCCTCCGAGGAGATCCTCGGCGCGGCGCTGGAAGGGGTGCGCGACCAGGCGCTGATCTCCACCAAGCTGGGCCTGCCGATGGGCGAGGGTCCGCTGGACGCCGGGACCTCTCGCCTGCGTCTCGTGCGCGGCGTCGAGGCGGCGCTCAAGCGCCTGCGCACCGACCATATCGACCTGCTGCAACTGCACGCCTTCGACGCCTTCACGCCGATCGAGGAGGTGCTGTCGGCCCTCGACGACCTCGTCCGGGCCGGCAAGGTGCTCTATGTCGGCGCCTCCAACTTCTCCGGCTGGCAGCTGATGAAGTCGCTGGCGATCGCCGACGCCCATGGCTGGCCGCGCTATGTCGCCAACCAGAGCTACTATTCCCTGATCGGCCGCGACTATGAGCACGAGCTGATGCCTCTGGGCCTCGACCAGGGCGTCGGGGCCATGGTGTGGAGCCCGCTGGGCTGGGGCCGGTTGACCGGCAAGATCCGTCGCGGCCAGCCGCTGCCCGAGACGAGCCGTCTGCACGAGACCGCCGACATGGGGCCGCCGGTCGATGACGAGCGCCTCTACGCGGTGGTCGACGCCCTGGACGACATCGCCGCCGAGACCGGCAAGACCCTGCCGCAGATCGCCATCAACTGGCTGCTACGCCGGCCCACGGTGTCCAGCGTGATCATCGGCGCGCGGAATGAGGAACAGCTGCGCCAGAACCTCGGCGCGGTGGGCTGGAGCCTGACGCCGGACCAGGTGGCGCGTCTGGACTCGGCCAGCGCCGCCACCCCGGCCTATCCGCACTATCCCTATTGGCGTGAAGGAGGATTCAAGGCGGTCAATCCGCCTCCGGTCTAGCTTGGGCGGCTTGCCCGTACGCGCCCGTTGTCTTGCACAATCGCGCACGGGTCGGACTTCAGCGCCGCGAAATGTGGCGCCGTCCGCAAGCTCCAGCGGCGCCGCGCGGCCATACGCGCGGCGCCGTCGTCTTTGATTGACCCGCCGCGAGCCGCCGCTTCGCATGGCCCAAATCCATCGAATCCAAAGGGGGTCGCATGCCGGTCAGTCGTCGCGGTTTCATTCACGCCATCGGCGCGGCCGGCGGTACGGGCGCGGCCTTCACCGCCATGCAGGCCCTGGGCCTGCTGGCCCCGGCCACGGCCTTCGCCGGCGCGCCGCCGGACCTGGCCAAGGGCGGCGGCGGAAACGGCGCCAAGGTGGTGATCCTCGGGGCCGGCGTGTCGGGCATGGCGGCGGCGTGGGAGCTGGGCAAGGCCGGCTATGACTGCACGATCCTGGAGGCCCGAGCCCGCACTGGTGGCCGGGTGTGGACCGTGCGCAAGGGCGACAAGATCGAGATGATGGACGGCTCGCGCCAGGTCTGCCAGTGGGAAGACGGCCAGTACATGAACGCCGGCGCCGCGCGCCTGCCCAGCCACCACCAGATCGTCCTGGGCTATTGCCGCGAGTTGGGCGTGGAGCTGGAGGTCGAGGTCAATTCCAGCCGCGGCGCCTTGCTGCTCAATCCGGAAGCCAACGACGGCAAGCCGATCAAGATGCGCACGGCGATCAACGACACCCGCGGCCACGTCTCCGAACTGCTGGCCAAGGCGATCGACAAGGGCGCGCTCGACGCCGAGCTGACCGCCGACGACAAGCAGCGGATGGTCGCGTTCCTGAAGACCTACGGCGATCTGTCGACTGACCTTCTCTACAAGGGCTCGGAACGGGCGGGCCTGAAGATCGAACCGGGGGCCGGGGACGAGCACGCCACGCCCTATGACCCGGTCAGCCTGAAGGCGCTGCTTGACGAGGATCTCTGGAACGGCGTGCTGTTCGAGGAGACCATCGACATGCAGGCCACCATGTTCCAGCCCAAGGGCGGCATGGACGCCATCCCCCACGCCTTCGCCAAGGCCCTGGGTCCCAAGATCATCAAGCGCCAGTGCGAGGTGCGCCAGATCCGCAAGACGGGGAAGGGCGTGAAGATCGCCTATCACGACAAGGTCTCGGGCCAGGACCTGACCATCGAGGCCGACTACTGTATCTCGACCATCCCGCTGCCGGTGCTGGCCAAGATCGACGCGGATTTCAGCCCGGCCTATAAGACCGCCATCGCTCGTACGCCCTATCGCGACAGCATCAAGATCGCCTGGCAAGCCCCGCGTTTCTGGGAAGGGCCCAAGTACCAGATCTATGGCGGCCTCTCGTTCGTGAAGGGTCCCAGCAACATGGTCTGGTATCCCAGCTACGGCCTGCACTCAAAGACCGGGGTGCTCCTGGGGGCCTATGCCGGCGGCAAGGCGGCGGATCAACTGGCCAAACTTTCCCGACCCGACCAGATCGAGCACACCCGCAAGGTCATCGAGGCCATGCACCCCGGCTGCGGCCAGCTGCTGGAAAAGCCGTTGCAGGTGCAGTGGGCGGCGGTGCCCTACACCCAGGGCATCGGGGTGGGCTGGGCCAGCGACGACGAGCCGGACTATCACCTGCTGGGCCAGCCGGACGGTCCGATCCACTTCGCCGGCGAGTATCTCAGCCACGTCGGCGCCTGGCAGGAAGGCGCGATCCGGGCGGCGCACCGCTGTATCTTGATGCTCGACGCCCAGCACCGGAAGGGCCAGCCGGTGACGGCTCAGCGGGTGATCTAACACGCTTAAGGGCTAGTCATCCGTACACAGATGACTAGCCCTGACCGGTCTTCATCAGGGCGGCTCGGGACGGCAGCAGCTGGGCCATGAACGGCAGCAGGGCCGCCCCGACCGCCGGTCCGTCGGCCGAGGTGGCGGCGCGCTCGACCCGGGCCAGGGCGGGCACGTCCTCGATCTTCGCCAGGCGGGCGTTGACGGCGGCGACCAGCCGATCGATCAGATCGTCGGGCAGGCGGCCGCCGACATAGATGGCCTCGGGATTGACCACGCAGCTGATCGCCACGAACGGCTGGACCAGAAGTTCGGCGCTCAGCGCGATCCAGCCCTCGACCAGGGCCTGGCCTTGCGGCGACAGAGCGGTCAGCTGGTCCGGCCGGCTGACCGCGACGCCGCCGGCCTCCAGGTGGGCATAGAGCGCCGACAGCGACACCACCTCTTGCAGTGAGCGGGCCTGGGTCTGGGGCGAACGGACCGGCAGGAAGCCGATCTCGCCGCTGCGGCCCTGGGCTCCGCGGAAATAATCGCCCTCGACCACCAGGCCGCCGCCCAGGCCCGACGAGATCAGGACATAGAAGAAGCTGGGCTTGCGCAGGCCGTGGCCGAATTGCAGCTCGCCCAAGGCGGCCGCGGCGGCGTCATTCTCCAGGAACACCGGCAGGGGCAGGATGTCGGCCAGCAGCTTGCTCACATCGGCCGAGCTCCAGACATCGTAGCCGGGGGGGCGGTGCGGCAGGTCCACCCGGCCCAGGTCGTCGGGCAGGGCCACGCCGATCCCCGACAGGCGCGGAGGCTTGCCCTTCCAGGCCGCCAGCATCTTGCGGATCTGGATCTTGCAGAACTTGGCGACATCGGCGGGCAGGGGAAACTCGATGTCCTGGCTGGCCCGGGCCCGCACCGCGCCCAGCAGGTCCAGCAGGACGATGGTGATGTGGTCGCGGTCGATATTGACGCCGATCGACAGGCAGCCGTCCGGATTGATCATCAGGTTCATGGCCGGCTGGCCGCGCGCGCCCTGTACCCGGCCCGCCTCGAGGATCAGCCCGTCGTCCACCAGCCGCTTGGTGATGTTGGCCACGGCCGGCGGGGTCAGGCCGCTGATCTGGGCCAGGGTGACGCGGGTGATCGGCGCGCCCACCCGGATGGCTTGCAGGATGACCCGCTGATTGTGATCGCCGACCCGCTCCAGATTGGCGCCCGACAGGCTGGTCCCCGTGGTGCGCTTCCGGTTCGACTTCCGCGAGACTTCCAAGGGCGGCATCCGGTGATCTTCGCTGAGAAAAGCCTAACTAGCATCGCGACGGCCGCTGGCGATAGCGGCGCCGTCGGTCCCGGATTATTTAAATTGCTTTCTTTATTCTACGCTGCTGACTATGGGACGCATTTGGAAGCGTTGCGGAGCGGGCGCTCCGGGCGGAGGAGAGCGGATTGATCCAGGTTGGCGTTGATTTTGGCGGCACGAAGATCGAGGCGGCCGCCTTGGCGCCGGACGGCCGCTTCCTGGCTCGCGTGCGCGCGCCAAATCCCGGATCCTACGACGCGGCCATCGCCACCGTCGCCGACCTGATCGCCCAGGCCGAGCAGCAGGCCGGCGCGCGCGGCACGATCGGCGTGGGGTCGCCCGGCTCGGTGTCGCCGCGCACCGGCGTGATGCGCAACGCCAATTCCACCTGGCTGAACGGCCGTCGGTTTCGCGAGGATCTCGAAGCGGGCCTGGGGCGTCCCGTCCGCCTGGCCAATGACGCCAATTGCCTGGCCCTGTCCGAGGCCGTCGATGGCGCGGCGGCGGGTCTGAGCGTGGTGTTCGCGGTGATCATCGGCACCGGCTGCGGCGGCGGGCTGGTGGTCGACGGCAAGCTGGTGGAGGGGGCCAACGGCGTGGCCGGCGAGTGGGGTCACATCCCGCTGCCCTGGCCCAGGCCCGAGGAGTCGCCCGGTCCGGCCTGCTGGTGCGGGCGCAATGGTTGTCTGGAAACCTGGATTTCCGGCACTGGCCTGCGCCGCGACCATGCCGAACGCACCGGCCAGGACCTGAGCGGCGAGGCGATCATCGCCGCGGCCCGGTCCGGCGAGGCGCGGGCCGTCGTCAGTTTCGACCACTATCTCGACCGCCTGGCCCGCGGCCTGGCGGTGATCTGCGACATCGTCGATCCCGACGCCTTTGTGTTCGGCGGCGGCCTGTCGAATGTCGCCGAGCTCTATGATCGCCTGCCGGCCTTCATCGAGCCGCACGTGTTCTCCGACGGCTGGCGGGCCAGGCTGGCTCCGGCGAAGTGGGGCGACTCCTCGGGCGTCCGGGGCGCGGCGCGTTTGTGGACGCTGGCCGAAGCTCAGACCCAAGCCAAGGCCCATGGCGCGGCCTGACCGCGCCGCTCTTTTCCTGATCGCCCTGCTGGCTTTCGGGGCGGCGGGCGGCGTCGCCCTTGCCGACGATGACGTGAACGTCCCGATCACCGGCGGAACGATCCGGGGCGAGCCCCGAGGCGACGGCGCGGTGTTTCGCGGCGTGCCCTTCGCCGCTCCGCCGGTCGGCGACCTTCGCTGGAAACCGCCGGGTCCGGTGGCTCCGTGGACCGGGGTTCGCGAGGCGACCGTCTCCGGCGCGCCGTGCCTGCAACGCGCCTTCGGTTGGAACGCCAAGGACGCCGCCGACAGTCGCGAGGACTGTCTCTATCTCGACGTCCGCACGCCGGCCCTGAAGGTCGACGCCAAGCTGCCGGTCATGGTCTGGATCCATGGCGGGGCCAACCGGGCCGGGTCGGCGCGGGGCACGGTCGAGTCCAGCCTGGTCGAACAGGGCGTGGTGCTGGTGTCGATCCAGTATCGGCTGGGCGCGTTCGGCTTCCTGTCGCATCCGGACCTCACCGTCGAGGGCGGCGGGGCGTCGGGCAATTACGCCCTGATGGACCAGATCGCCGCCCTGCGCTGGGTGCGGGACAACATCGCCCGGTTCGGCGGCGATCCTGGCAACGTGACGATCGTCGGCCACTCGGCGGGCGGCCAGGACGTGGGCCTGCTGATGGTGGCGCCCGGCGCGCGCGGGCTGTTCCACAAGGCCATCGAACAGAGCGGCACGGCGGGTTTCGGCCTGCCGCCGCGCACGCTGAAGCAGAACGAAAAGCTCGGCACGGACTTGGCCCGCGCGGTCGGCGCGCGCGATCTGGCGGGGCTGCGCGCCGCCTCGGGTCCCGCCGTGCTCGACGCCGCAGACGGGCTGAAGCCGCCGATCCCCGATGACGGCTTCATCTGGTTGCAGGCGGTGGTCGACGGCGCGGTGATCCGCGAGGCGCCGGCCAAGACTCTGGCCGCCGGTCGGCAGGCCAGGGTTCCGCTGATCATCGGCAATAGCGCCAGCGAGCTGTCGCTGTACGGCGGGGCGGCCAACGCCCGGGTTTGGATCGCGACCGAGTACGGCCCCGGCGCCGGTCAGGCCCTGGCGTTCTATGGCATCAAGGCAGGGGGCGAGGTTTCCGACAAAACCACCGACCAGATCGCCGCCGACACCGGCTTTCGCTGCCCGGCGATCTGGGTGGCGGCGCGGCAGGTCGAGAGCGGCGCGCGGGTCTGGCGCTACGAGCTGGGCGTCGCCGCGCCGGGGTCGGGGGCGGTGCGCCACGGCTCGGAGCTGCCCTTCGTCTTCGACACGCCGCCGACGGGATCGGACCAGGGCACGTGGCCGCGCCTGCAAGCCTATTGGGTCAATTTCGCCCGCACCGGCGATCCAAACGGCGCGGGGCTGACACCCTGGCCGACCGCCGGCCAGATGGGCGTCGTGCTGAATTTCACACCATCGGGCGCCTTTCCGGCCCGAGGCGGCCCCCAGGCGCTCTGTCGTCTGCTGCCGCGACCCTGACGCCCACCCGATACTGACGAAGCGGCCCGTAGAGGCCGTCCCAACGAGGAGGAAAACAAGATGACCAAGTTCGCCCACCGGCCCTCGCACCGGATGCGCCTGGCGCTGCTGGCCTCCTGCGCCGCGTTGGTCGCCGGCTCGGCCAGCGCCCAGACCTACGGACCCTATAACGCCGACCTGCCGCGCGGCGGCGACGGCCTGGCCAAACCCCTGGCCGCCGCCCTTCCGGCCGAAGGCGCCTGGGCCCTGGAGGGGTGGGTCAAGGTCGCCGACGCCGCGCCGGGCCGCGTGGTGGTGGCTGGGGTCGGGGATCCCGCTAGCGGTGGCCGCTTCCTGGTGCTCGACGACGGCGTCCCGGCCCTATCGACCGGCGCGGCGAGCGTGAAGGGCCAGGCCGCGCTGAAGCCCGGCGCCTGGAGCCATGTCGCGGCGGTGTCGGACGGCTCGAAGGTCACGCTCTATGTCGACGGGGCCAAGGTGGGGGAGGGGGCCACGCCCGTCGCCGCGCCAGCCATCACGGTGCAACTGGGTCCGCGCAAGCTGGCCGGGACCGCGCCGTTCGGCGGCCAGATCGCCGGCTTCACGGCCCAGGGCGGTGCATTGAGCCCGGCCCAGATCAAGGCCCTGGCGGCGACGAGGCCCGATCCGGTCCTGACGGTCTACGAGTCCGGCAGCCCGACCTGGCCGGTCCAGGTGCGCCAGATGTACGGCCAGGTCGCGCCCCAGGACGCCTGGACGCGGCCCAAGAGCAAGGCGCCGGCTTCCAAGCCCGTCGCCATCGCGCCCTATGCCGGCCCCGCCCTCGTCGCGGACGGCGCCGACGCCTGGACCCTGAAGCGCTGGTCGCTGGTCGAGGCCCCCAAAGTCAGCGAGGGCGGGGCAGCGCTGTCCAAGCCCGGTTACGACGCCAAGGCCTGGTACGCCGCCACCGTGCCCGGCACGGTCCTGACCACCCTGGTCGATCGCGGCGTCTATCCCGATCCCGATTACGCCCTGAACAACACCGCCATCCCCGAGAGCCTGAACAAGCAGGACTACTGGTACCGGACCGAGTTCACGGCGCCCGCCGACCAGGACGGTCGCCACCAGCAGCTGATCTTCAAGGGGATCAACTACGCCGCCGAGATCTGGCTGAACGGCGAGAAGCTGGGCGATCTGAAGGGCGCCTTCATCCGCGGCCAGTTCGACGTGACCGGCAAGCTGAAGCCCGGGACCAACGCCATCGCCGTCAAGGTCTCGCCGCCGCCACATCCGGGCATCGCCCACGAGGAATCCCTGACCGCCGGTGTCGGCGAGAACGGCGGGATGCAGGCCCTGGACGGCCCGACCTTCATCGCCAGCGAGGGCTGGGACTGGATCCCCAGCGTCCGCGACCGCAATACGGGCCTATGGCAGGACGTGGTGCTGCGCTCGACCGGCGCGGTGCGGATCGGCGACAGCCACGTGGTCACGACGCTTCCCCAAGTGGCTGGCCAGCCCGACAACAGCGTCGCCGAGGTCGAGATCACCGTGCCGGTCGAGAACCTGACCGACGCCCCGGTCCAGGCCATGGTCCGCGTGGCCTTCGACACGGTGGCGATCGAGAAGACGGTCACTGTCTCGCCCGGCAAGACGGACGTGGTGTTCAAGCCGGCTGACTTCCCCCAGCTGGCGGTCAAGAATCCCAAGCTCTGGTGGCCCAACGGCTACGGCGCCCAGACCCTGTATGGCCTGCGGATCCTGACCTCGGTCGACGGCAAGGTCAGCGACCAGAAGGACAGCCGCATCGGCCTGCGCCAGATGACCTACGAGCTGTCGCTGATGGATAGCCACGGCGACCTCCGCCGGGTCGAGGTCGACTACGCCAAGGCCCGCCAGCTCGACCAAGTCATCACCGACGGCAGCCATGAGGGCGTGCGCAAGGTCGCCGACGGCTGGGCCACCTCCCTGACCAAGGTCGGCGAGACCTCGCCCGCCGTACGGGACGTGCCCGACACCGGCCTGACGCCTTACCTCGTCATCAAGGTCAATGGCGTGAAGATCGCCGCGCGGGGCGGCAATTGGGGTACGGACGATTGGCGCAAGCGCGTATCGCGCGAACGGCTGGAGCCCTATTTCCGCCTGCACCACGACGCTCACCTCAACACCATCCGCAACTGGGTGGGCCAGAACACCGAGGACGTCTTCTACGACCTGGCCGACGAGTACGGCCTGCTGGTGCTGAACGATTTCTGGGCCTCGACCCAGGATTACCAGCTGGAGCCGCAGGACGTGCCGCTGTTCCTGAAGAACGCCGCCGACGTCATCGGCCGCTATCGCAACCACCCCTCGATCGCCCTGTGGTTCGGCCGCAATGAAGGGGTGCCGCAGCCGATCCTCAACGAGGGGCTGGAGGCCCTGGTCCACGATCTGGACGGCACGCGCTGGTACACCGGCAGCTCCAACCGGGTGAACCTGCAAAACAGCGGGCCCTATAGCTACAAGGAGCCGGAGACCTATTTCACCGAGCACGCCAAGGGCTTCTCGGTCGAGGTCGGCACGCCATCGTTCCCGACCCTGGAGGCCTTCGAGGCCGCCGTGCCCGCGCCCGACCGCTGGCCGATTAGCGACGTCTGGGCCTATCATGACTGGCACCCGACCGGGAACGGCGCGACCCAGTCGTTCCTCGACGCCATGACCGCCAAGCTGGGCGCGCCGACCAGTCTCGAGGACTTCGAGCGCAAGGCCCAGCTGATGAACTACGAGACCCACCGGGCGATCTTCGAGGGCATGAACGCGCAGCTGTGGACCAAGTCTTCGGGCCGCCTGTTGTGGATGACCCAGCCGGCCTGGCCCTCGACCATGTGGCAGATCCTCAGCCACGACTACGACACCCACGCGGCGTTCTACGGAACCCAGAAGGGCTCGGAGATCATCCACGTCCAGATGAACTTCCCCGACCATCGGCTGGAGCTGGTCAATAACGGCCTGACGCCGATCGCGGGCGCGAGCCTGCGGGCCCGGGTCGTCGGGCTGGACGGCAAGGGCTTGGCCGAGCGGACGTCGAAGATCGACGCGGCGGCTAACAGCACGGCCCAGGGCGAGGTGCTGGACCTGTCCGGACCCCTGGCCCAGGGCGCGGTGGTGGTGCGGCTAGACTTGACCGCCGCCGACGGGACGCCGCTGTCGAGCAACCTCTACTGGGTGGCGCGCGACGCCGAAGGCAGCCGCAAGCTGTCGGCCATGACCGCCCAGCCGGTGACGATCGGCGCGACGTCGGCGAAGGCGGGCGCCGAGACGGTGGTCACGGTGTCCCTGGTCAATACCGGCCCGGCCCCGGCCCTGAACGGCAAGCTGACCCTGGTCGACGCCAAGGGCGCGCGCATCCTGCCGGCCTACTATGCCGACAACTATGTCTCGCTGCTGCCGGGCGAGCGGCGGACGGTGGAGATCCGCTATCCGGGCGCGGTGGTCGGGGCCAAGGTCGAGCTGCGGGGCTGGAACGTGACCCCGGCCATCGCGGCGGCGCGCTGATGCTGGCCCGTCGCGCCCTGCTGGCGGCTGGATTGGCCGTTCCCGGGCTGGCCCTCGCCCAGACCGTTCCGCCTCCGGGGCCAAGTCCCGAGGAATTGCGGCTGCACACGGACTGGCCGTTCCTCCAGCGCTACGCGGCCCAGAACGTCGTCGATCGCGACCTGCCGGCCGACCGTCGGCGGGTGGTGTTCATCGGCGATTCGATCACCCAGGGCTGGTTCGACAAGCATCCGGCCTTCTTCACGGACAACGGCTTCATCGGGCGGGGAATCGGCGGTCAGGTGACCGCCCAGATGCTGGTGCGGTTCTGGCCCGATGTCGTGGCGCTCAAGCCGGCGGCGGTGCACATCCTGGCCGGGATCAACGACATCGGCCAGAACGCCGGCCCCTACGACCCAGTCGCCACCCAGGCCAATCTCCAGGCCATGACCACCCTGGCCCAGGCCAGCGGGATCGCCGTGATCCTGGCCACGGTGACGCCGGCGGCCGAGTTTCCCTGGCGGCCGGGCCTGGGCCCCATCGCCAAGGTCGCGGCCCTGAACGCCTGGCTGCGCGCCTACGCGGTCGAGCGCGGCGCGATGCTGGCCGACTATACGCGCGTGCTCGACGACGGGGCCGGCGGGATGAGGCCGGGCCTGGCCTATGACGGGGTGCATCCGACGCTGGAGGGCTATGCGGTGATGGAGCCGGTGACCCTGGCGGCGGTCGCGCGGGCGCTTGGTTAGCATCCACCTATTGACCCGCTCATCCCGGCGAATGCCGGGACCCAGATCCCATGGCGGTGTGGATGACTGGAAGGGCTCAGAGCGTATGGCGTCAGCCTCAAAGCCATTCCATCCGGGTCCCGGCATTCGCCGGGATGAGCGGATTTCAAAGACCCGTACCTTGGCGCTGTGGCTTCGCAACCTCACGCCCAAGGCGTGGCCAAAAAGTCCCATAACGCAATTCGCTTTCACAAATCTTCTGTCCCGGATTGACAGCGCTGTCTGCTGCTCATAGGTTGAAGCTACCGGCATGCCTAAAAAGGCCGGAACCCACGGGAGGATGCGCTGGCATCCCTCAACTTCTGCGTCTTGGCTCGGTCAGCTTCGCTGATCGGGGACGAGAACTGATGCCGCAATTCAGGGGAATACATAATGACCACAAAGACTTATCGATCGCGCGCGGTCTTGCTGTCGGCCGCTTCGGCCGTGGCGATGCTCGCCGCAGGCCAAGCCATGGCCCAGACCGCCGCGCCGCCCGCCCAGGACTCATCCACGGTTGAAGAAGTCGTGGTCACCGGCTTCCGAGCCTCGCTCGCCAACGCCCTGACCTTGAAGAGAAGCTCGGACCAGATCATCGAGTCGATCACCGCCGAGGACATGGGCAAGTTCCCCGACCAGAACATCGCCGAGTCACTGCAACGCCTGCCCGGCGTGCAGATCGACCGCGAGAACGGCCAGGGCACGAAGGTCCGGATTCGCGGCCTCGACCAGAACGTCACGCTGCTGAACAGCGACACGTTCCTCTCCGGTCTTGAGGCCTTCCGCCTCGGCGAAGGCAACGCCAAGCAGACCAATTCGCTGGAGGGCATTCCGTCGGACCTGCTGGCTGGCGTCGACGTCATCAAGTCGCCCCAGGCCGATCAGATCGAAGGCGGCCTCGGCGGCACGGTGAACCTGAAGACCCGCAACGCCCTGGACGTGCGCGGCGACTTCACCTTCTCGGCCGACGTCCGCGGCAACGAGGGTTCGACCAACGGCAAGATCCAGCCGAACGTGTCGGTGGTGCTGGGTCACAAGTTCACCGAGAACTTCGCCCTGCTGGGCAGCCTGTCCTATGACAAGAACTTTATCGACACCGAGGTGCTCAGCGGCGAGAACCGCGGCGGCTGGGCCTATCTGAACCGGCCGACCGCGACCGGCAACAACCAGGTCCAGACGGGCACGGCCAATGTCTGGTCGCCGGAATACCGCTACAGCAACAACCGCCACCAGGAGCGCGAACGCACCGCCTTCTCGCTGAACGCCGACTTCAGGGCCTCGGACTCGCTGTCGCTGCGCGCCGACTGGTTCCACTCGGACCTGAAGATCTTCACCGGCGAGCATTCGTTGAAGTGGGCCTACGCCAACGAAAACGCGATGTATAATTCGCAAGGGCTGTCGGTCGACAACAACGGCGTTCTGCAGTCCGGTCTTGTCACGGCCAACTCGTCGGAAGGCGACACCTTCGCCAAGAACGCCAAGGCCAAGACCGACAACCTTCAGTTCTCGGGCGACTGGAACAACGGCGGCCGGCTGAGCGGCAAGTTCCGCGCCGCCTGGTCCAAGACCGACTACGCCTCGACCTCGGGGCAGGTCGATACGCGCTATACGCAATATACGGTGCGTGATGGGGTCGCGGGTTTTGCCCCGAACTCGACCGCGCCCGCGACGGCGACCTACGGCTACGCCAACGGCGACTATCCGGTCTTCTCGCCAAACGCCGCCCTGGCCACCGCCATGGCGACGCCCAGCTCGGTGTTCTTCAAGTCGCACTGGGCGTTCGGCGACAAGTCCAAGCTGGACGACAAGGCCCTGACCGCCGACTTCAAGTTCCGTCCCGAGTTCGGCGAGGGCAGCGGCCTGATCCTCAGCTTCGGCGGCCGTTATTCCGAAAACAAGGTCGACTCGACCTACGGCCGCTACCTGGCCGACTACTCGGCCAAGGGCGAACTGCCGGCCAGCGCCCAGGGCACCACTGACCACGGCGTATTCGTCGACTGGACCCCGCTGGGCTACTTCCAGGACGGTTCGATCGGCCTGAAGAAGTGCGACATCGCCTTCTACAACTGTAGCCGCTTCGGCAATTCGCCCGCGGTGGTCACCCCCTACCAGACCGCCGCCTCGGCCCCGACCCGGGCGGTCACCGACAACGTCAACGGCGTGACGGCGATCTTCCAGGACTACGGGCAGATGAAGAACCCGGTGAACTGGCTGCAGGCGCTCTATCCGTCGACCAAGCTGGCCTTCTACAAGGACCCGATCGAATCCTTCAAGATCAAGGACGAGACGACCTCGGGTTACTTCATGGCTGACGCGGGCGATGAGGGCTTCCACATCAACGCCGGCGTCCGCGTCGTTCACACCAAGCTGACCATCGATTCGTCCAACACGCCGGTCACCCCGCTGTGGTGGGGCACCGACAGCTGGAACGGCATCCTGAAGAACCCGGACTCGGCCCGCACGGTGCGCGAATACACCGACGTCCTGCCCAGTGTGAACGCGGTGTTCAACGTCACCGAGAACGACAAGGTGCGGGCGACCGGGGCCCGCGTCGTGGCCTCCCAGAACCTGTTCGACCTGGGTCAGGGCGCGTCCTACAACTTCACGCGCTCGTCGACCCCGGGACCGAACTTCGACAAGTTCCTCTACACCAACGGCAGCGGCGGCAATCCCAACCTCGACCCGTTCCGCGCTTCGCAGGTCGACTTGGCCTACGAGCACTATTTCGGCAAGCAGGGCCTGATCTCCGCCGGCTTCTTCTACAAGACGGTCGACTCGTTCATCGTCGCCAACACCTTCCCGATCACCGTGAAGGACCAGTCGGTGGCCGGCGCCTCGGTCGGCACCTTCACCTCGTCGGTCAATGGCGAGGGCGGCACGATCAAGGGGCTCGAGTTCCAGGGTCAGTACGCGTTCGAGAACGGCTTTGGCTTCACCGCCAACTACACCTACTCGGACTCCAGCTCGCCCTATAGCAACGACTTCTCCAAGAGCCTGCCGATCCCCGGCGTGTCCAAGAACGCCTTCAACGTCCAGGGCTATTTCGAGCGCGGTCCGTTCTCGACCCGCCTGTCCTATGCCTGGCGCGACAAGGCCTACCAAGGCAATTACGGCTTCGGCTCCGGCGCCGACCTCCACAACCTGGGCATCTACAACAAGGCCTACGGCCAGTTGGATGGCCAGGTCGCCTACGAGGTCACCCGCGATCTGAAGGTCACGCTTGAAGGGTCGAACCTGACCAAGGAAGACTCCAAGGCCTACCTGCAGTTCCCCAACCTGCCCCTGCGCTTCGTGTCGGGCGACCGTCGCGTCTCGCTGGGGGTCCGCTACCGCTTCGGCGGCTAGCGCATCCTAAAAAGGCTGGCCATGGTTCCTCGCGAGCCATGGCCATGACCTTTGTTAGACTGGGAGGGACGACGGCATGTCGGACGACAACTGGATCCAGAACATCGTCATCGTCGGCGGCGGCAGCGCCGGCTGGATGACAGCCGCTGCCCTGGCCCGGGGTCTCGACCGCCGCTACCGGATCCAGGTGGTCGAATCCCAGGACATCGGCGTGGTCGGGGTGGGCGAGGCGACGATCCCGCCGATCAAGCTGTTCAACGCCATGCTGGGCCTGGACGAGGCCGAGTTCATGCGCGAGACCCGCGCGACCTACAAGCTGGGCATCCAGTTCCACGGCTGGGGCGGCAAGGACCATTCCTATTTCCACCCGTTCGGCGCCTACGGCCTCAGCACCGCGGAAGGGCACTTCTTCCAGTACTGGCTGAAGCTGAACCATGAAGGCGCGGGCCTTTCCCTGGACGACTATTCCCTCTGCACCCAGGCGGCCAAGGCCGGGCGGATGGACCTCCAGGCCGACGATCCGCGCGATCCGATGTCGACCTTCGGCTCGGCCTATCATTTCGACACCATCCTCTACGGCCAGTACCTGCGGCGCTTCGCCCAGACCCTGGGCGTGATCCGCACCGAGGGCGAGGTGGTCAAGGTCGATCAGGACGGCGAGACCGGCTTCGTCACCGCCGTGCGGCTGAAGTCGGGCCTGAGCATTTCTGGCGACCTGTTCATCGACTGCTCGGGCTTCAAGGGCCTGCTGATCGAGCAGACCCTGGGGGCGGGCTATGAGGACTGGTCGCATCACCTGCCGATGGACCGGGCGGCCGCCGTGCCGTGCGAACTGAGCGGCCCGTTGTCGCCCTACACCACCTCGACGGCCCTGAAGGCTGGCTGGCAGTGGCGCATCCCGCTGCAACACCGGGTGGGCAACGGCTATGTCTATTCCAGTCGCTTCATCTCGGACGACGAGGCGACCTCGACGATCATGGGCAACTTGGAGGGCGAAGCCCTGGCCGAGCCCCGGCTGCTGCGCTTCGTCACCGGCCGCCGGCGCAAGATGTGGGACAAGAACGTCGTGGCCATCGGCCTGTCCAGCGGGTTCCTGGAACCTCTGGAATCGACCAGCATCCACATGATCCAGGCCAGCATCAACAAGCTGCTGCAGCACTTCCCCGATCGTCGGTTCTCGCCGGTCAATCGCGACGTCTACAACCGGCGCATCCATGCCGACATGGAGGCGATCCGCGACTTCCTGATCCTGCACTACAAGGCCACCGTCCGCGACGACGCCGATCTGTGGTCCTATGTGCGCCAGATGCCGATCCCCGACTCCCTGGCCGAGCGGATCGCCCTGTTCGAGGATCGCGGCCAGCTGGTCATCCATCCCGACGAGATGTTCACCCCGACCTCGTGGCTGGCCGTCCTGTTGGGGCAGGGGATCAAGCCGCGCGCCTACAGCCCGCTGGTTGGACAGCAGGACAGCCGGCCGCTCGCCGACGGATTTCGTGACATGAAGGCGCGGATCGCCGGACGGATCGGCGCCATGCCCAGCCATGTCGACTACCTCAAGCGCCATGGCATGTGGGCGCGGGAGACCGAGCTCGCGTGAAGTCCGGCCCCCTCGGGCTCGGCATTCTCGCGATCGTGGTTTCGTGAGGTAGCGCTATCAAATCATCTAGACAGCGCTGTCAATTCATGATGCAGTCAGCATCGAACAGAGGGGCGACAGTCCCCGTATCAGGGAAGGAAACCTCTCGGCCCGCGCGCGCTCGATAGCGCCGCCTTGGCTTTGTCCCGATCGCCTTGCGTCCCTTTCCAGCGTCGATCCGTCGGCGGGGACGACGTGGCTCCGTCAAAACCCCTCCGACGGAGACGCGACTGGATCCCCTCTCATCGGGGGCTCTCCAAACTCCGGCGCGACGACGTTCTCCCCGTCGCGCCGGTTTTTTGCCGCGCGATTTTCCAAGCCGCGCCCTTGGGCGCGGCGTGTTTCTCGTCAAGTCCGCGCCGTTGGGCGCGGCGTGTTCCTCGAAGGTGCTGAATGATTGCCTGCTCCCGCCGCCTTCTGATCTCGACGCTCGTCGCCTCGACCTGTCTGGCGGTCGGTCCGCTGCGCGCCCAGATGGCCGTGGCCCAAGCCGCATCCTCGCCCTCGACCGTCGCCCACCCGGCCCAGTGGCCCGCGGCCGCCAGCCCCACCGCGATCACCGACGCCAAGACCGAGAACTTCATCAGTGAACTGATGAAGAAGATGAGCCTGGAGGAGAAGGTCGGCCAGACCATCCAGGGCGACATCGGCTCGATGACCCCGGGCGACCTGGAAAAGTACCCGCTGGGTTCGATCCTGGCCGGCGGCAACTCCGCGCCCGGTGGCAATGACCGCGCCCCGCCCAAGGCGTGGACCGACTTGATCGACGCTTACCGCAAGGAGGCCCTGGCCACGCGTCCGGGTCACACCCCGATCCCGATCCTGTTCGGCATCGACGCCGTGCACGGTCACAACAACATCGTCGGCGCCACGATCTTTCCGCACAATATCGGCCTGGGCGCCATGCGCGACCCGGCCCTGATCCGCCGCATCGGCGCCGCCACCGGCGAGGAAGTGGCGGTGGTCGGCGGCGACTGGACTTTCGGCCCCACCGTGGCCGTGCCGCGCGACGACCGCTGGGGGCGCAGCTACGAGGGTTATGCCGAGGATCCGGAGGTGGTGAAGTCCTATTCTGGCCCCATGACCCTGGGCCTGCAGGGCGAACTGAAGATCGGCCAGACCCTCGGCGCGGGCCACATCGCCGGCTCGGCCAAGCACTTCCTGGCGGACGGTGGCACGCAGGGGGGCAAGGATCAGGGCGACGCCCTGGTCCCGGAAAGCGAGCTGGTCGCCATCCATGCCCAGGGCTATCCGCCCAGTATCGACGCTGGCATCCTGACGGTGATGGCCTCGTTCTCCAGCTGGAACGGCCAGAAGATCACCGGCAACAAGACCCTGATCACCGACGTGCTGAAGGGCCGGATGGGCTTCCAGGGCTTCGTGGTCAGTGACTGGAACGCCCACGGACAGCTGGCGGGCTGCACCAATGACAGCTGCCCCCAGGCGATGAACGCCGGGCTCGACATGTACATGGCCCCCGACAGCTGGAAGGGCCTCTATGACAACACCCTGGCCCAGGTGAAGTCGGGCGAGATCCCGGCGGCACGGCTGGACGACGCGGTGCGGCGTATCCTGAGGGTCAAGGTCAAGGCCGGGCTGTTCGAGCGCGTCGCGCCGACGGTGCAGGGCCGGTTCGACCGCCTGGGCGCGGCCGACCATCGCGCCATCGCCCGCGAAGCGGTGGCCAAGTCGCTGGTGCTGCTGAAGAATGACGGCGTCCTGCCGGTCAAGCCGGGCGCGCGCGTTCTGGTGGCCGGCGCCGCCGACGACATCGGCAAGGCGGCCGGCGGCTGGACCCTGACCTGGCAGGGCACGGGCAACAAGAACAGCGACTTCCCGCACGGCCAGTCGATCTGGGGCGGCATCGAGCAGGCCGTGAAGGCCGGCGGCGGCCAGGCCGAGCTGGCGGCCGACGGCCAATTCAAGACCAAGCCCGATGTCGCCATCGTGGTGTTCGGCGAGGACCCCTATGCCGAGTTCCAGGGCGATGTCGCCAACCTCGGCTACCAGTTGAACGACAAGACCGACCTGGCGCTGATCAAGTCGCTCAAGGCCCAGGGCATTCCCGTGGTGTCGGTGTTCCTGTCGGGACGGCCGCTGTGGACCAATCCCGAGATCAACGC
>FTJN01001636.1_pt5 | contig 19929 bp, 20 predicted proteins | sample 1658361 | NCBI WGS metagenome assembly FTJN01 (sample SAMEA3914819, study PRJEB12502) | metagenome | biome: forest; material: soil | place: Canada | collected 2010-06-26 | depth 0.3 m
GTGATCTCGGTGCAGATCTGCTGGCACCACGGATCGTCCACCCCGATGATCGCGGTGTCGCCCTTGCCCTGGTTGAGGAAGATCCGGCGCTTGGCGGCGATGTAGCCGTCCATGCCGCCGTGACGGTCCAGGTGGTCGGGCGAGATGTTCAGCAGCACCACGGCGTCGGGCTTGAGGCTGGAGGTCAGGTCCAACTGATAGGACGACAGTTCCAGCACGTAGACCGCGCCGCCGTGCATGTCTTCCAGGCCCAGCACGCCTTCGCCGATATTGCCGCCCACCCGGGTGTCGCGTCCGGCCTGGCGGCACAGGTGGCCGATCAGGGCGGTCGTGGTCGACTTGCCGTTGGTGCCGGTGATGGCGATGATCTTGGGCTTCTTGTGATCAGGCGCGGCGTTGATCGTGCGGGCGAACAGCTCGATGTCGCCCAGCACCTCGACCCCGGCCGCCTTGGCCTTGGTCACGGTCCAGTGCGGCTTGGGATGGGTCAGCGGCACGCCCGGCGACAGCATCAGGGCCGCGTAATCGCTCCAGTCGCTGGTCGACAGGTCGACGACGTTCAGCCCCTCGGCCACGGCCGCCTCGCGGCTGGCGGGCTTCTCGTCCCACAGCGCCACCTTGGCCCCACCGGCGATCAGCGCGCGCGCGGCCGTCAGCCCCGTCCGGCCCAGGCCGAACACGGCGACGGTCTTGCCCTCGAAACCGCGGACCGGGATCATGGCGCGCCCCTTCCTATCTCAGCTTCAGGGTGGCGAGGCCGACGAAGCTGAGCATCATCGCCACGATCCAGAAGCGGATCACGACGGTGGACTCGGCCCAGCCAAGCTTCTCGAAATGGTGGTGGATCGGCGCCATCAGGAAGATGCGCTTGCCGGTCTTTTTGAAGTAGGCGACCTGGATCATGACGCTCAGCGCCTCGGCCACGAACAGGCCGCCCACGACGCCCAGCACCAGCTCGTGCTTGGCGCAGACGGCGATCGAGCCCAGCGCGCCGCCCAGGGCCAGCGACCCGGTGTCGCCCATGAAGATCTTGGCCGGCGGGGCATTGTACCAGAGGAAGCCCATGCCGCCGCCGATGATCGCGCCGCACACCACGGCCAGCTCGCCGACGCCGGGCACGAAGTGCAGGTTCAGATAGTCTGCGAACTTGTAGTTGCCGACCAGGTAGGTGATCAGGCCGAAGGTCGAGGCGGCGATCATCACCGGCACGATGGCCAGGCCGTCCAGGCCGTCGGTCAGGTTCACGGCGTTGGAGAAGCCGGCGATCGTGACGGCGGCGAAGGCCACGTAGAACCAGCCCAGATTGATCACCAGGTTCTTGAAGAACGGGAAGACCATCGAGGTCTCCAGGCCCGGCGTCATCGACTCCTTGGGCGCGAACAGGATCAGCACCACGGCGGCCAGGATCGAGACCACGAACTGGGCGATCAGCTTCTGAACGCTGGAGAGGCCGGCCGTGGTCTGCTTGGTGACCTTGGCGTAGTCGTCCATGAAGCCCAGCACGCCGAAGCTGCCGGTGATCAGCAGCACGACCCAGACGTGGACGTTCTTGAGGTCGGCGAACAGCAGCGAGCCCACGAACAGGCCGGCCAGGATCATGAAGCCGCCCATGGTGGGCGTGCCCGACTTCTCCAGCACGTGGCGGGCGATGCCGTCGGTGCGGATCGGCTGGCCCTTACCCTGCTTGGCCTTCATCCAGCGGATGAAGCGCGAGCCCATGGCCACGGCCACCACATAGGCCGTCAGCATCGACATGCCGGTGCGGAAGGTCAGGTACTTCAGCAGGTTCAGGACCGGCAGGTGCTCGTGCCCGCCGCGCGAGAGCCAATCATAGAGAAAATACAGCATCAGCCTTGTCCCGCCAGGTCGAGCGCGCCCAGGGCGGCGGCCACGAGCCCCGCCTTGGATCCGTTCGACCCCTTCACCATCACCACGTCGCCCGCCCGCAGCGCCGAGACGACCTGGGGCGCGAGCTCGGCCGCGCTTTGGGCGTACGCGCCCCGCCGAGTCGGCGGAAGCGCATCCCATAAAGATTTCATTAACGATCCACCGCAGAACACCAGATCGATGTCGGCGGCGGCGATCGGCGTGGCCAGGTCGGCGTGAAAGCGGGCGCTCTGGGGGCCCAGCTCCAGCATGTCGGTCAGCACCACGATGCGGCGGCCGGACACGTCGCGCGCGCCGAGCGTGGCCAGAGCCGCCTGCATCGAGACGGGATTGGCGTTGTAGCTCTCGTCGACCAGGGTGAAGGTCCCGCCCGGCACGGGAACCACGCGCTCGGCGCCGCGGCCTTCGATCGGCTCGAACTCGGCCAGGGCCGCCAGGGCGGTCTCGCGATCGACGTCCAGGGCCTCCAGCATCAGCAGCACGCACAGGCTGTTGAGGCCCCAGTGGACGCCGGTCTGCAGGATCGGGAACTGGATCGTCTCGCCCCGCACGACGGCGGTGAGGGTCGCGCCTTGGGCGCTGGAGGCGAACACGGTCAGTTGGGCGGTGACACCCTCGCCCGTGCCGAAACTCCAGACCTCGGCGCCGGCCTTCTCGGCCTCGGCCTTCAGCAGCGGGAACCAGGGATTGTCGGCGTTCAGCACCGCCACGCCGTTCGGCTCGAGGCCGGCGAAGATCTCGGCCTTGGCGCGGGCGACGCCCTCCTCGCCGTCGGCGAAGTTCTCCAGGTGCACCGGCCCGACCGTGGTGATGGCCACGGCGTGCGGGCGGATGAAGCCCGACAGCGGGGTGATCTCGTCGGCATGGTTCATGCCGACCTCGAACACCGCGCGCTGGGTGTCGCGCGGCATGCGGGCCAGGGTCAGGGGCACGCCGATATGGTTGTTGTACGACTTGACCGAGGCATGGGCCTTGCCCGCGCGGCGCAGGCCGGCCTCGACGGCGCGGGTGACGCTGGTCTTGCCGACCGAGCCGGTGACCGCGCCGCGCCGCGCCTGGGGCGCGCGCTCGCGAGCGGCGACGCCCAGGCGCTCCAGGGCAGCGAAGGTGTCCTCGACCAGCACGGCGGGAACGGCGACGGGCTTGGAGATCAGCGCCCCGGCCGCGCCCTTGTCGGCGGTCTGGACCACGAACTCATGGCCGTCCCGCGCCCCGGTCAGGGCCACGAACAGGTCGCCGGGCTCGATGCTGCGGCTGTCGATCGACACGCCGGTCGCGTCGAAGTCGGCCAACACCTGACCGCCGGTGGCGGCGGCGATCTCGTCGGCGCTCCAGAGGATGTCAGACATTGACGCTCTCCAGCGCCTGAGTGACCTCGGTCACGTCATCGAATGGGTGCACGACGCCAGCGATGGTCTGCCCTTGCTCGTGCCCCTTGCCGGCGACAACCAGGACATCACCATTTTCCAAATGCGAGACGGCCACATGGATCGCGGACCGGCGGTCTGTCGTAACAAAGCCGCCCTTGAAGTCTTGAATGCCGCCAAGAACCTCGTCGATGATCGCCTGCGGATCCTCGGACCGAGGGTTGTCGCTGGTGATGATGATCACATCGGCGAGACGGTTGGCGATCTCGCCCATCAGCGGACGCTTGCCGCGATCGCGGTCGCCGCCCGCCCCGAACACCACGATCAGCTTGCCTTGGGTGTGGGGGCGCAGGGCGGCCAGCACCGTCTCTAGGCCGTCGGGCGTGTGGGCGTAGTCGACATAGGCCTCGCCGCCGCGCGAACCGGTGCCGACGCGTTGCAACCGGCCGGCCGCGCCTTCGAGATGTTCCAGAGCGGCGATCGTCGCGTCGAGGTCCTCGCCGGTCGCCAGGCAAAGGCCCGCCGCGACCAGCACGTTGGAGGCCTGGAAATCGCCGGCCAGTGGCAGCAGAACGTCGAACTCGCGGCCCTGGGCGGCGATCTTCAGGCGCTGGCCTTCCGGCACGGGCGTGCGCTCAACGAGGCGAAGTCCCTGCCCTTCATGGCCGACCGACAGGATGGTCTGGCCCGAGGTGACGGCGGCCGAGGCGAACACCGGGAAGGCGTCGCTGTCGGCGTTCAGCACGGCGGTGCGGGCGCGCGGCAGCAAGGTCTCAAACAGGCGCAGCTTGGCCGCGCGGTAGCAGCCCATGGTGCCGTGATAGTCCAGGTGATCCTGGGTGAAGTTGGTGAAGCCGGCGGCGGCCAGGCGCACGCCGTCCAGGCGCCGCTGATCGATGCCGTGCGACGAGGCTTCCACGGCTAGGTGGGTGACGCCCATGCCGGCCAGCTTGGCCATCATCTCGGCGACGTCGGCGGCGTCGGGCGTGGTCAGGCCCGGCGGGGTCAGTTGCTCATCAGGGGCGCCGGGAGCGCTGACCACGACGCCCAGGGTGCCCATGCTGGCGGCCTTGTGGCCGAGGCGTGCATAGATCTGGCGCGCGAAGCCGGCGACCGAGGTCTTGCCGTTGGTGCCGGTCACCGCGATGCAGGTGGCGGGCTGCTCGCCCCAGAACTGGGCGGCGGCCAGGGCGTAGGCGCGGCGCAGGTCGCCGGCATGGACGGCCGGGACCGCCAGGCCCTCGACATCATCCGGGGCCAGGATGGCGGCGGCGCCCGAGGCGATGGCGCCGTCGATGAAACTACGGCCGTCGGCCTTGCTGCCCGGCAGGGCCGCGAACAGAAAGCCTTCACGCACCTTGCGGCTGTCGGCGGTGACCCCGGTGATGACGGGATCGACCTCGAACGGCCGGTTCAGGATCTGTGAAAGGGTCTTGCTCAAAGTCCCGCCTCCGGAGCGGCTTGCGGCGCCTGGGCCACGGTGAAGATGTCGCTCTGGCGGCGGACGCCAAGGAACGGGGCGATGCGGTCGATGACCCGGCCGGCGGCCGGCGCGGCCACCCAGCCGCCCGTCGAGAAGCCGTGGGTCTTGGCGTTGCCCTTCGGCTCGTCCAGCAGCACCAGGACGAAATAGCGGTCGGCCTCGAGCGCGCCCTCGGTCGGGAACACCGCCGCGAACGACGAGACCTGGCGCTGGTGGTTGTAGCCCTTGATCGCCGGGTCGTACTTCTCGCCGGTGCCGGTCTTGCCGCCGACGGTCAGGCCCGGAATATTGGCCGACTTGCCGCTACCGCCGGTGACGTTGGCGCGCATGATCATCAGCATCTGCTGCGAGGTCTCTTCCGAGATCGCGCGGGGCCCCTCCGGACGCACGCCGGACGCCAGCTTGTGAATGGTCATCGGCACCAGGGTGCCGCCGTTCAGCAGCGCGCCCATCGCCTGGGCCAGGGCCAGGGGCGAGACGTTGATGCCGTGGCCGAACGAGGTGGAGGCGACGGCGTCGTCGTCCCACTTCTTGGGGGTCAGCGGGCGGGCCGATTCCAGCAGCTCCACCTTGGCCGGCTTGGTCAGGCCCAGGGCGGTGAAGTAGCGGCTCAGGCGCTCGCCGCCGATCCGCTCGGCCAGCATGGCGGTGCCGATGTTGGACGAGTGCTGGAACACCTCGACCAGAGTCAGGATCTTCTTGGCCGCATGGAAGTCGTGGATCGTCCGGTAGCCCAGCTTGAAGGGCTCGCGGGCGTCGAAGGTCGAGGCCGGGGTCGCCGCGCCGGTGTCCAGGCCGATCGCCACGGTGAAGGCCTTGAACGTCGAGCCCATCTCGTAGACCGAGGCGGCGGCGTGGTTGGTCATCTGCTCGCCAGACGCCAGGTCCAGCCGGTTGGGGTCATAGTCGGGGAAACTGGTCATGCCGAGGATCTCCCCGGTATGGACGTTGGTGACGATGCCCACCGCGCCCTTGGCCTGGAACTCGACGGCGGCCTTGCGGACCTCGTCCTCCAAGGCGGCCTGGACGCGCAGGTCGATCGACAGCGGGATCGCCCCGTCCGGCCCCTGGGTCGAGGCCTCGCGCACGGACTTGTCCAGGGCCTTCTCGGCGCCGGACAGGCCACGCCCGCCCTTGTCGACGAAGCCGATGAAGTGGGCGGCGCTGGAGCCCAGCGGATAGACGCGACGCGCCTCTTCCTCGAACACCACGCCCGGCAGGCCCAGGTCGAACACGGCGTCCTTCTCGGAGGGCGTCATGCCGCTGAGCACGAAGCCCCGACGATCGGAGAACACCGCCTGGTCCAGACGCTTGGCCGGCACTTGCGGCAGGGCCTTGCCCAGGGCGATGCGGGTGGCCTTGGCGTCCCAGACGTCCTTGGGATCGATGAACAGCGAATAGTGGGTCAGGTCGACCGCCAGCAGTTGGCCATTGCGGTCGACCAGGTCGCCGCGCGCGCCGCCGACCGGCGTCAGGTAGCCGCCGCCGCCGACCTTGGCGAACACCGCCGCCCGGGTCGCGCCCAGGGCCAGCAGGGTGAAGCCAATGCCGAAAATGGCCATGACGAAGAAGATGCGGATGCGGGTGTCGTCCTCGGGCCGCGCGGCGGCGCGCGAGCGCTCGAAGGCGTGCTCCAGCCGCCAGACCCGCTCGATCAGCCAGCGCCAGGCGGCGGGCGCGCCGCCGGGGGTGAGGTTGGACAGGCTCATCGCGGAGCCTCCCCAGAAGGCGGTTGGCCGGAAGACGGCTGGGGTGGCGGATAGTCGTCGGGCGTGGCTTCGGGCTGCTCGGCCGAGGCCGCGTCGCCGTTGACGGCGGCGGTCGGCGAGGCTGGGGCATGGGGCACGGGAGCGTGGCGCGCCACGTCGATCAGCGCGTCCTCGGTGGTCTCGCGCTCGGGCTTGATGGGCTCCAGATGTTGATCCTGGGCCAACTTCTCGATCCGGCTGGGCTGCTCCAGGAAGGCCACCTCGGCCTTGAGCAGGCGGATGCGGACCTTCTCGTCGACGATCTTGTCCTCCACGGAGGCGATCTGAGCCCGCTCGCGACCGGCGAAGGTCTTGGCCATGTAGACGCCCAACACGAGGGCCAGCAGGATGCTCAGGCAGACCAGTTCCACCACCCGGAAGCCGCGCACGCGGCGGTCGAAGATGGTCGACAGGCTCATCGCGCGTCGCTCCACACGGGAGCCTGCGTGCGGACGGCGGCGCGCAGCTTGGAGGACCGGGCGCGCGGATTGACCGCCAGCTCGGCCTCGCCGGGGGCGATGGCCTTGGACGAGATCAGCTGGAAGCTGGGCGGCGCGCCGGCCTCGACCGGCGGCAGGTGACGCGACCCGCCCGGCGCGCGGCCGGCCCGCTCGGCCAGGAAGTTCTTGACGATGCGGTCTTCCAGCGAGTGGAAAGTGACCACCGCCAGGCGGCCGCCAGGCTTCAGCACGCGCTCGGCGGCGAGCAAGCCCTCTTCCAGCTCTTCCAGCTCGGCGTTGACCGCGATCCGCAGCCCTTGGAACGAGCGGGTGGCCGGATGGACCTTGGCGCCCTTGCGGCCGCCCAAGGCGCGCTCGATCACGTGGGCCAGGTCGAGGGTGCGGGTGAACGGCCGCTCTTCCCGACGCTTGATCAGGAAGCTGGCGATGCGCCGCGAGGCATGCTCTTCGCCGTAGACATAGAGGATCCGGGCCAGCTCGGTGTGGTCCAGCTCATTGACCAGGTCGGCGGCGGTGGGGCCGTCGACGCCCATCCGCATGTCCAGCGGACCGTCGCGCATGAAGGAGAAGCCGCGCTCAGCCTCGTCGAGCTGCATGGAAGATACGCCAAGATCCAGGGTGACGCCGTCGACCGACGCATCCTCCAGATACGCGCTGATTTGCGAAAAACGGTCCTCAATCAGCCGAAAGCGACCATCCGTCGCGGTAAACTCGGCCGTGAAACGCTGGACGGTCGGATCGCGATCGAAGGCGGTGACCGAAGCGCCGGTCGCCATGATGGCGCGGGTGTAGCCGCCCGCTCCGAAGGTGCCGTCGATGACCATGTCGCCGGGGCCGGACGCCAGGGCGCCGACCACTTCGTCGAGCAGGACCGAGACGTGTGGCTTGCCGCCAGTGTCGTGCGTGACGTCGTCGCTCATGCCACGCCCCCGATACGGACCGTGCGCTGCTGGGCGCGCATCGCGGCCAGGCCGTCGCGGGCCAGTTCGCGCTGGGCGGCGCGGTGGGCCTGGAAGGCCTCGCGCGACCAGATCTGGAACCGCTCGCCCAGGCCGACCACCGCCACCCAGTCGGTCAGGCCGAACATCTCGCACAGGGTGTCGGGCAGGGTGATGCGGCCGGCGGTGTCGAACGACAGCCGCGCCATGCCGCCCAGGACGCTGGTCTCCAGGGCCGAGCGCAGCGGATCGCCAAACGGCAGCTCGTCGATCACGCCCTGGTAACGGTCGAACAAGCTTTTGCCGCCAGCCTCCAGGCAGTCGGCCTCGATGGAGGGAAAGCAGAAGATCCCGTCGAACGGACCCGAGAGCGCGGCGCGGAAGTCCTGCGGCACAACGATGCGCCGCTTGCTGTCCAGCTGCTTCTCGAACGTCGAGAGAAACACCCCACTACCCCTATCGAAAATGCCCGCCGTCGGACGCCCCGCGCGATCGCCTCGGCAGAAGTGGGTTAACATGGGATTGATTGGGCGGCAATGACACCGAATGCCATTTCATCGCGAAAACAAAGGTGTCGCGGGGGTCTTTCACAGACCCGTAGAATCTATCAACAGAACATACATGGAACTTATTAAGACTTCGCCGCCGCTAGACTCGGCGCGAGGCCTTATGGACATGGGATTGAGCGGCGTGCGCTGAGCGACGCGGTGGACAAGTGGGGCTCGATCCCACTTTTCGCGGCCAAGTGCGCGGAAGCCAGGCGCGCGGCAGATCAAGCGCGGCGCCTCTCCCACGCCGGGAGAGGGCGAATGGACCAGATGGTCTGTAAGCCGGGTTCTGTCTGACATCCGAAGATGCGAGACGGCCATTCCTCTGGACCGTCCCTCGCGGGACGGTTCTCGCGACCTACCCGGACCCTCTCGGCCAGTGACGGCCTATCCGACGCGAGGCCGGCGCGGGGTCCCTATTCGGTCTTGCTCCAAGCGGGGCTTGCCATGCCGTCCCTGTTGCCAGGTCCGCGGTGGGCTCTTACCCCACCCTTTCACCCTTCCCGCCCCGAAGGGAGGAGGTTTGCTTTCTGTGGCGCTATCCCTGGGATCGCTCCCGGCGGGCGTTACCCGCCGCCTTGTCACCGTGGAGCCCGGACTTTCCTCGACCTTCTTGCGAAGACCGCGGCCGCCCGACCATCTGGTCCGGGACGGTGTTTGACGGCAGCGGGGCCTCGGGTCAATTGAAGATCGTCGCGGCGGCGGCCGAACCCGGGAGCGCCCGGCTCGCCGAGGCTTGGCGTTGCCCCGGGAAATCCGCGCCTGTAGCGTCCGGCCATGCTTCAGCTTCTCTTCGCCACCGCGCTCGCCGCGACCCCGCCTTCGACGTGCCAACCCGACCTCAGGCCGGGTGAGGCCCTGATCGAGCGACGCCGCCTGAAGACCCAGGGCGGCGCGCTCGAAGCGGTGGCGCTGGGGAATCCAGACCCCGAAACCTCGTCGAGCCGGGCGCTGGTGCTGGGGCGCGATTGCAAGCTCCTGTTCGAGCAAAGCTTCGACGGGGCGACGCAGATCCGCTTCAGCGAAGGGCGGCTCGGCGCGCAGCCTTTCCTGTTCGTGACGACGTTCAGGCAGGGCGGGTCGGGCTGCGCCTACGAGCACCTCATCCTCGCCTACGGCGGCGAGATGGACGCCGATGACGGCGTGCAGCCCCTGGCCCCCATGCCGCTCGGTCACGGCAACATGGACGGGATCTTCGTCGGCGACCTGGGTCGTGGGCGCGGGCCCGGGCTGGTGAGTTGGACCGCGGAGTGGGACGGCGCGCACTACGCGCCCCACCGGTATCAGGTCGTCACCTATGCGTGGCGCGACGGTCGTTTCGTCGGCCCGAAGATCCGGTTCACGAAGCGCAAGCACGACCCGGAGCCAGAGGCGGTCGCCAAGAGCCTCGGCTTTTCCTTTGGCGACATGACCCAGCAAGCACGCTTCGGCGAATGTTGAATGGACATTCCCGGCGGGGGCTCGCAGACCCTAGCGCGTCATCAGCCCGGCGATCGGATGATCGCCCAGCGCCGCGACCACGCCGGCGCGCTCAGTCTCGGTCTTGTTCTGCGACAGCTTGAAGGTCCCTTCCAGCCGATCAACCGTCAGGCGGGCGCCGATGATGCCCCGCATCATGGCCTCGAAGCGGCCCGGGCTCATCTTGTCGCGGGTCCAGGCCTTCTTGGGCGCCAGGCGCGCCTCCTCCTGGGCCGAGAGGTCGTCGAGCAGGGCCACCAGTTCGTCGTCGTTCAGCGGCGCGACCGAGCCCTCGGCCTCGACCGACAGGTAGTTCCAGGTCGGCACCTGGTCAGCGCTCACGTACCAGTCGGGGCTGACATAGGCGTCCGGACCGGTGGCCAGGGCGATGGCGCGAAAGCCTTGGACGATATGGGGCGACAGGGCGTTGCCGCGTGACAGGTGGAAGTCGAGCGCCACCTCGCCGAAGTCGAGTTCGCGGATCACCACCGGCGCCTGGGCCGTGAACGGACGCCCGCCGACCGCCGCCGCGATGGTCACGAACGGATGCGCGGCGACGAACGCCAGGAGCGTCTCGCGATCCTCGACACGGAACGGCTTGGCCGGATGCATCAGCCCATCGCCCGCAGCAGGGCCACCAGCCGCGCCCGGGTCTCGCCGTCGGCGACACCGTCGAAGCGGGTTTGCAGCCAGTGGCGCTGGAAGGCGGCGACCACGGTCGTGGTCCATTCATCGTACTTGCCCGACGGCGCGCAGTTGTAGCCCAGGCGTGTCAGGCCGGCCTGGAGGGCGAAGACGCCCGTGCCCTCCTCCCCCTGTCCCAGCGGCGCGCCGGGCGACGGCGGCGGCTCGACCCACAGGCCGTGGCCAGCCTCGGCCAGGCGCTTCCAGGGAAACAGCTCGCCCGGGTCGATCTTGCGGCCGGGAGCGATGTCGGAATGGCCGATGATCTGGTCGTCGTCGATGGTCCAGCGCGAGCGGATGTCGGCCAGCAGGTTGATGACGGCGGCGATCTGGGCGTCGGGGAAGGCGCGATAGCCGAACTCGTGGCCGGGATTGACGATCTCGATGCCGATGGAGGCCGAGTTGATGTCCTTGGCGCCCTTCCAGAAGGCGGCCCCGGCGTGCCAGGCCCGGCGCTCCTCGGGCACCAGGCGGAAGATGCGGCCGTCCTCCTCGACCATGTAGTGGGCCGAGACCTTGGCCTCCGGATCGCACAGCCGCGCCAGGGCCGCCTCGCCGGTCTCCATGCCCGTATAGTGCAGGATGACGCAGTCGGGGACGCTCTTGCGGGCGTCGAAGTTCGGCGACGGGGCGTCGACAAAACGCAGGAAGGGGGGCGTCATTGAAAGCGGTTCCTCGTCAGCAGCGCCATCACCTGGTTCTTACGCAGGGCGATGATCAGCACGCCCACTAGCGCGAGGATCGCCCCGATTCCCATCTTGATGTCGAAGTGATCGTGCGTGATCAGGACGCCCAGGCCAATGGTCATCAGCGGCGTCATCAGGGTGAGCGGCGCGATCAGGTTGGCCTCGTGGCGCTGGATCAGCCCGTAATAGGTGGTGTGGCCCAGGACCGAGACGATCAGGGCCGAGAACAGCAACGCCGCCACGAACGGCCAGCCGGCGTGGACCGCCAGGGCGACGCTGCCCGGCTCGAACAGCACGCTCAGCGCCGCCAGGGGCGCGACGGCCGTGAACCCGACCCAGGCCTGGAACTGCAAGGGCTTCACGCCCTCGATCTGCTTCATCATCACCGCGCCCAGCGACCCCGTGAAGGCCGAGCCGACGATGAACCACAGGCCCGGCGACAGCTGCAGGCCGTGCGGGTTCCACATCACCACCACCGCGCCCGACAGGGTGAGGGCGATGCCGAGGCCCCGCTTCCAGCGGACCTTCTCGCCCAGCAGCAGCATCGACAGGATCGTCGTGAACGGCACGGTCAGCTGGATGACCACCGCCGCGGCCGAGGGCGAGGCGGTCTTGAAGCCCATGAACAGCAGGGCGAAATTGCCCACGCCCATCAGCAGGCCGACCACGATGATCCGCCAGGCCGGACGCGGGGCGGGCAGCAGCCAGGGCAGGGTCACCGCCGCGACGATGGCGAACCGCACGGCCGCATAGAACATCGGCGGCACGCCCCAATGGGCGACCACGATCTTGGAAATGATGTTGTTGGTGGCCCAGACCAGACAGACCAGGACCAGCAACCCGAAGTCGCGCAGGGACATGGGACGACCGCATACGCGTCCCCGGCGAGGGTTTGCAATGAAAACCGAGGCGCGACCGGGGACATGCACTTGTGCGTGTCCCCAACCAGCGCTGAGCGCTCGACAAGTGGACCGCTGCGCCAAGCCTTGGGGACACGCGCATGCGCATGTCCCCGGACGACGTCGCCGGTTGACGTCGCGTTGAAACGGTCGTTTGTTGGTGAACAGCGTTCACATATTATAAGCGTCCGGAGCCGCCGGACCGGTGAACCAGGGTGGAAGCACGATGGCCATCGAGCATTTCGACGTACTGATCGTGGGCGCGGGCCTGTCGGGCATCGGCGCGGCCTACCACCTGCAGCGCGATTGCCCGGGCAAGACCTACGCCATTCTCGAGGCCCGCGGCGCGATCGGCGGCACCTGGGACCTGTTCCGCTATCCGGGCATCCGGTCCGACAGCGACATGTTCACCCTGGGCTATAGCTTCAAGCCGTGGCTCCAGGCGAAAGCCATCGCCGACGGCCCCTCGATCCTCGACTATGTCCGCGAGACGGCCGCCGAGCACGATATCGAGCGCCGCATCCGCTACGGCCACAAGGTGCGGCGCGCGGTGTGGTCCTCGGAGACCGCCACCTGGACGCTGGACGCCGAGCGCGACGGCGAGACCGTCCAGGTCAGCTGCAATTTCCTGTCGATGTGCAGCGGCTACTACAATTACGACGCCGGCTACACGCCCGACTTCGAAGGCGTCGAACGGTTCCAGGGTCAGATCATCCATCCCCAGCTCTGGCCGGAGACTCTCGACTACGCCGGCAAGAAAGTGGTCGTGATCGGCAGCGGCGCGACGGCCGTCACCCTCGTGCCGGAAATGGCCCGCACCGCCGCCCACGTGACCATGCTGCAGCGCTCGCCGACCTATGTGGTCTCGCGCCCGGCGCGCGACAGCGTCGCCGACTGGCTGCGCGCCAAGCTGCCCATGAAGCTGGCCTACGCCATCACCCGCTGGAAGAACGTGCTGTTCCAGATGCTATTCTTCAACATCGCCCGCAAGAAGCCGGAAAAGACCAAGGCGCGGCTGCTGGCCATGGCGCGCGAGCACCTAGGCCCCGACTACGACATCGCCACCCACTTCACGCCTCGGTACAATCCGTGGGACCAGCGACTGTGCCTGGTGCCGGACGCCGACCTGTTCGCCTCGCTGCGGGCCGGGACCTCGTCGGTGGTCACCGACCACATCGACACCTTCACGGAAACGGGTTTGAAGCTGAAGTCGGGCGCGAGCCTGGACGCCGACATCATCGTCACCGCCACCGGCCTGCGCATGCAACTTCTCAGCGGCATGGAGCTGGTGGTCGACGGCCGGAAGATCGATCTGCCCCAGACCACCAGCTACAAGGGCATGATGTTCAGCGAGGTCCCGAACCTGGCCTCGACCTTCGGCTACACCAACGCCAGCTGGACCCTGAAGGCCGACCTGACGGCTGAGTATATCTGCCGCCTGCTCAAGCACATGGACCGCACCGGCACGCGGATCTGCGTGCCGCATCTCACCGATGCCGACCTGGAGGTCGAGCCGTGGCTGGACTTCTCGTCGGGCTATGTTCAGCGGGCGCTGGAAATCCTGCCCCGGCAGGGCGCCAAGAAGCCCTGGAAAGTCCACCAGAACTACGCCCTGGACATGATGGCCCTGCGGTTTGGGGCCGTGGAGGACGGAGTGATGGAGTTTTCGAAGGCCAAGGCCGGAATGAAGGCTGGGGTCGCGGCTTAGGAGGCGTGCATCAGGTCGTCGGTGCGTGGAAGTCCAAATGCACGTAGCTCAACTTCTGCCGCTTGATCCGCCACTTGCCGTCGGCGCACCGGACGTAACGTTCCCGGTAGTGGCCGTACCCGGTGTGACCGGCATTGCCCAACGCCTCGCGCCGATCCGCGCTCCAGATGTTGCGATCTTGCAGCGCCCAGATCACGTCGGCCGCGTCGGCCCCGTCGAAGGTGATCTCGGGGTTTTGGACCTGATGGTTGGTGACTGAAGTCTCGACCAGGCCGCGCACCTTCGCCACCACGGCGTCGCGGCCGCGCGTCACATTGCCTTCAGGCGGGGTGTCGAGCACGAAGTCTTCGGTGAAGCAATCGGCATAGCCTTCCCAGTCCTTGCTGTCGAGGCAGCGGCAATACCGATACTTGGTCTCGCAAATAGCCTTCCAGTCGGCGAAATTCTCGAACATGGATGCTCTCCAGCCAGTGGGTTTGATACGCGCCTAGGCCTCCTCGTCGAACCCTTCGTCCTCGACCTCCGCCGCCTTCACGACGGCCTCGCCCTTGCGCTTCACGAAGCGCAGCGCCGTGTGGGTCTTGGAAAACGCGCAGACCTTCGTGTCGACCAACCCCTGCCCGCGCGCGGCGGCCAGGATCTCGGTATCCTTCAGCGGCGCACCCCTGCCCTTTTCGGCGACGATCCAGACCGCGCCCTTGGCCGCGAGCCCGCCGATCAGGTCTTCGAGCTGATCGAAATCGGCCAAGTCCTCGACGCCCAGGAACAGCAGGTCGACATTCTCATAGGCCTCGACCGGCTCGACGCGGGTGGACAGCTCATCAAGGAACTCGGCGTCGTCGAGCCCCTGGACCACCACCGTCTGGCCAGTCTTGACGCCCAGCTTGTCCAGCCGCCCAGGCGGGTTCTGGATGGCGTGTAGCCACTTGTCGGCCTCGCCCGGCTCCAGGGTGAAACGCGTGCCGTCGGTCAGAACGAGATCCGCGCCTTCGACCCGCAGGTCGCGCAGGGCGTGGCCCTGGAAGATGCCGCGCACCGCGCCGCGGAAGATCAGCTTGGGGTGTTCCCACAACAGCTTGCCGTCGCTCTCGCCGTCCGACAGCTGGCCCCAGACGCCCTTGGCCTCCTTGCCCATGATCAGGAGCCCTTGAAGTTGGGTTGGCGCTTTTCGAGGATGGCCTCGACGCCTTCCATGTGGTCGTCGGTGTGGTGGGCTATGGCCTGGGCCGCGGCGCTCATCTCCATCAGCGTGTCGTAGCTGGCGGTCTGACCGTGCTTGAGCAGGCTCTTGGCCATGCGCAGGGCGTAGGGCGGCTGCTGGGCGATGCGCGTGGCCAGGGCCAGGGCCTCGTCCATCAGGGCGTCCGCCGGCACGGCCTTGCTGATCAACCCCCAGGCTTCGGCCTTGGCCGCGTCGATGACGTCGCCCGTGAACAGCAGCTCGGCCGCCCGGCTCATGCCGATGGTGCGCGGCATCAGCCAGGCGCCGCCGTCGCCGGGGATCAGTCCAAGCTTCAGGAAGGTGACGCCGAACTTGGCGGTGTCGGCGGCGATGCGGATGTCGGTCATGCAGGCCACGTCGCAGCCCAGGCCGATGGCCGCGCCGTTGACCGCCGCGATCGACGGGACCTCCAGGCCATAGATGGCCCGCACGATGCGGTGGATGTTCTTGCGGTAGCCGTCGCGCACCTTGACGCCGTTGCCGCCGAACGCGCCCTCGCGCGCCTTCATCGCCTTGACGTCGCCGCCGGCCGAGAAGGCCCGGCCCGCGCCCGTCAGGATCACGCAGCGGATGTCCTGGTCGTCATTGATCGCCTCGCAGGCCGCGGCCACCTGATCGCCGTCGCCGGGCGCCCCCAGGGCGTTCAGGGCGTCGGGGCGATTGAGGGTGAGGATCGCGATGTGGCCGCGCTTCTCGGTCAGGACCAGCGGCGGAAGGCTCGTGGGGGTGTCTTGCGACATGACGCGTGCGCGCTCCTGCATGTTTTTGTCTGCATAGCGCAAATCGACAACGAAGACGCAAGAGACCCGCGCTCATCGGACCATGTTCTACAAACTAAGGTAAATCCCTGATTTGATGGTTACCCAACAAGACCCTGCGCTTGTTTTTGTGATCACACACAAGACCTGGAAGGTCCTTCAGCACTGAGAACAAGACGCAACAGCGTCCCTGCGACATTTTAGACAAGCTGAGCCGTAAAAAACGTTAGCCGGGAACAGAATCATAGGCTTCTACTAGGTTCAGGGACGATTTTGAAAAGCGATGGCGTTCAGTGCACATGTCCCACAGGCATGCTTTGATCATCGAGGATGAAATCCTCATCGCGATGGAAGTCGAGGCTTTGCTCGGAGAGCAAGGGTTCGACACCTTCGATATCGCGGAAAGCCCTCAAGAGGCGCTCGACTGCGCCCTACGACGGCAACCAGATCTGATCACGGCTGACTACCGGATCGTCGGCGGCACCGGCGTCGAGGCGGTCACGGCCATCCTCGCGCGTTTGGGTCCGATCCCGGTGGTCTATGTGACGGGCAATGCCGACCAGCTGGGGGCCCGCACCCGCGCCGTGGTCGACAAGCCCATCTCGCCCCGCCGTTTGGCCGAAGCCTGCGCCATGGTCCAGAGCGCCGGCATCTAGTCGCTTCGCGGTCGGTCCGGCTATGCTGGCGCCCTTGCAGGGGAGCCGGTCATGCCCGCCGATCATGTTGTCGACAGCCTCGAAGCGCTGGAAGTCCTCTACACGCCCGCCCCCGTGCCGGCCTCGACCGTCAAGGTCTCGGACCGCATCACCCCACACTATCGCGCCCTGATCGAGGCCTCGCCGTTCCTGGCCCTGGCCACCGTCGGCCCCGAAGGCCTGGACTGCAGCCCGCGCGGCGACCAGCCCGGCTTCGTCCGCATCGCCGATGACCGCACGCTGATCCTGCCCGACCGGCGTGGCAACAACCGCATCGACAGCCTGCGCAACGTGGTCCGCGACCCGCGCGTGGCGCTGATGTTCCTGATCCCCGGCTCGGGCACCACCTTCCGCGTCAACGGCCGCGCGGTGGTCAGCGCCGATCCCGACCTGCTGAACAGCTTTGCCGTCGACGGCAAGGCGCCGCGTACCTGCCTGGTCGTCACCGTGGTCGAGGCCTATTTCCAATGCGCTCGGGCCATCGTGCGCTCGGGGTTGTGGAAGGCCGAGGCTCAGGTCGATCCCAAGTCGCTTCCGACGCCCGGCGCGATGCTGGCGGCGATGAGCGAGGATACGGTCGGCGGCGAGGCGTACGACAAGGCCTGGCCGGAGCGAGCAGCGGCGTCGCTCTGGTGACAAAAACGGTTGTCATCCCGGACGAGCGCGCAGCGCGAAGATCCGGGACCGACGCCTGAGCTCAGCGCTTCCGGCGGTCCCGGATTGGCGCTTCGCTTGTCCGGGATGACAATCCCTCTTGGCTGGACCAACGAGAAACGGCCCCGCCCGGGATGGGGCGAGGCCGCTCTGAAACACATTCAGTCGAGGTCCCTAAACCTCAGTCGTCGCGGTGAACCCGCTCCCGACGTTCATGGCGTTCCTGGGCTTCCAGGCTGAGCGTCGCGGTGGGCCGCGCGTCCAGTCTCGCCAAACCGATCGGTTCACCGGTCTCTTCGCAGTACCCGTAGGAACCGTCTTCGACCCGACGCAACGCCTGGTCGATTTTCGAGATAAGCTTTCTCTGACGGTCCCGGGTGCGAAGTTCTAGCGCCCGATCAGTTTCCGACGACGCGCGATCGGCGAGGTCGGCATGGTTCTCAGTTTCTTTCTGGAGATGGGCGACCGTTTCGCGAGATTCGCGAAGGATCTCCTCTTTCCAGGCGTTCAGCTTTTGCTTGAAATATTCAAGCTGACGCTCGTTCATGAAAGGCTCGTCGTCCGAAGGACGATACGAGTCTGGTATCTTAAGAACAGTGGCCGTTTGCATTAACGCCTCACGCCCCGATGAACTCCGCCCAGGTCAGGCGGGCTGCTTATACCAAAACGATAGCCGGGTTCAATGAACCTCGCGTGAGCGGCGCGTTCACCGCCGTGCACGGATGCCACGATCCTGGGGATATTCGATGAACGATGTTCTTTAAGATTGAGTTTCATCGGCTGTATTCAGCCCAAACGCGCCTGTTCGAGCTTGGCTGCCTCGACGGCGGCGCGAGTCTCGATTTCGTTGAGAATCGCCTCGAGCTTGGGATCGTCGGTCGACTCGCGATGCTCGCGCACGGCGGTCTTCAGCTTGGACAGGGTGCCGGTCGAGACATCGCCGTCCAGGGTGGCCAGTTTCAGGGCGTCCAGGATGTCCAGCAGGCCCCCGGCCCGCTTCACCGCCCGGCGCTTGCGCTCCATCGGGTCCAGATCGGCCTGCAAAGCCAACAGGGCGTCCAGCGAGCCGACACCGGCCACGCCGCCCGCCTGGGCCACGCTCGAAGCGGCGCTGGCGCCGCCGACCGTGGGCAAGGCAAAACCCGATCCGCCGCCGCCCGTCGGTTTGGCCCGCGATGCGCCAACCGCGCCCGCGCCCCCCGTGCTGGAAACCTTCATGACGAAACGCTGCTCCGACGACGAAATGGGGATTCACCCCTCCCCGTTAACCACATCTTGCGGTCCGGCGCTTGCGGTATGGTTAATGCCGGGCAGAATCTGCCGAAGCGGAATGTCGCAGGCAGGAAATCCCCGCCCCGCAACTGATTTCATTGAACTTTTCACACACTTAACTCTGGCCCGGTTCTGGCATGGGAGGCCGCGGGGATGCCACCCCGCCGCAGGATCGCCATGTCTCGTTCATTCTTTGCCTCCGTTCTTGGCCTCGCTCTCGCCGCCGTCGCCCTGGTCTCGTCTCCGGCCGACGCCAGTTCGCGCATCAAGGACATCGTCTCGTTCGAAGGCGTGCGCGACAACCAGTTGGTCGGCTACGGCATCGTCGCGGGCCTGAACGGATCTGGCGACAGCCTGCGCAACGCCCCGATGACCAAGCAGAGCCTCGAAGCCATGCTCGAGCGCCAGGGCGTCAATGTCCGCGACGGCAATCTCAACACCAAGAACACCGCCGCCGTCATGGTCACCGCCAACCTGCCGCCGTTCTCGGCGGCCGGGGCGCGCATGGACGTCACGGTCTCGACCCTGGGCGACGCCAAGAGCCTGTTGGGCGGCACCCTGCTGGTTACCTCGCTGCAAGGCGCCGACGGCCAGACCTATGCGGTGGCGCAAGGCTCGGTGCAGACCGGTTCGGTCTCGGCCGGCGGCGCCTCGGGCAGCTCGGTGACCAAGGGCGTGCCGACCGCGGGCCGGATCGCCGCCGGCGGCATCATCGAAAAGGAGACCGGCTTCCAGATGGTGAACATGGACGTGATGCGCGTGACCCTGCGCAATCCGGACTTCACCACCTCGCGCCGCATCGCCGACGCCATCAACCTGAAATTCCCGCGCTGCGCCCAGGCCCAGAACCCGACCATCGTGGCGATGCGTCCGCCGGCCGGCATGGACATGATCAGCTTCGTCACCGCCATCGAGAACCTGGAGGTCGAACCCGACAGCCCGGCCAAGGTGATCATCGACGAGGTGGCCGGCGTCATCGTCATGGGCGACGATGTCCGCATCAGCCAGGTGGCGATCGCCCAGGGCAACCTGACCATCTCGGTCCAGGAAAACCCGGCGGTCAGCCAGCCCGCCCCGTTCAGCCAGGGCCAGACCAAGGTCGTCCCGCAATCGACCGTCAGCGTCAACGAGGAGACCGGCCGCAAGCTGCTGACCCTGGGTGGCGGCGCCTCGCTGAAAAGCCTGGTCGGCGGCCTCAACGCCCTGGGCGTCACCCCGCGCGACATGATTTCCATCCTGCAGGCCGTCAAGGCCGCGGGCGCCCTGCAAGCCGACATCGAGGTGATGTGATGAGCGCTCTTTCGACGATCGCGACCCCGACGATCGACACCGTCGGCCCGACCGCGGCCTCGACCGCCGAGCTGTTTCGCCGCGGCAAGATCAAGGAAACGGCCCAGAAGTTCGAGGCCTCGTTCCTGTCGGTGATGATGCAGTCGATGACCGCCGGCATGAAGACGCCGG
>FTJN01000569.1_pt3 | contig 19873 bp, 21 predicted proteins | sample 1658361 | NCBI WGS metagenome assembly FTJN01 (sample SAMEA3914819, study PRJEB12502) | metagenome | biome: forest; material: soil | place: Canada | collected 2010-06-26 | depth 0.3 m
CCGCTCGGCGGAACTCGACGCCGGTGGCGCGCTTGCCTTCGAACAGGATGCGCGTGGTGTGCGCCTCGGTGAACACCGTGAGGTTCTTGCGGCCCAGGTTGGGCGTGAGGTAGGCCTTGGCGGCGCTGAAGCGCTCGCCGTTCTTGTGCGTGACCTGGTACGGGCCGATGCCTTCCTGCTCGGCGCCGTTGAAGTCGTCGGTGACGGGAAAGCCCGCCTCGCGGCCGGCGTCGACGAAGGCCTGCAGGGTCTTGTTGGGGCTGCGCAGGTCCATCACGTTGAGCGGGCCCGCGTTGCCGTGGTACTCGTTGGTGATGCGCTCGTTGTGCTCGGCGCGGCGGAAATAGGGCAGCACCTCGTCGTAGGACCAACCTTCGTTGCCTTCAGCGGCCCAGTGGTCGTAGTCGGCCCGGTGGCCGCGGATGTAGACCATCGCGTTGACCGAGCTCGAACCGCCCAGCACCTTGCCGCGCGGCTGCCAGCCGATGCGGCCGTTCAGGCCCTTCTGCGGCACGGTGTTGAAGTTCCAGTTGGCGGTCTTGGTCTGCGCGAGCAAGGCCAGGCCGGCGGGGCAATGGATCAACACGCTCCTGTCGACCGGGCCGGCCTCGATCAGCGCCACCGATACCGCGGGATCCTCGCTGAGCCGCGCCGCCAGCACGCAGCCGCCCGAACCTCCGCCCACCACGATGTAGTCGAAATTCATGTTTGTCTCTTTCTTGTGGTCAGCCAACGAAAACCTCTTCGGGAATCATGCGCGCCTTCTCAAGCGCTTGCAGGGGAATCGGCGAGTCCGTGCCGGCGCATCAGCGCGGCACGACGAGCAGGCGAGAAATTGATGCGCGTCGCATCGGAGTGGACCGCCGCGACCAGCCGCGCGTCCATCAGGGCGAACCAGAGCGGCGGAAAGTACGCGACGGTGAACATGCCGAAGTAGCCGTTGGGCAGTTGCGGCACGTCGTCGACATGGCGCAGCGACTGGTAGCGGCGCATCGGGTGGGCATGGTGATCCGAATGCCGCTGCAGGTGGAACACGGCCCAGTTGGAGAACAGGTGGTTGCTGTTCCACGAGTGCCGCGGCTCGCAGCGCTCGACGCGGCCGTCCGGGCCCGCCGTGCGCAGCAGGCCGTAGTGCTCGATGTAGTTGGCCGTGGTGAGCTGGAAGTTGGCCCACAGCGAGGCCGCGAGCAGGAACGGCAGCACCTGCGGGCCCAGCCACGCGGCCAGCGTCGCCCACAGCGCGACGGTGATCAGCGCGGGCTGCAGCAACTCGTTGTGCAGCGACCAGAACGGCAGCCCGTCCACTTTCATGCGTGCGCGCTCGAGCTGCCAGGCGCGCCGGAACGCGCCGGGCATCTCGCGCAGCGCGAAGCGCCAGATGCCTTCGCCCATGCGCGACGAGGCCGGGTCGGCGGCCGTTGCCACGTCGCGGTGGTGGCCGCGGTTGTGCTCGATCGTGAAGTGACCGTAGAACGTGGGCGCGAGCACGATCTTCGCGAGCCAGCGCTCGAGGCGCGACTTCTTGTGTCCGAGTTCGTGGCCGAGGTTGATGCAGAACCCGCCGACCATGCCCGTGGTCATCACGACGGCCAGCTGTCCCGACCCGGTGAGCGGCGTGCGCGCGCTGAACCACGCGCCGTAGACGAAGGCGGCCCACAGCAGCGGCACCAGCGCGAAGGTCACGCGCCGATAGAACGGATCGGCCTCCAGGCGGGGCACGGCGTCCTCGGGCGGGTTGCTGGTGTCGGCGCCCAGCGCCAGGTCGATTAGAGGCGCCACGCAATAGACGAAGATCACCGGAACCCACAACATGAGGGCCGTCGGCCAGGCGCGGTACAGCAGCGGGCCCAACCCCACCAGCGTCGGCACCAGCAGCGACAGCACCCAGGCGTGACGCTTGCGGTCGACGTAGGGGACGGACGGATCGGACGAAGTGGACAGGCTCATCGTGAAACCCAGTGTGGGCGGGCCGGTCCGGGGCCGACACCGATGCAGCTGCCAACAAATCGTCATAAAGTGACAAACCGAGCGCCGCGTGCCTCAAACGAGGGAAGACACTGAGGCCTTCGCACCGTCCAGGAACATGTCCCGCACCGCCATCGCCCACCCGCCGCTGCCCCAGCCCGGCTCGCTCGTGCCGCCCATCTATGCGCGCCTGCTGCGCATGCTGCTGCAGCACGCGGACGTCGATGGCGACCGCGTGCTCGCCGCCGCCGGCCTCGACTGGGCCACGCTGGTGACCGACGACAAGCGCCTGGGCCGCGACACCATCGTGCGCCTGGCCGAAGGCGCGATGGCCGCCACGCGCCGGCCCTGGCTGGGGCTGGATCTGGGCGGCGGCGCGCCGGTGTCGGCGCACGGCGCGCTCGGCTACGCCGTGGTCACCAGCCGCGACCTGCGCGAGGCCATGCTGACGATGGCCCGCTACGGCACCACGCGCAACGACGCGATGGCCTGGACCTGCACCGACACCGGCGACGGCATGACGATGCACGCCGCCGAACGCACCGATCTCGGCGCCGTGCGCGGCTTCGTCATCGACACCGTGCTCGGCGCGATCCTGCGCATGATCGAGACGGCCGTGGGGCAGGTGCCGGCCGACCTGCGCATCGAGCTGCCGCTGCCCACGCCCGCCTGGCGCGAGCAGTACCAGCGCTTCGGCGTCGCCGCGGTGGCGTTCGACCGGCCGGCCTTCGCGTTCCACTTCGCGCAGCGCGACCTGGCCTTGCCGTGCATCGGCGCCGACGCGAAGGCGCACGCGAGCGCGTGCCGCGAATGCGAGGAAGCGCTGGCCGAGGTCGCGGGCGCCGGCATGGCCCAGCGCGTCGCGGGCCTGCTCGCGAGCGTGGCGAGCGGGTCGGGTTCGGGCGGATATCCCCGCATGGCCGACGTCGCCGCGCGCTGCGGGATCTCGCCGCGCACGCTGATCCGCCGCCTGCACGAGGACGGCGCCACGTTCCAGCAACTGCTCGACGCGGCCCGCAAGCAGCGTGCGTTATGGATGCTGGTGCATACCGCCGAGCCGGTGGAGGAGATCGCGGCGCGGCTGGGCTACGTCGACACGTCCAACTTCAGCCGCACGGTGCGGCGCTGGTTCGGCGCCACGCCGCGCGAGCTGCGCGAGGCGCCGCCGTCGTAGGGAACGGGCGCGTCGCCGGCGAGGAGAACCGACTCAGTTGATCGCCAGCAGCTCGACCTCGAACACGAGCGTCGCGTTCGGCGGAATGACGCCGCCGGCGCCGCGCGGGCCGTAGGCGGTGGCGGACGGGCAGGTCAGCTTGCCCTTGCCGCCGACCTTGAGCTTCTGCACGCCCTCGGTCCAGCACCCGATCACCTTGTTGAGCGGGAACGAGATCGGATCGCCCGGCTTCGAGGCGTCGAACACCTTGCCGTCCGGGAACGAGCCGCTGTAGTAGACCTTGACGGTGTCCGTGGCCTTCGGGCTCGCGCCGGTGCCTTCCTTGATCGACTTGAACACCACCCCGCTGGCCGAGACGACGGCGCCCGGTTCCTTGGCGGCCGCGGCGAGCGCCGCGGAGTCGTCGGCGTGTGCGGTGGCGAAGCCGGCGGCCAGGGCCAGCGCGGCGGCCAGGCGGACGGAAATCAGGCGGGAAGTCATCGAGGCATCTCCAGTAGCTTTTGCGAAGCGCGCATCATAGACGCGCCTCACGCGGCGGCCGTGACACGGCGTGTCAGCACCGGATCGGCATACACCTGCCCGCCGAACTCGAATTCGTGCGTGCCCACCTGCACGAAGCCGCGGCGGGCGTAGAACGCCAGGGCCTTGACGTTGCGGTCGTAGGCACCCAGCCACACCGTCTGGCCGCCGAGCGCCGCGATCGCGCCGAGGGCGGCTTCGATCAGGGCGCCGCCGACGCCGGTCCCCTGGGCCGACGCGAGCAGGTACAGCCGCGACAGCTCGACCGCCTTGCGATCGCTGACGCAGGCCGGCACCTTGGCGCTGCGCACGTGGGCGTAGCCCACCGGCGACTCGCCGACGAAGGCCAGCAGGGTCCGCGCGCACGGCCGGCTGAACCAGGCCGCGACCTTGGCGGCGGTGAAGTGCTCGTCGGCGTACTCGTCGACCTCGCGCGGATCGCTGATCGCGCGGTAGGTCTCGCGGAAGGTGGCGGCGCCGAGGCGGCAGAGGGTGTCGACGTCGTCGACGGTGGCGGGACGGATGAGCAGGGCGTTCACGGGCAGGCAGGCGGTTCGACTGGACAGGACGCCAGTTTGTCAGACGCGCGCTGACAACGCACCGGCGGCCGCGACTACAGGCGGGCGGGTGCTTTGACTAGTCCGCCCATGGAAGTTCGCCGATGCCGCGCGGACGGCGGCGGCCGCACACTGGATTCATCCTGGGGTCGCTCCCTGGCGCCCGAAGTCCTCATCAGCTTTCATCCGAGGCCATCATGATCCCCGACTCGCTGCCCGCCGCCGAATCCATCGCCCGCTACGAGCTGCGCTTCCAGTCGCTGTTCCACACGGGCCGCGCACTGGCCTTCCCTTGCGACCGCGAAGGCGAAGTGCATTGGGACACGATGACCGACCGCGCGCGCGCCGCTTTCCTGCGCGCCCAGGGCAGCGTGGGCCGCGAATACGCGTCGCCGGCGGTGCAGCTCAGCGACCTGCACTGACCCCGGCCGGGCCGGTTCGCTCCCCGCCCGGGCGGGCGGCGCGACAATGGGGCTCCCTGACCCGCCCGCGACACTTCCGTGCCCACTTTCGGCCGCTCCTTTCTTTCCCACTGGTGGCTGGATCCCGCGATCACCTACCTCAACCACGGCACCGTCGGCGCGACGCCGCGCGTGGTGCTGGAGACGCAGCACGCCTGGCAGCGCCGCATCGAGGCGCAGCCGGCCAGCTTCCTGTTTCGTGAACTGATGCGCGTCACGCCGGACGAACCCGGCGCGCCGCGGCCGCTGCTGCGCCAGACGGCCGACACGGTCGGCGCGTTCCTGGGCGCGCGCGGCGACGACCTGGTCTTCGTCGACAACGCCAGCACCGGCATCAATGCGGTGCTGCGCTCGCTCGCGCTGAAGCCCGGCGACGAGATCGTCGTGCTCGACCAGGCCTACGGCGCGGTGGTGCTGGCGGCCGGGTTCGTGGCGCGTGCCGCGGGCGCGGCGGTCGTCACCGTGACCACGCCGTTTCCGGTGCAGGGCGACGTCACCGAAGCCTGCGCCGACGCGGTCGAGCGCGCGCTGACGCCGCGCACGCGGCTCGCGGTGCTCGACCACGTGTCGTCCGACACCGCGCTGACGCTGCCGGTGGCGGCCATGATCGAACGTTGCCGCGCGCACGGCGTGCCGGTGCTGGTCGACGGCGCGCACGTTCCGGGCGCGCTCGAGCTGGACATCGCGTCGCTGGGGGCCGACTGGTACGTCGGCAACCTGCACAAATGGGCGTTCGCGCCGCGCGGCTGCGCCTTCCTGTGGGTCGCGCCCGCGCATCGCGCCGGACTGCACCCGCCGGTCATTTCCTGGGGACTCGGCGCGGGCCTGGCGCAGGAATTCGACTGGACGGGCACGCGCGACCCGTCGGCGGTGCTGTCGGCGCCGGCGGGACTCGCCTTCATGGGCGACGTGCTGGGCCTCGAGGCGATGCGCCGCTGGAACCACGACCTCGTCTGGGGCATGGCGCACCGGCTGGCCGCGCGCTGGGGCCAGGCGTGGACGACACCGGAGTCCATGGTGGGTTGCATGGCCAGCGTGCCGCTGCCGGCGCGCATCGCCGCGCTCGGCGAGCCCGCGGCGCCGGCGCTCAAGGACTGGCTGCTGCGCGAGCGCCGCATCGAGGCGCAGGTGCTGGCGATCCGCGGCCGGGCCCACGTGCGGCTGGCCGCGCAGGTCTACAACGACGAGTCGGACTACGAACGCCTCGCCGACGCCGTCGACGCGTGGCCGGCGTGACGCCGCGATCATGAGCCCGCACGGCCGCCCGAAGGGCGAATCGACCGCAGTGCGCAGCACGGAGCTGGCCCGATGAGCCTGCTGCTGCTGGCCCCGATGGAAGGGCTGCTCGACCACCCGTTGCGCGAGGTGCTGACCGCGGTCGGCGGCATCGACCGCTGCGTGTCGGAGTTCATCCGCATCACCGACATGCTGATGCCGGACCGCGTGTTCACGCGCATCGTGCCCGAGTTGCTGCAGGGCGGACGCACGCGCGCGGGCGTGCCGGTGCGTCCGCAGTTGCTGGGATCCGACCCCGGATGCCTGGCCGAGAACGCGGCGGCGCTGGCGGCGCTCAAGCCCGACGGCATCGACCTGAATTTCGGCTGTCCCGCCAAGGTGGTCAACCGCCATGGCGGCGGCGCGTCGCTGCTGCAGGATCCCGAGCTGCTCCATCGCATCGTCGAGGCGGTGCGGCGTGCCGTGCCCGCGGCCCTGCCGGTGTCCGCGAAGATGCGCCTGGGCTTCGAGGACGCCTCGCGCGCCCGCGAGTGCGCGCTGGCGCTCGCGGCCGGGGGCGCGAGCGAGCTCGTGGTGCACGCGCGCACGAAGGCCGACGGCTATCGGCCGCCCGCGTACTGGGAACGCATCCCGGCGATCCGTGCGGCGGTGGCGATTCCGGTGATCGCCAACGGCGAGATCTGGACGCCCGTCGACGCCGAGCGTTGCCGCCAGGTGTCGGGTTGCGACGGCTTGATGCTGGGTCGCGGCATGGTCGCCGACCCGGGCCTCGCGCAGGCGATTCGCGCGGGCCGCCTGGCCGGGCACGCGCCGGCCCTGGCGCTGCCGCGGCACGCCACCGAGGTCCGCCTCGACGCGCACGGCCACGCGAAGGCCTCCGCCGGTGGCCCGCACGCGCCGCACGACTACGGCGACGCGCCCGCGGTGCCCTGGGACGACTTGCTGCCGAAGCTGGCGCAGTTCTGGCGTCTCGTTGGCCTGCGCGTGGAGCCGCGTCACCGCGCCGGGCGGCTCAAGCAGTGGCTCAACCTGCTGCGACGGCGCTATCCCGAGGCGCAGCGCGCGTACGACGAGTTGCGCCTGGTCAATGACCCCAAGGTGCTGGGATTGGCGATGTTTGCTAACGTGGACGGTCCGTCCATGCACCTGGCCACGCCCCCATGAAATTCCTCCACACCATGCTTCGCGTCGGCGACCTGCAACGCTCGATCGACTTCTACACCCGCCATTTCGGCATGAAGCTGCGCCGCACGACCGACCGCCCCGAGCAGCAGTACACGCTCGCCTTCCTGGGCTACGGCGCCGACGACGGCAACGGCGAGGTCGGCTCGGCCGAGATCGAGCTCACCTACAACTACGGCGTCGGCACCTACGAGATCGGCACCGCGTTCGGCCACCTGGCGCTGGGCGTGCCCGACGTCGCGGCCGTGTGCGACAGCGTGCGCAACGCCGGCGGCAAGGTCACGCGCGAGCCGGGGCCGGTCAAGGGCGGCACGTCGTACATCGCCTTCGTGCAGGATCCGGACGGCTACAAGATCGAGCTGATCCAGGTCTGACGTCGCGGGCACTGTTGGTGTCGGGTCTTGCAAGGGCCTCGCACCCATAGGGTGGGCGGATGAGTCTGGTCCCGAGGGGTCTGGCACCGCCTTCGTCCGCGCTGCGATGCTGGCGATTTCCATGGGCGTTGCTCGCGGACGGAGGTGGAGCCTGACCTCGATCCCCGGGGACTCGACGCTCTCCGATCGCAGGTGAAGACGCATCGCCCTCGAGTCTCGGCACGCGAAGCGGCATCGACGGGCGCGGAAAACATGGCACCTTGCAAGATCTGGCACCCTTCAACACCTGACACCCGAATAAAAAAAGGCCCTGGCGCGCTCCCACGCGTCAGGGCCTCGGATCCGGGTCGCGACTACTTCTTGTCGCGCATGCTGTTGGACAGCCCCAGCAGGTTGTCGTGCAGTTCGGCCGGCGTCTTGCCGCCGATGTACATGCGCAGCATGACCTTGGCGAGCAGTTCGCTGTTGATGTACGGCGACGGGGCGCCGTGCGGCGTCAGCTGGTTGCCGTTGAGCGTGGCGATCAGGCCCTTGCCGGGGATCCAGTCCATGGTGACGACGTCACCCTTCTTGATCTTGGGCAGCGAGCTGTAGATGTCGCCCACCTGCGAGACCTCGGTGATCAGCTTGGCGAACTCCGCCGGCGTGGCCGAGGCCTCGAAGTCGATCAGGAAGTAGCGCGACGCCTGCGAGCCGGTGACGTCCTGCTGGATCACCAGTTGCACGCGCTTGACGCCCGGCGTGTTCTCGATCGCCTCGAGCGACGTCTGCTTCTGCTGCAGGTAGACCGCGGTGACGTCGATCTTGAAGTAGCCGCGCTTGCGGTAGCCGGCGCCGTTGAGGTGCAGCGGCACGCCGCCGACGGTGATGTTGTCGTCCAGCGAGACGCCGGATACGTCGACGTTGGCCCAGGCGCCGGAAACGGCGCACCCCAACACCAGTGCCGACACGATGCGGCGCAACGATTGCATCTTGATCATCAACTCACCCTCTCTCTGGGCGCGGCGCCGTGGCGGGCCGCGCGGAATCTGCGTCGCCCCGGGTCGTCGCGAGACGGGGCGCCGCGTTCCTTGATTTCGGACGGAGGCGCCGGAACTGGAGCCCGGCCACGCGGCCCGGGGCTTCCGGCTCGCCTCCCTCGGTCGCTCAGAACGGCTTGGACAGCGTCACGAACGCGGTGAAACCCTTCGGACGCGTCTGCGTGCCGAATTCCTTCATGATGCGGCCTTCCAGGAGGTAGTCGCCTGCGCCGTGGATGTAGGCGATCTCCGGGCCGAGGCCGAAGACGCGGCCCTTCTGGTCGAGCGTCGTGGCTTGGCGTGCCTCGGCGGCCTGGGCATTGGCCGCGCCGAAGACCGCGACATAGTCCGCCGCGCTGGACAGCGACGTCGAATCCTTGTTCAGCTGGTCGACGGCATAGCCGGACACGCCGACGCGCGTGGACTCGCTGACCGACTTCATCACCGCCAGGTCCCAGTTGATGTAGCTGCCGCTCTTGTACTTGGTCTCGGTGTTGCGCGTGTTGTACGAATAGGCGACGCGAGTGCCGACGTCCCAGCCGTCGCCGATGTAGCTGAACTGCACCGCGGGGCGGAACGTCCAGAACTTGCCGGCGCTCGGGTTGGCGGCGCGGTTCTTGTCGTAGTCGCCGAGCGGCACGACCGTCGTCAGCACGAACAGGGTCTGGGTCGCCTCGGTGCTCCAGCGCAGGATGGGCGAGAACTCGGGGTCGCCCGTGCCCCAGGCGGCATTCGAGTTCGCGCTCGCCACGTTCTGCACCTGGCCGACGACCAGCGGATTGACGCCTGCGGCGATCACGGCGTTGGTACCGGCGGGCAGGGGCGACGTCGCCACCGTCGACGAACCGGTGATGGTGGCGTTGCTCTTCTTGGTGACCAGCGGGACCAGGAAGGTGCCGCCGACGGTGGCGCCGAGGAACGTGGTCGCGCTCATGAAGCTCAGGCGCGGCAGCAGGCCGTTGACGTTGATCTGTTCGTTGGTCTGGATCGTCGTCGTGGTGAACGCGCCGGGGATCGCCGGCACGGCCGGATTCAGCGCGTGGATGGTGCTGAATGGCAGAGACTGAACCGTCGTGCCGCGGATGTTGCCGCTGTACGCGTAGGCATGGGCCTGGAACACCCAGCCGCCTTCGAACGGGGCCGACATGTCGGCGCCGCCGTAGCCGGGCGCGTAGCGCAGGTCGTAGTCTTCCGTGGCGACGGCGGAGCCGCAGGCGACCAGGGCAGCGACGGCCAGGGCGATGTTCTTGTTCACGATTGCCATTTGAGTTTGTCTCCGTACTCGATTTTTCCGATGGGCAAAGTCTAGTCGCGCTAAGTGCCTGCGCCCCCGCCATTTACGCGAACAACTGCACATGTGGGGTGCAGAACGACCGAAAATGTCGCGCGTTGATGACAGATGCACCCGAACGGGGCGTGCCGGACGTGGAGTCTGCCCAGGAAGAAACGACTCGAGCCGGCATTGCCGGCTCGAATGTGAGGGAGCACTAGCGGCGCGTCTGTCGCGTCAGTGACGCGCGACCGCAAGTGTTGCGTCTGCGCGTCAGTGCTGGCGCGCGCGCAGGCCGGCGATGAGCTCGCTGGCGGCGATTTCGGAGGACACCGCCGCATCCAGCGGCGACTGCGACAGGCCGGAACGGTCGTAGTGCAGGTTCTCGTAGAGCGTCGCCGACGCCGGGCAGGCGCGCAGCACCGCGCGCAGCGCGTCCTCGGGCAGGTCGTCCTCCAGCAGCGTCTTCACCGTATTGACGAGGTTGAGGTACTGCTGCGCGCCGACGATCGTCGGGTTCGCGTCCACGCGCTCCAGCAACTGGGCCATGGCGATCAGGTTCTCGATGCGGTTCTTCAGCGCGGCGGCAGCCATCACGACTCCTTGGGTTCAGGCGACGGGCGGCGTGTACCGCCCTTGAACCTCAGGTAGGGACGTCGTGCTCCAAATCAAGGGCCAGGGTGCCTCTTGCGCCTACTTGCCCCAGCTGTCCTTGAGCGTCGTCACGCGGTTGAACACGGGCCTGTCGAGCGTGTGATCGACGCGATCGGTCACGAAGTAGCCGTGGCGCTCGAACTGCACGCGCGTCTCGGCGGGCAGCTTGCCGGTCGACGGCTCGACGTAGCCCTGGGTCACGCGGATGCTGTCGGGGTTCAGCTCGGCCGTCAGCGAGTCGGCCGAGCCGGGTTGCGGCACGGCGAACAGGCGGTCGTACAGGTTGAACGTGGCCGGCACGCCGTCGTGCTGGGCGACCCAGGTGATCGTGCCCTTGACCTTGACGAGGTCGGCGCCCGGCGTGCCGCTGCGCGTGTCGGGGACGACGGTGGCGAGCACGGCCGTGACCCTGCCGTCGGCGTCCTTCTCGCAGCCGGTGCACTCGACGATGACGCCGTACTTCAGGCGCACCTTGTTGCCGGGGAACAGGCGCTGGTAGCCCTTGGTCTGGACTTCCAGGAAGTCGTCGCGCTCGATCCACACCGTGGGGGCGAGGGCGAACTCGCGCTGGCCCATCTCCGGGTGGTGGGGATGCGCCGGCGCCGTGCACGGCTCGGTGGCCGCCGCGCCGAACACGTCGGCCCAGTTGGTGAGCTTGAGCGGGATCGGGTCGAGCACGGCCATCGCGCGGGCGGCCTTGGACTCGAGGTCGTCGCGCAGCGCGATGTCGAGCCAGGCGTAATCGATCCAGGTGTTGTTCTTGGTCGCGCCGGTACGCTCGGCCAGCAGTTGCAGCGCGCCGGCGGTGTAGCCGCGGCGGCGCATGCCGACCAGCGTGGGCATGCGGGGATCGTCCCAGCCGCTGACGTGGTTTTCTTCCACCAACTGGCGCAGCTTGCGCTTGCTGGTGACCACGTAGGTGAGGTTCAGGCGCGCGAATTCGTACTGCTTGGGCAGCGGGTGGGCCAGCAGGCCCAGCTCGACCAGCCGCTCCAGCAGCCAGTCGTAGAACGGGCGCTGGTCCTCGAACTCGAGCGTGCAGATGCTGTGCGTGATGCGCTCGAGCGCGTCCTCGATCGGATGGGCGAACGTGTACATCGGGTAGATGCACCAGCGGTCGCCCGTGTTGTGGTGATGCGCGCGGCGGATGCGGTACAGCGCCGGGTCGCGCAGGTTGATGTTGGGGCTCGCCATGTCGATCCTGGCGCGCAACACCATCGAACCGTCGGCGTGCTTGCCGTCGCGCATCTCGCGCAGGCGCGCCACGTTCTGCTCGGGCGTGCGCGTGCGGAACGGGCTGTCGGTGCCGGGCGTGTTGAAGTCGCCGCGGTTGGCACGGATCTGGTCGGCCGACTGCTCGTCGACGTAGGCCAGCCCGGCCTGCGCCAGCGCCTCGGCGGCGCGGTACATGAAGTCGAAGTCGTCGCTGGCGTAGAACAGGTTGCTGCCGATGGACGACTCCCAGTCGAAGCCGAGCCAGCGCACGTTCTCCTTGATGCCGTCCACGTACTCCTGGTCTTCCTTCTCCGGGTTGGTGTCGTCGAAGCGCAGGTGGCAGACGCCGCCGTAGTCGCGCGCCAGGCCGAAGTTCAGGCAGATGCTCTTGGCGTGGCCCACGTGCAGGTAGCCGTTCGGCTCGGGCGGGAAACGCAGGCGCACGCGCGCCGTGTCGGGCACGCCGGCCGCGTGGTGCGCCGCATCGCCCGGGCCGCCGCCCCACTGTCGATTCGCGTACGTGCCCGCCTCGAGGTCGCGCTCGATCACGTTGCGCAGGAAGTTCGCGGGCTTGACGGCTTCGTCGGCCGGCGCGGCGGGGGTGGGGGCTTTGGGCGTGTTCATGTCTGGCGCGATTCTAGTTGCGCGGGTTTCCCCTGCACTCACGTGGTGGCGGCACGGCCCCCTCTCAAGAGGGATAGCTGGGCGGCCCCCGGTTTTCCATACTCGCGCCTCGGCAAGTCGAAGCGTCGATTCGCCACCCGTTGGAAGCAGGAGACGACCATGCAGCACGCGATGACGATGAGTACGACGGCCCGTTGGATCGATACCGGCGCCCAGGTGCTGATCGGCGCGACGGCGATCGTCGCGGCCTGCATCGCGTTGACGGGGGCGGGCATGCGCGGCCACGGGGAGGCGCCGCAGGGACGCTTTCGCGTGGCGATGGAGGCGTACGAGGCGCAGCAGTGGCCGCAGGCCTATGCGCAGTTGTCGGCCGCCGCCGATGCCGGCGATCCCGCCGCGGCGCGCGTCGCCGCGATGATGGCGCGCCAGGGCCCGCTGCTGTTCGGCCAGCACTTCGACGTCAGCCCCGAGCGACTGCAGCGCTGGGACCGGGCGATGCACGGCCAGGCGGTGGCCGTCGCGGTCACATCGCGCGAAAAAGATGCGCGTGCAGGCGACTTGCGACAAGGCGTTCAGGTCGCTGGCGCAAAGTAAGGAAGACCTTGCCCGATTCGTCGCGGGTGGCCGTGGCGACGGCGTCCGCCCGCACCACGGTGCCGCGGTGGATCTGCCAGAAGCGTTCGGCGTTCAGCCGCGGCAGCAACTCGCGCAGCGACGTCCGGATCAGCGCCTCGCGCGTGGCCGTCACCACGCGCACGTACTTGTCGGCGGCCTCGAAATAGACCACCTCGTCGATCGGGATCATGTGCAGCGTCGAGCCGATGCCGGCCTGCAGGATCGTGAGCGGCGCGGCCGCGTCGTCCTGCGCGGCGGGCGCGGCGGCCAGCAGGGTGCGCAGGCGTCCGAGCAGCGCCGCGTCGTCCGCGGCCGGCGCCGCCGCGACTTGCGCGGCGTCGCGCAGCGCGAGCATGTCGCGCAATCGCGCGCAGCACGCGGCCAGTCGCGCCGGCTGCACGGGCTTTTGCAGGTAGTCCACCGCGGCGCGCTCGAAGGCCTGCAGCGCGTACTGGTCGTAGGCGGTGACGAAGACGATCAGCGGCAGCGGCCCGGCGTCGCCCGGCCATTCCTCGACGATCGCCTCCGCCGCCTCGAGACCGCTGCGGCCCGGCATGCGGATGTCCAGGAACACGACGGCGGGCCGGTGCGCCAGCGCGCGCTCGACGGCGTCGTCGCCGTCCACCGCGGATTCCAGCAGGGTCAGTTCGGGCCAGGCGCGTGCCAGTTCGGCGCGCAGCGCCTGGGCGAGCAAGAGCTCGTCTTCTGCGATCAGGGCGGTGGTCATGGCGTCGAGGTTCTCACGAATGGGCGGGCGCGGCGATCGGCAGGCGGATCTCGGCGAGCGTGCCGCCTTCGGCGCGCGGCGACAGCGTGAATCGGGCCGCGTCGCCGTGCAGCGTCTGCAGGCGCTCGCGCACCTGGGCGACGCCGAAGCCCGATCCCGCCTCGACGGGCTCGCGTGCCCGCGCCGCGGCTGCGGCCTCGAGGCCACGGCCGGAGTCGGCCACGACGAGGACCAGCGTCGTACCGTCGAGCGTGGCGCTCACGTGCAGCTCGCCGGGCCCGCGCTGCGGCTCGAGGCCGTGCTTGATCGCGTTCTCCACCAGCGGCTGCAGGAGCAACGGCGGCACGGGGATCGCGGCGAGCTCGGGCGGCAGCGCGGTGCCGGCGCGCAGCCGGTCGCCCATGCGCACCTTCATCAGCGCCAGGTAGTCGTCGATGCGGGCGAACTCCTCGCCCAGCGGATGCGCCGCCTGGCGGCTCGCGTTGAGGGTGGCGCGCAGGAAGGCGATCAGGTGATCCAGCATCTGCTGGGCGCGCTGCGGGTCGGCGCCGATCAGCGCGCGCAGGTTGGCCAGCGTGTTGAACAGCATGTGCGGCTCGAGCTGCGACTGCAGCAGGTTCAGGCGCGCGAGCGTGGCCTCGTGCGCGGCGGCGGCGATCTGCGCGCGATGCGCCCGCGCCTGGCCGCGTGCGTAGAACCAGCTGGCCACGATCGCGCAGAACACGGCGGCCGGGCCGAAATCGAGCAGCAGCCGGCGCGGCTTGCTCAGGTAGGCGGGCCAGTTCGACTGGCCGTAGATCGTGTCGGCGACCGTCAGGCCGATCGCATAGCCCAGCGTGCACGCCACCGCGATCAAGGCGATGCCGCGCCAGCCGTCGGGCCAACCGCTCGGACGCGCGGGCAGCACGAGGCGGCCTGCTTCGACGAGCGCCCAGATCGACAGTCCGATGCACTGCGCATAGACCAGCGACGAGCCGAACGGGTGGCCGTTCATCGTCGTGACGAGGCCGGCGATCGCCGTATTGGCCAGCATCACCTGGGCGCCGTGGAACAGCAGGTGGCGCGGATCGAACGGCGGAGGCGCACCGGCCGCGCCGGCGCTGCGGGGGAGATCGGGAGGAGCGGGCACGGCGGTGGGTGGCAGCGGACGCGGCAAAGGGGGGTCGATTGTGCCCGGCGGACCGGGCGTTCCTCAGGCGGCGAGCACCGCAGCCCGGTCGCGGCGCGTCGCCCAGATCTTGCGCGAGCGGGCGGCGAGCAGGCCGGCCGTGAAGCCGTAGGCGATCGCGGCCGCGGCGGCGGCCTCGGGGTTGTTCGCCAGCGCGGGCTGGATCGCCAGCGCGACGTTGACGACGTAGCGCACCATGAACACGCCCACGAACAACAGCAGCGGCGCGATGCTGCCGCCGATGGTGAAGCTGCCGTCCGCGTTCGCGCTGACGCGGCGCGGCAGGTCCAGCGAGCGGTTGGACACGAAGCCGAGCGCGGCGCCGGCGACCCAGCTGGCACCGGTCAACCACTCGCCGGCGCCGCCGAAGCCGCGCAGCGCGCCGGCCAGCGAGGCCGCACCGACGACCAGCGGCACGATCCAGACGCGGCCGGCCGACATCGTCTGGGTGCGCATCTGGCGCACGCCGACCAGGACGAGGACGGCCAGGGCGGTCCAGACGGCGGTGGGGGTGTGGGTGACGATGTCGAGGAGGGAGGGCACGGCGTGTTTCCTTGGCGCTGAGGGTGGTGGGGAATGGACGCATGGTCGCGACGGCCGGTCGCGGCCGCCAGCGCCAGGCGACGAGGCGACGGCAGCCGGCGCCAAATGCGCGGGAAGCGGCGCCGGATGCGGGCTGTCCCGCCGCATCTTCGGGAGAACCCTCGTGGGGACTGTCATCCGCCTGTCGACGGACCGTGAACTGCGCCGCGTTGCCTCGTGAAAGAGAGCGTCCAGTGGGTGTCTCCCCCCAGGAATCCACCCCGGGCGCAGGCTAAAATGGCTGGTTGGAAGGGGAGGCCGTGAACGCGACCTGGTCGGGGGTTCCGACAGGCGGCGACACGGACCTGGAGGTCACGCGGCATGCAGCCGTGGACAACACGAAAAACGGCGCCGCACACCGCGGCGACCGTCGGCGTCAGGGCTAGCCAATTGAGTTTCGCTTTCGTCATCGAGTCCTGGGCGGCGTGTGCGCCCGGCGTGGACACGCCGCAGCGCTGGTCGCAGTGGGCGGCCGCGCCATGGCTGCCCGAGGGCGAGCCGCAGGTCGCGCTGGCGGCGGTGGCGCCGATGCTGCGCCGGCGCTTCGCGCCGCTGGGCCGGCTGGCCGCGCAGGCGGCGATCGACCTGGCCGGCGATGCGGGCGCCAAGCTGCCCGACGACGCCGACCTGTCCGACAACCCGACCGTCTACGCGTCGCGCTACGGCGAGACGGGCCGCTGCCTCGAGCTGCTGGCCGACCAGGCGCGCGGCGACGCGCTGTCGCCCACGGCCTTCGGCCTGTCGGTGCACAACGCGATCGGCGCGATGATCGCGTTGACGCGCGGCGACCGCCGCAACTCCTCGGCCGTCGCGGCCGGGCGCGCGACGGCGGCGGCCGGCGTCGTGGAGGCGGTCGCGTTGCTGGACGACGGCGCCGCGAGCGCCAGCCTCGTCGTCTACGACTCGCCGCTGCCGGCCGGCTACGCGTGCTTCGAGGACGAGCCCTCCGCGCACTTCGCCTGGGCCTGGCACCTGCGCCGGCCGCGCGCCGGCGAGCGCGCGCTGCACCTCGATTGGCGCGCCGACGACGCGGACGGCGACGCCGCCGCGAGCGCGCCGTCCCACCTGCCCGCGAGCCTGCAGGCCCTGTGGTTCGGCGTGTCCGGAGCGCCCGAGCTGTCGCAACGCATCGACGGCCGCCGCTGCGTCTGGAGCCGCGATGCGTGAGACCGCGACGATGTCGCCCCATCCGAGTTCGATGCTCAACCGCGGCTGGCGCGTGATCGCCACCGGCTTCTCGTTCGCCGCGTTCGGGCTCGGCGGGCTGCTGCTCGGCGGCCTCGTGTTCCCGCTGCTGCTGGTGATCGTGCGCCACCACCAGCGGCGCTCGGCGCTGGCGCGCTGGACCATCCATCACCTGTTCCGGCTGTTCGTCGCGATGATGTGCGGCCTGGGCCTGTGCAGCGTCGAGGTGCGCGGCCGCGAGCGCCTGCGCCGGCGCGGGCTGCTGATCCTCGCGAGCCATCCGTCGCTCATCGACGTGGTGTTCCTGATGGCGCTGGTGCGCGACGCCGACTGCATCGTCAAGGCCGCGCTGCTGCGCAACCCGTTCACGCGCGGCCCCGTGCGCGCGGCGGGCTTCGTCTGCAACGACTCGGGCCCGGGCCTGATCGCCGACTGCGTCGCCTCGGTGCGCGCCGGCAACAACCTCATCGTGTTCCCCGAGGGCACGCGCACGCCGGCCGGCAGCGCGCTGGGCCGGCTGCAGCGCGGCGCCGCCAACCTCGCGGTGCGCGGCGAGCTGCCGATCACGCCGGTGCGCATCACGTGCTCGCAACAGATGCTGGGCAAGAACGACAAGTGGTGGCGCGTGCCGCGCCGCGCCGGGCACTTCGTGATCGACGTCGGTGACGACATCCCGATCGACTCCCATCTGGCCGTGGACGGCGCGCAAGCGCTCGCCGCGCGCCGACTCAACGACGAACTGGCGCGCCACCTTGGCGCGGAGACACCGCATGCAGCAGCTTGAGAACGACATCAAGGAACTCATCATTTCCTCGCTGGCCCTGGAAGACCTCACGCCGGCCGACATCGACGCGAGCGCGCCGCTGTTCGTCAACGGCCTGGGCCTCGATTCGATCGACGCGCTCGAGCTCGGCCTGGCGCTCCAGAAGCGCTACGGCGTGAGCCTGTCGGCCGAGTCCGAGGAGGTTCGCGCCCATTTCGCGAGCGTCAAGACGCTGGCCGCCTTCGTCATCGCCCAGGGAAAGGCGTGAGGGAACACACCATGACCAAAGACGACATCTTCGCCAGGATCGTGCAGATCCTGCACGACACCTTCGACATCGAGCCGGCGCGCATCACGCGCGAGTCGCGCCTCGGCGAGGACCTGGACATCGACTCGATCGACGCCGTCGACCTCATCGTTCAGCTCAAGCCGCTCGTCGGCAAGCGCCTGCAGCCGGAGGCCTTCAAGTCGGTGCGCACCGTGCAGGACGTGGTCGATGCGCTGTACGGCCTCGTCCACGAGGCGCCGCACGCGTGAATCCCGCCATGGTCCATGCCGCGCCGGCGCCCGCCGTTCGCCCACCCCGCAAGACGCCGCCGCTGCTGGCCGCCGTGCTGCTGGTGGCGAGCGTCGCGTATCCGGTCGTCGTGTACCTGGCGCTGGGCCACGTGAGCCCGCGCTGGATCGCGCTGCTGCTGGTCGCCCTCGCGCTGGCGCGGGCGTGGGTCACGCGCGAGCCGTTCTGGCTCGGCGCCGCGGCGCTCGCGCTGGTGCTCGCGGGCGCCAGCTTCCTCGGCGACCGCTGGGGCCCGTTGAAGCTCTATCCGGCGCTCGTCAACCTCGTGATGCTGGGCCTGTTCGCGATGAGCCTGTGGCGCGGCCCGAGCGTGGTGGAACGCCTGGCGCGGATGCGCGAGACGAACTTCCCGCCCGCCGCCGTCGCCTACACGCGGCGCGTCACGCAGGTGTGGTGCGGCTTCTTCGTCGTCAACGGGCTGATCGCGGTGGCGACGGCGCTGTGGGCGAGCGCCGCCACCTGGGCGCTGTACAACGGATTGCTGTCGTACGTGGCGATGGGGGCGCTGATGGGAGGCGAATGGCTGGTGCGCCGGCGCGTGCGCGGCCGCATCGCCGCCGCCGCGGCGGCGGGCGCGGGCGACGGAGCCGTGGATGGCTGATGCGGCCGGCTGGCGCCCGCTCACGGCCTTGCCCCACCGCGGCGCCTCTCCCTCGACCGCGGTGGCGTGGCGCGGCGGCGAAGCGCTGTCGCAGGCGTCGTTCGCCGCGCAGGTGGCCGCCTGGCGCGACCTGCTCGCGGCGCAGCCGGGCGCGCGCTGGGCGCTGTACGTCGAGGACACCTTCGACTTCGCCGCCGCGCTGTTCGGCGCGTGGCACGCCGGCAAGGTCGTGGTCGTGCCGGGCGACATGCAGGACGACACCGTCGCGCGGCTGCGCGGCGTGAGCGACGGCTTCCTGGGCGACCTGCCGGGCGCGCTCGCGCGTCCCGCTCCCGCGCGCGCGGGCGACGCCCACTTCGATCGACTCGATCGCGAGGCGACGCAACTGGTCGTCTACACCTCGGGCACCAACGGCGAGCCGCTGGCGATCCCCAAGAAGCTCGCGCAGCTCGACGCCGAGGTGCATGCGCTCGAGGCGCGCTTCGGCGCGCTGTGCGACACCGGCCTCGCGCCCGTGAATCTCGCGCCGGAGACCGTCGCGGCGGGCGACGCCGTCGGCGGATTCGGCGACGCCGCGGACAACGGCCCGGCGCCCATCGTCTGGGCCACCGTCACGCACCAGCACATCTACGGCCTGCTGTTTCGCGTGCTGTGGCCGCTCGCGGCCGGCCGGCCGTTCGCGGCGCAGCGGCTCGTGTTCAACGAACAGATCGCGCAAAGCATCGCCGGCCCCGCGGTGCTGGTGGCCAGTCCAGCGCACCTGCGCCGGCTGCCCGACGCGCTCGACTGGTCGGCCGCGCGCGCCGGCCTGCGCGGCGTGTTCTCGTCCGGCGGCCCGCTGCCGCCCGAGGCGGCCGAGAGCGCGATGGCGCTGCTGGGCGTGGCGCCGGTGGAGGTCTACGGCAGCTCGGAGACCGGTGGCGTCGCGTGGCGCCAGCGCGCGCGCCACGGCGACACGTGGCAGGCGCTGCCGGGCATCGAGTTCCGCATCGACGACGGCGAGCTCAGCGTGCGTTCGCCGCACCTGCCCGACGCGGCCTGGTGGCGCACCGCCGACCGCGCCACGCCGGCCGGCGACGGCATGGACGGCTTCGAGCTGCACGGCCGCGCCGACCGCATCGTCAAGATCGAGGAGAAGCGCGTCTCGCTCACCGCGATCGAGCAGCGGCTCGCGGCGAGCGGCGCCATCGCCGAGGCGCGCGTGCTGATGCTCGCCGCCGAGCCGGCCGACGTCGACGCGAGCGGCGGCGTCGTGGCGCATGCGGCGCGTCCGGCGGTCGTCGCCGTGCTGACCGACCCAGGCCGCGCGACGCTGCAGCGCATCGGCAAGGCGGCGCTGGTCGCCGAGTTGCGCGACCTGCTCATCGCCGCGGTCGACCGCGTCGCGCTGCCGCGCCGCTGGCGC
>FTJN01001537.1_pt2 | contig 19809 bp, 21 predicted proteins | sample 1658361 | NCBI WGS metagenome assembly FTJN01 (sample SAMEA3914819, study PRJEB12502) | metagenome | biome: forest; material: soil | place: Canada | collected 2010-06-26 | depth 0.3 m
CGCGGGCACGTTATGAGTGTGAACAGGCCCTAGGTGTGAAGCTTCAATAGGTTGTTGCGGGTGTTCACCCGGAGTGGTTTTGAGAGACTGGGAATCGCCAAACCCCCTGTAACTCGAAGCCGGAGTCCGGATGAACACCCATAAGAATGCCCGATTGACGTTTCTGAGGCGACTGGAGATGGTCGAGGACATCACGAAGCGTGGTTTGTCAGCCTCAGAGGCTGCTGCTGCGCACAGCGTCAGCGCCGTCACAGCCAGGAAGTGGCTTGGGCGCTATTTGGCCGATGGCGCCGCCGCGCTCGCGACAAGTCTTCGCGACCGGCGCGCTCTCCTCGAGCCATCGATCCCGGCGTCGCGTTGGCCATCGTCGAGCTGCGGCGAAAGCTGTTCACCCAATCGCGGATTGCGACCTACCTCGGTGTTTCCAAGGCCACGGTCAGCCGCGTTCTGCGCCGAGCTGGCCTCTCGAGATTCAGCGATCTGGCCCCAGTCGATGCTGTGCAGCGCTACGAACGGGACGCGCCAGGCGATCTGCTGCACATCGACATCAAGAAGCTTGGCAAGTTCTCGGATGTCGGCCATCGGATCACCGGCGACTACACGCGACGAACAAAGGGCTTGGGCTGGGAGTATTTGTTTATTGCCATCGACGATCATGCACGCGTGGCCTTCACTGCCATGCGTCCCGACGAGCGCAAGGACAGCGCCGAAAGCTTCCTGCGGGAGGCTTTCGCGTACTTCGCCAAGCTTGGCGTCAAAGTGCAGCGTGTGCTGACCGACAACGGCCCGGCCTTCCATTCGTTCGCGTTCCGCGACGCCTGCGTCGAACTCGGCATCAAGCAGAAGTTCACGCGAGCCTACCGCCCGCAGACCAACGGCAAGGCCGAGCGCTTTATCCAGTCAGCATTGCGTGAATGGGCCTACGGCCGCGCCTATGCCACGTCCGAAGCCCGCCGCGCTGCCTTGCCTGTCTGGAATCATTTCTACAACTGGCATCGTCCGCATCACGGCATCGACTGCCAGCCGCCCATGTCTCGAATCAAGAGATCACGAAAGAACCTCTTGACTCTTCACACCTAGGCACGCGCCGTTGGGGCTTGTTTCACGCTTCGGGCGGCGGGAGCCGCGCCGTGGCGGGCGGCCGAGGCCGCGAGGGCGCTACCATTGCCCTTCGGCATCCGGCCGCGCCGCGCGCGGGCCCCGGCCATGCCGAACCTCCAGGGCTTCCCGCCTCCGGCCGATGAAACTCGAAGACGACGACTATCCCCCCGAGAAGCTCGCGGCGCTGCGTACCGTGCGCAAGCTCGTCGAATTCTGGAACATCACGCCGCAGGAGCTGCGCAGCCCGCTGCCGCCGGCGCCCCCGCCACCACCACCGGGCTCGCTGCCGATCCGCTATCGGCACCCGGTCAGCGGCGAGACCTGGGACGGCCAGGGCGAGCATCCGGCGTGGCTGCGCGAAGCCTTGCTGAAGCAGGGATACACGGTCGACGAACTCAAGCGCGCGGTGTCGCAGGCGACGGGCGACGACGGCGCCGCCTGACGCGCGCTCACATGGCCGGCGGTTCGCCGTTGGCCAGCCAGGCGGCGGCCACGAGCACGGCCAGCAGCACCACGGCTTCGATGCGCAGCACGCGCACGAAGCGAGGCCACGCCGAGGGCAACGACGGCAACACGAGGAAGCGGTTGAAGGCGCCGAGCGCGACTGCGGTGGCCACCAGCGCCAGCTTCACGTCGAGGGCGAAGCCCCAGGGCGAGCCGGACGCGGGCGCCAGCGGGCCCAGCGATCCACCCAGGCCGTGCCAGGCGCTGGCGAGGCCGGTCGCCACGACGCCGGCGAGTGCCGCGGTCGCCAGCGCGGACAGGCGAGCCGCGTAGCGCGGGCCGTCGATCGCGTGCGCGGCGCCGTGCAGCACCGCCAGGACCGCCGCGAACACGCCGCCGGCCCACAGGCCCGTCGCCAGCGCGTGCACGGCCATCGTCGGCAGGAGCCAGTCGAAGCCGTTGGCCCCCGCGTGACCCGCGTCCGCATGCGCGACGGCCACGACCGCGACGCCCACGCCCAGCCAGCGCAGCGGCATCGGCCGGTATCGCTTCACGTGGGCGAGTGCGACGCAGGCGACCAGCGCGAGCGTCGCGACGGCCCAGGCGTGTCCGAAGCCGGTGCCCGCGACGACGCCGCCGACGGCCCGCAACGCGTCGATCGGCGGCAGCTCGGTCATCGCGATCGCCTGCAGCGCCATCCACGCGAGGCTGGCGGCCAGTGCCAGCAGGCTCGCGCGCATGAACAGGCCGCGGCCGCGCCGCGCGCCGCGCGCGGCCCAGTCGGAGGAGGTGTCCTGCAACAGGGCCAGCGTCGCCAGCGCGCCGATCATCGTGGCGAACCCGGCGTCGAACGCCGCGCTCGCCGCCGTGCGCAGCCCGGCGAGCGTGGCGTCATCCATGGCGTCGGCCCGCGCGGGTCACTTCGCGACGGTGAACGCGAAGTCGCCGTGCGTCTTGTGGCCGTCGCTGCCGACCGCCGTCCAGTGCGCGCGGTACACGCCGGGCTTGAGCACGGGCACCGCCGCGACGATGGCGTTCGGGTTGGCCTTGTCGGCGGAGGGCCGGTCGGCGTCGAAGTTCTTGCCGGCGTTGCTCACGAGCTTGATGCGGCAATAGCGCGCCTCGACGTGCTCGTTGAACGTCAGGTGGATCTCGGCGGGCGAGCCGGTCATCACCTGGTCCTTGGCCGGGAAGGAGCCGACGAGCGAGGCGTGGGCGGATGCGAGCGGGCTGAGCGCGACGGCGACGGCGGCGAGCGCGATGCGCAGCGGGATGTTCATGGGGCCTCCTGGATGCTTGTTGTTCGACGGACGGATGCCGTCAGTGTTCCATGTGCATGCCGCCCATGTCCGGCTTCTTCGCCTGGACCGTGACGTCATTCGAGGGATTGTGGGCGGCATGCGACGCGGCCGCGGGCGGCGCGCCCGTCCATTCGTACGCCGTGGTGCCCGCCGGATGCCTGAACCAGCCCGGATCGCGGTAGTCGCCGGCCGGCTGGTCGCGCCGCACCTTCACGACGCTGAACATGCCGCCCATCTCCAGCGACCCGTATGGCCCGTCGCCGCCCATCATCGGCGCGGTGTTGGGCGGCCCCGGCATCATGGCCATGTCGGTCATGTCGGCCATGCCGCTGGCGCCCATCGCCATGTAGCCGGGCACCAGCGCGCGGATCCTGTCGACCACGTCCTTCTGGTCGACGCCGATCATGTTGGGCACGTCGTGGCCCATCGCGTTCATCGTGTGGTGCGCCTTGTGGCAGTGCAGCGACCAGTCGCCCTCGGCGTCGGCCACGAACTCCATCTGGCGCATCTGGCCGACGGCGATGTCCACCGTCACCTCGGGCCAGCGCGAGCCGGGCGGCGTCGGGCCGCCGTCGGTGCCGGTCACCTGCATCTCGTGGCCGTGCAGGTGGATCGGGTGGTTGGTCATCGACAGGTTGCCCACGCGGATGCGCACGCGCTCGTGCTGGCGCGCGACCAGCGGCGCGATGCCGGGAAAGACGCGGCTGTTCCACGACCACAGGTTGAAGTCGGTCATCGTCGACGTCTTCGGGACGCTGGCGCCGGGCGTCACGTCGTACGCGTTGAGCAGGAACACGTAGTCGCGGTCGACCGCGGCAATGGCGGGCGACGGGGCGCGCGGATGGGTCACCCAGAAGCCCATCATGCCCATCGCCATCTGCACCATCTCGTCGGCGTGCGGGTGGTACATGAACGTGCCGGCGCGGCGCGCGACGAACTCGTAGACGAAGGTCTTGCCGGGCTCGATCGCCGGCTGGGTGAGGCCGGTGACGCCGTCCATGCCATTGGGCAGGCGTTGGCCGTGCCAGTGCATCGAGGTGCGTTCCGGCAGGCGGTTGGTGACGAACAGGCGTACCTTGTCGCCCTCGACGACCTCGATCGTCGGCCCGGGCGACTGGCCGTTGTAGCCCCACAGCTTCGCGCTGAACCCGGGCGCCATCTCGCGCACGACGGGCTCGGCGACCAGGTGGAACTCCTTGACGCCGGCGTTCATGCGCCAGGGCAGGGTCCAGCCGTTGAGCGTGACGACGGGGTTGTAGTGCGGGCCGCCGGCGGGTACCAGCGGCGGCGCCGTGTCGGCCGAGTCGTGCGACGCGAGTTCGGGCAAGCCGGCGAGCGCGGCGCGCGAGACCGAAGCAGCGGCGGTGGCGGCCAGCAAGGGGCCGGCGGAACGCAGCAGGAAGCCGCGGCGGGACGAGGTCATGAGGCCTCCGGGGTGTCTTGGGTGGGGCTGCCGAGGGTGGCGGCCTGGAAGGCGGCGTCGGCGAGCCAGAACTGGCGTTGCGCGGCGATGGCCTGCTGCACCGTGCGCGCCTGCTCGCGCGCATCCGCGAGCAGCTCGAACGTGCTGGCGAGCATGCCGTTGTAGCGCAGCAGGTTCTGGCCGACGATGGTGGCCTGCAGGGGCACGAGGCGGTCGCGGTACTGCAGCGCGAGCGCGAGGCTGTCGCGGCGGTCGGCGTCGGCCTCGCGCAGTTGCGAGGCGGCGGCGACGGCCTGCGCCGCCGCGCGGGCCAGCGCCGCGTCGTAGCGCGCCGTGGCGCCGGCGTGCGCGGCGTCGCCGGCGTCGAACACCGGCAAGGGCACGGACAGCGTGAGCCCGTGTTCGCGCGGCTGGCCGGTCTGGCCGCGCCGTTCGACGCCCAGCTCCAGGCCGTCGACGGTGCCGGCCACGCGGGCCAGGCCCTGGTTGCGCGCGAGCTCGTCCAGGCGGGCCCGCGCCAGGCGCAGGTCGAGGCGCGAATCGAGCGCGGCCTGCAGCGACGGCGCTTGCGGCGGCAGCGTCGCGGGCAGGTCCGGCAGGTGATCGGGCAAGTGCAGCGCCGCCGCCTGCGACGCGTCCAGCCCCAGCGCGCGCACGAGCGTCTCGCGCGCGCCGCGTTGGGCGCGCAGCGCCTGCGCGAGGCCGGTGAGCGCCTCGGCGGCGAAGGCCTCCTCGCGGGCGCGCTGCAGCGCGCTGAAGTTGCCGGCGGCCTCCAGGCGGCGCGCCAGCTCGCCGGCGGCCTCGGCGGCGTCGCGCACCTGTTCGGCGTAGCGCGCGGCCTGGCCGGTGGCGACGGCGTCGACCCATGCGGCGCGCGCGGCGCCGGCGGCGCGCAGCACGTCGATCGCCATCTGCAGGCGCAACCGCTGCTGCGCGGCGTCGGCCTGGCGCAGGCGGGCGGGCAGCAACAGCACGTCCAGCAACGGAAGCGTCAGCGCGCGCGTGAGTTCGATCTGGTTCGGCGCGCCGCCGCTGGCCAGGCGCTCGAACGCGAACACCGGGTTGGGCAGGCGCGCGGCCCGCGTCGCGTCCGCCGACGTCGCCGCGCGCTCGAACAGCAAGGCCTGCAGTGCGGGGTCGTGCGACAGCGCGATGCGGACGGCGTCGTCCTGGGAGAGCGGCTCGTGCAGGACACGCGCGACGTCGGCGCGGGCCTGCTCGCGGGCGGCGTCGGTGGTGAGCCACGTGAAGTCGATGCCGCCATGCCGCGTCACCTCGGCATGCGCGGCGGCCACGTTGTCGTCGATGGCGGGCGCGGCGCAGCCGGCCAGCAGCGCCAATGCGGCGGCGGCCAGCGTCGCGCGCGCGACGGGTCGTTGGAAGGTCATGGGATCCTCGTCTCGGGAAGCGTTCCCGCGCGTGACGCGCGGGCGACACGCGCCACGCACGGTCGCGCGACGCGGTCACGTCGAGTCAGGCGAGGCGGGGTCGAGGCGGGCGGTCGGTGCCGCCGGTGAGGAACAGGGGCGCTTCGGCGTCGGCGCCCAGCCGGGGTGCCGGCGCCCGGCGCGGCGCGGCCGGCGCGACGGCGAGCAGGGCCTGCTGGGTCACGATCGGGCCGCAGCAGGCACCGCAGCCGGCCTTGTCGACGGCGTGGCCGTGGCACGGCGGGGCGCCGGGCATGGCGGCCGCGTCCATCGTCGTGCCGTCGGGCATGACCATCGCGTGCGCCGGCGTGCGTGCGTGACCCGCCATGGCGGTCGCCGCCGCCGCGCCCTGGATGGGGAGCGCCAGCGCGATGAGCCAGAGGGTCAGCAGCCGCAGGAAACGTCGCATCGCTTCAGTTTATCAATGCGCGCCGTGGACCTTGTCGATCAGCGCCGCGTCCCACGCGTGCACCGTGGTCGACTGCTCGCCGAGGCCGGCAATGCCCAGGCGCATCGTGTCACCCGGCTTCAGGAAGCGCTGGCGGCCCATGCCGACACCGGCCGGCGTGCCGGTGGCGATCAGGTCGCCGGGCTCCAGCGTCATGTAGCGGCTGACGTAGCTCACCAGCTGCGCGACGCCGAACACCATGTCGGCCGTGGTGCCGTCCTGCATGCGCTCGCCGCCGACGTCCAGCCACAGCGCGAGCGTCTGCGGGTCGGGCACCTCGTCGGCGGTGACCAGCCAGGGGCCCACCGGGCCGAAGGTGTCGCAGCCCTTGCCCTTGTCCCAGGTGCCGCCGCGCTCGAGCTGGAAGGCCCGTTCGGACACGTCGTTGACCACGCAGTAGCCGGCCACGTGCGAGAGGGCGTCGGCCTCCGGCACGTAGCGCGCGCGGGTGCCGATCACCACGCCCAGCTCCACCTCCCAGTCGCCCTTCTCGGCGCCCTGCGGCAGCACGACCGGGTCGTTCGGGCCGGTGAGGGCGCAGGCCGCCTTCAGGAACAGGATGGGCTCGGTGGGCAGCGCCATCTTCGCCTCGGCCGCGTGGTCCTTGTAGTTGAGGCCGACGCAGACGAACTTGGACATGCCGTGCCAGGGCACCGACAGCCGCGTGCCGGCGGCGATGATCGGCAGCGTCCAGGTCTCGACCGAGCGCAGCCGCGCGAGGCGGGCCGGGGCGAGGTCGGCGGCGCCGATGTCGCCGATCTGCGCGCTGAGGTCGCGCATCACGCCCTGGTCGTCGACGAGGCCGGGCCGTTCGTGGCCGCGCGGGCCGTGGCGAATCAGTTTCATGCGAGTCCTTGGGAGCTTGCGACGATGATGCCATCGCGCCGCGAGCTCGGAGGCCTTGCGGTCTTAGGGCCTGGACAGGCGCTAACTCAACAGCGAGGACAGCCGATCCGGATGGATGTGCAGGCCGACGAGGCCCGCCACGCCCATCAGCACGCCGAAGCCCGCGGGCACCAGGCTCAGCAGGTACAGCCACAGCAGCTGCGTCAGCGACGACACGGCCAGCATCGAGATCGCGATCGCCAGCAGCGCGTCCGACAGGTCGAACTGGTCGTCGCGGTAGTTCAACGCGTCGTAGTTCTGCTGGTCGGCCGTCGCCTGCGCCTTGACCTCTTCCTTCTTCTGCGCCTGGTCCTTGGCGAGCTGGTCGTAGCGGGCGATCGCCGTGGCGTAGCCCGCCTGCGCCGCGGCGGGCTGGGACGCCTGCTGCAGCCGCAACTGCGTCGCGGTGGCCTCGGCGATCTCCTGGCGCACGTTGCGCGCCTGGTAGTACGACCAATGGTCGATCTTGTCGGCCTGGGCCTGCTGCATCGCCTGGCAGATGTTGTCGTCCTTGACCTTGCAGATGCCCATGAACGTGGCCAGCAGCGCCACGGTGATGGCGACGGCGGCGTTCAGGCGCGCGCGGCGGGCGTGCGCGGCGTCGGCCTTGCCGTCGTCGAAGCCGGAAGGTTCGGCGACCATTTCAAGGGGATCGAGGTCCATGGGGTGTCCGCTGGGGTCGAGGGAAGGGGCGATTTGACACCACGAGCCTGAACGCACGGATTCGGCACGGATCGCACGGTCGAGTCGGGAGACGCCCGCGTTTTCGGGGTCTTTTCCCCGCTTGGCGCGCGGCGCCGGCCGTCAAGATATCCCGACTGGACAAACCCGTCCGGGCCGCTGCCGTTCCTCCGCCGAAAGTCCTGCCATGAATCCCCTGCCGTCCTCGCCTTCCAGCCTCGTCAATCGCCTCACCGTGACGGGCCTCGTGGCCGTCCTGGCCAGCGCGGGCGTGCTGGGCACGGTCGCGACGCTGCTCGCGCGCCAGTCCCTGGCGGACCAGGCGCAGGAGAAGTTGACGGTCGTCGGCGACGCGGCCTCGATGCGCATCGGCGAGTGGGTGGCCGGCAACCTGCGCACCGGCGCCAGCGTGAGCGCGGCGGCCGCGCCGGACGCGATCGCCAAGGCGATGGGCGAGGCCACGCACGCGGGCTTCGCGAAGAAGCGCCGCGGTTCCGGCGCGGCGCATTCCACGCACGCGCCCGTCGACTTCATCGCGGCCGCGATGAAGGAGCCGACCCGCGCCGGCAAGGACGAACCGAAGCAGGATGCGGCCGCCGCCGCGGCGATGGCCGCGATCGCCGCCATGACCAGGTCGGCGCCCGCGCCGGCCCCGGCGGCTGCCCCCGCACCGGCCGCGAACGGCGGCGCCGCCGCGGCCGCCATGGCCGCGATGGCCGCCATCAACAAGAAGCCGGCCGCACCCGCCCCGGCGCCGGCGCCTGCCCCTGCGCCCGCCAAGGTGGAGACCGTCGCGAAGGCCGCACCCGCTCCGGCACCCGCGGCCGCGCCGGCCCCGGCGCCTGCGGCCCAAGCTGCCGCGGCGCCCTCCGACGCGGCCTCCGCGCCGGCTCCCGTTCCCGCGGCCGACGACCAGGCCCTGCGCACCGCGCTCGGCCAGGCCGCCTCGGCCGGCGACTTCCGCACCGTCTACATGGCCTACGACGCCGACAAGCGCTTCGTGCAGGTGCCCGCCCAGAAGCTGCCCGACGGCTACGACCCGACCGTGCGCCCCTGGTACAAGGCGGCCGTCGCGAGCGGCAAGCCCGTCGTCACCGAACCCTACAAGGACGCGTCGTTCAACGACATGACCGTCACCTTCGCGTTGCCGGTCAAGGCCGACGGCAAGCTCGTGGGCGTGATCGGCGCGGACAAGTCGCTGGCCGAGGTCGCCAAGATCGTCAACGGCATCAAGCCCAGCGCGAACTCGTACGCGTTCATCGTCGACAAGCAGGGCCGCATCCTCGTGCACCCGAGTTCCGAGCTGGCGCTCAAGCCGCTGGGCGAAGCCCAGCCGGGCATGGCCGCGGTGGCGACCGCCGCCGACAACACGGTCGTCGAGGCGAACGACGGCACGCGCGACCTGCAGGTGCGCGCCGAAGCCATTCCCGGCACCGACTGGCGCCTCGCCGTCGCCTACGACAAGTCGGCCGCGATGGCCGGCCTGGGCACGCTGATGTCGTCGATCGCGATCGCCGCCTTGCTCGTCGTCGTGGCCGCCGGACTGGTCTTCACGAGCGTGCTGCGCAGCTGGTTCGCGCCGCTGCGCAAGGTGCGCGACGCGATGGTGGCGGTGGCCAGCGGCGGCGGCGACCTGACGGCGCGCATCGCCGTCGGCCGCAACGACGAGGTCGGCCAGATCGCCCGCGCCTTCAACGACTTCACCGAGTCGCTGCGCGGCATCATCCACGAGGTCAAGCAGGCCAGCTCCGAGGTCCGGACCGCGGCGCAGGAGATCGCCACCGGCAACGCCGACCTGTCCTCGCGCACCGAGAGCCAGGCCAGCTCGATCCAGCAATCGGCCAGCTCGATCGCGCAGCTGCATTCGTCCACGATGACCAACGCCGAATCGGCGCGCGAGGCCAACCGCATCGCGCAGGAGGCCGCCGCGCTGGCGGCCGAGGGCGGCACCAAGGTGCACGAGGTCATCGAGACCATGGGCGGCATCACGGCGTCGAGCAAGCGCATCGGCGAGATCATCGGCGTGATCGACTCGATCGCGTTCCAGACCAACATCCTGGCGCTGAACGCGGCCGTCGAGGCGGCCCGCGCCGGCGAGCAGGGCCGCGGCTTCGCCGTGGTGGCCAGCGAGGTGCGCACGCTGGCGCAGCGCAGCGGCGAGGCCGCGCGCGACATCCGCCAGTTGATCCAGAAGTCCACCGAGGACGTCGAGACCGGCGCCCACCGCGTCGACGACGCCGGTCGCACGATCTCGCAGGTCGTCGAATCGGTGCGCTCGGTGAGCGCGCTGATGGCCCGCATCGTCGAGGCCACGCAGCAGCAGACCGGCGGCATCGGCGAGGTCAACGACGCGGTCAACCAGATCGACCAGATGACGTCGCAGAACGCGGCGCTGGTGGAACAGGCGTCGGCGGCGGCCACGTCGCTCAGCGACCAGTCGTCGCGGCTGGTCGAGGCGGTGGGGCGGTTCAAGACGGCGCACTGATCTCCGCTGCGCGCCGCCCAGGCGCATGTCATCCAGACGGCACGCATGCGTGCCGTCGTCATTTGTGCGCGAAACCCCTCGCCGCGCGCGTGGCGGAGTTCCAGGCGCCGGGCAGCATTGGATGAGCGCTGCAGTGAGCATTTCGCGACATTGACGCAGTGGCGAAACGTATATACAGTATGAATACCGAATTCAGCTGGTCGGAAACGAAGCGGGCGTCCAACCTTGACCGGCACGGGCTCGACATGGCGGATGCCGAACGCGTCTTCGCCGGCTTGACCTTCACGTTCGAGGACGATCGCTTCGACTATGCAGAACAGCGTTTCGTGACGTTGGGCCTGCTCGACGGCCAGCCCGTTTCGCTCGTGCACACCGAGACACCCCATGAAATCCGCGTCATCTCGTTCCGCAAAGCCACCCGTCGCGAAGCGCGCATCTACTTCGATCAGGTCGCCCCGCGAAGTCGATGAGCATCCCGAGGCCGAAGTCCGGCACATCGTGCGCGGCATCGTGCGGCGCGGGCTCGAGCCCGTTCAACCCAAGGCGTCGATTTCGCTGCGCGTGGATCAGGAAGTCCTGGATTGGTTCAAGGCGCAAGGGCCGGGGTATCAGACTCGCATGAACGCTGTCTTGCGCGCCTTCCGCGACGCTTCGACCGCCTCCTGAGCCGGCCTGACTTTCAGCGCTACATTGGTGGCGGAGGCCTTTCATGAGCGACATCAAGACATCCGCCAACGCCGACGGCGTGTTCGAACCGTTCCCGATCACGGCCGTGCCGTGGCAGGAGTTCTTCCACGGCGAGCGCTACGGCATGCGCTTCCAGGTGTTGAGCGATTTCGGCGGCGGCTCCCAGATCACCGTCGCCAACGAGATCCTGCCGCCCGGGCGCCAGGCCAACCAGCTGCACTACCACCTGCTCGAGGAGGAGCACGTGCTGGTCCTCGAAGGCAGCATGACGGTGCGGCTCGGCGACGCGCGCCACATCGTCCACGCCGGCCACTACGTGTGCTTTCCGGCCGGCCAGAAGGTGGGGCACGCGCTGGTCAACCACACCGACGCGCCGTGCCGCTACCTCGTGCTGGGCAACCCGCACAAGCACGACGTGGCCGTCTTCCCGGAAACCGGCCGCGTGAGCGTGAAGCTCACGGGCGAGGGCTACCACGGCACGACGATGGGGTACTGGGACGGCGTGGCGTCATGACCTGACGGCCCGGCCGAAGCGCGGGGCCGCGCCCCGCAACAGCGCCGAAGTATGCTTGCGGGATGTACGTGCCCTTCTTCGGCCTGAAGCAGAAGCCTTTTTCGATCGCGCCCGATCCGCGCTACCTCTTCATGAGCGAGCGCCATCGGGAGGCGTTGGCGCACCTGTTGTACGGCGTGCAGGGCGGCGGCGGCTTCGTGTTGCTCACGGGCGAGATCGGGGCCGGCAAGACGACCGTCTGCCGCTGCTTCCTGGAGCAGATCCCGGCGCGCTGCAATGTCGCCTACATCTTCAACCCCAAGCTCAGCGCGCTGGAGCTGCTGATCACGGTGTGCCACGAGTTCGGCATCAAGTTCCCGCCGCTGACCGCGGCCGGCACGCCGCCGACGGTCAAGGACTACGTCGACGGACTGAACGAATACCTGCTGCGCACCCACGCGGTCGGCCAGAACAACGTGCTGATCATCGACGAGGCGCAGAACCTCTCGCCCGACGTGCTGGAGCAGTTGCGGCTGCTGACCAACCTCGAGACGAGCGAGCGCAAGCTGCTCCAGATCGTGCTGATCGGCCAGCCGGAGCTGCGCGGCATGCTCGCGCGCCCCGAGCTCGAGCAGCTCGCGCAGCGCGTGATCGCGCGCTATCACCTGGATGCGCTGAGCGAGAAGGAGACGGCGCAGTACATCTCGCATCGTCTCGCGGTCGCCGGCCTCAAGGGCGCGCTGCCGTTCGACGGCGGCGCGCTGCACCGCATCCACCAGTTGGCGCGCGGCGTGCCGCGCCGCATCAACCTCGTGTGCGACCGCGCGCTGCTGGGGGCCTACGCCACCGGCAAGGCGCGCGTCGACCGCGCGATCGTCGACAAGGCCGCGCGCGAGGTCTTCGGGACGGAGAGCGAGAAGACGGCCAGCCTGCCGGCGCGCTGGTGGCCGCTGGCACTCGCCGGTGGCGTGCTGGTCGGCGCCGCGGCGATGGCGGCGGTCCGCTGGGGCGGGCATGACAAGGCGCCCGCGGGCGGGGTCGCGTCCGCGGCCAGCGCCGCGTCCACCGCGCACGCCGGCGCGCCGCGGGCGTCCGCGACCGTCGCGTCCGTGCCGCCGGCCGCGTCGGCGCCGCGCGTGCACTCCCTCGACGAACTGCAGGCCCTGCTGGCGCGCGCCCCGCGCGACGAGCAGGAAGCGTTGCGCATGCTCGCGCCGCAATGGACGCTGTTGCTGGTCGACGGGGACCCGTGCGCGCTCGCCGCCGAGCAGGACGTGCGTTGCTTCCGCGCGCACGGCGGGCTCGCGCTGCTGCGCCTGCTCGCGCGCCCGGGGGTGCTGGCGCTGCGCGACGCGCAGGATCGCCCGGCCTACCTGGTGCTGGCCGGCCTGAGCCACGACGAGGCGACGCTGATGGTGGGCAAGAGCGCCCACGAGGTGCCGCTGTCCTTGCTGACCACCGCCTGGCGCGGCGACTTCACCACCTTCTGGCGCGTGCCGGCTGGCTATTCCGTGCCCTTGGCGCTCGGTTCGCGCGGCGTCCTCGTCGACGCGGTGGGCGCACAGCTTGCCACGGCGCAAGGGGCGCCCGTGCCCGCGCCCGACCATGTCTTCGACGCCACGCTGCGCTCGCGCGTGGCCGCGTTCCAGCAGGCGCAGGGACTCACGCCCGACGGCGTCGCCGGCCCGACGACGCTGATGCAGATCAACCGCGCCAGCGGCGTGGCCGAGCCCTGGCTGGCCGGCACGGCGCCCGGGGCCACGGCGGCGCCCGCCGCCCAACGAAAGTAGCCCGCGCATGTCCTACATCCTCGATGCGCTCCGACGCGCCGATGCCGAACGCTCGCGCGGCGCGGTGCCGGGCCTGCACGCGCAGGGCCTGCCCGTCGACGGCGAGCCCGCCGCCCGCAACTACAGCCCGTTGATCTGGGCCGCCGGCGTCGCCGGCGTGCTGGTGGTGGCCGGCGCGGTCATCGTGCTGTTCGGGCCGTGGCACGCGGCGCCCGCGCCCGACGCGCGCGTCGCGCTCGCTCCCGCGCCCGAGCTCGCGCCCACCGCGCGCGACAGCACGCCGGCCGCGCCCGCGCAAGGCGAGCAGCCGGCCGCGCAGCCCGGCGCGATCGACCCGGGCGCGCGGCCCGTCGAACCGCCGATGGGGCGCGCCCCGCCGGCCTATCCGCCCGTCGCCGTGCCGCGTCCCGCGGTCGCGCCGGCGCGCGTGGCGACGATGGAGCCGCGTGTCGATGCACGCCGGGCGGCACCCGCGGCCACGCCGGCGCCGTCACCGGTCGAGCACTACGGCGCGCCGATGCCCGCGGCCGCGACGCCTGCACCTGGCCCCGCGCCGTCCACCGCACGCGGCAACGCCGTCAGCAACATCAACGACCTGCCGCCCAACGTGCGCGCGACCTTGCCCCGGCTGTCCGTCGGCGGCGCCATCTATTCCGAGACGCCGTCGGCGCGCATGGTGATCCTCAACGGCCAGGTGTTCCACGAGGGCGACAAGCCCGCCGCCGACACCGTGCTCGAACAGATCCGCCTGAAGTCCGCCGTGCTCAACTTCCGTGGCCAGCGCTACGAAGTCTCGTTCTGATTCCCTCGCCGAAAGACCCCTCGCATGAAGATGACCTCCCCCCTCCGTCTCGCTCCTTTCGCCGCGGCGGCGCTGCTTGCCGCCTGCGGCACCGCCAAGTTCAAGCCGACGCCGCCGACCGTGGTGATTCCCGGCAGCCTGAGCGCGCCGGCAACCGACTCGCTGGTGCGCACGCTGTGGGCCGACGGCGTGCAGATCTACGAATGCCGCGCGAAGGCCGACGGCGCCGGATTCCCCGAGTGGGTCTTCGTCGCGCCGGACGCCAGGCTCGTCGATTCGAACGGCGTGCTGGTCGGCCATCACTACGCCGGCCCGACATGGGAAGCGGGCGACGGCAGCAAGGTGGTGGGCGTCGTCAAGGCCAAGATCGACGCGCCCAAGCCGGCGGCCGACATCCCGTGGCTGCTGCTGGCCACGCACAGCACCGGCAAGCCGGGCTTCTTCGCCAACGTCACGACGATCCAGCGCGTGGCCACCGAAGGTGGCGTGATGCCGGCCACGGGCTGCGGCACCGCGACCGTGGGCAAGCAGGTGAGCGTGCCGTACAAGGCGCAGTACGCGCAGTACGCGCCGACGCTCTGAGCGTTCCGCGGATTGACGTGCGCGCGGCGGTGGCGCCGGCGCAGCGGAGCGTTGCCCGAGGGGTCTGGCACCACGTCCGATCGCGCCGTGTCGATGCCACTGGCGATGACGCCGATCGCGATCGGGGGTGGAGCCTGACCTCGATCCCCCGCTGACGATCGAGGTCAGGCTCCGCCCTCGTCCGCGATGAAGTCGTGACGATGGCCGGCTTGGTGGCGCGGCCGAAGGCGGTGCCAGACCCCTCCGATTTCGTCGCGCGGCTGAAGACGGCGCCGGACCGCTCCGATGCCGTCGCGCGGCTGAAGGCGGTGCCGGGCCGATCCGATTCCGTCGCGCGGCCGAAGGCGACGCCAGATTCCTCCGATTCGTGAGCGCGGCGCGCTAGAGCGCCTGCGGCACCACCGCCGTCACCTCGATCTCGACCTTCGCCCGCGCCTCCATCAGCGCGCTGACCTCCACGGCGCTCATCGCGACGTCGTAGTGCCCCATCACCTCGCGGTAGGCGGCGCCGATGTCGCGGCCGCGGGCGAGGTAGTCGGCGCGGTCGACCACGTACCAGGTCATGCGCACCATGTGCTCCGGCGTCGCGCCGGCCTCGGCGAGAACGGCCTTCACGTTCTCCAGCGCCTGGCGCACCTGGTCGACCAGGTCGTCGCTCTCGAACTCGGCCGCGGCGTTCCAGCCGATCATGCCGGCGACGAACACCTGGCGGCCTTGCGCGGACACGCCGTTCGCGTAGCCGCGCGGACGCGGCCAGCCGTCGGGTTGCAGGACAGTCTTCACCGGGGCCTCGCCTTCTTGTCGTGGGACGTGATCATGCGCCGGACTTCAGGCGGAAGCGCTGCAGCTTGCCGGTGGCCGTGCGCGGCAGGTCGGCGACGAACTCGATCGCGCGGGGGTACTTGTACGGCGCCACGGCGCGCTTGACGTAGTCCTGCAGCGCCTTGACCGTGGCCGCGTCGGGGGCGTGCCCCGCGCGCAACACGACGAAGGCCTTGACGATCTGGCCGCGCTCGTCGTCGGGCACCCCGATGACGGCGCACTCGGCGACGGCGGCGTGTTCCAGCAGCACCGTCTCGACCTCCGGCGCCGCGATGTTGTAGCCCGCCGAGATGATCATGTCGTCGGTGCGCGCCTGGTAGCGGAAGTAGCCGTCCTCGTCCTGCAGGTAGGCGTCGCCGGTGAGGTTCCAGCCGTCGTGCACGTACTGCGCCTGGCGCGCGTCGTCCAGGTAGCGGCAGCCGGTGGGTCCGCGGACCGCGAGGCGGCCGACGGCGCCGCGGGGCAAGGGCCGGCCTTCTGGGTCGAGGACGCAGGCCTGGTAGCCGGGCACCGGCGTGCCGGTCGCGCCGGGCCGCGCGTGCGCCTCGTCGGCCGAGATGAAGATGTGCAGCATCTCGGTGGAGCCGATGCCGTCGATCGCCTCGATGCCCGTCGCCGCCTTCCATTGCACGCGCGTGGCCGCGGGCAGGGCCTCGCCGGCCGACACGCACTTGCGCAGCGTGCCGCCCAGCGCCACCGACAGCTTGCGCTCGCGCGCCTGCTCGGCGATCGCGCGGTAGGTGGTCGGCGCCGTGAACAGCACGGTCGCGCCGTAGGCGGGAACGGCGTCGAGCAGCACCGGCGGCGTCGCCTTCTCGAGCAGCACCGTGCTGGCGCCGATGGACAGCGGGAACAGCAGCAGGCCGCCGAGCCCGAAGGTGAAGCCCAGCGGCGGGCTGCCGATGAAGACGTCGTCGGCGTTCGCGCACAGCACGTACCGCGGCCAGCACAGGCAGATCGCCATCACGTCCTGGTGGAAGTGCATCGTCGCCTTCGGCTCGCCGGTGGTGCCGGAGGTGAAGGCGAGCAGGCAGGTGTCGTCGGCGGCGGTGTCGACGGCCTCGAACGGCGCCGCGTGGCGCGTCATCGCGGCCTCGAGGCTGTCGGCGGAAGCCGCGTTGAACAGGCGCACCTCCTTCAGCGTCGGGCAGTGCGGCTGCGCGAGCTGCAGCTCCTCGGCCAGCGACAGGTCGCACAGCGCGTGCGTGACCTGGGCCTTCGCCACGACCTGCTTCAGCTCCTTGGCGCGCAGCAGGGGCATCGTCGCCACCGCCACCGCGCCGGTCTTCATCACGCCGAACCAGCAGGCGGCCAGCATCGCGTTGTTGGGCGCGCGCAGTAGCACGCGCTGGCCGGGCCGCACGCCCATCTCGGCGACGAGCACGTGCGCGATCGCGTCGGCCTTGCGTTGCAGCTCGGCATAGGTCCAGCGCAGGCCGGGACCGGCGATGCAGGGCCGCTCGCCCCAGCCGCGCGCGATCGCCTTGTCCAGCAGTTCGACCGCGCAGTTGAGCTGCGGCGGGAACTGCAGCTCGGGCAGGTCGAACACGTAGACCGGCTGCTGCTCGAGCGGCGGCAGGTGGTCGCGGGTAAAGGTGTCGACGTGGGCGGTCTTTCCACGTGTCATGACAACCCCTCCCGCGCCGGGTACGGCGCTCCGTCCCCCGAGGGGACCGCGGGCCTCCTTGGGGCGGCCCGGCGCACGGCCCGCGAACACTTCGAATCAGGATGGCTCACTTCAACAGCTCCCGGGCGATGATCAACTGCTGGACTTCGCTCGCGCCTTCGTAGATGCGCAGCGCTCGGATGTCGCGGTACAGGCGCTCGACGACCTGGCCGCTCTGGACGCCGGCACCGCCCCACAGCTGCAGCGCGGCGTCGATCACGCGCTGCGCGCCTTCGGTGGCAGCGAGCTTGGCCATCGCGGCCTCGCGCGTCACCGTGTGGCCCTGGTCGCGGCGCCAGGCGGCGCGGTAGGTGAGCAGCGCGGCGGAGTCCACCGTCAACGCCATGTCGGCCAGCTTGGCCTGCGTGAGCTGCAGGTCGGACAGCAACTGCCCGAACAGCGGCCGCGTGGTCGCGCGCGCGAGGCCTTCGGCCAGCGCGCGGCGCGCGAAGCCGAGGGCGGCCGCGGCCACCGAGGTGCGGAACACGTCCAGCGTGCGCATCGCCAGCTTGAAGCCGGCGCCGGCCTCGGCCAGGCACTGCGAGGCCGGGATGCGGCAGCCTTCGAAGGACAGCCGCGCGAGCGGGTGCGGGGCCATCGTGTCGAGGCGTTCGGCGATGCGCAGGCCGGGCGTGTCGGCATCGGCGATGAACGCGGCGATCGATTTCGTGCCGCGCGTCTCGGGCGTTGCGCCTGGCTCGACCTGGCGCGCGAAGACGACGTAGAAGTCGGCGATGCCGCCGTTGGAGATCCAGGTCTTCTGGCCGTCCAGGATCCAGTGGTCGCCGTCGCGGCGTGCCGTGGTGGACATCGCGGCGACGTCCGAGCCGGCGTCGGGTTCGGACAACGCGAACGCGGCGATCGCATCGCCGCGCGCGACGCGACCCAGGTACAGCTCCTTCTGCGACCAGGAGCCGTCCAGCGTGATCGCGCCGCTGCCCAGGCCCTGCATCGCGAACGCGAAGTCGGCGAGGCCGTCGTGGGCCGCGAGCGTCTCGCGCAGCAGGCACAGCGTGCGGGTGTCGAGCGCGTCGGTGGCGCCGCCGAACGCGGTGCCGCCGACCGCGTGGCGAAGCCAGCCGGCGCCGCCGAGCGCGCGAACCCAGTCGCGGCAATGCGCGTCGAGTTCGGCCTGCGGGGCGTGCGGCGACAACGGCGAGGGCAGGCCGCTCGCCGGGTCGGCCAGCCAGTGTTTCAGTCGCGCGTGCAGCTCGCGGTGCGCGTACGTGAAGAACGGCCAGTCCAGGGCTTCGGCGACGGCGTCCATCTCAGCGACCCTCGAATTGCGGCCGGGACTTCGCCGCGAACGCGCGGTACGCGTGGCCGAAGTCCTCGGTGAGCATGCACAAGGCCTGGGCCTGGGCCTCGGCCTCGATCGCGGTGTCGATGTCCATGCTCCATTCCTGGTGCAGCATCGTCTTGGTGAGCGAGTGGGCGAACGCGGGGCCATCGGCGAGCTGGCGCGCGAAGGCGGTGGCCTCGGCGACCAGCGCATCGGGCTCGACGACGCGGTTGAGGAAGCCCCAGCGCTCGGCCTCGTCGCCGCCGACCGAGCGGCCCGAGTAGATCCATTCGGCGGCGCGGCCCTGCCCGACGATGCGCGGCAGCAGCGCGCAGGCGCCCATGTCGCAGCCGGCCAGGCCCACGCGGGCGAACAGGAACGCCGTCTTGCTGCGCGCGGTGCCGTAGCGCAGGTCGCTGGCCATCGCGAGGATCGCGCCCGCGCCGGCGCACACGCCGTCCACCGCCGCGACGATGGGCTGGGGGCAATGCCGCATCGCCTTGACGAGGTCGCCGGTCATGCGCGTGAACATCAGCAGCTCGGGCGCCGGGAGATCGATCAACGGGCCGATGATCTCGTGCACGTCGCCGCCGGAGCAGAAGTTGTCGCCGGCGCCGGTGAGCACGATCGCGCGCACGTCGTGCGCGTGGCGCAGCGCGGTGAACAGGTCGCGCAGCTCCGCGTAGCTCTCGAAGCTCAGCGGGTTCTTGCGCTCGGGCCGGTTCAGCGTGATGCGCGCGACGCGGTCGGTGCATTCCCACAGGAAGTGGGTGGCCTGGTAGCCGGCCAGCGGCCGGCGGTTGCCGGCCAGCAGCGCGGCGTTGATCGGCGTAGTGGAGTCTCGGGTCATCGGGGTTCCTGGATTCAGCGGGTCTTGTCGTCCTGCAGCCGGCGCGTCAGCGACAGCCGCAGGTGGCCCAGCAAGGCATGCAACTGCTCGCCCTCGTCGGCGTTCAGGCCTTCGAGCAGCTCGACGACCCAGCGCTCGTGCTCCTCGGCGACGCGCTCGAACGCGCGCTTGCCGCGCAGCGTCAGCGCGATGCGAAACGAGCGCCTGTCCTCGGGGTCGACCTGGCGGGTGACGTAGCCGCTCTTCTCGAGTTCGTCGGTGAGGCTCGTGACGTTGCCGCCGGTCACCATCAGGTAGCGCGACAACGCGTTCATGCGCAGGCCCTCGGGCTGCTCCTCGCGGAACCGATGGAGTTGCGCGAGGTAGTCGAAGCGCGGCAGGGTCATGTCGAAATGCGTGCGCAGCCGGCGCCGGATCTCGGTCTCGATCTGCGTCGTGCACGACAGCAGCCGCAGCCAGGTCTTGACGGCCGCATGGTTGGTCGTCGCGGCGCGGCCTTCGTGGCCGATCGCGGAGTCGCCCAGCAGCTCGTCGAGGCGGTTGGTGCTGCGCGGGTCGCGCGCGGTCATGGTCTTGTCCTTCATCTCAATCCCGATGGCCAAGGGTCGGCGCGATGGGGGCCGAGGGGTCTGGCTCCGCC
>FTJN01929924.1_pt1 | contig 19787 bp, 18 predicted proteins | sample 1658361 | NCBI WGS metagenome assembly FTJN01 (sample SAMEA3914819, study PRJEB12502) | metagenome | biome: forest; material: soil | place: Canada | collected 2010-06-26 | depth 0.3 m
GTTCTGGCCAAGCCTCCGGCTTGGCTCAATCCAACTGCGGGGTTGCGGCTGAGAACCGATTCCGTGCCGGCATTTTTCGTGGGGATAAACTTGGGCGGAGATGCCTTTGTCGCCGCCGTCGGAAGACGGTGGATCGGGGAAGACCGACTCACGTCGGTGGCTACGAAGGCGCGTTCAAAGTCTCCTCATGAATCCGGCTTGGTTTCAAAGGTAGCCGCCGCTGTCCCTAGCGGCGGAGCCTGGGGCTTATAGAGGCGACAGGCACCGCCGTTAGGGACAACGGCGGCTACCTTGACCTCCCAAAATACTCTCGAAGGGAACAGACCAAATTTCCAAATGGGGAAAGGTAGAAAACCTCCTTCTGGACGATCTGAAGTCATTTGGACGACGGATCGTTTGTGCCAGACTTACTTCGCGTCGTGGAAAATAATGCCGAGGGTGTGACGTTCGCCGGAGCGGATGCGACTGACACCGTGGCGGAGATGGATGGCTTCCCCTTCGCGGCTTCCCGGACGCTGACGCACGGCGAAGATGACGGCATCGCCCTGCTGCAGGCTGACGACTTCGGCGCGGGACTGTCCGCCGGGGGATTCCTCCGTGAGGACGAATTCGCCTCCGGTGAAATCGGTGCCGGGCTGGGAGAGGAGGAAGGCGGCCTGGAGGGGAAAGAGGAGCTCGCCGTAGACGTCCTGGTGGAGGCAGTTGAAATCGCCTTCGCGGTACTGGAGAAGGAGCGGCGTGGGCTGGGTCTGGTTGGCAGCGTGGCAGCGCTGCAGGTAGGCCTCGTGAGTGGCGGGAAAATTTCCCTCCAGCTTGAGACGGGCGTTCCAGCGATTGGCCAGTTCAGCCAGCGGCGGATAGAGCGCGGTGCGCAGGGCGGCGACTTCCTCCGGGAGGGGATAGGCCCAATACTTGTAGTGCCCTTGACCATAGCCGTGCGCCGCCATATCGATTTGGCGGCGGAAGGGAGCGTCTTCGCCAAACCGGGCGGCCAGGGCCCGGCACTCTTCCGGCGTGAGAAGGCTTTTGGCCACAGCACAACCGTGGGCATCCAAATCGCGAACCAATTGCGGCCAATCGAGGGCGGCGACCCGCGCGGGCTTGCCTCCAATCGTCCGCGTCAAGATCAAGCCTGCGCTTCCTGTTGCCTCCGGCAACCCGGACAACAAGTTGTCCGGGCCACCACCACTCTGTGGATATCGGCTGCTCTTGGTCAAGGGTAGGTGTTTCTACAGCCGGACGGGAAGGCCCTGCTCGTGCAGGTAGGTCTTCACCTGGCCGATGGTAAATTTCTCGTAGTGGAAGACGCTGGCGGCGAGAACGGCGTCAGCCTTGCCTTGATTCAGCACGGCGGTGAAGTGGCTCAGTTCCCACGCGCCGCCGCTGGCAACGACCGGGACGGGGACGCTTTCGCTGATTTGCCGGGTGATTTCGAGGTCGTAGCCGGTCTGCATGCCGTCGGAATCGATGCTGTTCAGCACGATTTCGCCGGCCCCGAGTGCGACCGCTTTTTGGGCCCACTCGAGCGCATCCCAAGCGGTCTGTTCCCGGCCTCCGCGCGAGAACACCGCCCATTTGCCGGGGGAGACTTTCTTGGCATCGATGGAGACGACCATGCACTGGCGACCAAAGGCTTCCGCGCCCTCCGCGATGATTTCGGGCCGCGCGAGTGCGGCGGAATTGAGGCTGATTTTATCGGCCCCGGCGCGAAGCAGGAGGCGCATGTCTTCCACGGCACGGACGCCACCGCCCACGGTGAGCGGCATGAAACAGCGGTCGGCGGTGCGCTCGATGACGTCGATGATCGATTTGCGGCCTTCCGACGAGGCGGTGATATCGAAGAAAACGAGTTCGTCCGCGCCCTGGTCGTTGTAGCGGATGGCCAGCTCGACGGGATCACCGACATTGCGGAGGCCGTTGTCTTCCGCGCGGCCGAATTGCTGGCCACGGGTGACGCGGCCGTTGTGGACATCGAGGCAGGGGATGACGCGTTTGGCGAGCATGGCGGGTTAGAGGGAGGGGAGTTTATCGACGATCTGGGTGACCTGCTGCTGTTCGGTCTGGCCGGTCATGGCGCGGTCCAGCCGCATCAGGATTTCCGCGTAGGGGAGGATGGCGAGGATGTTGATTTTCCACTGCCCGTCCTCCTTCAGGAAGGGGAGGCGCAGGGCGGTGAGCGCACCCTGGTAATAGATTTCGCCGCTGGCGCGATCACCGGTGACGGTGATGGTTCCCAAGGTGGTTTGCTCCACGCTGCGGAGGTTGAGCAGGCGCTGATCGGAAATGCGCTGCATCAGCGTGTCGAGCGTCAGGTTCGGGCGGAGATCGGCCGGGACTTTCTTCGCGAGCGCGGTGCGGAGCAGGAGAGTGACGACGGGGGATTCATTGGCCGCAGTACTTTTGGCCGGCGGAGGAGGCGGGGTCTTGGGAAGGGGTGCCTTCAACTGATCAAGATAACCGTAGACATTCTTGGGCATGTAGACCATGACCTGATCCGTCTGCCGTGCGAGAAGGGCGCTTTTGCACGACTCAAAGGCGAGCCGGACCCGCGCCTCCTCACTGGCATCGGCACTATGCCCGCAGGAGGTGAGGCCGAGGAAAGCGAGGAGGCAGGGAACCAGGACCCAGCCGAGAAAACGGCTGAGCTTGGGAATGAATCCGATGGGAGAAAACATGGCGGGGTGCCGTCACAGGTGACGGCGCACGTTAAAACGGCGTGCGCGGCACGTAGATCTGATCGCCCGGATAAACCGCGGGATCGGCACCGGGATTACCCTGGGCGGTGACGCAGTTCACGTAGAACACCTGCTGCCCACGGATGATGCGCACCTGACGGCGGTTGGCATATTCGGTGAAGCCGCCACACGAATTGATCGCGCTCAGGAGCGTCAAATCGGACGTGTAGGCCACCCGCGAAGGTCCGCGCACATCGCCGCCGACATTGACGTAGCGTTGCTCCGCCAGAATGGTGACGTGGGGATTGGTGTAGATCTTGTCCGCCTTGTAGGCCGAGCTGATCTCGTTGGCCAAGTCGCCAGGAGTCTTGCCGATGGCTTGGAAGGTGCGGGTCAACAGAGGAACGGTGATGCCACCCGACGAAGGAACCTGAACCTCAATGACATACTCGCCATCGGGCACGCCGGTGAGGCGGATGGTGATCTTGTCACCTTCGCGGATCACATCCTTGGGAGCACCCTGGCTGAGGGGCGCAGGTGGAAGAGTAGAATGAGCTGTGTTGTCGCCCATGCAACCAACAAGAAAACAGCACGTGAGAAGGGTAAGAAAGGCGGGGAGGATTTTCATGAGGCAATCAAAATTCGTCGCTTTCCAAATCCTTGGCACGGCCGGGAGAGCCCTTGCCATTGGCAGCTGCGGGTTCGCCATTCTGCTCGCTCTTGCGCTTCTTGGTCCGTTCGATCTTTTTGTAGTAGTTTCCGTAGTTGCTGTAGTAGTAGTAGGAGTCGTCGCTCTTCACGGAGACGCAGTTAAGCACCATCCCGACACAATTTCCATGTACTTCTTCGATGGCCCGCTTGGCCCGGAGAGAAATTTCCTTCGGATAGCGGCGATGCTGGATGACGAGGATGACGTAATCGACTTCACGCGCGATGATGGAACCGTCGCTGATGCCGAGGACGGGAGGTGAATCGACCAGCACCAGGTCGTAGCGCTGCTTGAGGTCTTCCAGCATGGCGCGGATCTTGTCTCCGGCCAGCACGCCGATTTCGGAGAGCGGAATATCGCCGGAGGCCAGAACGTGCAGCTTGGGAATGGCCGTCTGCTGGACGTATTCGACCGCTTCGCCTTCGCCCCGGAGGTAGTTGGCGACGCCCCGCTCATTGGAGACATTGGTCAGTGAATGGACGGTGGGGCGGCGCAAATCGCAATCGACGAGAATGACGGAATTGCCGGATTGGGCGCAGACGACGGCAAGATTATAGACGGTGGTCGATTTTCCTTCGCCCGGGCCGCCGCTCAACATGGTGAGGGAAGGTCCAACGCCGTTCACCACCTTGAGATCGAGCTTCGCGCGCAGAATTCGGTAACCCTCCGCATGGGGCAGGCTGGAGGAATCCTGCGTCAGAGGCATCGGCCCGCCCTTGTTTGGGATCACGGTCAGGACGGGGAGCCCTAGAAGCGATTCGGCATCGGCCATCGTCTTGACGCTGGTATCGAGGTACTCGATCAGGAACGCCACGACCAAGCCGAGGAAGAGACCGCCCATGATGCTGATACCCATGTAGAGCTTCTTGTTGGGGGAAGAGGGGACGGCGGGAGGTTCGGCGCGCGAGATGATCTTGACCGGAGGAAGCATGATGCGTTCATCCGTTTTGGCCTGACTGTACCGGTACTTGAGGGCCTCCAGCATGCCTTGTTCGACTTCGAGATCGTGCTGAGCTTGGCGGAAAGGAACGACGGCGGACGACTGGGCTTGGCGAATTTTCGCCGTTAAATCGGCGACTTCCTTCTCCAGCAAAGCCACCTTGGATTGAGACATTTGGACGTCGATTCCCATGGCGCTGCGGGTGCCGACGATCAACTCGCTGATCTGCTTGCGTTTGCGCTCGATCTCGGCCTGCATGGCGAGGATGCGGGGGTGCTTGGCCTCGAAGCCGTCCTTCAGGAGGTTCTCAATATCGCCCTCGATCTTGAAGTTTTCCGTCCTCAAGGCGGAAATATTATTGTCGAGACGGCCCATCGCATTGAGGGTGGCCACGTACTCGGCGTCCGACAGGCTCTGCACCTTTTCCAAAAGGACCCGGCGGGCATCGTAATCTTCCTTCGCCGTCAGGAGATTTTGCTTTTGCTGCTGGAGATCGGTTTCCAAACGGTCGGTCTGGGCCTGGGCCTGCAGTTCGGTTCCGCTTTGGGCCGCTTTTTCCAGAAGGTCCTGAACGAGCGCCTTCCTCTCATCGACCGCCTTCTGCTTCTGCTTCATTTCCGCGAGAAGCGCCTCGGTGCCCTGATTGCTGAGCTTGTTCTGCTCGACCGCACGCGCGGTCAGGTAGTGATCCGCGACGGCATTGACGATATCGGCCGCTTCCTTGGGATCCTGGCTGGAAGCGGTGATGATGATGATGTTCGTGCCACGCTCAGGATCCAGCCTCAGGATGCTGGTCATGTAGTCATAGGCCTGCGTGTCGGTCAACGGAACATTGGCTTTGTAGAGGCGCTGTCCCCACGTTTTTTCCAAGCCCAGATCCTGAATGATCGGGATGAGCATGGGGGGCGACTGGATGATCTTGAATTCCGATTGGAACGCCGTGGGATCGAAGGGAGCCTGGGTGTGAACGTCACTTCCTGTCACCGTGGAGAGACGGTCCGAAAGCAGCTGGATGGAAGACGAGGCCGTGTAGACCTTGGGGAGGACCTGCTCCGTTACATAGGTCCCGCTGAGTACGGTCAGGATGAAGATCGTAAAAATCACCCACAGGCGATTCCGGATAACCCTGAAGTATTCGTGAAAGTGAAGTACGGAATCCCGATTTTCGACCATAATAAGATGTGATGCCAGCAGGCTTACAGAAAAACTAGCACCCTTGGGGCAAGATCAATACGTGCCGCGGACACCAATGTAGACTTGATTTCGCGAATAGTCGCGAAAATTCTCGCCTGACGATACCCCACTGAAGATATAACCGATGTCGAAACTTACGTACCTGTTTAGAGTGTAATTGAAACCGACGTCAATGGCGTAGTCCTCTTCGGTAAACGCCTGGTTACCAGGCAACAGCAAATTGTCGCCGTAATTGCCGTAGGTAAAGATGCCCGCCACGTGAGTGGAGAGATTGGTCATCAGGTCGTACCGGAATGTGGTGGTAAAACGATCCGCAATCTGACCATCGGAGATGTAAACATCCGTGGGCGCAACCTCATGAGCATAGTTGAAGGAGAGCGAACTGCGGGCACCGAGACGCCAGTTGAGAGTAACGGCGGCGTAAGGCGTGGCGGAAGTTCCCGCGCTTTCGGAATCGATCACGCTGCCACCGACCCGGAGGCCGAGGTTCAGGGAAGGAAGCACGCTCCAATCGATACCCGTATTGCCGGTATAGGTCGTGTAACCGCGAGCGATCTGGTCGTAGGAAATGTCATCGATGATGCCGCCGAAGACCAAGTTGATCTTGGGGAGGATGGCGAAGCCGATGCTCTGGGAGGCGGTATTCTCCACGCTGTTCTGCTGCTGGGCGGTCTGGGCATTCTCGTAGTCGATGATCGTATTGGAATACGTCGTCTGGGAACTGACCAGTGGGGTCCACTGGGCGTTGAAGCCGAGATTGACCAAGTTGCTGATATAGGAACCGTTGTAGTAATTGGTGCCGACGCTCTGGAACAAGCTGGGCTCCGTGTAGTAGCGGAACTGTTCCGCCGCACTGATGCTGAACCGGTCCGAAAAACTGTGGTTGTACTGCACCACGAACTCATCCTGCATGTCGAAGCTGTCGCCAGGACGGTTGCTGTAGTAGGTGGCGTCGAACGTGTTGCGGATCGAAATGGAGCCTTGATCGAGAGGGAAATCGAAAATGACGGTCGGGGAAACGGTGGTCTTGGAACTGGCCACTTTGTTCGTTTTTGCCGTGAAAATATTGTCGTCGTACTCTTCGCGCAGGGAGGCGGAAATGGTGTAGAATTTCCTTGATTCGGCCACGTCGCTGGCCAGCCCGGCGGGAACGGCGTCCACCGTCTGGCGGGTGGAAAGGACATTGGTGTTGGCCACCGGTGCCGCAGGAGGCGGCGTGGTCGTCGCGGCGGCCGGAGTTCCCGAGGGCGCCGGAGCTGGTGTCGCCGGGGCCGCCGCGCAGATTGAACGACTGGTCAATATTAGACTGAGGGCGATCAACCCGAGGTAGAGGTGGAGTCTCGGCATACTCCTAGCATCAAAGCGATTTTTGATGCTCTTGCAAGGCTCTTTTTACACATTTTTCACTGAAAAAAACGCCAAGGACTCTCGTCGAAGCTTGATGACGCACCCTCAACCAGAGTAAATCAGTCAGCGGATTCGCTTTCCGCATGCCCGGTTTCCGCTGTATCTCCTCCAATATCTTAGGGCCTTATGATTCAATCTTTTGTCTTCAACGACGCCAAACTTGTCGCCAGTAACCTCGATACCGATGCCCTGAGACTGGTGAGGGGGGACAAGGGCTTGCTTATCTGGGTCAATCTTTTCGACCCCACCCCGGAGGAATCGAAGGCCATCCTGGAGGATGTCTTTTCCTTCCACCCCCTCGCGATCGAGGATTGCTTGGCCAGCAGCCGCTATCCCAAGATTGAGGACTACGAGGACTACCTTTACCTCGTTATGCACGCCGTCGCCTTCAATAAGGAGGAGCAGTTCCGCACCACCGAGCTCGACATGTTTCTAGGGAAATCGTACCTCGTCACCCACCACACCGAGCCGCTGGCGACGATCGCCAGCGTGATCGAGCGCGTCCAGAAGAACCCGGCGGCGATCACCCGCAACATGGACCGCCTGTTCCACTTTCTCCTCGATAACATGGTCGATGCCTACCAGCCGGTGCTCAACGATCTGACCAAGGAGATCAGCACGCTGGAAGATCGCGTCTTCCTCACCCGTCACGCCGACCCCAGCGTCATCCGTGAATTCCGCGAACGCAAGAAGGAGCTCTCGGATCTCCAGCAGATCGTCCGCCCCCAGCGCGACGTGGTCAGCCGCCTGGCGCGGGGAGATTTCAAAATCATCCGCTCCGTCCTCCTGCCCTATTTCCGCGATCTCTCCGGGAATCTCAACCGCATCGATACCTCCGCCAGCACGCTTGCGGATCAGCTCTATCTCACGCTCGACGTCTTCCTGAACAAGGCGACCTACGAGACGAACGAGATCATTAAGCTCCTCACCCTCATGACCGCCATCACCACGCCGACGACGCTGATCGGCACTTGGTACGGCATGAATTTCGAGGATATGCCGGAGTTGAAAATGCCCTACGCCTACCCGATCGCAGCGATCGTCACTGGCATCAGCACGATCATCCTGATTATTTGGCTGAGGCGGAAACATTGGCTCTAGAAGGCCGTCCGCCGCTGATCGACAGCTCTCGTCCCTATTGCGTAAATAGCGTTCGCGGAGGCTATGCGGCGACCTCCAAGGGGGAAAGAGTGACCTCATAGCCGGGGCGATGAGTGAGGCGGAGACGATCTTGAGGGGATTGCGACGCTCGAAGTAATCGGCGCCCAGTTCGATCCAAGGTGATCCAGACACAGCAGACCACGGTTTTCTTGTGCACATCCCGACGTTACCAAGTTCAACTTGGTAACGAGGTGGCCTTGGGGATCGTTGCGACGGCGCGCAACGGATACCTTCCGAGCCTAAGAGAGGCTTTCACTATGCGAAAACAGGTGGCAACGCCGGGGCGCTGCCACCTGTGGGGAATTTACCGATCCAACCGGGGGTTAGTAAACCCAATGCCCGGGATACCAATACCCATTGCGGTAATGGCCTGCATCCCAAACGGCATGCGGATGACGCGTAGGGGGATAGGAATAATACCCGCCGATCCATGCCCAGCGACCGTGAACCCATTCATGATGGCCGGGAATCCAAACCGCGGTGCGGTAGGGGCTGGCCCAAGGACGCTCCACCACGACGGGGGGCGGCGGGGCACCGACCTGCACGCGAACGTAGGTCTGGGCCGAGGCCGTAGTGGAAGTTGAAACGAGTGTCACCAACGCCGCGCCGGCCAGAAGGGCCGTGCGGAGAGAAGTCATTTTCATATCTCTTGGACTTCTCTAACGTCATAAAGCTTCAAAGAATCTTCAATTCGTCCCGACCATCACAATTTTCACCGCTGGCTCTTGCCCTCCGGTGAACTCTCCGTAACGTGTGAGCATGCCCCCCGTTCCTCCCCCGGGTTGGACCCAGACCGATTGTGCGCTTACCCGCACCGTCCGCCGGGCCGATTTCGTTGATGCCCTGGCGTTTGTCGTGGAAATCGGCAGGCTGGCCGAAGCCGCCAACCACCATCCCGATATCGATATCCGCTACCGCAACGTCCACCTCAGCCTCTCCACCCACGACGCCGGAAACCAAGTCACGGAGCGCGACTTTGCACTGGCTGAAAAAATAAACGCGGTACATGAAGATTCCGTGCGTATGTTGAAGGATGATTTCCGTCGCCGTTTTGTAGCCTAACCCCCTAACCTGTCACTTCCATGAATCTCCCCGTCCCCTCCGCGCTCCGTTCCCCTGCCCTGCTGCTTGCCCTTGCCTTGGTCACCGTTTCCCCGGCAAAAGCGGACCTGAACGCCGATCTCGCTTTCTCCGCCTTCTCCAACGTCGATGTCGACGCGCTCTCCGGTGGGGCCATTCTCCAGTCGCGTGGTGGTCTCGTTTATTTTGAGCGCGGCATCATGACCCAGGCGCTCTACATCATCGACGCGGAGCCCAAGGACGTCGTCTACAAGCTCTCCCACTGGAGCCCGCACCAGCATTCGGAACTGAATGTCTGGTTCCACCAGGTGCTGCCCGCCAAGCCCGCGCTGAGCGATTTCTCCGGTCTGGCCAACATTCCCGGCAATCAATCGGTCGAGTATCAGTTCGATGCCACCCAGAAGATGGACGCGAACAACCCCACGCTTCAGCTCAGCAAAAGCGAAGCGCAGGGCGTCGCCGCGCTGAAGGGCGACAATGCGAAGGAACTCTACGCCAAAGCTTGGGCGCCGATTCTCCTCTCCCGCATCAATAATTTCCTGTCTGGCCGGGGCAGCTCGGACACCTACTACGTCAACGGCAAGGACATCCGCCCCTTGACCGACATCAAGAGCCTGCTCCACGCCGAGACGAAGGTTTACGGCCAGTTCCAGCGGTTCCTCAACCAAACGCCCGTGAAGAGCTCCTCCGGCGCGGCGATCAAGCTCCAGCCCGTCACCCTTTACTACGATCTCTTCGACGTGCAGGGCTACGCCGCGCTCGCCACCGGGGCCATTTACCAGACGGCGGTCGGCACCGGCTACCAGTCGTTCGACGTCGAGTACTTCATCAATTCCGGGGTCTACGCCACGGTGGAGATGGAAGAGCTCTGGCCGATCACGGTCGGCGGCAAGACCAAGACGCTGGTCTGGCGCGGCGACTTCGTCTCGGCCCCCAGCATCGCCGGGTTGGGCGGTACGGAACGGCTCGCCTCGCGCATGATCATGCTGCAGGACGTGAAGCAGGGCATCCTGGCGTTTCGCTCGGAATTCAAGTAAGCCCATCTTTTGCGTAAAAAGTTTTATTTGTCATTTCCTTCGCTTTTGCCTTCACTAGGCCCCGGAGAAACCATGAAACAAACCCTACCCTGCGCCCTGCGGATCGCCGCCCTCAGCCTGTTGACTGTTCCCGGCCTTCACGCCGCCCCCAAGTCGGTGCCCGATCCCAAGGATGAGATCACGCCCGTCGTCACGTCGTCGGCCGAAAGTACGCCGCCGCCCTCGCAGGAATTCCTCATGGAAGGCAGCATCACCGGCAAGTCCGACGTGAAGCAGGGCAACGCCCAGTACGGCGGCGTCTCCAACATCAACAGCCACGTCAATTACGTCATCTCGCCGCAGATCAAGGAAGGCCTCCTCATGCGCGTCGGCGTGGATTACAACCGCAATTCCTTCGGCCTCTACGACAACGCCGTGCTGCCGAACACGCTGCAATCAACCAACCTGATCATCGGCGCGGACATGGCGATCGGCGACCGCATCATCATGCGCGTGGAAGCTCACCCCGGTCTCTACAGCGATTTCGTCTCCATCACCGGCAGCGATTTCGATATGCCCGTGCAAATCGGCGGCACCTACCTTTACAGCAAGGACCTCCAGTTCATCTTCGGCATCCAGATCGATCTCAAATCGAATCTCCCGCTCATCGGCCTGCCCGGCGTGCGCTGGCAGTTCGCCAAGGACTGGGTGCTCTCGGCCATCCCGCCGAAGCCGCAGCTCCAGTACCTGGTCAACCGCAGCCTCACGCTCTATGTCGGTGCGGACCTGCTCGGCGGCACCTACCACCTCAATAACAATTTCGGCAACGACCACGGCAACACGCAGATGAACGGCAACATTGTCGACTTCGCGGAAGTGCGCGTCGGTGGCGGCGTGACCTGGAAGGTGACGCCCAACCTGAGCCTGGATGTCTCCGGCGGTTACGTCCCCTACCGCAGCTTCGAGATTCACGCGGATCAAATCGGCTACGGCACCTTCAAGACGAAGACGCAGAGCCAGTTCTCCGACGGCGCACCTTATGCTCAGGTCGGCCTGAGCGGCTCGTTTTAGTAATTCGGTAGCCCGGACAACTTGTTGTCCGGGTGCGCAACGCGCACAAGAAGCCGCCACTGAGATTGGGAAGTCCTATGGAAGCCGAAACACTGGGGCTGCTTCCTGTCGCCTTCGGCGACCCGGACAACAAGTTGTCCGGGCTACCTTTTTTACCGACCCACATTCGTAAATGGGTATAAGATTCAGTAGAACAGCAGCCATCATAGGCCCTTCTCTATCAGGATGTCCTCTGGGTAAGAACAGTGGGGCTGTCTTGAGAATAACGGTTGGGATCTGTAGCCTCCAGGATGGCGAAGCCATCCCAGCCACAGCAGCCGGGGGGTTAGCGAGGTACGAGCGACACCCCCGGTTACCGAATCTGGATGACGATCCTGGAAGGATCGCAGCCACGCACGACCGGGAACTTTTCACCTGCACATTTTCGGGGTTGCTGTGATCCCTTCGGGATCGGAGCGATCTTGTCCTTTTCCGGGGGTATCGCGCGTTACGCGCTCAACCCCCGGCTGCTGTGGCTGGGATGGCTTCGCCATCCTCCAATCACTGGGCCAGCGAGTCCAATAGCCGAGTCGGGCAAAGTTGTCGCCTGATCACTCCCCCGCCAGCATATCCTTCACCAAGGCCACCCCGCCCTTCGCGATCCAGTCCTCCGGATTCAACTCCAGCGCGCGTTGGAAATTGGCGTGGGCCTCATCGAAACGGTGCAGGTGAAAAAACGTCCAGCCCCGGCCCAGATAGGCGCCGGGATAATCGGCCTTCAGGCGGATCGCCGCCTCGAAGCACTTGAGGGCTTCCTTGAAGTAATTCAACTTCAGGCACATCTCACCTGCACCGCGTTGGGCCACGAAGTTCTCCGGGTTGAGCCGGATCGCCTGCCGGTAGTCGAGGAGCGCCTCCGCATATTTGCCCAGGCACCAGTAGGCCATGCCGCGATTGTTGTAGGCCTTGTCGCTCGCCTCCTGCGCCAGGATCTGGGAGTAACAATCGATCGCCCGGGGATACCGCATTTGATCCAGCAGGAGATCTCCATGGAGAAAAAGGAACGTGTTCCATTCCGCTGCCGTGAACCGGGATTGCTGGCCTTCAATCAACTCGACCAGCCATTCCGCCTTGTCGAGGTTTCCCGTCGTACGGAGATAATCGCCGGTCCGGAAAATGCGGTCGACGGAGGAATTCCAGAACGCGGGCATGGCGAGGAGGCCATCAATTGCCCTGGCGTCCTTGGAATCGACGACCGACTTGATCTCCTTCCAAAGCAACTTCATACGCACGATCGGCGTGCGTGAGCTTTAGTTCAGCCCGAGCACGTCCTGCATGGAATATAGCCCCGGCTTTTGCGACCGCAACCATTGGGCGGCACGGAGGGCGCTGAAAACGAAAGCACCCTGGCCTGAGGCAATGCAACGGCTACGCAACAGCCAACCGAACAACAATCGCTTTGTCCAAGTTCACCAGATCAAGCAGGCACTGATGAATGGCTTTTTCGTTGGAGTCCAGCCATGAATCCAGATCATTCAGACAATGCTTTGTCTGCCAATTCTCCATTCCAAACCGGTAACGATCAGCCAGAAAATTTAATACTTGGGATAAGACCAAAGATTCGTACACGGCCTGCTGAAAATGAAGGGAAGTAGACTCGTAGTAAGTCCAAGTTCCCGACCGGGTGCTCGAAACCCAATGGAGCACCGCATTAAAGAGTGTGCAGGAATGCGGGATTTCTCCCTTCGTAGCCAGTGCATGAAAGAGGCGGGACAGCCCGAAAACGTCCTTCTTTTGGAACAACTCATTTACGAAGTCTGGATGATAACGGGCCGCCATCGTGCGTTCCATTGCCACGGCGTGCAGAGGCTACTTCAGCCCGAGCACGTCCTGCATCGAATATAGCCCCGGCTTTTGCGACCGCAACCATTGCGCGGCACGAAGCGCGCCGGAAGCAAAAGTATCCCGGCTGGAGGCGCGATGAGTCAGTTCGATCCGTTCGCCCGTAGCCGCAAAGTGAACGGTGTGATCCCCCACGACATCGCCGCCGCGCAGGGCATGCATGCCGATGATCCGCTGGGGACGCGCGCCGACATCGCCATGGCGGCCATGCAGGGTCAGGTCCTCATAGGTGCCACCGGAGGTTTCAGCGAGAATTTCGCCGAGCCGCCGCGCGGTGCCGCTGGGGGCATCGAGCTTGTGACGGTGGTGCATCTCGACCACTTCCTGATCGTAGGTCTCGCCCAGCTTTTCGGCCGCGATACGGGTCAGATAAAAGAGCAGGTTCACGCCCACGGAATAATTGGCCGCAAAAACGACAGGGATTTTTTCCGCCGCCGCGCTGATGGCCGCGCGTTCCTCCGCCGTGTGGCCGGTGGTGCCGATGACAAGTGCCTTGTTGTGCGCAATGGCCAGTTCCAGCAGGGCGGGAGTCGCCCCGTGAAAAGCGAATTCGATGAGCACGTCCGTTTTGTCGATGAGCTCCGCCAAGTTATCGTCGCGGTCCACCCCGGCGACCAATTTCAACTTGGGATCCAGCGCGCCCAAGCGCATCAGCGCCTCGCCCATGCGACCTTTGGATCCGACAATAATGACTCGTGTTTGTTCTGTGCTCATAAAAGGGGAGGACCAAACTACCAAACTTTCCCAATTAACCAAATTTTTATGACAGCTTGGCGGGACTTTCTCCTTCGATCCTCTCAATTGAAACCCGTAAGGCCGAGTTAATGAAGATTGGGGCTTTCGCGCGTGTCACACGATCCGAAGTTGCTTGGGGAAAAAGAAGATGGCGAAGCCATCTCAGCTACAGCAGCCGGGGGTTAGCGCGCAACGCGCGACACCCCCGGAACTTCCGACCCAATAGACGATCCTGACAGGATCGCAGCCACGAAAGGCCACAGGAAGACGTACGCGTCCGCAGTCCGAGTGCTGCGATCCCTGCGGGATCGAATGGTTTCTTTACTTTTCCGGGGGTGTCGCTCGTGGCTCGCTAACCCCCGGCTGCTGTGGCTGGGATGGCTTTGCCATCCTGGCCCGCTCCAAACCACTAGCGCTGGTTCCGGGACGCGCCGATTTGAACCCCGAATCCCGGCACTGAAGTGCCGGGCTATCACTTCCTATTCAGGATGATCTTTTCCTTGGCCGAGAAAAATGACGATTCCCGATCCGATCACGAGGGCCAAAACCAAAAAGGCGGCTCCCAGGGAATAGAAGACCACCGTGTTGTCGGGAACGAACAGCCCAACCAAACCGACGAGGCCAATGAGAAGACCGGTGCGGACAAACACCCGTCCACCAAACCGGTTGGCCTTGTACCAATTTTCCTCCGAACTGAAGGCGAACTTGGTGCGGATTCCGTAGAACCGGTTCGGCCCGATCTTTCCTTGAGCCAAGGGCCAGCACAAGGCCGACGAGAGAAAGCCGGTGGCGGTCAGCAACGCCGGTACAATCTTAAGAAAATGGTCCGGGTCGTTGGGCATAAATCCGCGCGCTAGACTCCCACGAGCTTCAGCGTCGCCTCCAGCTTCGCGAGACTCGCGGGCTGCAGCGGCACCAGCGGGAGGCGGACTTCGTCCGTCATCCAGCCGGCGCGGGCCATAGCGGTCTTGGTGGGGACAGGATTCGCCTCGATGAAGAGGTCGCGGAAAATGGGGTAGAGCTGCCGATGCAGCGCGCTGGCTTCCGCCGTGCGTCCGGCGAGGAAGGCCCGGACCAGATCGCCCACCTGCTTGGGGATCAGATTGGAGGCAACGCTGATCACGCCCACGGCACCCACGGACATCGCGGGCAGGGTCAGCGAATCGTCGCCGCTCAGGATCGCCACGGAATCGGGCAAGGCGTGACGCAATTGGCTGAACCGCTCGATTGAGCCGCCCGCTTCCTTGATGGAAACGATGTTCGGATACTTCGCGGCCAGCGCCACAATGGTGTCCACCGCGATCTCGATGCCGCAACGGCCCGGCACGCTGTAGGTGATGATCGGCTTGGCCGTGCTTTCCGCGATCTTCGCGTAATGGGCGAAGACCCCGGCCTGCGAGGGCTTGTTGTAGTAGGGCGCGACGACGAGGAATCCGTCCGCGCCCAGGTTCTCCGCCTGCTGCGTGAGGTAAAGGGCCTCGCTCGTGCTGTTGGAGCCGGTTCCCGCCCATACCTTGATCCGGCCCTTCACCACCTGCACGGCCAGTTCGATCACGCGGAGATGTTCCTCCATGGAAAGCGTGGCCGACTCGCCCGTGGTGCCGACGGGGATGACACCATCGATGCCCGCCGCGACTTGCTCTTCCAGCAGGCGGGTGAAGGCGGTTTCATCCACGAGACCATCGCGGAAGGGAGTGACGAGAGCGGTGTAAGTGCCCTGATAGGCGGAAGGAGAGGACATAGGGGGAGGACAACCGTAGCGGAGATCGGCCCGCTTCGCAACCCGGGAACGTGACGTCGGGTCCCGACGGGCAATTGTCCGCAGACTTCTCCTTAGGCCTCCTCCGCCAGGGACAGCACCCACCTCGGAGCGAACCGAAAAAAAACTCACAGCCATCCCACAGAAAGAAAAACCAAGGATGCTTTCAGAGTGGTGCTGAGGGTAGATCTGGAGAATGGGTTACCCTTCGTCCCGGAGGGACGATCGAAAGTAGCCCGGCGATTTATCGCCGGGAATATCCAGAGTCGGAACCTGTCCCGGAGGGACGGTTGAGGCGCGTAACCGAAGCGGTTGAGCCCTTCAAGCGTCCCTCCGGGACGCCACGCCCCCTTTCTTCCACCCGGCGATAAATCGCCGGGCTACTTTCAGTTGTCCCTCCGGGACAGCGAAACCTCCGAAATAACTTCTGATCACGATGGGATGGCTGTGAAAAAACTACGGGACCGTGCTGACCAGGCCCGCCGCTGCTGCCTTCTCCTCGAAGATCTCCGTCCCCCGGCTGACATTCTTCGGCCAGGTACTGTGGCAATGCGGGCAGACTTCCGTCTCCACCGGGCGTTTGCGGCTGCAGGTGGGGCACTTCACCCGCACCGGCCAATCGGCCACGAGGCGGAAGGTGATGAGGCCCACGAGATTGAACCCGAGGACCAGTGCCGCCCAGGCCCAGGCGCGGGCCCAAGGGAAGTTCATCCGCCGCGCCCAAAGGAGTGTCAATAGCGCCAGAAGGAGCGAGACGGGCGTCATCCGCAGGACCAGGTTCCGGTAATCCTCCCACTTGAGTTCAAGATCCCTCTGGTACGTCCGGGCGGCCTCGTCCGACCGGAGCGAGGCGAGTTTCTCCCAAGCCATCCCTCCGTAAACGAGCGCCGGAGGCAGCACGCTTTCGCCGATAGCCGTCATCAGGGGATCTTCGGGAACCGGCGGCGGCAGAGGCGGCAGCGTGTAGCTGTGGAGCACTTTTCCTTCCCGATCCAATTCCTCCAGTCCATCGGGCATCTTCCGGGTTTCCGCCAAGGTCAGGTCGTCGCTGGGGGCGCAGCGGAGATAGAAGCGGTTCCTCTCCCGGTTCACGGCCAAGGCAATCTTACTCCACCGGTCCACATCCCACTGGTAGGGAAGCTGGACAACGGGGTTGCCTTCCCTGTCGAAGATTTGCACGCAGTCTCGCAAAGCCGCAGCTCCCCACTTCCACGGGTCGTTCTCCCGCTGGGTACTCTCCACGGTTTTCAGCCCGAAGATGCCGCCTTCCGGCCCGGTAAAAACGGGCCTCAATTTCCGCTCGTCCAGAGTGAGGAAATAGACGGTTGGGCCGAACTGAGCCAAGGGGCCGACCAACTTGTCGTAATCCGTATAGAGGCGGGGTTCCGGGAACGGGGCCGCTGTCCTGCTCCCGGGTTGGAATCCCTCCCTGCCCACCGCCCCAATGAGGGCCTTGGTGCGGCGAACGTAGCCCACAAAACAGCGTTCCCCCGGGAGATAAAACCACCGCTCGGCACCGGAGATGGAACCCCGCGCCGTCATGACGTAGCGCTGGTTCTCGCGGTAGCCGGAGTACCAGGGATTCTGTTCCTCAGAGGGAAGGCGGGGAAGGACGAAGGTTTTGGTCAAGATCTCGAAGCGGAGCAGGAAATTGTACCGCCCTCCCGAGGTGAGGTTGGGATCCGTCACCACCTTGCCGTCCAGGTCGGTCACCACGGGATCTGCCTCCATGGTGGCGGTGATCTTGACAGGCTTGCCGTCCAAGCCCACGTCATAGACGATCCGGGTATATCCAGAGGAAGAGTCAATGAAGTTCCCGACAAAGAAAATCCCAAGGAGCCCCGCACCAAAGACTCCCAGCAACATAATCGTGACCAGGGCAACGCGGGAAATCCAAGGCTGATCCGCCAAGCGGCCATTGCTCACCATGGCCCCGAGGGCGGCTGCAAAAAAAGTGGCCGAGAAGAGAAGCATCACGGCCACGGACCAAGCGAAGGAATTGAAGGCCGTGCCCATGAACGCCCCGGCAACGGCAGCCAGGAAGGCCAGTGGCCGGGGATCGAGCCAGCCCCCTCGCCGCAGACCCACGAAAAGGGCGGCGAAGTAGTAGATCGTGCCCCCCACGATGTCCGCGAGACCGGGCAGCACCATCCCGGGCACGAAGGGAACGCTGAAGTTTCCCGGCGTGGCCACGTACCAGATGCAGGCCAGGAACGGTGGCACCGTGGCCACAAGATAAAGCAGCAGTCCGGCGAGGACCTTGCCATAGAGGATCGTAGCGCGGGAGACGGGCCGGTGAAGCAGCGAGGCCCATTTATCCCGGCCTAATTCCGGTATGACCTGGATAAATCCCAAGACAAGTCCCACCGCGGCGGTGCCGAAGATGGTCGCCATGAGAAAGGTGGGCCGACAAAGCAGCGCCGCCTCATTCTGGTAATCGTAGACGCTGGTGGAGAGCGCATAGAATTCCGCCAGCCCCAGCGCGAGCATGGCCAATAGCGCCCATCTCAGGTTCTCCCGCCATTCCTTCCACAAGATCATTTTCATTTCGTTCCCTTCCCGTTCATGAAGAACGTTTTTTCGCCCCGTTCGCCCACATAACTGATAAAGGCATCCTCCAACGAGAGTTCCAGCGGCTCAATCGTCCTGGGCCGGAGCGCCTCCAGTTTCTTTTCCGTTTCGGGGGTGAGATTGACCAGGGTCAGCGCCATCTCGCGGTCGCTGCGGAAGCTCTCCAGCAGGCCCGGGAATTCCGGGACGGGGGGCGGGGTATCGCCAAACTTGAGAACAAAATGGCGGATCTGTTGCCGGAAGGTCTCCACCGTGCAATCGGCCTGGAGCACGCCGCCATCCAGCACCGCGATCCGATCGGCGACGCGTTCGACATCCGAAAGCAGGTGGGAGGAAAAGAAGATGGTCCGGTCGGCCTTACGCGTGACGTAGAGCATCGATTGCAGAAGACCCCGGCGCGCCACGGGATCGAGCCCCAGCGCGGGATCGTCCAGCACGAGCAGTTCCGGCTCCGGTGCCAGCGTGAGCGCAAGGCAGAGCCCCGCCCGCTGGCCCCGGGAGAGGTGCCCGGCCTTCAGCTTGGGCGAAAGCCGGAAATGGGTGAGGACGGTCTCGAAGATCTCTTGGTTCCACGCCGGATAGTAAGCCGCCTGGAACTGGCCGCATTCCTTCACGGTCATCCAGCCATAGACATGGTGACCTTCCGGGAGATAGCCGATCCGGGCCCGGGCCTCCGGCGGCAGGTTTTTCGAGTCGAGCCCGAAGACGCGGGCGGAACCCCGGGTGGCATCCTCCATGCCCAGGAAGATGCGGATCGTGGTGGTTTTGCCCATGCCATTGCGGCCGAGAAAGCCGTAGATCGTCCCACGCGGAACGGTAAGGGAGAGATCGGAGACGATCTGGCGGGTGCCGTAGTACTTCGTCAGGTGATCGATCTGGATGACAGGTGACGGGTTCATGGGGATTTTCGTGAAGGACGTTGCTGCAGGGCTTTCCATTGAAGATCGAGCGCGGCGCGAATTTCGGGCAGGGAAAAGCCAAGGAGCAGCGCCTCATCCAGCAGCGGCTCCAGCGCACTGTTCAGACGGCGTTGGCGCTCCTCCTGGGAGAAAATCTGCCGGGTCGTTTCGGCGACGAAGACGCCCACCCCGTTCCGGCTTTCCAGCAAACCGTCGCGGATCAAGTCCTGATAAGCCCGCGCCACGGTGTTGGGATTGACCACCAGCGCCTCAGCCAGGGTCCGCACGGCGGGCAGCTGTTCTCCCAACTCGAGTTGGCCCTGAACCATTGCCCGGCGGATGTGATGGGTGATCTGGCGGTAAATGGGAACGTCGCTGGCGGGGGAAACGCTGAAGACGAGCGACATGAGCGTATTAATAGGCTAGTACGCTCGGGAAGGCAAGCGCTTTTTCACATTCATCCCATAGGACATCGGGCGCCCTTGGCCGCTCTTCGTCCCGGTAGGGACGGTTGAAAGTAGACCGGCACTTCATGCCGGGTTGGTGATGGAAAGGCGGCGCGTCCCGGAGGGACGCTTGAAGGGCGGTACACGATGCCACCTCGGGTATGAACGGCAGTTCTGGAGGAGCAACGGCTGGCCTCCAGAAGCGCACGCGCGAGGCGCTTCAAGCGTCCCTCCGGGACGCGC
>FTJN01000543.1_pt1 | contig 19761 bp, 20 predicted proteins | sample 1658361 | NCBI WGS metagenome assembly FTJN01 (sample SAMEA3914819, study PRJEB12502) | metagenome | biome: forest; material: soil | place: Canada | collected 2010-06-26 | depth 0.3 m
GGTCACGGCGGCCTGCTGCAGCACGTTGTCGTGGGTTTCGCGGACCTGGTTGGCGCGCCTTTGCCCGCCCAGGGTCGGCGTCGTGTACTGGCTGTCGGTGGCGTGCAGGTCCTGGCGGGCGCCGGAGACGCCGATCGACCAGTTCTCATTCAACACGACAGACAGGGCGGCACGGCCACCCGTTCGCGTGGTGCGGTCGACGTTGGACAGGCGCAGGTTCACGTCGTCGACATAACCGCCCTCCACGTCGTCATAGGCCGCCAGCCGCAACGCGGCGCGGTCCGTGACCAGGGGCAGGTTCAGAACGCCTTCCACGCGGCCGCTGGGCGAGCCGGATTCGGTCGCCGCCGCGCCGACCAGCATGGAGGCCGAGTTCTCGTTCATCACTGGCTTGCGCGAGACGATCCGGTAGACCCCGCTCAGCGATCCGCCGCCGTAAAGCGCGCCCTGCGGCCCGCGCAGGATCTCGACCCGATCAACGTCGATCAAGCGAAGGTCGGGATCGGGGGCGTTGTAGGTCAGCTGAATGTTGTCGAGATAGGTCCCGACGGTCTGCTGGGTGCGGCCGGTGAAGGTGCCGTCCGACAGGCCGCGCAGCATGATCTTGTTACGCGCGGCGCCCAGGTTGGTGGTGATGAAACCCGCGGTCTGTTGCGAGATGCTGGTGGTGTCGATCGCGCCCGTATCGTCCAGTCGCCGGGCGCCGATCACGCTGACGCCGCCGGCCGCCGCGCCCAGCCGCATCGGCCGTTTGGTGGCGGTGATGACGACGCTTTCGATCGCCAGGGCTGGCTCGGCGAGCGCCGTGGACGGCGGCGGCGAGACGAAACGCGACGCGGGCGGCACGGGGCGGATGACGACCGTGGCGTTGTCGAGGATCTCGAACCGGCACGGCGCTCCCACGGTCACCGCGTCGAGGGCCTGGCGCAGGGTCAGTTTCCCAACCACCGCGGGACCGCGGCCCGGACAGGCCGACGCGCCGCCGAGGGTGACGCGGGCCTGGACGCCGAGATCGATCAGCGCCTCCGACCGGGACTTGGCGGGGATCTTGAAATCGAAACGCGCGGGAGCGGCGGTCCCCTTCCCGGCCAGGGCCAGGCCCGAAGCCAGCGTCAGGGCGAAGAAGGAAATCGAGAGACGCGACGAACGCGCGGAGGCGATCGCTCCGGGCCGGGCCGGAACGCTAGGTCGAAGGCAAAACGGAAAATCCGCGTCCGAAGTCATCGCGCTCCAGCTCTACCCCAATAGAGCTCAAGCTTCGCGCTTCGAACGATTCCAGGCCCGTCAGCAAGGCCCTAGCGCGCCTGGATCACGATAGCGTCGTCGGTCGTCGTCGTTCGTACGGGAAGCAGGTGTGACAGTCTGTCGACCATCGCACCCTGTTCGTCGACGATCAACACGCCGGAAAGTCGCATGGTACCGGCCTTGGCGTCGCCCAGCTTCACCGGACGGGGGAAAAGTCGGTTCATGTCGCCGACGATCTGGGTCAGCGGCTGGTCACGATAGATCAATCGGCCCTGACGCCATCCGGCGACCTCTTCGAGCGCGACGGCCGCGACGCGAGCGTCGTCGGCCTGGCCCTCGGTGTGGGAAAGCCCCTGCCCCGGCCGCAACCGGAACGGCGTGGCGCCGTCCTGCTGATGGGGACGCACCTCGACCAGCCCGCGCTGGACGTTCACCGCCACCTGGCCGTCGCGACGCCGAACATCGAACGCCGTCCCGACCACCCGCACCTGAGTGTCGCCCGCTTCGATCAGGAACGGGCGAGCGGGATCCTTGGCCACGTCGAAGAATGCCTGGGCATCGCCCAGTTGGACGTGGCGCGCGTGGCGGTCGAACCCGACGACCAGACGCGAGCTGGCGTTCATTTCGATCCGGGTGCCGTCTTCCAGGGCGATCGTCCGGCGTTCGCCCACGCCCGTTGAATAGATCGTTTCGTGTCCGCCCAGCAGGCCGCTGCTCGGCGCCAGGATCGCGCCGGCGACGAAAGCCGCCGCCAGGGCCGCCCCGGCCGACCAGAACAAGGCGCGCCGGACAGGACGAAGTTGGACGACCTTGGCGACGACGGGAGTCGCCTCCGTCTGACGTTCGATCAGCCGGGCGTCGAGGTCCAGGCGCTGATCGAAGGCCAGCGCCGCGTCATAGGCCTCCGCATGGGCGGGCGAAGCCGTCAGCCAAGCGTCGAACGCTCGCCAGTCGCTCTCGGTGACGGCTTCGCCCTGCAGGCGAACCAGCCAATCGATGGCGGCTTCGATGTCCATCTGGGACTGCGTCATTTCGCTCCGTCCTGACGCCAAGTCGCGTCCTCGCAAGGGTAAGACGTCGCCAACGGCTCGGGACCTCCAAAATGCACTTCAGAGTAAAGAATTTCCTTCATGGCAGCTTCGCCATCAACGCCTTCAGGGCGGCGCTTATATGCTTCTCGATCGAGCTGCGGCTGACGCCCATGGTCTCGGCGGTCTCCGCGTGGCTCAAGCCTTCCAGCTTGTGCAGCCTGAAGGCCCGCGCCACCTGCGGCGGCAGGGTCTCCAGCGTCGCCATCATCACGTTCAGGCGCTGACGTCCGGCCACGACCTCTTCGGCGGAAGGGATGTCGGCCACCTGCTGGTCGCCCAGGGCCACGCCCTGCAGGCTGCGCCAACCTTCGTCGCGGGCGCTGGCCCGGCTCTGGCTGCGCAGTCGGTCGAGCATCAGGTTGTTGGCCATCCGGAACAGCAGCGCCGATCCGTCGCCCTCGACTTCCAGATCGCCGATCGCCTGGACCTTGAGAAACAGGTCCTGGATCAGGTCTTCGGCCTCGCTGACCGATCGCAGCCGGGCGGCGAAGACGCGCACCAGATTGGCCCGCTTCTCGCCGTACAGCCGGGTCATCGGCGTGATCGATCGAGGTTGGGCGGACAGAACGGCAGCTCCAGGGACGAAATCGCGGATTCGGGTGCGTCGCGCGATTCCAACCTATGCCGCTGGCGCGCGCGGGTCCAGCGGTGGCGCGGAGGAGTCCCAGAGCCTCGGTCGGCCATTGTTGCGATTGACTCGCAACAATGGCCGGGCCTAGATGTTGAGAATGGATCGCAACAACGATCCCCTTTATCCCCATCGAGGCCGCCATGACCCCCTCCCCCTCCGCCGCCCTGTGCTGGTCGTCCGGGCCGACCGTGGGGGAAAAGCTGTTGCTGAGCGCCATGCGCCAATGGGCCGCGCTCAGGTCGGCCGACGAGTCACCCAACCGCCTGGTCGCCCAGGCCCTGGCGTTCCGGGCCTCCAACCGGGTCGGCGGGCTGTTCGTCGCCTGGATGCAGTCGGTGGAATCCATGCTGCGCCGCCCGATCCAGGTGCAATGCCCCGTCTGCGGCGGCATTTCCACCGACGAGCAGCGGCTGGTGGTTTCGTGCGGCCTGGCGGGAACGGCCAGCGCGCTCGGCGAGGAATTGCTGGAGCCGCTGCTGATCGATCCCCAGCCGGTCATGGTGCTGGCCCGCGCGCTGAACGCGGCCTTGAGGGTCGACGGCTATCCCCTGCCCGTCCGGCTGCGCGATGCGCCGACCGCCCACGTCGTGGAGGCGCGCACCCTCCACTAGCCCGACCTGGTCGCCTATCAGGGCTTGGCCAGCCGCAAGACCTCGACTTCGGTGACCATGCGCGCCGATCGCGCCGGCCTCAGATCACCCTCGACCACCAGCTTGAACGCCCCGTCTTTGCCGCCCAGCGGCGCGCCATCGGCCTTGTCGGCCAGGATGATGCGGTTGGGGCGCGTGCCGGGATCGAGTTCAGCCAGGCCGAACGCCACCTGGTAGCCGTCCCGCGCCTTGACCAGAACGACATCCGCCATCTCCGGCCCGTGGATCGCCTTGCCGGTGGGCGTCCCGACCTTGGCCAGCACGTCGATCAGCAGCGGCCCTTCATAGACGTGCTTTTCGCCATGGGAGTCGAACGTGAAGCTGACCCGTGGCAAAGCCGCAAGATCGGCGCTGGCGAGGTTCGCGGTCTGCCCCGCTGGCCCCTTCAGGACGATGCTCTGGGCAAAGGCGTTGGTCGCCAAGCCGGCGAGACAGAGGGCAAGCAGCAGGGTTTTCACGGTGGGTCCTATTCGACGGCGAGGATGACGTTGGACGGCTCGATGATCGCGACGACCAGATCGCCGACGGCTGGGACCGCCGACGCTCCCGACGCGGTGGCGACCAGGGTCTTGCCGGCGGCCAGGGCCAGGCGGACCTCGCTGGCGGTCGCGCCGTCCTCGCGATCGACCACCACCCCGGCCAGGCGATTGACGCCGTCCCCCATGGCGCCTTCCCCGGCCAGGACGACAAAGCTGGACTTGATCAGGGCGATGGCCGGCTTGCCGACCTCAAGGCCCAGTTCCTCCCGGCTGCGCCGGGTGATGATCGACACGATCTCGACGCCGTCGCCCAAGGCCAGGACGACCTTGGCGGTCACCTCGCCGTCCTCGATCCGCGCGACCGTCCCGCGCAGGGCGTTGCGGGCGCTGGTACGCAATCCAAGGCTCCAGAAGAGGTCGCCCAGATCCTGCCCCGGCGTCGCCAAGCCGGCTTCCAGGCGGGACAGGGCCGCCCCGATCTCACGCTCGACGTCTCGGAAGGCCTTGATCACCGCATGGCCACGCGGCGTGACCACCGCCGCTCCACCTGTCCTGCCACCGGCATTGGCGATGATCAGCGGCGCGTCGAACAGGTTATTGAGCGCCTGCACGCCGTCCCAGGCGCCCTTGTAGCTCAGGCCCAGATGCTTGGCGGCGGCGCTGATCGCGCCCCGTTCACCGACGGCTTCCAGCAACGCGATCCGCTCCAGGCCCACGCGCGCCAGGGCGCCGCGCTTCAGGATCAAGGACGCGCTGAGGTCGCCGTCAACCGACATGGGATTCTCCTGGCGACCTCGGAAAAAAGCTCCTGAAAGATCGGTCAAACATCGTTATGTAGTCACGCTACATATCCCCTTCACGAGGACGCCGTCCATGTTGAACCGCCGCCCTTTCCTCGCCGCCGCCCTCGCGGGCGCGGTTTCGCTGTTGATGGGCGCCTCGGCGCTGGCGGCCGAGACCAAGGTCGCCGTGGCCGCCAACTTCACCGAACCGGCCAAGGAAATCGCCGCCAAGTTCGAGGCCAAGACCGGCGACAAGGTCGTGCTCAGCTTCGGCTCCTCGGGCCAGTTCTACACCCAGATCGCCAACGGCGCGCCCTATGAGGTGTTCCTGTCGGCCGACAGCGAGCGCCCGGCCAAGGCCGAGACCGACGGCTTGGCGGTGGCCGGCACGCGCTTCACCTACGCCACTGGACGCCTGGTGCTGTGGAGCAAGACGCCAGGCCTGGTCGACGCCAAAGGCGCGGTGCTGGCCAAGGGCGGTTTCGAGAAGCTGGCGATCGCCGACCCCAAGGCCGCGCCCTACGGCCTGGCGGCGGTCGAGACCCTGACCAAGCTCAAGCTGTACGACACGCTCAAGCCCAAGATCGTCACCGGCTCGTCGATCACCCAGGCTTTTCAATATGTGCAGACCGGCGCGGCCGAACTGGGCTTCGTGGCCCTGTCGCAGGTGATCAACGAGCAAGGCGGCTCGCGCTGGGTGGTCCCGACCGCCGACCACACGCCGATCGACCAGCAGGCCGTGCTGCTGAAGACCGGCGCCGACAGCGCCACGGCCAAGGCGTTCCTGCAGTACTTGAAGAGCAAGGACGCCAAGGCGACCATCAAGCGCTACGGCTACGAGGTGAAGTGATCATGGTCGAGGTGGCGTGGCTGACGATCAAGCTGGCGGGGATCACCACGATCCTGCTGCTGATCCTGGCCACGCCCCTGGCCTGGTGGCTGGCGCGGGGCCGTTCGCGCTGGAAGGCGCCGGTCGGGGCGCTGGTCGCCCTGCCGATTGTCCTGCCGCCCACCGTGCTGGGCTTCTACCTGCTGATCGCCCTGGGGCCGCACAGCCCGCTGATGACCCTGCTGCACCCGTTCGGGGTTCGCACCCTGGCCTTCACCTTCCAGGGCCTAGTGATCGGCTCGGTGATCTATTCCCTGCCCTTCGCGGTCCAGCCGCTGCGCAACGCCTTCATCGCCGTCGGCGATGAGCCGCTCGAGGCCGCCGCCACCTTGGGGGCCTCGTCCTGGAGCGCTTTTCGGCGCGTGGCCCTGCCCTTGGCCCTGCCCGGTTACGCCGTCGCCGCGATCCTGGCCTTCGCCCACACGGTCGGCGAGTTCGGCGTGGTGATGATGCTGGGCGGCGGCATTCCCGGCGAGACCCAGGTGCTGTCGATCGAGATCTATCGCCTGGTCGAGGCCCTGGAATGGGACAAGGCCCACCAGCTTTCGGCGGCGCTCCTGGCTTTCGCCTTCGTGGTCATGCTGACCCTGCTGCTGATGGAGCGCCGGGTCGCTGGGCGCGGTTCGCGAACTTGACGCGAACTTTCCACTTCAATCCGCTGATCTTACTAAGGATCTAGAACGGCGCATCGCCCTGGATCGTCACCCGCTCGACAATCCGCTCCTGCGGCCAGTAGTCGAGAATGGCGTAGTGCTGGGTCGCGCGGTTGTCCCAGAAGACGATGGCGTTGGGCGTCCAGCGGAAGCGGACCTGGTATTCCGGGGTCTTCACCCGATCCAGCAGTTCGGCCAGCAGCTTGGTCGCCTCGTCCTCGGGCAGGCCCAGAATCCGCGTCGTGAAAACCTTGTTGACGAACAGGTGCTTGTCACCGGTTTCCGGATGGGTGCGGATCACCGGATGGACCTGGGCCGGATAGGCGGCGCGCAGTTCCTGGCGCTTGGCCTCGTCGACCCGGTAGCCGTAGCTTTGCAGGATGTCGTGCTCGGCCGTGAGCGTGGCCAGTTGATCCTTCAGCTTGCCCGGCAGGTCGCGATAGATCGCGGCGGTGTCGGCGAACAGGGTGTCGCCGCCGTAGGGCGGCAGGTGGCGAGCCCGCAACACGCCGCCCATCGACGGCGCGGGCCGGAAGGTGACGTCGGTGTGCCACTTGTTGGCCACGCGGATCAGCGGCACGATCTCCTCGCGCAGCTTCATGCCGTCAGCGGCCTCGATATGCAGGATCTCCGGAAAGCCGGGCACGTGGGCGGTGACAGGATGTCCCTCCAAGTCTCCGAAATAACGGCCGAAACGGACATGGTCCTCGTGACTGATGTCCTGGTCGCGGAAGAACACCACCTTGTGCCGGAGCAGGGCCGATCGGATCGCCGCGACGATCTCGGGGGCCAAGGGCCGGCGCAGGTCCAGACCCGAGATCTCGGCGCCCAGCACCGGACCGGCAGGCGTCACCGTCAGGCCGGCATAGTCCGGCGTTTCCGAAGCCGTGATAGGGGCAAAGGCGTTCATGGCGTCCTCCCGGCGCGCCGCCCTTTTCCGCGCGGGTCTCCCGCGCCAGCGACGGCTGTTATCCCCACCTTAGACGTGGGATATCATCGCTCAACGCAGTTTTTCTCACTTCAGGCGCAGGGTCAGGCCGGCCACCACCAGGGTCACCGCGTCGGCCGCCTGGGCCAGGGCCTGGTGCAGCCTTCCGGCCTCGTCGCGGAACCGGCGGGCCAGGGCGTTGTCGGGCACGATGCCGAAGCCCACCTCGTTGGACACCAGCCACAACGTCCCTTTGAACCGCCCGACTGTCGCGACCAGCGCGGCGGCGGCCGCCGCCGCGTCGCGCTCGTCCAGCATCAGGTTCGACAGCCACAGCGTCAGGCAGTCGACGACCACGACATCGTCCGCGCCCAGACCGTCCAACGCGGCGGCGATATCCATCGGCGCTTCCACCGTCATCCAGGCCGCGCCGCGGTCCTCGCGATGGCGGGCGATGCGCTCGGCCATTTCGGCGTCGAAGGCCTGGGCGGTGGCGATCATCACCAGCCGGCCACGGGTTTCGGCGGCTTTCGCTTCGGCGGCGGCTTGGGCGAAGGCGCTCTTGCCGGATCGGGCTCCGCCGAGGACGAGGGTAAACGACAAGTGGTGCTCCAGATTGACGGTGTGCGGCGCAACATATAGTGCAGCTCCCGCGACAGGTTCCTCGAAAGAGGATGAAAAGGGAACTCGGGTGTGAAACCCGGGCTGCCCCCGCAACTGTAAGCGGCGAGCCCGCGTGTCACTAAGCCACTGACTGTCTTCTTCGGAGGACGATTGGGAAGGCGACGCGCACCGGCATTGACCCGCGAGCCAGGAGACCTGCCCGTCGCGGTCGTCCTTCGTCCGGCCGGGGTGCGCCGAACGATGGGGTTCTTTCCCCCGAGGCGACATCGTCGGGCTGGTCCGAATTTTCGGGCTAGCCTTCGTTGCCGCGCTTGAAGGATTTGAACATGCGCCCGAAGTCCATCCTGGCCCTGTTGGCCGCCACCTCCGCCCTCACCCTGCCCCACCTGGCGCTGGCCGCCGACGCCATCGAAGCGACCAATGAGGTCGACCAGATCGTGATCACCGCCGGCCGCGCCGACGACAAGCTGTCGGAAGTGCCGGTCGCCATGACGGTCATCACCGCCGAGACGCTGCGCCAACGCCAAGTCGTCGTCGTTTCCGACATCCTGTCGCGCACACCGGGCGTCAGCGTCACACGCAATGGCGGCGTCGGCGGTTCGACCCAGGTGCGCATCCGCGGCGCCGAGAGCGAGCAAACCGCCGTGCTGATCGACGGCGTGAAGCTGAACGATCCCTCGTCCACCGGCGGCGGCTACAACTTCGCCACCCTGCTGGCCGGCGACGTCAGCCGCATCGAGGTGCTGCGCGGTCCCCAGTCCACCCTGTGGGGCAGCCAAGCCATCGGCGGCGTGGTCAGCATGATCACCAAGACCCCGGACGGTCCGCTGTCGGGCGACGCCACGGTCGAGGGCGGCTCGCACGCCACGGCCTATGGCCGCGTGGGCGTCGGGGCCGGCGGCGACTGGGGCGGTTGGCGCCTCGCGGCCGGGTCCTACACCACCGCCGGCATCTCGAACTTCAACGAGACCCGTGGCGGCAAGGAAAAGGATGGCTATCACAACACCGCCGTAAGCGGCCGTCTGGACGTCAACGTCACCCCCGACATCGCCCTGGATGCGCGCGCGTCGTACGCCGCCGGCCGCAACGAGTTCGACGGCTCCTCGCCCGCTCCGCCCTACGCCCTGGGCGACAGCGCCGAGTACGGCAAGACCAAAGAGCTGGTGAGCTATCTGGGCGGCCGCCTCTCCAGCTTCGACGGCGCGCTGAAGAGCCGCCTGGGCTACAGCTACACCCAGACCGATCGCGACAACTACGATCCCAACCTGACGCCGGTGAAGACGTTCGACTCCCGGGGCACGGACAGCAATCTGGAATACCAGGGCACCTGGACGATCAATCCGACCTGGCGCGCGGTGTTTGGCGCCGCCACCGACCGCTCGTGGTTCCGCACCGCCTCGTTCCCCTACGATCCCGTCGGCAGCCGCCACGCGGTCGGCATGGACAGCGTCTACGGCCAGCTCCAGGCCAAGCCGACGGAGGGCCTGACCCTGACGGGCGGCGTGCGCCATGACGACCACGACACTTTCGGGGGCGCCACGACCTATCAGGCCGGCGCGACCTGGACCCCGAACGGCGGCGCCACGGTGTTCCGCGCCAACTACGGCGAGGGCTTCAAGGCCCCGTCGCTGTATCAACTCTACAGCCCTTACGGTCCCGAGCAGGTCAGGCCGTTCCTTGCTGTTCCCGACTTGAAGCCCGAAGAGGCCAAGAGCTGGGACGTGAGCATCGAGCACGCCGTCCTCGATGGCCGCCTGCGCGGCTCGATCACCTATTTCGACCGCGACACGACCAACCAGATCGACTTCGTGTCGGAGTTCAGCATTCCGACCTACGGCTACTACACCAACATCGGAAAGACCCAGGCCAAGGGCGTGGAACTGGAGGGGAGCTTCCAGGTCAACGACCTGCTGGCCCTGTCGGCCAACTACACCAACATGGATGCGGTCAGCAAAACGCCCGGTTCCACCTATAACAAGGACTTGGCGCGCCGCGCAGGTGAAACCGCCGCCGCCAACGCCGACCTGACCCTGCCCAACGGCCTGACCGGCGGCGTCAGCCTGCAATATGTCGGCCACAGCTACGACACCATCGCCAACACGCGGCGGCTGAAGAGCTATGTGCTGACCGACGTGCGGGTCGCCTATCCGATCAACGACACCTTCGAGGTCTATGGCCGGGTCGAGAACCTGTTCGACCAGGAATACGAGACCATCTACCGCTACGGGACCCTGGGTCGAAGCGCCTACGCCGGCGTTCGGGCCAAGTTCTAGCCATGGCGACGCCGGCGGCCCTTTTGGGTCACGGCGGCCGCCTGGGCGCGGCGCGCACGGCCTGGCCGGACGCGCCGACGCCTTGGCTGGACCTGTCGACGGGCATCAATCCCTGTCCCTATCCGGTCCTGGCCCTCGCGCCGGAGACGTGGTCGCGCCTGCCTGATCCCCTGGCCCTCCAGGCCTTGGAACAGGCGGCGGCCACGGCCTTCGGCGTCGGGGATCCCGCGCGGGTCGTCGCGGCGGCCGGCAGCGAGACCTTGATCCGCCTCCTGCCGCGCCTCCTGGCGGCGCGGCGGATCGCGATCCCGGCGCGGACCTATGGCGGTCACGCCGGGGCCTGGCGGGCGATCGGCGTCGAGCCGGTGGCCATCGACGACCCGACGGCGGACCTGCGGGTGCTGGTCAATCCGGACAATCCAACCGGACTGGCCTTGTCCCCCGACCAGGTTCTCGGCCTGACGGACGGATCGCTGCTGGTCGACGAGGCCTTCGTCGAGGTCGATCCGACCTTGTCGGTCGCGGCCCTGGCCGGCGCGGCGGGCCACGAGCGGCTGATGGTCCTGCGATCGTTCGGCAAGTTTTACGGCTTGGCCGGGGCGCGCCTCGGCTTCCTGATCGCCGAACCCGCCTTGGCCGCGCGCGTCCGCCAGGCCCAGGGCGATTGGTCTGTGTCTGGGCCCGCCATCGCCGCCGGACTGGCGGCCTATGCGGATCTCGACTGGGCCACTCAGACTCGACCACGACTGACCGAGAACGCCACGCGGTTGGACGGCCTGTTGCGCCAGGCCGGTTTCGAGATCGTCGGCGGAACATCGTTGTTTCGCCTGACCCGCGCTGGCGACGCGGCGCGGCGCTTCGAGATCCTGGCCCAGGCCGGGATCCTCACCCGCCCCTTTTCGTGGGACGCGACGCTGATCCGCTTTGGCCTGCCTGGCCCCGAGCGAGATTGGCTGCGCCTCGCGGGCGCCCTGGAGAGATTGTGATGAGCCAGGAACGCTTGGGCCTGACGCGTCGCGGGGCGGTCGGAACAGGTCTGGCCGCGGGCCTGGCCGGCGGCGTCGCCCGCGCGGGCGCCTTGCCCAGAGTGATCTCGCTTAATCCCTGTCTCGACGCGGTACTGGTCCACGTCGCCGACCGCTCGCAGATCGCCGCGCTCAGTCACTATGCCCGCGATCCGCGGCAGTCGAGCATCGCCGCCGTCGCCCTGAGTTACCCGATCACCTACGAGAGCGCCGAAGAGGTCATCGCCCTGCGGCCCGACGTGATCCTGACCGCCGCCCATTCTTCGCCCGCCACCCGCGCGGCGCTGAAGCGGCTGGGCATCCGCGCCGAGCTGTTCAAGGTTCCCAACAGCTGGGTTGAGAACCAGGCCCAGATCCGTCGCATCGCCGAGGTCGTAGGCCATCCCGATCGTGGCGAGGCGCTGATCGCCCGGATCGAAACGGCGTTGCTCAAGAACGCGCCACGTCCCGGCACACGCCCGATCACCGCCCTGGTCTTCCAGCCCAACGGCTTCGCGGCCGGGCACGGCACCCTGGTCGACGAGATGATGCGCCGGGCAGGCTTCGTGAACGTCGCCGAACGCTACGGTCTCAAGAAGTGGGGCAATGTCTCGCTGGAACGCCTGCTCGACGATCCGCCCGAGGTGCTGCTCGCCGGACAGGCCGAGCCCAACGCCCCGACCTTCGCCGAACGCATCCTCAATCATCCGGCCCTGGCCAGCATCGCGCCGCGCATGATCCGGGCGGTGTTTCCCGAGCGGCTGCTCTATTGCGGCGGCCCCGTTCTCATCGACACCGCCGCCGCCCTGGCCACCGCCCGCCGACACGTCCTGGGAGCCGCCGCATGACCGGCAAACGTCTTCTTCTCTTGAGCGGTCTCTGCCTGCTCGTCCTGCTGCTGAGCGGCGTCTCGCTGATGGCCGGCCGCGTCTGGGTGCCGTGGAGCGCCTGGTCCCAGGCCGCCCACGACCCGCGCTGGGCGATCATCTTTGAGCTACGCCTGCCCCGCACGATCCTGGCGATCGCGGTCGGCGCGGCGCTGGGCCTGTCAGGCGCGGCCATGCAGGGCTACACGCGCAACCCGCTGGCCGATCCCGGCGTGCTGGGCGTTTCGTCCATGGCCGCCCTGGGCGCGGTGATGACCATGTATCTGAGCCTGAGCCTGACCACGCCGTGGCTGCTGTTCGTGGCGGCCATGATCGGCGCGGGCATCGGCGTGGGCGTCATGCTGGTCCTGGCGGGCGGAACCGGCGGAACCATCACCTTCATCCTGGCCGGCGTGATCCTCAACACCGTGGCGAGCGCCGGCGTCGCCCTGGCGCTCAGCCTGGCCCCCAGCCCCTGGGCGGCGCAGGAGATCATCAACTGGCTGCTGGGCTCGCTGGCCGACCGCAGCGCCGATGATGTCTGGCGAGCCTTGCCGTTCATCCTGGTCGGCTCGGGTCTGCTCTTGTTCCTGGGCCGGGCGCTGAACGCGCTGACCTTGGGCGAGACCGGCGCCAAGGCGCTGGGGATCGACTTGAAACTGACCCGGGTGCTGCTAGCCATCGGCGTCGGCCTGGCGTCGGGGGCCAGCGTGGCGGTGACCGGCATGATCGCCTTCGTCGGCCTGATCGTGCCGCACCTGATGCGGCCCCTGGTCGGACACCAGCCCGGCGCCCTGCTGGCGCCCAGCGCCGTCGCCGGCGCGGCCCTGGTCCTGGCCGCCGACATCCTGGTGCGGCTGACGCCCTCGGCCGCGGAGGTGCGGCTGGGCGTGGCCATGTCCGCGATCGGCGGGCCGTTCTTCCTGGCCCTCCTGATCTCGATGCGCCGGAGGCTCGCATGAAAGAGGCTGGCATGAGCGACACCAACGCACTGGTCGCCGAGACCCTGTCCGTCGCCTTGGGCGGCCACGCCGTGCTCGCCGGGGTCAGCGCGCGGTTCCGAGCGGGCGAGGTCACGGCCATCATCGGTCCCAACGGCGCGGGCAAGTCCACCCTGCTGGCCTGCCTGGCCGGGCTGCGCAAGCCGGACTCCGGACAGGTCTCGCTCGACCAGACGCCGATCCTGGCCCTGCCGCATCGCGACCGCGCCCAGCGCATCGGCTTTCTGCCCCAGACCCCAGAGGTGGCCTGGGCCGTGGATGTAGAGACCCTGGTCGGCCTGGGCCGCATTCCGCACAGCGGCGCGCGCGGGCTCAGCGACGCCGATCACGTGGCCGTCCAGGCCGCGCTCGTCCGCACTGGCATGACGGGCCTGGCCCACCGCGACGTCACCACCCTGTCGGGCGGCGAGCGGGCCCGCGCCCTATTGGCCCGGGTCCTGGCGGGCGAGCCGTCCTGGCTGCTGGCCGACGAGCCGCTGGCGGGCCTGGATCCCGGCCACCAGTTGGACGCCGTCGACCTGATGCGCGGCTTCGCGGCCGAGACCGGCCACGGTGTCGTCATGACCCTGCACGACCTGAGCGTCGCCCTGCGCCTGGCCGATCGGGTGCTGGTCCTGCAAGGCGGTGGCGTGATCGCTGACGCGGCCCCACTGGAAGCCCTGACGCCCGCCGTCTTGGCCAAGGCCTATGGCGTGGAGGCGGCGATCGTCCCGGGCCTGTCCGGTCCGCTGATCGAACTGATCGGCCACGGCCGTGGCTGAGATCCCGCCCTGGCCCTGGGTGGTGGCCCTGGCCTTGGGGCTGGAGGCCGTGCTCGGCTATCCGGCCGCGCTCAACCGCCTCGTGGGACACCCGGTGGCCTGGCCGGCGGCCTTGATCGAAGGGCTGGAGCGGCGGTGGAACCGGCAGACCTTCTCCGACGGCCGACGCCGCTTGCTGGGCGTCGTCCTGGTCGCGCTTCTCGTGGCGTCGTCCATACTACTTGGCGTCACGCTCCAGCGCCTGCTGGGTCGGAGCATCGTCGGTCTGACCATCCTCGCCCTGATCGCGACCGTCGGGCTGGCCCAGCGCAGCCTGCATGACCACGTGGCCGCCGTCCTGGGGCCGCTGCGGACGGGCGACCTCTCGGCGGCTCGCGTGGCCGTGGCGATGATCGTCGGGCGCGACACCGCGGACCTCGACGCCGAACAGATCGCCGCCGCCGCCCTGGAGAGCCTGGCCGAAAGCTTCAACGACGGCGTCGTCGCCCCGGCCTTTTGGCTGTTGGTCGGCGGCCTGCCGGGACTGTTCGCCTATAAGAGTATCAACACCGCCGACAGCCTGATCGGCCACCGGGAGCCGCGCTGGCGGATGTTCGGCTGGGCGGCCGCGCGGACCGACGACGTCGTGAACCTCGCCCCCGCCCGGCTGGCCGGCGCCTTGATCGCCTTGGCCGGCGGCTCCAACTGTATTCGGGGTTGGCGGACCATGCTGCGCGACGCGCCGCGCCACGCCTCGCCCAACGCCGGTTGGCCCGAGGCCGCCATGGCCGGGGCGCTGGACGTCCGGCTGGGCGGCGTTACGACCTACGACGGCGTCCCGACCGATCGCCCGACCTTCGGCGACGGCGTCCGCCCAACGGCCGACCACCTCGAACGCGGCCTGCGCCTCTATCGCCGGGCCTGCGTCCTGCTCTGGCTGATCCCTTTGACGCTCGGCCTGATCGTCGCCCTCGCCCCATGACCCTTGCTCGTCTATCCAGGATTTCGCCATGACCGCTCTTTCCGCCATCGCGGCCGCCATCACGCCCGTCGACGCCGCGCTCGAACCGCTGCTGCGGGCTCAGCTCGACGGCAAGGCCAAGCCACCCGGCTCGCTAGGCCGGATCGAGGACCTGGCCGTGCGGATCGGCCTGATCCAAGGTCGCCTGGACCCGCGCATCGCCCGCACCGACCTCTATGTCTTCGCCGGCGACCACGGCCTGACCAACGAGGGCGTCTCGGCCTATCCGTCCAGCGTCACCGCCGCCATGGTCGGCCTCTATCTGTCCGGCCGCTCCAGCGTCAGCGCCTTCGCCAAGGCGACCGGCGTGGGCGTGCACGTGGTCGACGCGGGGGTCGACGCGGACCTGCCCAGCCATCCCGACCTGATCGCCGCCAAGATCCGCCGCGGAACCCGCAACGCCGCCCGTGAGGCGGCCATGACCCAAGACGAGGCGCTGGCGGCCATCGCCAAGGGCTTCGACATCGCGCGCGCGGCTGACGGCGTCGACGTGATCGCCCTGGGAGAGATGGGCATCGGCAACACCTCGTCCGCCGCCCTGATCATGCACCGCCTGGCCCCCGCCCCGCTGGACGACTGCATCGGCCAGGGCACGGGCCACGGCGCCGAGGGCATGGCCCGCAAGCGCGCCGGCATCGCCCGCGCCGCCCAGCGCTCCGACGCGGTCGAGCCCCTGGATGTGCTCGCGCAGTTCGGCGGCTACGAGATCGCCATGATGGCCGGCGCGGTGCTGGGCGCGGCGTCGATGCGGCGCGTGGCGCTGATCGACGGCTTCATCAGCACCGCCGCCGCCCTGGTCGCCGTGCGCCTGGTCCCGGCCGCGCTGGACTACTGCGTCTTCGCCCACGGCTCGGCCGAGCGCGGCCACGCTTCGATGCTCAAGGCCCTCGGCGCTCGCCCCCTTCTGGACCTGGACCTGCGGCTGGGCGAAGGCACGGGCGCGGCCCTGGCCGCCCCGCTGCTGGTGGCCGCCGCCAACCTGCTGACCGACGTCGCCGATCTGGCCGAAGTGCTGGCGGGCCCCGGCTGATGCTTCGCCAGCTCAAGCTCTTCTGTTGCGCCGTGCAGTTCCTGACCCGGATCCCCACGCCGTCGTTCGCCGACTTCCAGCCGGACTGGATCACCCGCGCGGCCCGCTACTATTCGCTGGTCGGTATCCTGGTCGGCGCGGCTTGCGCCGGCGTCCTTCTGGCGGCCGGACAGCCGTGGAGCGGTGCGCTGCCGGCCTTGCTGGCGGTCGCGGCCGGCGTGCTGATCACCGGCGGCTTCCACGAGGATGGCCTGGCCGATACCGCCGACGGCCTGGGCGGCGGCCAGACGCCCGCCCGGCGCCTGGAGATCATGAAGGACAGCCGCGTCGGGACCTACGGCGTCCTGGCCCTCGTCCTGGTGCTGGCGATCAAGGTCACCGCCTTGGCCGCCCTGCCCCTGGCCACCGCCGCCCTGGCCCTGGTCGCCGCCCACGGCGCGGGCCGTGTCGCCGCCGTCGTGGTCATGGTGCTGGAACGCCATGTCAGCAATCGCGCCGACGCCAAGTACAAGCCCGCGCCCGAGGGCGTGAAGCCGTTCGAGCTGGTTCTCGCCGCCCTGCTCGGCCTCTGGCCGCTCGCGTTCCTGGGCCTGCCCGGCCTGGTCGGCGCGGCGGTCGGCGCGGGCCTGGCGGCCCTGCTGGCCCTGACCGCGCGCCGCTTGATCGGCGGCTATACCGGTGACGTGCTGGGCGGGGTCGAGCAGGCTTGCGAGCTAGGCGTGCTGCTCGGCGTCTCGGCCATGCTCGCGACACGATGACCCTGCTGGTTTGCCCGCTCAGCCAGGTCGAGACGGCGCGGGCCCTGCATCGCCCGTCGCACCTGATCAGCCTGCTGTCGCCGACCTCCGCCGCCGAGACCTGGCCGCGCTCCGACCAAGACGCCGCCCATCTGCGTCTGGCCTATCACGACATCCCAGAGCCCCGCGAAGGCCTGGTCCCGCCCGACGCCGCCCTGGTCGCCCGGCTTCTGGACTTCGCCGCCGGCTGGGACGCTTCGCGGCCGATGCTCATTCACTGCTGGGCGGGGGTCAGCCGCTCCACGGCGGCGGCCTACATCATCGCCTGTCAGCGCGCGCCGGAACGGTCCGAGGCGGAGATCGCCCAAGCCCTGCGCGCGTGCGCCCCCTACGCCACGCCCAACCCGCTGATGATCAGCCTGGCCGACGCCGCCCTGGGCCGCGCGGGACGGATGTCGGCGGCGATCGCTCAGATCGGCCGGGGCGCCGACACGTTCGAAGGCGCACTGTTCGAGTTGGCTCTGCGTTAGCGCGGTTTTGTCAGCAGTCGACCGCGCGAGCGTTGCCTCGTTGCCCCGGCCCGTGCTCACTCGGCCCATGGTCGAAACCCTGTCGCTCAAGCAAGCCCGCCGCATCGCCCTGGCCGCCCAGGGCTTCGCCGACAAGCGGCCGACCACCCCGACCCGCCGCCACCTGATCGCCACCATCGAGCGCCTGGCCCTGCTGCAGATCGACAGCGTCAACGTCGTGTCGCGCTCGCACTACCTGCCGCTGTTCTCGCGCCTGGGCGCCTATCCCCGGCCGCTGCTGGAGGATCTGGCCTGGGGCAAAAAGCCGGCGCTGTTCGAATATTGGGGCCACGAGGCGTCGCTGATGCCGCTGGACCTGCAGCCCCTGCTGCGTTGGCGCATGGACGACGCGCGCCAGGGCGTCGGGGTTTGGGGCAATGTCGCCAAGTTCCTGGCCGAGCATCGGCCGTTCATCGACTCGGCCCTGGCGGCGATCCACGAACGCGGCCCACTGTCGGCGGGCGAACTGGAGCTGGGCGAGCGCGGCCAGGGCGGCTGGTGGGGCTGGAGCGAGGCTAAACGGGCCACCGAATGCCTGTTCTGGGCGGGCGAGCTGACCTCGGCCACCCGACGCGGGACCTTCGAGCGGGTCTATGGCCTGCCCGAAAAGGTGCTGCCCAAGGCCATCTGGTCCGCGCCGACACCCTCCCGCGAAGAGGCCCACCGCATCCTGCTGCGCCGCGCGGCTCGGGCCATGGGCGTGGCCACCGAACGCGACCTGCGCGACTATTTCCGCATGGGCCTGGCCGACGCCCGGCGCGGCGTCGCCGAACTGGTCGAGGTCGGAGACCTGATCCCCGTCGAGGTCCAGGGCTGGGACCAGCCGGCCTATCTGGCGCCCGACGCCCAGCGGCCGCGCGCGGTGAAAGCCAACGCCCTGCTCTCGCCGTTCGACAACCTGATCTGGTTTCGCGAGCGGGCCGAGCGCCTGTTCGACGTCCGCATAAGGCTGGAAATCTACACCCCGGCCCACAAGCGCACCCACGGCTATTATGTGCTGCCCTTCCTGCAAGGCGAGGCGATCACCGCCCGGGTCGATCTGAAGGCCGATCGCAAGGCCGGCGTGTTGCGGGTGCTGTCGGCCCATCGCGAACCCGCCGCCAACGTCGCGACACCGGCCTCCCTGGCCACCGAATTGCGCCTGATGGCCGGGTGGCTAGGCCTTGCCGGCGTTGCGGTCGCGCCCAGCGGCGACCTCGCGCCAAGCTTGGCCGTCGAAACCGCCGACGATTGACTTTGGCTCGCCGAAGCCTATTTATCCCCAGCTTCTGGAGCAGGTCTGGCGAATCCGCGCCGCCCGTTCGCCCAAACACGGGCGGCTCCGGTCTTCAGACCAGCGTGACATGACAGAATTCTCAGAACTCGGGCTTTCGCCCACGACCCTCCAGGCGGTCGCGGACACCGGCTACACCACGGCCACCCCCATCCAGGCCGCCGCGATTCCCGTGGCCCTGGCCGGCCAGGACGTGCTGGGCATCGCTCAGACCGGCACCGGCAAGACCGCCGCCTTCACCCTTCCCCTGATCGACAAGCTGATGACCGGCCGCGCCAAGGCTCGCATGCCGCGCGCCCTGGTCATCGCCCCGACCCGCGAACTGGCCGACCAGGTCGCGTCCAGCTTCGAGAAGTACGCCAAGGGCACCAAGCTTTCTTGGGCGCTGCTGATCGGCGGCGTGTCGTTCGGCGACCAGGAGAAGAAGCTGGACCGCGGCGTCGACGTGCTGATCGCCACCCCCGGCCGTCTGCTGGACCATTTCGAGCGCGGCAAGCTGCTGATGACCGGCGTGCAGTTCCTGGTCGTCGACGAAGCCGACCGCATGCTGGACATGGGCTTCATTCCGGACATCGAGCGCATCTTCAAGATGACGCCGCCCAAGAAGCAGACCCTGTTCTTTTCGGCGACCATGCCGCCGGAAATCACCCGCCTGACCAAGCAGTTCCTCAAGGATCCCGTGCGGATCGAGGCCTCTCGCCCGGCGACCACCAACGAGAACATCACCCAACTTCTGGTCAAGGTGCCCTCCTCCGATCCCAAGGCCAAGCGCCTGGCGCTGCGGGCCCTGATCGAGAAGGCCAAGATCGAGACCGGCATCGTGTTCTGCAACCGCAAGACCGAAGTCGATGTCGTCGCCAAGTCGCTGAAGAGCCACGGCTTCGACGCCGCCGCCATCCATGGCGACCTGGACCAGAGCCAACGCATGAAGACCCTGGCGGCCTTCCGCGACGGGTCGCTGAAGATCCTGGTGGCGTCCGACGTCGCCGCCCGCGGCCTGGACATCCCGGCCGTCAGCCACGTGTTCAACTACGACGTTCCGCACCACGCCGACGACTACGTCCACCGCATCGGCCGCACCGGCCGGGCCGGGCGCTCGGGCGTGACCTACATGCTGGTGACCCCGGCCGACGACAAGGGCTTCGACAAGGTCGTCAAGCTGATCGGCTCGACCCCGGTCGAAGAGAAGCTGGACCTCGACTATTCCGGCGCCGTGACCATCAAGCGCGAAGGCGACAAGCGCGGCGGCGGTCGTGACCGTGACCGCGCCCCGCG
>FTJN01929926.1_pt1 | contig 19621 bp, 15 predicted proteins | sample 1658361 | NCBI WGS metagenome assembly FTJN01 (sample SAMEA3914819, study PRJEB12502) | metagenome | biome: forest; material: soil | place: Canada | collected 2010-06-26 | depth 0.3 m
GGCGCCGTTGACCAGCAGGCCCAGCTGCGCGCCGAGGTCCGCTGGCCGCGGGGCGCCGAGCTGGCGCGCCAGCGCCGTCAGCCGCGCCCTCAGCGCCTGCATGTGTCGCCTCGCGACCTCGCGCGCCGGGTGGTCGGCCTCGGCGAACTCGGCGGCCACGTTGATCTGCGGGCAGCCACGGTAGTTGGCGCGCGCCAGCCGCTTGCCGATCCAGCGCATGTGCGCCTCGATCTCGCCTGCCGGATCGCCCGCGTGGCGTGCCGCGACCTCGTCCCACAGGCCCCAGAACTCGAGGTCCTCGCGCTCGAGGAACGCGACGATCAGGTCGTCCTTGGTGCGGAAATGGCGATACAGGCTGGTCTTGGCGACGCCCGATTCGTCCACCACCAGGTCGACGCCGACGGCACGCACGCCGCGCTCGTAGAACAGCGTCGACGCGGTGTCGAGGATGCGCTGGCGGACGTCAGGCGTCTCGGCGGAGGATTCCCGCTTCGCGGGCAGGGTTCGGCTGGCCATGTTGACATGATACAGACCTGTCTTTATTCTGCACGCTACAGACCTGTCTGTTTCATGGAGAAGCCGATGACCGATTCCACCCTCACCCGTCCCGTCCGCCCCGTCGCCGTCTATGGCGCGAGCGGACACACCGGCCGCTTCGTGCTCGCGGAGCTGCGACGCCGCGGCCTGCCGGCGATCGCGGTCGGCCGCGACGGCGCCACGCTGCCGGCCGGCATGCCCGCCCGCGTGGCCGCCATCGACGACGCGCGGGCGCTGGACGCGGCGTTCGACGGCTGCGCCGTGGTCATCAACTGCGCCGGCCCGTTCCTCGACACCGCCGGGCCCGTCGTCGAGGCCGCCTTGCGCGCGGGCGCCAGCTACCTCGACGTGACGGCCGAGCAAGCCAGCGCGCTGGCGGTGTTCGAGCGCTTCGACGCGCCGGCCCGCGCCGCGGGCGTCGCCGTGATCCCCGCGGCCGGCTTCTATGGCGGCCTGGCCGACCTGCTCGCGACGGCGTTGCTGGGCGCGGACGCGGCGACGGACGACCTCACGGTGGCCGTGGCGCTCGACCGCTGGTGGCCCACCGAGGGGACGCGCAAGACCGGCGAGCGCAATACCGTGCCGCGCCTGGTGGTCGACGACGGGCGGCTGGTGCCCCTGCCCTTGCCCGCGGCGGAATCCACCTGGCGCTTCGGCGCGCCGCACGGCGAGCAGGCGACCATCGCGCTGCCGTTCAGCGAGGTGATCACGATCTCGCGCCATCTGCGCGTGCGCCGGCTGCAGGCGGTGCTGACGCGCGCGTCGCTGGACGAGATCCGCGACGCGTCCACGCCCCCGCCGACCGCCACCGACGCCCTCGGTCGATCCGCGCAACGCTTCGAGATGGTCGTCCAGGCGCGTCACGGCGAGTCGGTGCGCACGGCCGTGGCACGTGGCCAGGACATCTACGCCGTCTCCGCCCCGCTGGTCGTGGAAGCCGCCCAGCGCCTGCTGGAGCCCGGCGCCGCTCGCCCCGGGGCGCTCGCGCTGGGCCAGGCGTTCGACGCCCGGGACTTCCTGCGCGCGCTGGCGCCCGAACACCTGGCCGTCGAACTTGCCGGCCCGGCCGGTTGAGGACATGGTTCACGCCGCGCCGATTTTCGACGCGGCGCAGTGCGCCGCGCCGCCAGGCCCGTATGAGAACATCGTGGAACAATTCGAATCCTCCAGGGGGAGATCCACATGTTCAAAGCATCGCCCGCCGGGGGCCTCGGCGCCGCTGCGCTCATCGGCGTTCTGGCCGGCCTGCCGCTCGCCGCCCCGGCGCAGGTCTACAAGTGCGCGCAGGCCAACGGAACGATCGGCTACCAGGGCACGCCCTGTCCGACGCACGACAAGCCCGCGGCGTCTCCGACGGTTGCGCAGCTCAACGCACAGCAGGCCGCGGCGCCCAGAAGCGACAAGCCCTACGACGATCCCTACGCGAAGAGCGCGGACCCGCGTCCGTATGCGCAGACGCCGTCCTTCCAGGCCCCGCCGTCGCCGACCGGCGTCGCGCCGGCTGCGGCGCAGCCGCGGGCGACGAACACGTCCCGCCTGGTGGCCGAGGTGCAGGCGCGCAACCACCGCGACGCCCAGCAGCAGGCGTGGAAGGAGGCGCACAGCAACGACAAGGTGGTCAACCTGGGCGCCTGCAACGCCGCGAGCTACAACCTCACCCTGCTCAAGGAACAGCGGCCGGTCTACTCGTACGACAGCAAGGGCAACCGCGTCTACGTCGAGGACAAGGATCGCGCCGCCAAGATCGCGGATACGCAGCGGACGATCTCGGCCAATTGCCCCTGACCTGCGCGGTCGGGGATCGGGGTCAGGCATCGCCTCCGGCTGCCAGGCCCTCCGACCGGGAGGCAGCCCGAACACCTACGCGCGCCAGACCTGGCGCGCCACCCGCATCCAGTTCCCGCCGAAGATGCGCGCCAGAGACGCGTCGTCGACGCCGCGCCGCGACAGCTCCTCCGCGAGGTCCGGCAACTGCTCCGGCGGCGTCATCGCGATGTCCTTCGAGTAGCCGAGGTGCGGGGGGAACTGGTCGGGGTTGGCGGCGATCTCCGCGGCCAGCTCGCTGGAATCGAAGATGTAGTCCAGGCCCAGCCCCACGTGCGCGGGGCCGACCAGGTCGAGCATGTGCAGCACGTGGCGCGCGACGTTGGCCACCGACGAATCGTTGTCGCCCAGGAAGATGCCGATGCCGTTGACGCCCACCACCCCGCCGCGTGCCGCGCAGGCGCGGATCAGGTCGTCGGGGATGTTGCGCGGGTGATCGACCAGGGCGCGCGCGTTCGAGTGCGAGAAGATCACCGGCGTCGGGGATTCGTCGATCGCTTCGCGTGCGGTACGGTACCCCGTATGTGAGCAGCAGGCGACGATGCCCACGCGCGCCATCTCGTGCAGCATCTTCCGGCCGAAGTCCGTCAGGCCGGGATCGTTGTCCTGGCAGCCGCCGCCGGCGCGGTTGTTGCGGTTGTAGGCCAGCAGCATCCAGCGCACGCCGAGATCGCGATAGAGCCCGAGCAGGCTCAGCTGGTCGTCGATCGCGTTGGCGCCCTCGATGTCGAAGCCGACGGCGAGCTGGCCGGCGGCGCGCGCGGCGGCGATGTCGTCCACCGTATCGATCTGGCGATAGTCGCGCGGGTTGGCCGCGATCCAGTCGCGCATCGAGGCCAGCATGCGCAGGTGGGCCTCGGGGCCGTCGTCGCCGTAGCCCACGTTGACCATCACCACGTCGGCGCCGGCCGCGCGATGACGCTGCAGCTGCGGCAGGAACGCGGTGTCGCGCGGCGTCAGCGGCATGCAGGCGTGGTTGTCCCACACCAGCATCCCGGCCAGCCGGGCGCGTGCGGATTCGTCGGTCATGTCGCGTTCCTCGTGTCTTTCGTCGTCGTCATCAGGCCGGTGAAATGCCGGCGCTCGGTCGCGGCCAGCAGCCACAGGAGCCCGCCGGACAGCGCGGCGATGCCCGCCATCGCCAGGAAGAAGGCCGCGGGCGCCATGCCGCTCCACCAGGTGCCGACCACGCCCGACAGCAGGTTGCCGGCGAACGCGGCCAGGAACCACGCGGCGATGGTCGTCGCCCCGAGCCCGGGCAGCGCGAGCTGCGCGAACATGCCCAGCCCCACCGGCAGGATATACAGCTCGCCGTACGTGAGCACCGCGAAGAACACGACCAGCCACAGCCAGTGCGCGGGCGCGCCGTGGGCCTCGGCGGATCGGCTGACGGCGGCCAGCAGCACGTACGACGCCGCGACCGCCAGGGCGCCGAAGGCCATCTTGCGCAACGGCGCCGACGGTGACGCCGTGCCGCCGCGGCGATTCCAGAATGCCACCAGCAGCGGCGTCATCACGAACACGAACAGCGGATTCAGCGACTGGAACCACGTGACGGGCACCAGCCACCCGAACGCGCGCCGATCAACCGCGGTGTCGGCCCACAGCGCCAGCGTGTTGCCCGTCTGCTCGTAGGCGGTGCGAAACACGATCACGGCCAGGCCGGCACCCAGCAGGAACAGCAGTTGGTGGCGCGACGCCTCGGGCGCCGCCTCCGCCGGCGACGCCGCCGGCGCCGCGTCGTCGGCGGGCAGGTGGCGCGAGCCGAGCACGTAGATGCCCAGGCCCAGGCACATCCCGATGCCCGCGGCGCCGAAACCGTAGTGCCACCCATAGACCTCGCCCAGCGTCCCGCACACCAGCGGCGCGAGGAAGGCGCCCAGGTTGATGCCCATGTAGTACAGGTTGTAGGCGCCGGCCAGGCGCGCGTCGTCGGCGGCGTACAGCGGCCGGACCTGGCTGGGCAGGTTCGGCAGGAACAGGCCGTTGCCGCAGGCGATCGTTACCATCGCGAGATAGAACAGCGACTCGGACGCCATCATGAAATGGCCGCAGGCCATCAGCAGGCCGCCGAGGATGACCGCGCGCCGCCGCCCGAGCCAGCGGTCCGAGATCATGCCGCCGACGATGGGCGTCAGGTAGACGCCCGCCGCATACGTGCCGTACACCAGCGACGCGCTGGCCTGGTCGAAGTGCAGCTGCTTGACCATGTAGTAGACCTGCAGCGCCCGCATGCCGAAGAAGGAGAACTTCTCCCACATCTCCGTCAGGAACAGGATCGTCAGGCCCGGCGGCTGGCCGAACCAGGTGCGTGCGGGCAGGGTCGCCATGGATCAGTACCCCGAGCTGAAGTTCAGGAGGTGGTAAGCGAACGCCACCCACAGCAGCATCGTGAACGCGGCGAACTGCAGCGCGGCCCATGTGGTCGAACCACGCCGGCCCGGGATGCGCACGCGCTGCACGAGGTTCCACGCGGCCACGAGCCAGCCGCCGACGAAACCGATGAACGAGAGCAGCTGCACGACGTGGACCCAGGTGTCGAGGTGCGGCGTGGTGATGGCCGCGACGACGGCGAACAGCGCCGTCCACGCGACCGCGGCCACCAGCGCGGCGATGGCCGCGGCGGCGGTCCAGCGCGTGCCCGCGCGCACCGCGGGCGTGAGCGGCGCGGCGCCGTACCACTTGCGCGCGATCGCGCCGACCGGCCACGCCAGCACGGTGACCAGCAGCAGCACCAGCGACGCCACGAAGAACGGCACCTCGAGACCGCTTCCTGCAAGTCCATGCAGCGGTTCGTAGGCGAACGCGAACGCCAGGTAGTCGGTGCTCCAGGTCGTCACCTTGCCGTCGACCACCTTGGCCTGCAGCATGTCGTGCCCGCCCACCTGATGCCACAGGTACGGACGTGTCTCCACGAAGGTTTGGGGCTGCAGCAGCAGCTTGGTCGTGATCGTGCCGTCCGGGTTCGCCGTGATGACGGTCGGCTGGATCATGTTGATCAGCGACAGGAAGGTGGTCTCGCCGCGGCGCGTGGTCTGGTAGCGGCCCGCGACCTGTTGCGCGTGCGCCTTGGCCGTGGCCTCGTCGATGGCCTGCACCGGTTCGGCATGCGGGAAGTAGCGATCCGCGAACTCGTGGTAAACGTCGTCGCGGATGCCCTCGCCCAGGCCGTCCTTGCCGAGCGCGTTGACCGAGACGAACAGGCCGACGTGGTCGTCGAGGAACAGGAACAGGTCGCTGTGGAAGTAGTTCAGGTCGCCGCCGTGGGCGATCACGCGGTGGCCGTTGATGTTGGTCTGGTAGAAACCCAGCGCGATGCCGTTCAGGTCGGGGAACGGCTTCGTCACGGTGGTGTGCATCATCCGCGCCGTTTCGGGCTTGAGGATCTGCGCGTCGCCATAGCGACCGTCGGCGAGGTGGGCGATCATGAAGTGCGCCATGTCCTCGCCAGTGGAAGACAGCGAGCCCGCGGGCGGGATGTTGACCACCTCGAAGCCCTTGCCGGGCTTGCCGGCCTCCTCGTAGCCCGTCGACATGTCGGCTTTCAGGGCGTCGGGCAGCGGCTGGCGGAACGTCGAGTGCTTCATGTTCAGCGGGCCGAACACGTTGCGCTCGATGTAGTCGTTGAACGGCATGCCCGACACGCGCTCGACGATGTGGCCGGCCAGGCCTGTCGCGTAGTTCGAGTAGGCGGAAGCCGTGCCGGCCGGATAGATGCGCGCCGGCATGTTGCCGCTCAGCACGTCGCGCAGCGGCGTCTCGGGGATGTCGAACGCCACCAGGTCCTTGATGCGCTCCTCGAAGCCGGCCCGGTGCGTCATGATCTGGCGCAGCGTGATCGGCTGCCCGTCCAGCGGCGGCACCTGGAAGTCCAGGTACTTGTCGACGTCGACGTCGAGATCGAGCTTGCCCTGCTCCACCAGTTGCATCACGGCCGTCCAGGTGAACAGCTTGGACGTGGAGCCCGGCCGGAACAGCGTGCGCTGCGGGTCGACCGGCGTGTTCTTCTTCTCGTCGGAGACGCCGTAGCCCTTCTCGAACAGCACCTGGCCGTCCTTCACGATGGAGATCACGGCGCCCGGCGCGCGCGCCGTGCGCAGCGCCGTCGGCATCAGGCCGTCGAGCCAGGCCTGCGCGTCCTGCGCCGTGAGTTCGTGGGCCGTGGCGGGCATGGCCGCGGGCGCCGTGGCCGGCGTCGGCGCGGTGTCCGGCGGCGCGGCGGACAAGCCCGCCGCGGAGACGGCGAGGGTGAGGGCGGCGGCCAGGGCGGCCAGGGTCGACAGGTTTCTCATCTGCTTGTCCATTGAAGGGTGGGAGCTGCGTGGAGAGGCGTCAAAAACGGGAACGGGCGAGGTGCTCGGCATTCACGCCGGCGGCGGCGAGGTCGGCGGGAACGGCGTCGCGGCAGGCGAGCGCGGCCGTCAACCGGCCGAGCGCCTCCGCGCTCTGGATGCCGTAGCCGCCCTGGCCGACGAGCCAGAAGAAGCCTTCGGCGGCCGGATCGAAGCCGACCACCGGCGTGCGGTCGGCGCTGAACACGCGCAGCCCGGCCCAGCGATGCCACACCTTCTCGACGCGCGCGCCGCTGGCCTGCTCGAAGCGGTCCACCGCGATGGCGACCTCCAGGTCCTCGGGCTGCGCGTCGCACGGCGGGCTCGGCTCCTCGTCGGCGGGCGACAGCAGCAGGCGCCCGCCATCGGGCTTGAAATAGAAGCTCTCGTCGATCGCGATCGCCGCGGGCCAGCCGGCGCTGGCGAGCCCGCGCGGCGCGTCGATCAACATCGCTGTGCGGCGCAGCGGCCGCAGGCCGACCGGGCGCGCGCCGGCCAGGCGCGCCACCTCGTCGCCCCACGCGCCGGCGGCGTTGACGATGACCGGGGCGGCGTAGCGATCCTGTTTCGTCTGCACGACCCAGCGCTCGCCGACGCGTTCGACGGACGTGGCCTCGGCATCGAGCACGACGGCCGCGCCGGCGCGTCGGGCCTGGCGCACGTAGCCCTGGTGCAAGGCGGCGACGTCGATGTCGGCCGAGCCGGGCTCCAGCACGGCGCCGCCGAGGTAGCCAGGCCGGAACGCCGGCACGAGCTCGCTCGCCTGCGCGACGTCGAGGCGCTGCGTGCCGGCGGCGATGTCGGCGTCGCTGCGGAACGCCGTCAACGCCTCCGTCTGCGACTGCGAGGCGAAGAACAGCGTGGGGCGCGGGCTCACGAGCGGCGTCGGCGTGAACCAGCCGGGCGATTCGAACAGGAAGGCCTGGCTCGCGCGCGTGAGGGCGCGCACCGCGGCGTTGCCGTAGATCGTCGAGAACAGCGCCGCCGAGCGGCCGGTGGAGTGGTAGCCGACCTGGGACTCGCGCTCCAGCAGCGCCACCGATCCCCGCCTGGACAGGTGCGCGGCGGCGGAGGCGCCCGCCATGCCGCCGCCGATCACGATGAAGTCGAACGTCTTGCCTTCAGCAGTCATGGACATCGCTCAGAAGCTCGCCGTGAGGGTCATGCCCAGCGTGCGCGGACGCCCGGGAATGACCTGTACCGGGCCGCCGAGCGCCAGTTCCGCCGTCGACGCGCCGAGCTGCACGTGCTGGTCGAACACGTTGCGCACGTACAGGGCCAGCGAGATCTTGCCGAAATCGACGCCGCCCTGCACGTCGGTGAGCCAGTAGGCCGGCAGCCGATAGTTCGGCGCGGTGCCGCTGCCGTCGAAGCCGGCGTTGCGCTCGCCGGCGTAGCGCTCGGCCAGCCCCAGGTAGCCCGCGTGTCCCGCCAGGTCGAACGAGGCCTTGGTGCCGAGCGAGGCCGCCAGCGACGGGCTGTTGGGCAGTCGCTGGCCGGAGGTCCCGAGGCCCGGCGCATCTTGCCTGAGGCGGCCGTCGATCGTCGACAGGTTGCCGGTGACCGTCCAGCGCGCGCTCGGACGCCACGTCGCGCCGAACTCGAAACCCTGGACTTCCGCCTTGCCGGCATTGACGAGGACGCCGTTGCCATTGACCGAATAGACCTGCTGGATGTTGTGCCAACGGATGTCGTAGAGCGCCGTCTCGACGGACAGCGTGTTGTCGAACAGGTCGGCCTTGTAGCCCGCCTCGAAGCTCCACAGCGAGTCATGCTGGAACGTGGGGGGCGCGGTCGGCAGGCCGGTGGCCGGATCCGGCAGCACGGCGTTGGGGCCGCCGGGCCGATAGCCGCTGGCCGCGCGCAGGTACACGTTGCTCGCGGGCGTGAGCGCGTAGCGCGCGGTCGCGAGCCAGGTCTTGGGCGTTTCCTTCGAATGCGCCGTCGGCAGCGAGGTGCCGGCCAGCGGCCCGGAGCCGTTCTGCGTGAAGTCCTGCTTGTTCTGCGCCACGCGCGCCCCGGCAGTCAGGGCGAGCCGCGGCGTCGCGTTCCAGGTCACGTCGCCGTAGGCCGCCACCTCCTGGTAGCGGCTGGGCAGGCCCAGTTGGGCGAGGTCGGGGAAGTCGCCCGGGCCGCCGCCGGCCACGGTGTCGAACACGTGCTGGTTCTGGTCGCCGGTCTCGTGGTCGTAGTACAGGCCGGCCAGCCACTCGACCTGCCCGCCCGCCGCGGACGTCAGCCGGAATTCCTGCGTCGTCTTGCGGACGCTGGCGTCGACGTCCTCGCCCACCGTCTCCGGCGTGAAGCCGAAGAACTGCGCGATCAACGGCGCGTAGACGGCCGACAGGTCGTGCCGGAGCGTGAGCCGCGTGCGTTGCAGCGAGGTGATCGAGTTCAGGCGCGCGCTGCCGAAGTCGTATTCCAGGTCGACCGAGCCCAGGCTCGTGCGCATCGAGTACGGCTCGCGCATGACCTCCTCGCGGTCGAACGTGCCGTTGAGCGGTCGGCCGGTGGCGGGGTCGTAGTCGACGTAGTCGGAGTTGTCGCGCCGGATGTCCTGCGTCAGCGCCGTGGCGCGGATGTGGAAGTGCGCGCTCGGCTCGACCAGCAGCGCCACGCGGCCGCCGGTCGTGTCGCCGCGGTTCGTGTCCTTGCCGGCCGCCGTGCCGAGGACGTCGACGTAGCCGCCCTCGTGGTCGCGGAACGCCGCCACGCGCAGCGCGGCGAAGTCGGTCTTCAGCGGGATGTTGACGACGCCGCTGACGGTGTTGCCCACGCCGCCGCCGCGGGTCGAGGTCACGCCCAGCGCGGCCTTGCCCGAGAACTCGCCGGTGTCGGGCTCGTTGGTTACGTACTTCACCACGCCGCCCATCGCGCCGGCGCCGTACAGCGTGCCCTGGGGGCCGCGCAACACCTCGATGTGGTTCAGGTCGAGCAGCGACATGTCGAGCGCCGTGCTGGCGGCCGCCGCGAATGCGCTGCTCGAGCCGAAGGCGACGTCGTCGATGTACACGCCCACCGTGGGAATGGTCTGGTCGCCCGTGGACACGCCGCGGATGCTCACCGCGCCGGTGCCCGCGCCGCCGTTGGTCTTGACGTCGATGCCCGGCTGGTCGGCCAGGTAGTCGGTGAGGTTCTTCGCGCCGGCCTGTTCCAGGTCGACCGTGGACAGGCGATCCACCTGCATCGGCACCTCGCGCGCCGGCTCGCGGCGGCGCGAGGCGGTGACGTAGACGGTCTGCGGCGCGTCGGACACGACGGCGCTGGCGGCACTCGCGGCACTCGCGGCGGGCGCCGGCGCGCTGGCCTGCGCCATCGCCAGCAACGGGCACAGCGACGCGACGGCCACGGCGGTCGAGGTCAGGCGCGAGCCGGGACGGGCGCCGCGGCGAAAGGTCTGGACAGGGTGCGTCATGGGAGATCCTTGTTGGAGAAGAACCCGACGACCTGTCCCTCCTCGGTTCACAGGCCTTCGACAAATCGTATCCTCAGTTTTCCACTTTGTCCAAGTTTTTTCTATTTTGGAAAACCCGACCCTGATCGGATATTCTTTTCACGGCTCGCGCGACTGATAGAGTCGCGGCATGAAAGCTCCTCTCCCCGGCCCGGGCGAAACCATTCGCGCCATGCGAAAGCGCGCCGGTCTCACGCTGGCCGAGCTCGCGAGCCGCACGGGCCTCGCGGTTTCCACGCTGTCCAAGCTCGAGGTGGGCAACGTCTCGCTGTCGTACGACAAGCTCATGCTGATCAGCAAGGGCCTGGGAGTCGACATGGCGGAACTGCTGGACTCCACGCCCCACCCCGGCGGCGCGGTGACCTACGGCGGGCGCCGCGTGGTGCAACGCGTCGGCGAGGGGCAGCACGTGGAGACGCGCAGCTACAGCCAGAGCTACCTCGCGACCGAGCTGCTCAACAAGCGCATGACGCCGATCTACGTGGAACTGCACGCGCGCACGCTGCCCGAGTTCTTCGCCGAGTTCGGCGACTTCATCCGCCATCCCGGCGAGGAATTCAGCTACGTGATCGAGGGCGTCGTCGAATTCCACACCGAGCTCTACGCCCCGCTGACGCTGCAGGCCGGCGACTCGATCTACTTCGACAGCGAGATGGGCCATGCCTACCTGAAGGCCTCCGACGCGCCGTGCCGCACGATCACCACGTGCTCGCCGCGCGGTCGCGACGAGTCGATGAAGGACACCTTCGTCAACGCCTCGGTCAAGCATGCCGGGGAGCGCGCGCAGCCACGCAGGAAGCCCATCGTGGCGCGGGCGAAACCGGCGAAGAAATAGGCTCATCGCCGATCTGCGGGTGTCTCGGCACACGGCCGGTCATCCTGCGCGCAGTCGCAGGATCCACGCGTACCGGGCTCTGGCGCGGGGCTCGACCTGCACTGGCGATGAACGGCTCGGCCGGGGTGGATCCCGCGACTGCGCGCGGGATGACGGCTTTCTCCAGCGGGCGGATCTTTCCCCACGGTCGGCGATGAACCAAGAAATAACGCGCCGGCCCGGTCCGGACTTCATGATCGAGACGCAATGGCTGGTTAGCATCGAGCCCTCCGCACCCTGCCGCCGACCATGCGACTGTTGCTCGCTCTCCTCGCCCTTGCCGCCCCACTGGCCGGTGCCGCGCCCGACGAGGTCGCGCTGGGCCGCGACGCCGGCTACCCCGCGGCGCCCCGGCTGTCGCGGATCCACGAGCCGGGCTTCGTCGTCGGCTCGTTCAGCGCCCTGGACAGCCTCGGGCCGCACTGCATGCTCGCGCCGTCCGAACATCCGGCCGCGCTGCCGGTGGCGGCGGCGCCGCCCGCGTTCGACTATCGCTTCGACGGCCGCACGCTGACGCTGGACGACTACCTGCAACACCAGCGCACCACCGGCCTGCTGGTGTTGAAGGACGGCGAGATCGTGGCGGAACGCTACGGCTACGGCCGCACGCCCGCCATGCGCATGCTGTCGAACTCGATGGCCAAGACGCTCGTCGCGCTGGCGGTCGGACAGGCGCTGGCCGACGGCGCGATCCGTTCCCTGGACGACACCGCCGCCCGCTACGTGCCCGAACTCGAGGGAACGCTGTACGGCGAGACGCGGCTGGTCAACCTCCTGCGCATGGCCTCGGGCGCGCGATACGTGGAGGACTACACCGACGCCGACGATCGCGCGGCCTTGAACGCGGTCGCGCGCCGCCGCGGCGTGCTCGCGGCCGCGCGCTCGGTCACCGAACGCGCCGAGCCGCAAGGCGCACGATTCAACTACGCCGGCGCGCAGACCGAGGTGCTGGGCCTGGTGCTGCGCCACGCGACGAAGCGCACGCTGTGCGACTTCGTTGACGAGCGCCTGTGGCGGCCGATGGGCGCCGAGTCCGCGGCCAGCTACATGCTCAACGCGACGGATCGCACCGAGCAGGCCCAGGGCGGCTTCAACGCGACGCTGCGCGACTACGGCCGGCTGGGCGCGATGCTCGCCAACGACGGCCGCGTCGGCGACCGCCAGGTGGTGCCGCGCGACTGGCTCCTGGCGATGACCGACGCGGCCCGGCAACCCGCGCAGTTCCGGCCCGGCACGATGGACTCGCACGGCAGCCACTACCTGGGCTACGGCTATCAGGTCTGGCTGCTGCCGGGCACGCAGCGCCGCTTCGTGCTGCTGGGGGTGTACGGCCAGGCGATCTACGTCGATCCGGGGCTGAAGCTGGTGATGGTGCACCTGGCCGTCGGCGCGGACGCCCGCGGGGACGCGAGCGGCGCGCACCTGGGCCAGGAACGCGACGCGCTGTGGCGCGGCGTGGTGGCGCGGTACGGGGCGTGGTAGCCGCCCGGCTGCTTGAAGTGCCCTCGCGCAGAGGCGAACATCGTCCTCAAGAACTCCGCGAATCATCCGAAATGGAGGGTGTCCCGGCCTCCCGTCCGCGCGAGCGGAGGGCCCCACACGGCCGGTGCGATCAGCTCCACGCGCGGCCGGTCGGTACACGCTCCCTTCTTGCGCGACTGGACCCTGATGTCGCCTTCCGTCGATTCCGCCGCCTCCTCGCACAGCTCGAAGCACTTCCTGCTTCGACTCGCGGCGATCGTGGCGATACTCAACGCCATCGTCATCGCTCTGGCGCTGCTGGCGCTGCACAAGAGCCGCATCCGCTACGAGGAACGCGCCCTGACGGCGGCCACCACGGTGGCGGTCTTCCAGGAGCGCGACCTGGCATCGACCGTCGAGCAGGTGGACCTGGTGCTGCAGACCATCGCGGACGAAGTGCTCGAAGCGAGATCCGAAGCCGCGCTGGACGGCCAGGCGCTGGACGCCTTCATCCTGCGCCAGGGCGCGCGCCTGCCCGCCTTGCACGGCTTGCGCATCACCAACGCGCGCGGGGACGTGACCCACGGCCTTGGCATGGTCAAAGGCACGCGCACCAACCTGGCGGATCGCTCGTACTTCGTCCAGCTCGCGCGCGATCCGCATGCCGGCATCGTCATCTCCAAGCCCCTGGTCAGCCGCGTCACCGGCGAATGGGAGATCGTGCTGGCACGCCGCCTGGGCGGTCGCGACGGGCAGTTCGAGGGCGTCGTCTACGCCACGATCCCGCTGAAATATTTCACCGACAAGTTCGCCGCCATCGACCTGGGCGCGCACGGAGTCATCGCGTTGCGCGACGAGCAGCTCGGCGTCATCGCGCGCTGGCCGGCGATCCGCTCCGTGACGCAGGACGTCGGCAGCAAGACCGTCGCCCTGTCGATCCGGGACGCCGTCGCGAGCGGCGCAGTCTCGGGAACGTTCAGCGGCCAGGCGGGTTCGGACGGCGTGGAACGCACGATGGCGTTCCGTCGCGTCGGCGCCCTGCCGATGATCATCGTCGTGGGACTCGGCAAGACCGACTACCTGGCCGACTGGGACGCGGAGATCATGCGCGCCACCGCGCTGGCCGCGCTGTTCGCGTTCGTGACGTTCGTGTTCGCGGTGACGATCCATCGCTCGTGGCGTCGCCGTGAGGCCGACGTCGACGCGCTCGCGCTGCAGGAACGCAAGTTCCGGACGCTGCTGGACTCGTCGCCGGACGGCCTGGTCATCGCCGACACCGGCGGCATGATCGCGCTGGTCAATCGCAACGCCGAGCGGATGTTCGGCTACACCGCCGACGAGCTGGTCGGGCAGTCGATCCGACTGCTGCTGCCCGCCCGCTTCGCGGGCTTCTCGTTGGCCGCCGGCGCAGACACCGGGGACACCGCGGGCCCGCGCGACCTCTGGGCCGTCACGAAGGACGGCCGCGAGTTTCCGGTGGGCATCAGCGTCAGCGCAATCGCCACGGACCAGGGCGGGCTCTTCGCGGCAGCCATCCGCGACATGACGGAGCGCCACGCCAGCGCGCGCCACATCGAGTTCCTGGCGCACCACGACGCGCTGACGGGCCTGCCCAATCGCACGGTGATGGAGGCGCGCTTCGAACAGGCGGTGGCCGACGCCGGGCGCAGCGGCACCCAGGTCGCCTTGATGTTCCTCGACCTCGACAGCTTCAAGACCATCAACGACTCGCTCGGACACCCGGTCGGCGACGAACTGCTCAAGGGGGTCGCGCTGCGGCTGGGGCGGTTCGCGCGCGCCAGCGACATCGTCAGCCGCCAGGGCGGCGACGAATTCCTCATCGTCTTCACGGGCCTGGACAACGGTGCGGACGTAGGGCTCGCCGCCGAACGCCTCATGCAGGAGTTCAAGGCCCCGTTCGACGTCGACGGCAACGAGATCGGCACGTCGCTGTCCGTGGGCATCGCGCTCTACCCGCAGGACGGCGCGGATTTCTCCACGCTGCTGAAGAAGGCCGACATCGCGATGTACCAGGCCAAGGCCGCCGGCCGCGACACGTATCGGCTCTTCGGCGATCACATGCACGTGGAGGCCGTCGGCCGCCACCGCATCCGCAACGCGCTGCACCAGGCGATCGAGCGCGACGAGTTCAGCCTGCACTTCCAGCCGCAGATCGAGCTCGAAAGCGGCCGCGTCATCGGGGCCGAGGCCTTGCTGCGGTGGAACAACGCCGAGCTCGGCGCCGTGCCGCCGGCCGAATTCATCCCGGTGGCCGAAGACAGCGGCCTGATCGTGCCGATCGGCGCGTGGGTGCTCGACGAGGCCTGCCGCCAGGCCGTGTCCTGGCAGGCGCCCGGCCGGCCGCCGCTGTCGGTGGCGGTCAACATCTCCGCCGTGCAGTTCGCGCGCGGCGACCTCGAGGACACGGTGCGCCGCGCGCTCGCCTCGTCGGGGCTTCACCCCGAACTGCTGGAGCTCGAGCTGACCGAATCCATCCTGATCCGCAACGTCGACAGCGTGCTCGCCACGGTCATGCGCCTGAAGCGGCTGGGCGTGATGCTGTCGATCGACGACTTCGGCACGGGCTACTCGAGCCTGACCTACCTGAAGCGCTTCGCCGTCGACAAGCTCAAGATCGACCAGTCCTTCATCCGCGACCTCGTGGCCGACGCCGAGAGCGAGGCCATCGTCCAGGCCATCGTGCAGATGGCGCGCAGCCTCAAGCTCAAGACCGTGGCCGAGGGCATCGAGGACGACGACGTGCTCGCGCACCTGAAGACCCTGGGCTGCGACCAGGGCCAGGGCTACGGCATCGCGCGCCCGATGCCGGCGCAGGCCATGCTCGAGTTCCTCCGGGTGCCCGCGAGCGGCGCGGCGACCGCCGGCCTGCCGCTGGAAATCGCGCCCGGCTGAGCGACGCGGCGGGCCCTGGCTCGCCGCCGGACCGGGCAGTCCGCCAGCCCGCTGTCGGGTTGTGCGCGGGATACATCGTCCGGTATGCGGGCGGAACCCCCTGTCGATCCCGGAGACCCGATGGGTTGCCGGGCCGGGCGGCTCAACGGATCGCCGCTCGGTCGTCGAACGCCTGGCGCGCCTTCTCCACGGCCTTCAGGTTGTCCGATGCCCACACCCAGACCCCGCAGAAGGCGCCGCCGAGCGTCAGGCCCAGCGGCGTCAATTCGTACTCGACGCGCGGCGGCACCACCGGGTAGACCGTGCGCGTGACGAGGCCGTCGCGCTCCATCTGGCGTACCGTCTGCGTGAGCATCTTCTGGCTGATGCCCGTCACCTGCTCGGCCAACCGGCTGAAGCGCAGCGGCGCCTGTTCCGTGAGCACCTCCAGGATCAGCATTGTCCACTTGTCGGCCACGCGGTCGATCAGGTCGTGCACCAGCGCGGCAAGCCGGGGATCGATGGGGGCGCCCGGTCGCTTGACGGCGTAGGCGCGGGCGCGCGCGATCTCGGCCTTGGTGAAGCGCGATTCGATCGCGGACGGGTCTGCCTTCATTCAATGCTCTCCATTTGGTAAGTACAGCACTTTTTGGTGCCTACTTTCTTTTAGAGAGTATTACTTCCAGAATGCGTTCGTCAAGCACTTCCTTCCGACTCGCCATGAAACTTCGACAACGAACCATCCTGATCACCGGCGGCACCAGCGGCATCGGCCTCGAACTCGCGCGGCAACTGCTGGTCCGAGGCAACACCGTGATCGTCACCGGCCGCGACGCGCAACGCATCGACGAGGCACGGCGGCGCCTGCCCGGCCTGCACGCGCTCGCGAGCGACGTCGCCGACGCATCGGCCATCGCCACGCTGCATGCCGAGGTCACCGCGCGCTTTCCCGCGCTGGACGTCCTCGTCAACAACGCTGGCATCATGCGCAACCTCGACCTGGCGCATCCGCGCGCGCCCGCGGACGTCACGCGCGAGATCGACGTGAACCTGCGCGGGCCGCTGCAGATGATCCAGCACTTCCTGCCGCATCTTCAATCGCGCGGCGAAGCGGCGATCGTCAACGTCAGCTCCGGCCTGGCTTTCGTTCCCCTGGCGATCTCGCCGGTCTACAGCGCGGCCAAGGCTGCGCTGCATGCCTACACGCGCGCGCTGCGCGTGCAGCTCGCGGGCACCGGCGTTCAGGTGTTCGAGATCGCGCCGCCGCCGGTCGAGACCGCCCTGATGCGCGCCGAGTTCGAGGCCGAGCTGAAGGGATCAACGGGCATGGCCGTCGAAGAGCTGGCGCGCGCGGCGATCGCCGGCGTCGAACGCGGCCGCGGCGAGATCCGCCCCGGGCTGGCCAACGTGCTCAAGGCGATGAGCCGCATCGCGCCCGAATTCATGTTTCGCCAGATGAACCGGATGATGACCCCGAAGGCGAGCCGAAAGACACGGCGACGCGCGAACCCGGTATAACGTCGGCATGAACGGCGGCACGCCAGCCGCCCACGCACCGCTGCCGGGGGAAGCGCATGCACATCGCCTTTGTCGACGCACATCAGCACGACGCGCTGGTCGACCTGATGCACGAGATGTGCGTCTTCTACAGCGAGGAGACGCCCGTCTCCCTCGACGACGTCCGCTCCAACCTGCTCGACAACCTCCTCGCGCCCGACTCCGCCGTTCGGCTGGTGGTGGCGACCGACGACCAGGGCGAGCTCGTGGGCCTGGCCGCCGTCGTGGTGTTCCATTCGCTGGTCGATCCGGCGCCGCAACGCCGCGGCCAGCTGCTGCTCAAGGAGCTCTACGTGCGTCAGTCACGCCGGGGCCAGGGAGTCGGCAAGGCGCTGATGGCCTTCGTCGCGCGTCACGCGCTCGAGCGCGGCTGCGCGCGCATGGACTGGAATGTCAGCGCGCACAACCGCGCGGGCCTCGGCTTCTATCGCTCGCTGGGCGCGATGCACGTGGCCGGGCGGCTGAGCTATCGCCTGGCCGGCGAGTACCTGGCGCGCGTGGCCGGCGAGGAGGCCGACGGGGACGCGTGACTCAATACTCCTGCCTGGTCGGCCGGAACAGGATCTCGTTGATGTCCACGTCGTCGGGCTGGCCCAGCGCGTAGGCGACGGCGCGGGCGAACGCGTCGGCGGGAATCGCGATCTCGTAGAACGCCTTCACGCCGGCCTGCACGTCGCTCTCCGTGATGCTGTCGGGCAGCTCGGTGGCCACCGCGCCCGGCGACACGATGGTGGTGCGGATGTTGTACGGCTTGACCTCCTGGCGCAGGCCCTCGGTCAGCACCCGCACCGCGTGCTTGGTGGCCGAATAGACGGCCGTGCCCGCCCGCACGCGATGCCCCGCCACCGACGACACGTTGACGATGTGGCCGGACTTGCGCGCCTGCATGTGCGGCAGCGCCGCCGCGATGCCGTACAGCACGCCCTTGATGTTGACGTCGATCATGCGATCCCAGTCGGCGATCTTGAGGCGCTCCAGCGGCGAGCTGGGCATCAGGCCCGCGTTGTTGACCATCACGTCGATGCGCCCGTACTTCTCCACCGCGCCGTCCACCAGGCGCTGGACGTCCGCGCTGCGCGTGACGTCGGTCTGCAGTGCCAGCGCCTGCCCGCCGCCGCGCACCAGTTCGTCGGCCAGCGCCACGATGCGATCGGTGCGCCGCGCGCCCAGCACGACGGTCGCGCCCTGCGCGGACAGCAGCCGCGCGGTCGCCTCGCCGAGCCCGCTGCTGGCGCCGGTGATGACGACGACCTTGCCTTCGATGTTGTTGCTCATGGGGAATCCTTCGGAGTTCGACGGCCATTGGAGCGCGTCTCGAAAGGCCCTGGCGCCATGGGTCTCGCGCCGGGCCGCCCGCTGATCAGGCGGAATCCGCCGCCTCGGCGAAGTGCGCCGCCAGCGCATCGATGAACAGCCGCGTGCGCCGCGGCAGGTGGCGGCGCGACGCGTAGACCACGGAGATCGGCGCGTCGTCGTCGCTCCAGTCGCGCAGCACCTCCACCAGCCGGCCGGCGGCGAGCTCGCCGGCGACGTCCCAGAACGACCGGCGTGCGAGGCCGTGTCCGGCGAGCAGCCAGTCCTGGATCTGCTGGCCGTTGTCGGAGACAAGCCGGCCGCGCACGCGCACGTGGGTCGCCGGTCCGTGCGGCGGCCGGAAGCGCCAGTCGGCATGCAGCGCGGCGCCGGGTGTCAGCACCAGGCAGGCGTGGTGCGCCAGGTCGGCCGGCGTGGCCGGGCTGCCGTGCTTCTTCAGGTAGCGGGGCGTGGCGCACACCACGCGCCGGTTGTCGGCCAGCTTGCGCGCGATCACGCGATCGTCCACGAGCGGGCCCACGCGGACGGCGCAGTCGATGCCGGACTCGACGAGGTCGACGAGGCGGTCGCTGAGCGACAGGTGGACGGTCACCTCCGGATGCCGCGCCGCGAACGCCGCGACCAGCGGGCCGACCCAGCGCCGGCCGAGCGCCGAGGTGGCGGACACGCGCAAGGTGCCGCGCACCTGCGCGTCGTCGCCGGCCAGCAGGTCTTCGGCCTCGGCCACCTCCGCGAGGATCAGCCGGCAGCGCTCCAGGTACAGCGCCCCGTTGTCGGTCAGGCTCAACCGGCGCGAGCTGCGCTGCAGCAGGCGCGCGCCCAGTTGCGCCTCGAGCCGCGCCAGGCGCTTGCTGGCGACGGCCGGCGACAGCGCCAGTTCGCGCCCCGCGGCCGACAGGCTGCCCGCTGCCACGGCGCGCACGAAGAGATCCATGTCCTGCAGGTCGACGGCCATCTTGAGCTTCAATTCATTGGATAAGCTGGTTGTCTATTCTGATGGATTCCGTTCCATCCTGGAATAGCTCAAAGTCAGGCCTTCCCAACGCTTCTGCGGAGCCGCCCATGACCTCGACCCCCCTCTCCCACCAGACCGTCGCCGTGTTCGGCGCCAGCTCCGGCATCGGCCTCGCCGTCGCGCGCGGCGCGCACGCGCTGGGCGCCCGCGTGATCGCGATCGGGCGCGACCGCGCGCGCCTGGCCGCCGCGATCGGCGACGACGCGCTGGAGATCGCCACCTGCGACGTCGCCGACGAGGCGCAGGTCGCGGCGCTGCTGCGCGACATCGGCGCCTTGAACCACGTGGTCGTCACGGCGGGCGGCGTCGTCGGCCCGTCGCCGCTGGCGGCGCTCGACTTCGACGCCGCTCGCGCCGCGATC